>Ga0209676_1003148_pt1 | contig 10540 bp, 8 predicted proteins | sample AraplaCvi_mLB_r2_FD_184282 | JGI IMG/M metagenome (GOLD analysis project Ga0209676, IMG submission 184282) | Arabidopsis root microbial communities from North Carolina, USA - plate scrape MF_Cvi_mLB_r2 (SPAdes) (version 2) | ecosystem: Host-associated > Plants > Roots > Endosphere | place: USA...
GCAGGACCCAGTCGATCGCGCCCATGCGCTAATCCAAGGCCCAGATGGGGTCAGGGATGCGGGCGGACAATGCCGCTCACGCCCAGTTTCGATGCGACCTGCCCTTTCAGCTGGTCGGCCTGGTCGCGGCTGGCGACCGGGCCGACGCGAACGCGGTTCAGGACGCCCTTGTCGGTGCGGACCTGTTCGACGAAGGCGCTGAAGCCGGCCGAACGCGCGCGATCGCGCAGCTTGTCGGCCTCGGCGGCACTGCCGAAGGCGCCCAGCTGGACGGCGAAGCCCGTTCCGGCGGCGGCCGGGGCGCTCGGGCGCGCGGCCACGGCCTGCGGCGCGGGTGCGGCGGGCTTCGGGGCGGCAGGCTTCTCCGCGGGCTTCTCGACCTGGGCGACCGGCTTCTCAGCCGGCTTCGCAACCGTCGGCTTCGGCTCCGGCGGCAGCGGTGCAGCGGCCGGGGTCGTCGGACGCGAGGACGATTCGGCGAGCGGCACCGGCGCGGACACCGACGCGGTCTGCGTCGGGGCCGGCTGCGCGGTGCTGGCGACCGGCTCGGCGGCCTCGGCGTCCAGCACGACGACCTTCGCGCCGACATCGCTGCGCACGCGGCCGGACTGCAGGCGCGCGGCCTCGGCATCGGCCTGCGTGGTGAACGGGCCGATGCGCACGCGATGCAGCGTGCGGCCATTGCCCGGCACGGCTTCCTGGTAGGCGGCCAGCTGCGCGCCCTGCAGCGCCTTGATCACGCGATCGGCATCGGCCGTGCTGGCGTAGCTGCCGAAGCTGACGGCGAAGTTGCCGCCGCCGGTGGCTGCCGGCATCGCGCCCTGCACCGGCGCGGCCGGCGTGGCGGCGGTGGTGTCGACCGTGGGCAACGTGTCGGCGGCGTCGGGATTGGCATTCATGCCCAGTGCGCCACCGCTCGGCGCCTGGCCCGGGCTCACCAGCGGGAGCTCACGGGTCTCGAAGTCGCCTTCCGGCGCCTTGGGCAGTTCCAGCGGAACGTTGGACGCCCCGCTTTCGGGGGCCGGCCCCTTGATCAGCATCGGCAGGAAGATCACCGCCAGTGCGATCAACACGACCGCACCGATGACGCGCTGTTTCAGGGCCGGTTCCATCGGTTCTCGTTTACCGCAGGCGGATCGCCGCGCGAATTATACCCTCGCGATCCGCCATGGCCGGTTCGATGCCGGTCACGTTCAGTCGCGGGCGAGCGAGGCCAGCGCGCTCGCGGCGGTGTGGAAGGAGCCGAACACCAGCACGCGATCGCCCGGCTGCGCCTGTCCGAGTGCGGACTGGAGCGCCTGCGCGACGGTCTCGTGCCGCGTGGCGTCCGCGGCGGCGGTACCGGACAGTCGCGTCGCGAGCGCTTCGACGTCGCCGCCACGCGGCCCCGCATCGGCCAGGCCGGCCAGGTGCCAGCGATCGACGACCGGCGCCAGCGCCTGAGTCACGCCGACCACGTCCTTGTCCGACAGCGCCGCGTAGACCGCGAACAGGCACCCCGGCGCCGGCGCGACGTGCAGCCAGTCGGCCAGCGCGCGCGCGGCCTGCGGGTTGTGGGCGACGTCGACGACGACCTCCACGCCATCGCGTTCGAATCGCTGCAACCGCCCGCCGACGTGTGCGTTGGCGATGCCCTCCGCGTACGCCTCGCGGGGCAGCGGCCTTGGCGCTTTCTTCAGTGAGCGCAGTGCGGCGATGGCGACCGCCGCGTTGCGCAGTTGCACCGGGGCGGCCAGTTGTGGAACGGGCAGTTCCAGCCGCTTGCCGATCTCGCGCCACTGCCAGCGCGCCGGCTGCGCATTGCCGTCGGCATCCAGCGACGGCGGCAGCGGCTTGAAGAAGAAATCGTTGGCGATGCGCCAGGTAGGCGCACCGATGCGATACGCATGGCCGAGCACGCTCGAAGGCGGGTCGTCGTCGCCCAGCACCAGCGGCTTCCAGGCACGCGCGATGCCGACCTTTTCGGCGCCGATCTGTTCGCGGTCGTCGCCCAGGTAGTCCTGGTGGTCCAGGTCCACGGTGGTGATCACCGCGACGTCGGCATCGACCAGATTCGTCGCGTCCAGTCGCCCGCCGAGGCCGACTTCCAGGATCGCCAGGTCGAGTTTCGCGCGTTCGAACAACCACAACGCCGCGAGCGTGCCGTATTCGAAGTACGTCAGTTGCGTGTCGCCGCGCGCGACCTCGATGGCATCGAAGGCCTCGATCAGCGCGTCGTCCGGGACGTCCGTGCCGTCGATGCGCACGCGCTCGTTGTAGGCCAGCAGGTGCGGCGAGGTGTACGCACCGACCTTCCAGCCGGCCTCGCGCGCGATCGACTCGATGAAGGCGACCGTGGAGCCCTTGCCGTTCGTCCCGCCGACCGTGATCACCGCCTTCCCCGGCTTGCGCAGTTTGAGCGCCTGCGCGACGACGCGGATGCGGTCGAGCCCCATGTCGATGGACCGGGGATGGATGCGTTCGATGTAATCGAGCCAGTCGGGGAGCGTGCGGGTCATCGGCGCATTATCGCCGCAGGCCGGGCCGAGGGGTTGCCTGCGCCGCGGCGCGACCGCTATCCGGGGAGGCCTTCAGGCGGCTCGTAAAGCAGGTCGTCGGCGTGATCGACGAAATGCGCCGCGAGGTACTCCAGGCGGTCCAGGTCGACGGTGTAGGCATGCGGAACCCCGTCGTATGCCGCGACGGTCGCTTCATGGTCGCCGTCCGTGTCGCGCCACACCGCGAAAGCGCGCTTCAGTGCGGCCGCCTCGCCGTCCAGGCCAACCGCTTCGTAGGACAGGATGATGCGTTCCATCTCCGCCGCGCGATTGGAGAACGCGTGGAAGCCGCTGGACTGGCACTGCGCTTCCCAGTCGAACAGGTGCGCGATCAGGCCATAACCGCGCGGCAGTTCGTCCTCGGCGAGATCGCACAGCCACAGCGCGACCGCCAGCTCCATGAAGGCGTCGATCCACGTGCGGTGGTCCTCATGCCGCCAGAATTCCAGCGGCAGGCCTCGCGCGATGCCCGGCGCACGAACCACCGACTCGAGGATCGGAACGATCGATGCGGGCAGCGTGGCGGGTGGACGTCCCTGTTCCATGATGCGACTCCCCGGATGGCGGCGACGCGAGGGCCGCTACAGCGCGCGGTGCACTGCCTCGCCGAAGAACGCCGTGTGGTGGCTGCAATCGTTCAGGCGCACCACGTCGAGGTGATCGACGTCGGGGCCTTCGAGCAGGTTGATGGTGGTGGGCGCCTGACGGAAGGTCCACAGCTTCGCGAAGGGAATGCCGAGCACGTGGCACAGCAGCACGCGGTTCACCGCGTCGTGCGCGACGACCAGCAAGGTGTCGCTCGCGCCCAGGCCCTGTGTTGCGCGCGCGAACGCAGGCCATGCGCGGTCGAACACGTGCTGCAGCGATTCGCCTTCCGGCATCAGCACTTCGTGCGGCGTGTCGCGCCAGGCCTGCAGGCGATCGGGATCGCGCTCGCGGATCTCGGTGGCGAGCAGGCCTTCCCACGTGCCGTGCGCGATCTCCATCAGGCCCGGATCGAGCGTCAGCGGCAGGTCGCGGTCGCCGAGTGCGAATTCCGCCGTCTGCCGAGCGCGCCCCAGCGGCGATGCGACGGCGCGCGAGATGTGCACGTCGCGCAGGCGTTCGCCCAGCGCGCGCGCCTGCCCGATCCCGACGTCCGACAGCGGAATGTCTTCCTGCCCCTGGTATCGGCCTTCGGCGTTCCAGGGCGTTTCGCCATGACGGGCAAGCAGAATGCGCATATGCGTTCGGATCCGTGAGGGCGGCCGACGGAAGCGTCGCGCCGAATGGTCCAGCCTAGCAAAAGCCGGGGCACGCACAACGGTTGCACTGGCAACCGCCGCGCGCCTGCGGGACCATGCGCCTTCCACCGACGGAGCGACAGCAATGGCACAGGTCAAGGGCGAGTTCGATGTGAAGCGCACGCCGGAAGGCGGCTTCGATCTGGGCGGCGGTGCGATCGCCGGGCACTTCCGCTTCGACAAGCAGTTCCACGGCGCGCTGGATGCGACCGGCATCGTGCACATGCTCGCGGTCGGCACGCAGGTCGACGGTTCGGCGGCCTATGTCGCGGTCGAACGCATCGACGGCACGCTCGATGGTCTGCGCGGCGCGTTCCTCACGCAGCACAGCGGCACGCTGGATCGTGGTGCGCCGACGCTGTCGCTGACGGTGGTGCCGGATTCGGCGACGGGCGAACTGGAAGGCCTGCGCGGACGGATGAACATCGACATCGTCGAAGGCAAGCACTACTACACGTTCGATTACGAGATCGCGGACAGCTGATCCGTCATGACCCGGTTGCCTTCCGGTACTCGTGCAGCGCTTCGTAGAGCGTGTACGCGGTGAGCTGGAAGTGCATGTTGTCGCGCTGCAGGCTGGGCTTGCGGAACTCCATGAGCGCGAGCTTGCGCCACCCTTCGCGGGCCTCGTCCTTCGAAGGCGTTCCGTGCCGCAGCCACAGGTGCAGGATCGTCGCATCGTCGGGAAACTGGCGATGCGCCTGCGCGAGGCGCGCCAGATCCTCCGGCGCCGGTTTGGCGTCCGGCTTGAAGATGGTGTTCAGACGGCTGGCGGCGAACTCGGCGTCGGCGTAACGCGACCAGCCCAGTTCGTCGGTCTGCTGGAGCGCGGGATCGTCCACGCGGGCCTGCATCGCGGCCAACAGGCGCAGCGCCGCGATGTCGCCGGCCTTCGAGCGGGCACGTTCGTCCAGTTGCTTCGAATGCGCCGTCAGCAGGTCCTGTTCGGATGCGATGTCGAGCTCGATCGCGGTGACGACCAGGACCCTGGCCAACGCGGCGTTCGCGGGCAACGCATGGCCATCGAGGACGAATCCGCAGGCGTCCATGCGCTGCTTCCACTCGTCGCGGATGGCGTTCTTGCTGGCATCGGAGCCCGCATCCGGCGGCAGCGAAGCTTCCTTCTCCATCGCCGTGCGCAGGCAATCCAGTTCCGTGGGCGTGTTGCCGAGGGGCGCTTTCGTGCTCGTCGCGGTGCGGGCGATGGCGAGCAATGCACGGCCGCGATCGCTTCCGATGTCGAAACGCACGGAATTCTCCAGCGCCGCGTCAAGATCCGCCGCAGAGCCGCTCGTCCTGAACCGACCCAACGTGTCGGCGTGAACGCGCATCACCGGTTCACCCCAGAGATCCTTCAGCGCGCTTTCCAATTGCCCATGTCGCGCCTGGAACCGGTCGACCATCGCGAACGCCTGCGCGTCGTCGCCGAGCTTCAGATGGCAATACGCGGCCAGCATCGGCATGTACGTGCGGAACAGACCCGCCGTGTCGGCACGTTTCCACGCAGCCAGGGCCTGCGGGCATTCGTCGCGGCGGGTGTAGTCGTAGGCCAGCTCCAGCCGGGTGAGATCGTTGCCCCCACTGAGTTCATGCGCTCGCTGGTGCAGGCGGAACGATTCGTCCGGCGCCTGGGTGAACAGCATGTTCCCCAGCATGAAGAGCGACTTCCAGTCGTTCTCGTCGGCGACGGACATGAAGCGCTTGAACGCGCGGTCCGCGTTGCCGTCAAGGTAGTCCGCGGTCGCAGCCGGCTGCACGTCGTCCAACGCCTTGCCGGCACGGGTCAGCTCTGCCTGGAGCTTTTCGACCGATGCGGTGCCTGCCGCCGATGAGGCGACGGCACTGCCGAGAAGCGCGCTTGCGATGAAAGCGCGCACTGCGTTGCGGATCCGATGCGTTGCAACCACGGCCGGCGATCCTTGCGGGAGACGAGGGTGCGAAGTCTAGCGGCTCCGGTCCTTCTCCGGCACGCCCATCTCTTCAAGCAGCTGCGGCGCCGGGAAAACTTCCTGCATGATCCAGCGCATGTAGCGCTGATCGACCGCAATCATGCGCGTCATCGCGGGGTCGAAGACCCAGTTGCTGCTCACCGATTCCCAGTTCCCGTCGAATGCGAGGCCGACGAGCTTGCCGCGCGCGTCCAGCACGGGCGAGCCGGAATTGCCGCCGGTGATGTCCAGGTCCGACAGGAAATTCACCGGCACGGTCTTGAGCTTGCGATCGGCCAGGCCACCGTAGTTCTTCGCGGCGATCGCATCGAGCAACGGCTGCGGTGCATTGAACGGCTCCTTGCCGGTGGCCTTCGCCGCGACTTCCTCCAATCGCGTGAACGGCACCTGCTTCGTGCCGTCGGTCTTCGTGTAGCCCATCACGTTGCCGAAGGTGATGCGCAGGGACGAATTGGCGTCGGGATACACCGACTGCCCCTTGCTGTTCTTGTAGTCGGCCACCGCCTGCAGATAGAGCGGGCGCGCCACCAGCGCATCGCCGGCGCGCGCCTTGCCCTCCTGTTCCAGCTGCATCACGGTCGGCATGATCGCCACCGCGAACTGCACCGCCGGATCCTTGCTCTTCTCGAAGACCGACTTGTCGGTGTTCATCAGCGACACGCGCGTTTCGGTGCTGCCCAGCTTCGTTTTCGCAAGTTTGTCGAGCGCGGCCTGGATCGCCTTCTCGTCGTTGCCACCGAGCCATTTGTCCAGCGCGGGAACACGCTGCGAATCGGGGAGCTTCAGGTACTCGCGCAGCCAGTACGCCTGCAGTTCGCGATCCATCGCCGGCACGTAGCGACGTTCCATCTGGCGCATCGCGCCTTCGATGGTGGGACGGTCGCGTTCCTGGTAACCCTGCTCGCGATCAGCGTCGGGCCTGGCGCGTTCGAGCGCGAAGCGGTACAGCTGCGTCGCCGCGCCGAGCGTGCCTGTGCTGCGCAGCTGGCCGAAGACGAGGTCGCGTTCGCGATGCGTGCGCGCCGCTTCGTCCAGCGCGACGAGCTTGTTGTGCGCGGCGATGGCGGCCTCGCCCTGGGCGCCCCTGCCGCGCAGCCATTCCAGCACCGCCGCTTCCTCGGCCTGCTTCTTTTCCGCAGCGCCGATGCGCCTGAAACCTTCCAGCTGGCCGTCGTAATTCTTCATCACGTTCTGCCAGCCGCGGATGGTGCTGGCGTAACGCACCGCGATGTCCGGGTTCTTGCTGCCTTCGCGCTGCACCAGCGCGACCAGGCGCTTGTAGTGCGCGCCGATGGTCGGGTACGTCCAGTTCGCGGTCTCGTCGAATTCCTCGGCCAATGCGTAACGCGCGGTTCGACCCGGGTAGCCCGCGACCATCACGAAATCGCGTTCGACCAGCGGCTTGTCGGCGAGCACCAGGTGATGCTTGGGCTGGTACGGGACGTTGTCCGGCGAGTACGCGGCGGGCTTTCCGTCCTTGCCGACGTAGGCGCGATAGAAGGCGAAATCGCCGGTGTGGCGTGGCCACGTCCAGTTGTCCACTTCGCCGCCGTAATTGCCGATGCTGCCCGGCGGCGCGTAGACGAGGCGGACGTCCTTGATTTCGATGTTGCGGAACAGACGGTAGCTGTTGCCACCGGCGAAGCTGTACAGACGGCAGCGGAAGCCGGGCTCGCGTTCGCACGAGGCGACAAGCTGCTTCTCGATCTTCTCCAGTGCATGCGTGCGCCCGAGCGCATCGGGGGCGGCGGCGATGGCCGACTGCACCTGGCTGGTCACGTCCTGGATCGTGTCGAGTGCGTAGATGCGCGCGTTCGGGCCGGCCGAGACTTCCTGCGACTGCGTGGCGGCGTTGAAGCCGTCCTGCATCAGGTTCTTCTCGGGCGTGGAATTGAGCTGGATCGCGCCATATGCGCAGTGATGGTTGGTGACGACGAGGCCCCGGGGCGACACGAAACTTGCGGTGCAGCCACCGAGCGACACGACCGCCGCCATCGGATCGCCCGTGAGGTTGGCCAGTTGCGAGGGATTGAGCTTCAGCCCGGCCTTCTTCAGCGGGCCGGCGATTTCCGGCAATTGCTGCGGTACCCACATGCCTTCGGCCGCTTGTGCCGCACCGGCCGCGACGATCGCGCCCAGTCCACATCCGATCGCAATCGCCATCCCCGCAAGCCGCATGCGTCTCTCCCGTATTTGAAGGCAGGTTGTTGCCGAGAGCCGAGTCTAGCCCGCGTCCGGGAAACGGCACCATGCTGCGGTGCGGCGCGATCTGGCGGTTCGTCGTGCGCGATGCCCATTCAGCACGCGTCGAGCCGCCGCCATCGGCAAACTTCTGTTTGGATCACTCTGCCGGCAGGTCCATTTCCTGCAGCAGGTGCGGCGCCGGATACACCTTCGCCAGCAACCAGCGCAGGTAGCGCATGTCGACGTGGATCGCGCGCTTGAAGCGCGGGTCGAACATCCAGCTGGCGCTCACCGCTTCCCAGTTGCTGTCGAAGTTCAGGCCGATGAGATTGCCTTTCGCGTCGAGCACCGGGGATCCGGAGTTGCCGCCGGTGGTATCCAGATTCGTGAGGAAATCGACCGTCTGCGTGCCCAGGCTCGGTTCGGCGGTGCTGCCGAAATCGCCCTTCGCGATCGCATCGAGCAACGGCGCGGGCGCGTCGAACGGATCTTCGCCGGTGTGCTTTTCCACGATGCCCTGCACCGTGGTGAGCGGGCGGTAATGCACGCCGTCGCGCGGATCCATGGCGCTGATGCGGCCGTAGCTCACGCGCAACGTGGAGTTGGCATCCGGGTACACGGCGCGGCCCTGCGACTTGCGATACGCGATGAGCGCGCGCATGTACGCCGGGCGCAGTCGCAGCAGTTCGCCGGCGCTGGCCTTGGCTTCTTCGTCCAGGCGCAGCAGCGCCGGCATCAGCTTCGCGGCGGCCTTGAGCAGCGTGTCCTTCGATTCGGCCAGTGCCGCGCCATCGGCCTGCATCGCGGCAAGACGGTTGGCTTCCTCGCCCAGTTGCGTACCGGCGTACATCGCATCGAGCCTGAACTTCAGCTGCGCGGGCGTGATGCCGAACACGGCGTCGATTTCGGCGACGTGCTGCGAGATCGGCAGCGCCTGGTACTGCGTGAGCAACTGCGTCAGCAGCGCCTTCTCCACCTCTGGCGCGTAGCGACGCTGCGCCTGCTTCAGCTGACCGGTAATCAGCACTTCATCGCGCTGCTGGTAGCCGGTTTCGCGCTGCTCGTCGGGCTTGACGCGCTCGTTCGCCAGGCGCTGCACGGTGATCGCCGCGCGCAGCAGCTGCGTCTGCGACTGGATCAGTCCGATGAGCTGGTCGCGTTCGCGCGTGGCGACGCCGGCATCGAGCACCGCCTGTGCCGCGGCGATGTCGGCACGCGTCGCGGCCGCGTCGGGCTGCATGTCGAGCCAGGCGAACATCGCGGTTTCGTCGTCGCGACGAACGCGGGCGGCGTCGCTGCGGCGCAGGCCATCGAGTTCGCCCTGCGCGCGCTTGAGGTTGTTCTTCAGGCTGCGCACCTGCGATGCGTAGGCCACGCGCGCCGTTTCCTCCTTCGCGGCCGTGTCCTCGATCACGTCGATCATCTGCTGGTAGACCGCCACGCGCGAAGGCAGCTGCCAGTCGATCTGGTTCGCGAATTCCGACGCCATGCGATGGCGGAACGTCACGCCCGGATAGCCCGCGAGCATCGCGAAATCGCCTTCCTTCACGTTGCGCGTGGACACCTGCAGGTGCGCAGGCGGCACGTAGGGCACGTTGTCGGGGGAGTAGTCGGCGGGCTTGCCGTCCTGTCCGACGTAGGCGCGCAGCAGCGTGAAATCGCCCGCATGGCGCGGCCAGACGAAGTTGTCGATCTCGCCACCGTAGTTGCCGATGGCGTTCGGCGGCGCATAGACCAGGCGGATGTCGCGCAGTTCGAGCTGGCGCACGAGGTAGAAATCGGTGCCGTAGTACATGTTGGCGACGCTGCAACGCGTGCCGGGCTCGCGCTCGCATTCGGCCACGGCGGCCTTGGTGGCGGCATCGACCACGTCGAAGTACGCGCGCCCCTGCTTGCCGGTGGCATCGGCGAGGATGCGGTCGGTGATGCGGTCGAAACCGGTGGTCACCAGCACGCGATAGTCGGGATTGGCCGGCAGTTCGGCGGCGCGGTCGGCGGCGATGTAGCCGTCCTGGATCAGGTCCTGGCCGGGTTTGGAGTTGTACTGGATCACGCCGAAGGCGACGTGGTGGTTGGTCAGCACCAGGCCCTCCTTCGAGACGAACGCGCCGCTGGCGCCGCCCACCTTGACCACCGCGTTCATCGGCGGTTTCGCCAGTTCGGCCAGGTCGCGGGCGTTGCCCTTGAAGCCGGCGGCCTTGAGCTGCCCGGCGATGTCGGGCAGCTGCGAGGGCATCCACATGCCTTCGTCGGCGCGGGCGTTGTTCAGGCCCAGGGCCAGCGGAATCGAAACGGACAGGCTCAACAGACGGCGGCGCATGGTGGCAGGCGGTACTTCGCGGGTCGGGAGCCGGGACGATAGGCGAAGCCGGCGGCCTGCGGCAAACCCCGGCGACCGGTCAAGGCCCTGTCGCCGCGTATAATTCGCCCTTCTTTACCGCCAGTCCGCGGACGACTCCCACATGACGCAAATGATGAAGGCGCTGGTCAAGCGCGAAGCCGGCAAGGGCATCTGGATGGAAGAAGTGCCCGTCCCCACGCCCGGCCCGAACGAGGTGCTGATCAAGCTGGAGAAGACCGCGATCTG
>Ga0209676_1003149_pt1 | contig 10538 bp, 9 predicted proteins | sample AraplaCvi_mLB_r2_FD_184282 | JGI IMG/M metagenome (GOLD analysis project Ga0209676, IMG submission 184282) | Arabidopsis root microbial communities from North Carolina, USA - plate scrape MF_Cvi_mLB_r2 (SPAdes) (version 2) | ecosystem: Host-associated > Plants > Roots > Endosphere | place: USA...
TTTCGTTGCCGCGTCCCGGCGGCGACGCGTGGTTGAGCATCGATCGCGCGACCGGCGCAGTCGAATACGAACGCACCACGCGCGGCGTCGTCGCCTACCTCAACGACCTGCACAAGGGCCGCAATGCCGGCGCGGCGTGGCGCTGGTTCATCGACGTCTTCGCGCTCGCGTGCCTGGTGTTCTGCATCACCGGTTTGTTCCTGCTGCAGATGCACGCGCGACAGCGGCGCATGACGTGGCCGTACGTCGCGCTCGGGCTCGCGCTTCCGCTGCTGATCGCCCTGCTCTTCATCCACTGACCTGACCATGAGGAAACCCATGCGCGTCCAACTGACCATCGCGCTGACCGGACTGCTCGCACTGCCAGCGTACTCGGCGGAAATCAACGTGAACGTGCAGATCCCGCAGCTCAACGTCGCCGAATACCACCGCCCCTACGTGGCGATCTGGGTCGAAGGCGCAGACCAGAAGGCCCTGGCGAACCTCGCGGTCTGGTACCAGCAGAAGTCGACCTCCGAAGGCCACGGCACCAAGTGGCTGCCGGATCTGCGGCAGTGGTGGCGCCGCAGTGGCCGCACGCTGACGGTGCCGGTCGATGGCGTGACCGGTCCGACGCGACCGATCGGCACGCATGCGCTCACCTTCGGCGCGCAGCATCCCGAACTCGGCAAGCTCCCGCCCGGCGACTACACGCTGGTGGTGGAAGCCGCGCGCGAAGTCGGCGGTCGCGAGCTGGTCAAGGTCCCCTTCAAGTGGGGCGGCGCGGGCAACGGCAAGGCGCAGGGCACGAGCGAGCTTGGTCTGGTGAGCGTCACCAGCAAGCCGTGATGTCCTTCGCCACAACAGAACACATCAACGAACGCAGGAGCATGTCGTGAAGAAGACCCTCAAGTTCGCCGCGCTCGCGCTGGCCCTCGCCCTTCCCCTCGGCGCGCAGGCGCACAAGGCGTGGCTGCAGCCGTCGCAGACCGTGCTGGCCGGCAACAACCCGTGGGTGACGGTGGATGCCGCGGTATCCAACGACCTGTTCTATTTCAACCACGTGCCGCTGAAAACCGACAACCTCACCATCACCGCGCCCGATGGGAGTACCGTCGCTGCGCAGAACACCGCCACGGGCAAGTACCGCACGGTGTTCGACGTCGAACTGAAGCAGGCCGGCACCTACCGCATCGGCGTGGTGAACAACTACGTCACCGGCAGCTGGGAAGAAGACGGCAAGCCCAAGCGCTGGCGCGGCACCGAAGCGACCTTCGCCACCGAAGTGCCGAAGAACGCGAAGAAGCTGCAGGTCGGGCAGTCGGTGAGCCGCGTGGAAACCTTCGTCACCAACGGCTCGCCGAACGAGACGGCACTCAAGCCCAGCGGCGTCGGCCTGGAACTGGTGCCGGTGACGCATCCCAACGACCTGTTCGCGGGCGAGGAAGCGAAGTTCCGTTTCCAGATCGACGGCAAGCCGGCGGCGAACCTCGACATCGAGATCGTCCGCGGCGGTACGCGTTATCGCAACGCGCAGGACGAGCTGAAGGTGAAGACCAACGCACAGGGCGAGTTCGCCGTGACGTGGCCGGAAGCGGGCATGTACTGGATCGAAGCCAACGCGCAGGACGACAAGACCACGGTGAAGCAGGCCAAGCAGCGCCGCCTGGGCTACGTCGCCACGCTGGAAGTGCTGCCGCAATAATCCGCGGCGCCGTCTCCGCCGTGAACATGCACGCGTCCGCAGCGTCCGTCACACGCGCCGTCGATGTCCTCGGCGGCGCGACGATGGGCACGACATGGTCGGTGAAGCTTGTCTCGCCATGCAACGCCGACCTGCATGCGCTGCATTCGGGCGTCCAGTCGCGGCTGGACGACGTGGTGTCGCAGATGAGCAACTGGGAAGCGGCGTCGGACCTCAGCCGTTACAACGCGGCCGATGCCGGTTCTTGGCACGCATTGCGCGAGGAGTTTTTCGCCGTGCTCTCGTGCGCCCTCGACATCGCCCACGCGAGCGGCGGCGCCTTCGATCCTACGGTCGGCCCGCTGGTCGATGGCTGGGGCTTCGGGCCGTCGGGCGCGACGACGGAACGCTTCTCGCCCGAGGCTGCCCGCGCGCAGGTGCAATGGCGCCGCGTGGTGCTCGATCGCAACGAGCGCCGGGTGCTGCAGCCCGGCGGAACGCGCCTGGACCTGTGCGCGATCGCGAAGGGCTTCGGCGTGGACGCCGTCGCTGCGCACCTGCGTTCGTGCGGCGTCGACGCGGCGCTGGTGGAAGTGGGCGGCGAGCTGTTCGGTTTCGGTCGCAAACCCGACGGCACTCCGTGGCGCGTCATCGTGGAAGGCTGGGGTGGCGATGAAGACGACGCGCGCGAACCGCGCGTGCTCGCGCTCGACGGCCTTGCGGTCGCGACGTCGGGCGATCGATGGCACCGGCGCGAGCATCGCGGCCGCAGCATCAGCCACACGCTCGATCCGCGCAGCGGACATCCGGTGACCAACGCGCCGGTGGCGGTGACCGTTGCTGCCGCCGATGCCATGCGCGCCGACGCTTGGGCGACTGCGCTCACCGTGCTGGGGACGCATGAAGGAATGGACGTCGCGAAGGCGCATGGGCTGGCGGCACGTTTCGTCGACGTGCGACCTTCATCGCAGGGCTTCGCGGACATCGTCGAGGAGTGCATGACGCCTGCATTCGAGGCGCTGTTGCAAGCATGAGCGCGACGCGTTCGAAAGCGGGAAGTTCGATCCGCACCTGGCTCGGTAACGGCGTCGCGTTGGCGGCGCTGTTCGCAGCGATCGTCGCGTTCGGCTATTGGCAAACGGAATCATGGTGGGTCGCCTCGCCCCGCGCCGGCAGCTGGGTACTCGCGACGGTGGTCGCACTGGCCTTCGTCGGGCTGTGCGTGTCGACGTGGCTCGATGCGCGCGCGGATCGAGCCGCGTCTGACGTTCCCGATGCCGCTGGCGACGACGCGATGCTGCTCGCATGGGCCAGCCAGACCGGCTTCGGCCAGCAACTCGCCGAGCACACCGCGCAGGCGCTGCGCGACGCGGGAACGCCGGTGCGCGTGTTGCCGCTACATCGTGTCGATGCGGACGTGCTGCGCGCGCATCGCCGGGCGTTGTTCATCGCCAGCACCACCGGCGAAGGCGATCCGCCCGACCACGCGCTTGGCTTCACCCGTCACGTGCTCGGCCAGCCGATGACGCTCGCGGGGCTGGAGTATGCAGTGCTCGCACTGGGCGATCGCGCCTACGACCGCTTCTGCGGCTTCGGTCGTCGCCTCGATCAATGGCTGCATCACAGCGGCGCGCAGCCGATGTTCGACCGCATCGACGTGGACGCCGGCGACGCCGGCGCGCTGCGGCATTGGCAGCATCGCCTCGGGCAACTCGCAGGGCACACGGCGCTGGCTGACTGGAGCGCGCCGCGCTACCGCCCGTGGCGCTTGCAGGAGCGGCAATGGCTCAATCCCGGCAGTGTCGGGGGACCGGCGTATCACGTCGCGCTGTTGCCGATGGATGCGGGCGACCTCGATTGGCAGGCCGGCGACATCGCCGAGATCGGCCCGCGGCATGCCCCATCCGACGTGACGTCCTGGCTGCTAGCCGCGAACCAGGACGGCGACGCCACCGTCGAACACGACGGCGAAACGCTGGAATTGGCGACCTTGCTCCAGCGCTCGCGCCTTCCGGAGCCCGCGACTGTCCAAGGCCACTCCGCGCAAGCCGTAGCCAACCTGCTGGAAGCGCTGCCGCACCGTGAATACTCCATCGCCTCCGTGCCGCACGATGGCGCGCTGCACCTGCTCGTCCGCCAGATGCGTCACGCCGACGGACGGCTTGGCAGCGGCAGCGGCTGGCTGACCGCGCATGCCGATGTCGGCGCGGCGATCGACGTCCGCATACGCCGCAACATCGCTTTTCATGGTCCGAAGGACGACCGGCCGATAATCCTCGTCGGCAACGGCACAGGCCTCGCTGGCTTGCGCGCGCATCTGAAGGCGCGTGCACTCGCCGGCCAACATCGCAACTGGCTGCTGTTCGGCGAACGCCAGCAAGAACACGACTTCCACCATCGCGACGAGATCGAAGCCTGGTTCCGCCAAGGCCATCTGCAACATCTCGACCTCGCGTTTTCCCGCGACGGCGCGCAGCGCGTGTACGTGCAGAACGTGTTGCGCGAACACAGCGGACGCCTACGCAAATGGATTGCCGACGGCGCCGCCGTTTACGTGTGCGGCAGCCTCGAAGGCATGGCGCCCGCCGTGGACGCCGTGTTGCGCGACACCGTCGGCCTCGATGCGCTGGAAGCGATGGCCGCGGACGGGCGGTACTGCCGCGACGTCTACTGACACGTCGTCGTCAGCGCGCGCCTTCGACCGGCTCGATCCGGATCACGAGCAGTTCGCCACCGCCATCGATCACGTGGCGGAGCCGTTCGCTGCCTGCTTCGAAGAACGCCGTGTCGCCCGCCGACATCGGCGGAAGACCCGAGTCGTCCGCGAATTGCGCCTGCCCCGCGATCAGGTGCGCGACCCATGTCGTGCCCGGATCGGCGAACAGCACCATCGGTCCCACCAGCGGTCGATGCCACAGTGCGGCACGCACGCGCTCGCGTCGCCACATCAGGTTGAAGTCGTGCGTCGGGCCATCGAGCAGTTCGCCGATCACTTTGCGTTCGCCGGCAAAACGCAACCGGTCGTGCGGCGGATGGAGTTCGTGCGACTCGCCGTCGTCGAAGCGCAAACGCACGCCGTTGCCGCTGAGCAGCACGAGTTCGCGGTCGATGCCGGGAAAGGCCGAGAACTCCGAATCGCGCTCGATCTCCGCGATCGAAAGCCGCCAATCCCACGGTCCGTCGGGCGCGGCATCGTCGAGACGGCCGGCATGGATCTCGCGCGTCCAGCCCATCTGGTTGCGCCAGCGCTCGCGGCGGTATTCGTTGGCGGGCATCACCCGCGAACGGCTGTGTTGCTCGGGAGCCATCCGTCACGTCCGGTAGTCGTTCGCCACAGTCTAGCGGCCGGCTCTCGGATGGACTCCGGTCGGGTCGCGCTGCCTGAGCGATCAACGTGTCGCGATCGCAGTGCCGGCCCGGCGCGACCGGCGTGCCGGATCGCGTCGATGGCGCCGGGCCGGCATGCGCCCCTCCCCTAGTGCCTGGTGGCAGCCGGCTTCGATGCGTTGGCCGCCGACGCTGCCGGTGCGGGCTTGGCTGCGGCTGCCGTAGCGGGCGCGCCGCCGCCGATCGCGATGCGGTCCTTGTTCTTCTCCACCGTCTTCAGGCCGATGCCCGGAACCTGCGCGAGCTGGTCGGCGCTGCGGAACGGGCCGTTGGTCTTCCGGTAGGCGACGATCGCTTCCGCCTTGGCGGGGCCGATGTTCACCAGCACGCGATCCAGCGTGGCCGCGTCGGCGGTGTTGATGTTGACGGTCTCGGCGGCCATGGCCGTACCGGTGAGGACCAGCGACAGCAGCAGGGCCCGGAAGAACATCGCGAAGGACCGGACAGCCGGGGACCTGGTTTCGAACGATTGCATGAGCATCTCCTTGGGCCCGGACGGGCCCACGACGTGGATGGTTGGATGGCCGCCGAAGCGCTGCATGGGCGGCCAGCACAGTCTCCGGAGCGGGGACATCCGGCCCTATCGGGCGATCCGCCGAAAACGGCAAGGAAACCGCCGCAACTATGCGTAGGCGCCATTTCGCTGTACGTCGGAACAATCCGCCGGCGTATCGGAAGCCTCCGGCGCTGCCTCGGGAGCCGGCCCGCCGTCACGGAGGCGTAAACTTGTCGTCCCCCGCCACAAGGCCGCATCCGCCATGGACATCAGCAAGGTCGACCGCTACGTCGGCGACAAATGGGACGACGAGATCGTTCCCCAGCTCGTCGAGTACATCAAGATTCCCAACAAGTCCCCGATGTTCGACGCCGACTGGGTCAAGCACGGCTACATGGACGATGCGGTCAAGCTGATGGAAACCTGGGCGAAGGCCCAGCCGATTCCCGGCATGAAGGTCGAGGTGGTGCGCCTGGAAGGCCGCACGCCGCTGATCTTCATCGACATCCCGGCGTCCAACGGCGGCAGCAACGACGATTGCGTGCTGCTGTACGGCCATCTGGACAAGCAGCCGGAAATGACCGGCTGGGATCCGGAATTCGGCCCGTGGAATCCCGTCATCAAGGGCGACCGCCTGTACGGCCGCGGTGGCGCCGATGACGGTTACGCGATCTTCGGCTCGCTCACCGCCGTGCTCGCGCTGCAGGAGCAGCAACTGCCGCATGCGCGCTGCGTGATCCTGATCGAAGCCTGCGAGGAGTCCGGCAGCTACGACCTGCCCGCGTACGTCGACCACCTCGCCGACCGCATCGGCAAGCCCTCGCTGGTGGTGTGCCTGGACTCGGGCTGCGGCAACTACGAGCAGCTGTGGTGCACGACCTCGCTGCGCGGCCTGGCCGGCGGCAATTTTACGGTGAAGGTGCTGGAAGAAGGCGTGCACTCGGGCGATGCGTCCGGCATCGTGCCGTCGAGCTTCCGCCTGCTGCGCCAATTGCTCTCGCGACTGGAAGACGAGAACACCGGCAAGATCCGCGTCGATGGTCTGTTCGTGGATGTTCCGGAAGAACGTCTCGCGCAGGCGCGCGAAGCGGCGAAGGTGCTCGACACGGCGATCTTCGACAAGTTCCCGTTCCTGCCCGGCATGACGCCGATGGCGTCGGATCTGGCCGAGCTCGTGCTCAACCGCACGTGGCGTCCCGCGCTCTCGGTGACCGGCGTGGACGGCATGCCGCCGCTGGCGTCGGCGGGCAACGTGCTGCGTCCGTACACCTCGGTGAAGCTGTCGCTGCGCCTGCCGCCCACGCTCGACGGCAAGAAGGCCGGCGAACTGCTGCGCGAAGTGCTGACGAAGGATCCACCGAACGGCGCGAAGGTGAAGCTGGATCTGGAGAAGTCTTCCTCCGGCTGGAACGCACCCGCGCAGTCGCCGTGGCTGACGAAGGCGATCGATTCGGCGAGCCGCGAGTTCTTCGGCAAGCCGGCGATGTACATGGGCGAAGGCGGCTCGATCCCGTTCATGGGCATGCTCGGCGAGAAATTCCCCGGGGCGCAGTTCATGATCACCGGCGTGCTCGGCCCGCACAGCAACGCGCACGGCCCGAACGAGTTCCTGCACATCCCGATGGGCAAGCGCGTGACGGCGTGCGTGTCGCGCGTGATCGCCGAACACCACCAGGCGAGCCTGCGCGGCGAGACGACCGGCGCGTCGGTCGCGCCCGACACCGGCGATCGCCACGGCGGCCACGGCTGCTGCTGATCGCGCTATCCGGCGGCCTCAGAAAACCCTCGCTCCGGCGAGGGTTTTTTGTTTGCGCGCATACCATGGCGACCGTTCGTCGGCCCGATCGCCGCCCCGTTGCGGCACTGCTACGCTGCGCCGGCATCACCACCCAAGGAGAACGTCATGGGCAGTCTGCTCTACACGATCATCATCGGTGCGGTCATTGGTGTGCTGGCGCGGTTCCTCAAACCCGGAGCGGATCCGATGGGCTGGATCCTCACCATCCTGCTCGGCATCGTCGGCGCGTACATCGGCAGCCTGATCTACGCCGGTGGCGGCTTCATCGGCTTCGTCGTCTCGATCATCTGCGCCGTCGTGCTGTTGTTCCTGTACGAGATCGTGCGCAAGAAAACCGTGCGAACAGCCTGACCCGGTTCGTTATGCACGAAAGGAAAACCCCGGCTTTCGCCGGGGTTTTTCGTTGCGCTGCCGATTACTCCAACGTCACTCCGTCAGGAAATCGATTACCTGCTGTGCGAGCCGTTCCGCATTGTCGGACACCGTGTCGAGCGACAACTCCGCGGCTTCAGGCACTTCGTATGGCGAATCGATGCCGGTGAAGTTGCGCAGCTGGCCGGCGCGCGCCTTCGCGTAGAGGCCCTTCACGTCGCGCTTCTCGGCCACGGCAAGCGGCGTGTCGATGTAGACCTCGACGAATTCGCCCGGCGCGAACAGCTCGCGCGCCATCCGGCGTTCGGCGCGGAACGGCGAGATGAAACTCACCAGCACGATCAGGCCCGCGTCGCTCATCAGCTTCGCGACTTCGGCCACGCGGCGGATGTTCTCGACGCGATCCTCGTCGGTGAAGCCGAGGTCCTTGTTGAGGCCGTGGCGCACGTTGTCGCCGTCGAGGATGAAGGTGTGGTAGCCCAGCGCGTGCAGGCGCTTGTCGACGAGGTTGGCGATCGTCGACTTGCCCGAGCCCGACAGGCCCGTGAACCAAAGCACGCGCGGCTTCTGTCCCTTGATGCGCGCACGCGCGGCCTTGTCGACATCGAGGTGCTGCCAGTGGATGTTGCCCGCGCGGCGCAGCGCGAACTGCAGCGTGCCGGCGGCCACCGTCGCGTTGGTCTGGCGATCGATCAGGATGAAGCCGCCGAGCGTGCGGTTGTCCGCGTAAGCCTCGAACGGCACCGGCTGGTCGAGATAGAGGTTGCAGTAGCCGACTTCGTTGAGTTCCAGGTGCTTCGCGGCCAGCGGCTCCTGCGTGTTCACGTCGGTCTTGTGCTTGATCTCCGTGACGCTGGCGCTGACGGTGCGCGTGCCGATCTTCAACCAGTACGGACGGCCCGGCAGCAGCGGCTGCTCGCCCATCCACAGCACCTGCGCGGCGAACTGGTCGGCGACCTGCGCCGGCCGATGCGCGTCGGCGATGACGTCGCCACGACTGACATCGAGTTCGTCGCGCAGCGTCAGCGTGATCGCCTGCCCTTCGCGCGCGATTTCGAGATCACCATCGGCGGTGACGATGCGCGCCACGTGCGAACGACGGCCCGACGGCAACGCGATGATCTCGTCGCCCCGACGGATCTCGCCCGCCGCCACCGTACCCGCGAAGCCGCGGAAATCCTGGTTCGGCCGGTTGACCCACTGCACGGGAAGACGGAAGCCCACGTCCTGCGCCTGGCGAGACACGTCGACCGTTTCCAGGTATTCGAGCACGCTGGGGCCGCCATACCACGCTGTGCGTTCCGAGCGCCCCATCAGGTTGTCGCCCTGCAACGCCGACAACGGAATGGCCTGCACCTGTTCGATGCCGAGCGTGGCGGCGAGCTCGCGATAACCGGCTTCGATCTCGTCGAACACCGCGCGATCGAAATCGACCAGGTCCATCTTGTTTACCGCCAGCAGCACGTGGCGGATGCCCAACAGCGACACGATGTAGCTGTGCCGGCGCGTCTGCGGCAGCAGCCCCTTGCGCGCATCGACCAGCACGACGGCGACATCGGCCGTGGACGCGCCGGTCGCCATGTTGCGTGTGTACTGCTCGTGGCCCGGGCAGTCGGCGACGATGAACTTGCGCTTGTCGGTGCTGAAAAAGCGGTACGCGACATCGATGGTGATGCCCTGCTCGCGCTCGGCGGAAAGCCCGTCGAGGAGCAGCGCGTAGTCGATCGCCTCGCCCTGCGTGCCGTGACGACGGCTGTCCTTTTCCAGCGCGGACAACTGGTCGTCGAACAGCGCGCGACTTTCGTACAGCAGCCGGCCGATCAGCGTGCTCTTGCCGTCGTCGACGCTGCCGCAGGTGATGAAGCGCAGCAGGCCCTTGGTTTCGTGCTGGGCGAGGTAGGCGGCGATCGTCGCGCCCGCGTCGTGTGCACGCGTCATCAGAAATACCCTTCCTGCTTCTTCTTTTCCATCGACGCGGACGGATCGTGGTCGATCACGCGCCCCTGTCGTTCCGACGTTGTCGCCACCAACATTTCGGCGATGATCTTCTCCAGCGAGTCGGCGTCGGATTCGATCGCGCCCGTCAACGGATAGCAGCCCAGCGTGCGGAAGCGCACCTGCTTGATTTGCGGCGATTCGCCATCGCGCAGCGGCAGACGCTCGTCATCGACCATGATCAGCGCGCCGTCGCGTTCGACGACGGGGCGCTGCGCCGCGAAGTACAGCGACGGCACCGGAATCTTCTCGCGGTAGATGTAGAGCCAGACGTCGAGTTCGGTCCAGTTCGACAGCGGGAACACGCGCACCGATTCGCCCTTGTGGATGCGCGTGTTGTAGAGGTTCCACAACTCGGGGCGCTGGTGCTTGGGATCCCAGCGATGCTGTTCGTTGCGGAACGAGAAGATGCGTTCCTTCGCGCGCGATTTCTCTTCGTCGCGACGCGCACCGCCAATGGCCGCGTCGTAACCGGCCGCGTCCAGCGCCTGCTTCAGCGCCTGCGTCTTCATTACGTCGGTGTGCACGGTGGCGCCATGCGTGATCGGGCCGATGCCCTGCGCGGCGCCTTCGGCGTTGGTGTGTACGTGCAGCTGTACGCCGGTGTCCCTGGCGCGCTGGTCGCGGAAGGCGATCATCTCGCGGAACTTCCAGCCGGTATCCACATGCAGCAGCGGAATCGGCGGGCGCGCCGGCGCGAACGCCTTCAGCAGCAGGTGCAGCAGCACCGAGCTGTCCTTGCCGATGGAATACAGCATCACCGGATGGCGGAACTCGGCCGCGACCTCGCGCAGGATGTGGATGCTTTCCGCTTCGAGGCGGTCGAG
>Ga0209676_1003150_pt1 | contig 10532 bp, 13 predicted proteins | sample AraplaCvi_mLB_r2_FD_184282 | JGI IMG/M metagenome (GOLD analysis project Ga0209676, IMG submission 184282) | Arabidopsis root microbial communities from North Carolina, USA - plate scrape MF_Cvi_mLB_r2 (SPAdes) (version 2) | ecosystem: Host-associated > Plants > Roots > Endosphere | place: USA...
CGCTGATCGAGGCCATCACGCAGGCGCTCGCGTACGAGATGCGCGCCGATGACAAGGTGCTGGTGCTCGGCGAGGACGTCGGCGTCAACGGCGGCGTGTTCCGCGCCACCGCCGGCCTGCAGCAGCAGTTCGGTCCGGAGCGCGTGCTGGACACGCCGCTGGACGAAACCACCATCGCCGGCCTCACCGTCGGCCTCGCGTCGCAGGGCATGAAGCCGGTCGCCGAATCGCAGTTCGACGGCTTCGTGTACCCGATGGTGGACCACATCATCTGCCACGCCGCGCGCTTCCGTTACCGCACGCGCGGCCGTCTCAGCTGCCCGATGGTGCTTCGCGTGCCGTGGGGCGGCGGCATCCGCGCGCCGGAACACCACAGCGAGGCGAACGAAGCCATCTTCACCAACGTGCCCGGCCTGCGCGTGGTGATGCCGTCCTCGCCCGCGCGCGCCTACGGTCTGCTGCTCGCCGCGATCCGCGATCCGGATCCGGTGATCTTCATGGAACCCAAGCGCATCTACCGCCAGTACAAGGAAGTCGTGCCCGACGACGGCGAAGCGCTGCCGCTGGACGTGTGCTACGTGCTGCGCGACGGCACCGACGTGACGCTGGTGACGTGGGGCGCGCAGGTCAAGGAAGCGCTGGAAGCGGCCGAAAAGCTCGCCGGCGAAGGCATCAGCGCCGAGGTCATCGACGTCGCCACGCTGCGTCCGCTCGACTTCGACACCATTGCCGAATCGGTCAGCCGCACCGGTCGTTGCGTGATCGTGCACGAAGCACCGAAGACCGCCGGTTTCGGCGCGGAAATCGCGGCGCGCCTGGCCGAGGAATCGATGTTCGACCTGCTCGCACCGGTGGAACGCGTGACCGGCTACGACACGCACATCCCGCTGTTCCGCCTGGAAATGAAGTACCTGCCGAGCGTCGACCGCATCGTCGCGGCCGCCAAGCGCACGCTGGCGGCGAGCTGAGCCATGCGTCACGCACGCGTCGTCGTCTCGCACAACGCGCCGGATCGCCCGCCGATCCGGCTTGCGCGCGGCGACGCCGTGCAACTGGGCGATCGCGACACCGACTGGCCCGAGTTCGTGTGGACCACGATCGCCGAAGGCCATGAGGGCTGGGTGCCGGCAAAGCTGTTCGATCGCGAACAGGGCCCGGCCACCGCGCTCGACGATTACGACACGCGCGAGCTCGACACGCAGGCCGACGAAGTGGTGACGCTGCAGTACGAACTCGCCGGCTGGTGGTGGGCGCGCAACGCGCTCGGCCACCAGGGCTGGATCCCGGCGCGTTCGCTCGAACTGCTCGACGACAACGACGGCGAGGACGCGTGACCGCGACGCCGGCGGTTTCCACGTTCCGGCATTGAATACCCGCCCGCCGCGCACCGCGCGAGGGCACCACCGCACTCCAACGAGACAACGACCGTATGGCCAACACGAAGAAGACCTTCCTGCTCCCCGACCTCGGCGAGGGCCTGCCCGACGCGACGATCGTCGAGTGGTACGTGAAGGAAGGCGACACGATCCGCCTCGACGACAACTTGGTGTCGATGGAAACGGCCAAGGCCGTCGTCGACGTGCCCTCGCCCGTTTCGGGCAAGGTCGTCCGGCTCGCCGGCGCGGCGGGCGACGTGATCGTCACCGGCAAGATGCTGGCCGAGTTCGAGATCGATCCGTCGATGCCGCAGCGCGCCGAAGGCCAGGACACCGGCCACCATCACGGTGCGGGCAGCCACGCACCGGAAGACGGCGACAAGGTCGTCGCGTCCGACGAAGGCGGCGTGATCAGCGATGCCGGCGAGGAAGCGCCCCCGAGTCGATCTGGGGGCGAGGCGCGCGCGGATTCGGGCACGGTCGTCGGCGCGATGCAGAGTTCCGATGCGGTGCGCAGCGAACAGGCCGTCGCGGTCGGCGGCGTCAAGGCGATGCCCGCCGTGCGCGCAATGGCGCGCAAGCTCGGCGTCGACATCGCGCGCGTCCGTGCGTCCGGCGCCGATGGCGTGGTGACGATGGACGACGTGAAGCGCGCGGCCGCCGACGGTTCGGCATCGGGCATCGCGCCGTCCGCCCGAGTGAAAGGCACCGGCGGCGCCGAACTGCCCGCATCCCGCCCGCACCCCGGCCCTGCCCCGCAAGCGGCACAGTCGACGACGGCGCCGGCGCGCAGCACGCTGTCGCAGGGCGGCAAGCCGATGCGCACGCAGCCGCCGGGCGTGTCCGCCAGCGGCCAGCCGGAACAGCTCAAGGGCGTTCGCCGCAACATGGCGCGCGTGATGGCGGACGCGCACGCGAAGGTCGTGCCGACCACGCTGTGCGACGACGCCGACCTGCACGCGTGGCTCGGCAAGCAGGACATCACCGCGCGCCTGGTGCGCGCGATCGTCGCCGCCTGCAAGACGGTGCCCGCGCTCAACGCATGGTTCGACGGCGAGACGCTGACGCGCACGCTGCATCCGCATGTCGACATCGGCATCGCCGTGGATACCGAGGACGGCCTGTTCGTGCCTGCGCTGCGGAACGCCGACATGCTCGACGGCACCGGCGTTCGCGGCGCGATCCAGCGCCTGCGCGCGCAGGTCGAGGACCGCACGATCCCCGCGACCGAACTGAGCGGCTACACGATCTCGCTGTCGAACTTCGGCATGTTCGCCGGCCGCTACGCGACGCCGGTCGTCGTGCCGCCGTGCGTGGCGATCGTCGGCGCCGGCAAGCTCAGCCATGACGTGGTCGCCGTGATGGGCGGCATCGAAGTGCACCGCCGCATGCCGATCTCGCTGACCTTCGACCACCGCGCCTGCACCGGCGGCGAAGCGGCGCGCTTCCTCAAGGCGCTGCTGGACGACATGGCCCTGCCCCAGTAAACGCACCCGTAGCCCGGGCAAGACGGAGAAGCCGCTGCGCCCGGATTCACCTCGCTGGACAAGCTGCTGACAGGAGGTTGTCAGCAGCTGCGGTACAACCTGCTCCCATCATCCGAACGGGAGTCCTGCCATGGCGCACCGCAGCCGTCTTGCCGGTTTCATCATCGACTGCAAGACCGACGACCTCGACGCCGCCGCCGATTTCTGGAGCCAGGCGCTCGGCGTGACCATCGCCGACCGCCACGCGGGCGACGACACCGCCGAATACCAGAACTTCGGCAACACGCCGGGCGATCTGTACATCGAAGTGCAGAAAGTCGACCACCCCTCGCGCGTGCACCTGGACATCGAAGCCGACGACATCGACGCCGAAGCCGAACGGCTGGAGAAGCTCGGCGCAAAGAAGGTCGCGTTCGTGAAGCGCTGGTGGGTGATGGAAGCGCCGACGGGCCAGCGCTTCTGCGTGGTGAAGATGAAGGAGCCAGAGAAGCGGTCGGTGCCGAATGAGTGGGCGTGAGCGGCGCCTGGCAATGAGCGACCAGTGGTGTCCAACGGAGCCGTCATCCCGGCGGAAGCCGGATGACGGCAGATCGTTGAGGCACCGGCCAACGGGATACGGCGCCTGCCTCACGCATGATGCAGCGGCGTATCGTCCACCACCACGCGATTGCGGCCCGTGGCCTTCGCGCGATACAGCGCCTGGTCGGCGCGGTCGAACACCTGCTCCGACCAGTCGCGCGTCGGTTCGCCTGCCGCGATTCCCATCGACACGGTGAGCGCGAACGGCAGCGGCGCCACGGCGATGCGCTGGCGGATCCGTTCGGCCACCTGCGCGGCCTGCGCGAGGTGCGTGTCGGGAAGCAGGATCAGGAACTCCTCGCCGCCGTAACGCACGGCGATGTCGCCCTCGCGGATCGACGCGTTGACCGCATCGGCGACGGCGCGCAGCGCGCGATCGCCCAGCAGATGCCCGTGGCGGTCGTTGACGTCCTTGAAGTGGTCCACGTCCAGCAGCATCAGCGTGTACGGCGACTGCTGCAGCAGCCGCATCGCCTCGGCGTTGTCGCGCAGCTGCGCGAGCGCGGAACGGTTGAGCAGCCCGGTAAGCGCATCGTGCGTCGCGCGATGTTCGAGCAGGTCGTGGCGACGCTGCAGGTCGGCGCGCGCATCTTCCAGGCGCTGCGCGAAGGCCTCGCGCTCGCTGAGCAGGCGGCGCTGCTCCATGGCGTAGCGGCGAAGCTCCAGCAGGTGCTGCGTCTGCCGCGCGAGCACTTCCAGTCCCTCGCGCTGCGCATCGGTGAGCGTGCGCGGCTTGTTGTCGAGCACGCACACCACGCCGAGCGGCTGGCCGTCGGGACTCAGCAGCGGCACGCCGGCGTAGAAGCGCAGCGGATCGCCATCCACGCGCATCGTCGGGCGCGGCAGGTCGGGATGGTCGTACAGATCCTCGACGACGAGCGTGCGGTCGGGCTGGCGGATCGCGCGGTCGCAGATCGCCTCGCTGCGCGCGGTCTCGCGCACGTCCAGTCCGATCTGCGCCTTGAACCACTGGCGGTCGTGGTCGATCAGCGAGATCGCGGCGGCCGGCACATCGCACAGCGTGACCGCCAGCCGCACGATGTCGTCATATGGCTGCTCCGCCACCGAACCCACGACCGCATACGCATCCAGCGCGGCCTGTCGGCGCGCCTCGTCGGACGGCGGTGGAAGAAGGGGTCGCGGAGCGGGCATGGCGCATTGCCAAAAAGGTCGCTAAGGCTACTCCCGGCCCGCCCGCGGACCCGTGATCGAGCCCACAACCTGCGCGGCTGCCGCCGCATCGTTCAGCCGCCCGGCGGACTGCCGAGAACCTGAACAGGGCGCGTCGCCGCGTTTTCGCGGGCCAGCCAGATTTCCAAGCCCTGCGCGTTGAGCTCGATATCGATGGCCAGCAACGCGCGGACCTCCTCCGGCGCCAGCGGCGAGCCGTGCACGCGGGCGCGGTCGATATATAGCACCGCCAGCGCCTCCACCAGCCGTTCGTGCCGATCGGCGTGGCCGTCGGCGTCACGGGCGAGGGCGACCATGGCGTCGATCTGCGCGATGAGGACGCTGCCCAGGCGCGCCACGTCGCCGACGCGCCCGTAGTGGGTCAGGTGCATCGCGACCGGATCGCGCGCGAGCATCGTGCGGATCGACGCCTTCAGCGGCTCGGGCTCGAACTGCACCGGCGAGGTGGTCGGAATCACGAACGGCTCGCCGTGCGCGTTGTCGAACTCGCGATACGACAGGCCGAACGTGTCGCCGGTGAACCAGCTGCGGCTGCGCTCGTCCCACACGCACAGGTGATGGCGCGCATGCCCGGGCGTATCGATGCACAGCAGCGGACGACCGGCCAGGTCGAGCGTCTCGCCGTCACGCACTTCGCGCACGCGCGCGGCGTCGACAGGGGCGATTTCACCGTAGCTGCGCGCGATCTCCTCCTCGCCGTACACCGCGGTGGCGCCGGCGACGAGGCGTTCGGGATCGATCATGTGCGGCGCGCCGCGCGGATGCACGGCGAGCGTCGCGTTCGGCAGCGCGCGCATCAGCGCGCCGGCGCCGCCCGCGTGGTCCAGGTGCACGTGCGTGAGGATCAGCCAGTCGACGTCCTGCGGTTGCAGGCCCTGCCACGACAGCGCATCGAGCATCGCCGGCACGGAGTGCTGCGTGCCGCAATCGACGTACGCGCCGCGTCCGTGTTCGACGATGAGGTAGGCGGCGTCGAAGTTCGGCCGCTGGAATCCGGTGTCGATGGTGACGATGCCGTGCGCGTCGTTCATGCCGTGCGGCTCCTCGTGGGCGTCCCCGCAGTCTAGGGCGCGCGACGTGACGCGACGATGCGGCTTTGGTCGGAACGTCGCGCCGCTTAGCTCAGCGCGTGCGACGCAACCAGCGACGGCGCACGAAGAACGCGACCGTCAGCACCGCCAGGAAGACGCCGTATCCGACGGCGGTCGCGAGGATCTGCTGCCACATCTTTCCGTACACCGGATCGGCATTCGCATGCGACCAGTACAGGCTCAGCAGGAATGCGGTGAACGCCAGCAGCAGCGCGACGCCATCGAAGAGCTTGCGATGCGCTGTCCGCGGCTGCCGCGGGAACATCCAGTACAGCGTTCCCAGGATCGCGAACCACGGCAGGAACAGGATCAGCGCGAGGTTGAGCTCGACGAACGGATTCATGCCTTCTGCGCGCTCTTTTCCTGCTCGGCCTCGACCACGGCGGCGAGCGCTTCGCGCACGTCGTCCTGCGTGACGCCGTCGACGGATGTCGACGCTTCGAACAGCGCATCCACGCCGCTCGCACCGGACTTGAGGCCCGCAATCAGCGTGCCCGCATCGCGCGCGGAATCGAAGGCGCGGCTCTGCGCCAGCAGGCGATCACCATCGACGAACTTGAAGTAGAAGCGGCCGTCGGCTTCGCGGTACTGCTTGAACGCCGGCGCCGTCGCCTTCGTGATCTTTGCCTTTCCATCGACCTGCGCCTGCGAGAGGTCGCGAAGGCCGACCGCGCTGCGCAGCGTGTCCAGCGTGGGCCGCGCGTAGCGCGCGCGCAGGCGCTGTGCGCCGTCGCGCAGGATGGCTTCGATGTGGGCCGGCTGTGCGATCAGCGCGTCGTACTTCTCGCGCAGCGGCGAAATCTCGCGATCGATGCGCTCGAACAGCGCCTGTTTCGCCTCGCCCCACGCGATGCCGTCGGCGAACGCGCGGCGCATCGCGGCGGTTTCGTCGTTCGACGCGAACGCCTGGTACAGCTGGAAGACGTTGGAGCTGTCCGCGTCCTTCGGCTCGCCCGGCGCGCGCGAATCGGTGACGATCGAATAGATCAGCTTCTTCAGCGTCTCGCGCGGCGCGAAGAGCGGGATCGTGTTGTCGTAGCTCTTGCTCATCTTGCGGCCGTCGAGGCCGGGCAGCGTCGCCACGTTCTCGTCGATCACCGCCTCGGGCATCACGAAGTGATCGCCGTAGAGGTGGTTGAAACGCTGGCCGAAATCGCGCGCCATCTCGATGTGCTGGATCTGGTCGCGGCCGACCGGCACCTGGTTGGCGTTGAACAGCAGGATGTCGGCGGCCATCAGCACCGGGTACATGAAAAGACCGGCGCTGATGCCCACGTCGTCGTCCTCGCCCGCCTCGCGGTTCTTGTCGACCGCAGCCTTGTAGGCATGGGCGCGATTGAGCAGGCCCTTGCCGGCGACGCAGGTCAGGAACCACGTCAGCTCCTGGACCTCCGGCACGTCGCTCTGGCGGTAGAACCACACCTTGTCCGGCTCCAGCCCGCAGGCGAGCCACGTTGCGGCGATTTCCAGCGTCGAACGCTGCACGCGCGCCGGATCCTGCACCTTGATCAGGGCGTGGTAGTCGGCCAGGAAGTAGAAGCTCTCCACCTCGGGTGCGCGGCTGGCGGCGACGGCGGGGCGGATCGCACCGACGTAGTTGCCCAGGTGCGGGGTGCCCGAAGTGGTGATGCCGGTGAGGACGCGCGTGGGGCTCATGGAACGCTGACTGCGGGAAACGGCTTGACAGTGTACCTGCCCGGGCGGGCCGGCCCGTGCCCCGCGCGACGCCCCCGGGCCGCTGTCGCGCACGGTCCGTCGCCCGGTCAGGCAAGAGAAAGGCGGCCGCTCTCGCGACCGCCTTCCGATATCTCTTTTCGGTTGCGCGCGCCGGTGGCGTTGGTCGCCCCGGTGCCGGCGCGCGCGCCGCGTTCACTGCATCAGTTCAGCGACTTCTCGAAGTCGCGGACTTCCTGCTGGGCGCGATCACGTTCCCAGCCATAGCGCTCCTGCAGCTTGCCGGCGAGGTATTCGGCGTTGCCTTCGGCGACGTCGAAGTCGTCGTCGGTGAGATCGCCCCAGCGCGCCTGCGCCTTGCCCTTCAGCTGGGTCCACTTGCCGGCGATGATGTCTTTGTTCATCCGTTGCATTCCTCTTGTCGTGGGAGGCGGGTGCGTCAACCGCACCGCACGCAAAGGATCGCAGCGAGCTCATTCGCAGGAAGTCGTCGTTGCGTTAGAGAGGGTTTGATATCGGTGAACGCGCGCAAACCGCGACGTCCGCAACGCTGAAAAACAAGGGGCCGGATCGCTCCGGCCCCTCGCCCACCACCCTCGATCGAATGCGTGCGGATCAGCACTTGCCGTCGCTGCAATCCTTTGCCTTGTCCTCGACCTTCTCGCCCGCGCTCTGGACGTCCTTGCCGGCGCCGGCGACGGTGTTGCAGGCGCTCAGGAAGCTCATCGAGAACATCGCCAGCAGCAGCAGAGCCATCAAACGCTTCATGAAAGTCTCCTCGACTCGTGAACCAGGCACGTGGTTCCGTGCGGTGAATCCATCTGACGCGCGCTACCGTGAAAGCGAAGTGGATTCCGACGCATGCATTCAGCGCTCGGCCAGACTCGCGGCTTCGCTATTCGCAAAAAGAAAGGCCGGGCGAATGCCCGGCCTTCCATGCGTTCGGCGCGAGCGCGGCGATTACTTCGCCGCGTCTTCGACCTTCTCGCCCGCCTTCTGCACATCCTTGCCGGCGCCGGCAACGGTGTTGCACGCGGTCAGCGTGCCGACGGAGAACAGGGCGAGCAGCAAAAGGGCCATCAGACGCTTCATGGGATTCACCTCGATTCGTTGGGACTGCATGGTCACGCTTGGAGCGTGCGCGTGCATCTGACGCGAGGTGCCGTGAAAGCGGGGTGGATGCCACCCCAACCGGCGATGACCGCCCTGAAAAACAAAGGCCGGCGGGTGCCGGCCTTGGTCGCGATCGCGATGTCGGGCGCCGCGATGCGCCGATCAGTTGCTCGCCTTCTGGTCGATCTTCTGGCCAAGCTTTTCGACATCCTTGCCCAGGCCTTCCATGGTGTTGCAGCCGTTGAGCAGGACGAGCGACAGGGCGACGAGCAACAGCGTGGCGATGGAGCGCTTCATGGTCTCTCCGGGAGACGTGATCGATTGGGGCCGAAGGATCGCATGCCGGCGCGGGCGCCGCACCTGCCGGCCGGGCCGGTCCTGCAGCGGGGCGTGCAGACGGTTCAGTCGCGCATCAGCGTGGACTTGCCGAACAGGCTTTCCACCAGGTCCACCGCCAGCCGCGCGGTGCGGTTGCGCTTGTCGATGATCGGATTGAGTTCGACGATGTCCAGAGAGGCCATGCGGCCGGTGTCGGCGATCATCTCCATCACCAGCTGCGCCTCGCGGTAGTTCGGCCCGCCCGGCACCGTGGTGCCCACGCCCGGCGCGATGCTGGGGTCGAGGAAATCCACGTCGAAACTGACATGCAGGTGCGTGTTGTCATCCACGCCTTCCAGCGCTTCCTCCATCACGCGCTTCATGCCGATCTCGTCGATGTAGCGCATGTCGTACACGTCCAGGCCGTACTCCTGCACGAGGCGCTTCTCGCCCTCGTCGACCGAACGGATGCCGATCTGGCGGATTTCGTCCGGCCGCACCGCCGGGGCTTCGCCGCCGAGTTTGGTCAACGCATCCGGACCCAGACCGCACAGGCAGGCCACGGGCATGCCGTGCACGTTGCCCGACGGCGTGACCTGGTGCGTGTTGAAGTCGGCATGCGCGTCCAGCCACAGCACGCGCAGCTGTTTGCCGGTCGTGCGGCAATGGCGCGCGACGGCGGTGATCGATCCCAGCCCCAGACAGTGATCGCCGCCGAGCAGGATCGGCATCCGGCCTTCGTCGAGCTCCGCGCCGACGGCATCCATCACCGCCCGGTTCCACGCGACCACTTCGGGCAGGTGGCGGTAGCCTTCGACGGGCTTCTGCCAGGGATTGCGCGGACCGTCGAGATTGCCGCGATCGATCACGTCCACGCCGCGCTTGATGAGCGCCTCGCCCAGGCCCGCGATGCGCAGGGCCTCGGGGCCCATGCGCGAGCCGCGGTGGCCTGCGCCAACGTCCGTCGGCGCGCCGATCAGCGAAACGGGAGGATAGGTGCGACTCATCGAACGGCGTCCTCGTCTGGTGCCGGCAGTCAGAATCGAACTGACGACCTACCGCTTACAAGGCGGTTGCTCTACCAACTGAGCTATGCCGGCGAAGAGGGGCATTCTAGCCTGCGCAGCCGCGCAGGTTGGTGTCGATGCGTCAGCGGATGCGCGCGCAGTCGAGTTCGCGGGCCGGCACCTGCACCGCGGCTTCGGCGCGCGCGGGGTCGAACTCGGGTTTGGCGATCAGGTCCAGCCACACCGTCGAGGGCCCGCCCTCGCCCAGCGGCTCGGCGCGCACGGCGAAACCGGCGGCGGTGAGGCTGTCGGCGCGACGGCGCGCGGAATCCTCGTTGCGGTAGCGACCCAGCGCGATGGAGTTCGCCTCGGCACCTTGGCGGACGATGAAATAATCGTTGAAACCGGCGGCGGTGATGCGCTGCGCAGTCGCCTGCGCCTCGGGCAGGCTGGCCATCGACGGCAGGTAGACACGCCAGCCGCGTGCGCTGCTGCCGCTGCGTTGCTCGCGCGGCACGACGCGGGTCGCGACCGCCATCAGCACCTCGCGCGCGTTCGAGGCGGCGGCGCTATTGGCGAAGGGACCGATGCTATAGCAGCGCGCGTTCGATGCAGCGCTGGCCGGAACCGCGCTGGCGACCGGGGTCGAAGGCGCGGCAGGCGGTGCGATCGCTGGCGCGGCCGGAGCGGTCGTCG
>Ga0209676_1003153_pt1 | contig 10529 bp, 10 predicted proteins | sample AraplaCvi_mLB_r2_FD_184282 | JGI IMG/M metagenome (GOLD analysis project Ga0209676, IMG submission 184282) | Arabidopsis root microbial communities from North Carolina, USA - plate scrape MF_Cvi_mLB_r2 (SPAdes) (version 2) | ecosystem: Host-associated > Plants > Roots > Endosphere | place: USA...
CGTGGCGTCGCCGGCTATCTCACCGATACGTTCATGGCGCGGGCCGGCCGCAGCATCGCGCGCGATCTGCGCGTGCAGGTGCTGGGCAAGTACCTGCGCCTGCCGGGGCTGCGCTTCGACACCGAACCGGTGTCGTCGATGCTCACGCGTCTTGGCTCGGACAGCGACCAGGTCGCCCAGGCCGCCATCGACGCCGCCAAGGTGATGCTCCAGCAGGCGTTGCAGGTGCTGGTGATGCTGGGCGTGATGCTCTACACCAGCTGGCGCGTCACGCTCGCCGTGCTGCTGCTCGGGCCACTGCTGGCGTGGACGATGGACAAGGTGGGGCGGCGCTATCGCCGCATCGGCCATCGCATCCAGGAGAGCGGGGCGCAGCTGCTTCAGTCGGCCGACCAGGCCCTGTCGAACCATCAGGAAGTGAAGGTCTACGGCGCACAGGCGACCGAACTCTCGCGCTACACCAGCCAGGCCAATCATCACCTGCGGCTCAGCCTGAAGGTCGAATCCACGCGCAGCATCTCGTCGGCGATGGTGCAGCTGATGGGCGCCATTGGCCTGGCGCTGCTGCTGTTCTTCGCCGGTCGCGAGGCGATGCAGGGCCGCCTGACTGCCGGCGACTTCGTGAGCCTCATGGTCGCGATGCTGGCCGTGATTCCCGCGCTGAAGCAGCTCACCAACGTGCAGGGCATGCTGCAGCGTGGCGTCGCGTCGGCCGAGCGCCTGTTCGACGTGATCGATACCCCGGACGAAATCGACACCGGCACGCTTCCGCTCGACCGCGCGCAGGGCCTGCTCGAATTCCGCCATGTGACCGCGCGCTATCCCGGCCAGGCCGAGCCCGCACTGTCGGACATCACCTTCGAGGCGAAGCCGGGCACGGTGACCGCCATCGTCGGCCGCTCGGGCAGTGGCAAGTCCACGCTGATCAAGCTGATTCCGCGTTTCTACGACATCGAGGGTGGGCAGATCCTCCTCGACGGTCATCCGCTGCAGTACTATCGCCTGGCGGACCTGCGCCGCCAGGTCGCGCTCGTCGGCCAGCAGGTGATGCTGTTCGACGGCACCGTCGCGGCGAACGTTGCTTTCGGCGAAATGCAGTCGGCCGATCCGGACGCACTGGAGCGCGCCGTGCGCGGCGCCAATGCGATGGAGTTCGTCGAACGCCTCCCGGAAGGCCTGCAGACCGACATCGGCGCGAAGGGCGGCCGTCTTTCGGGCGGGCAGCGTCAACGGCTGGCGATCGCGCGCGCGATGCTCAAGGACGCGCCGATCCTGATCCTCGACGAAGCCACGGCCGCGCTGGATACCGAATCCGAGCGTCTCGTGCAGGGCGCACTGGACACGTTGATGCCCAATCGCACCACGCTGGTGATCGCGCACCGGCTGTCGACGATAGAACATGCCGACCAGGTGCTGGTGCTCGACCAGGGCCGCATCGTCGAGCGCGGCACGCATTCGCAATTGCTGGCGATGGGCGGCCTGTACGCGCACCTGCATCGCATGCAGTTCCGCGAGGTCGAATGATCGGCTTCGGGTTGTTGACGTCATGCCCAATGAAGCAGGGCTCGAAGAGGACCGCACGGTGAGCAAGGGCCCGGTGAATCCCCCGGCGTACTGGTACGGCGACCTGCCGGTGCCGCTCGGCTCGCGCATGCTGTCGGGCGTGTACGGCGCGCTCAGCGGCCTGCGTCGCAGCGCGTACCGCAAAGGCTGGCTGAAGCGCGGCCATCCCGGCGTGCCGGTGCTGGTGGTGGGCAACCTCACCACTGGCGGGGCGGGCAAGACGCCGCTGACGATCGCGCTGGTCGAACGGCTGCGTGCCGAAGGCTGGAATCCGGGCGTCGCCAGCCGCGGCTATGGGCGCGACGACGCCGGCACCGCACGCTGGGTCGATACGCGGAGCGATGCCGCGCAGGGCGGCGACGAGCCGGTCCTCATCGCGCAGCGCACCGGCGCGCCCGTGCGCGTGGACAAGGATCGCTCCGCCGCGGCGAAGGCGCTCGCGCAGGCCGGCTGCGACCTGGTGATCTGCGACGACGGCCTGCAGCATTACCGGCTCGAGCGCGACATCGAGATCGAGGTGGTCGATGGCCGCCGCCGCTACGGCAATGGCCGGCTGCTGCCGGCCGGTCCGCTCCGGGAACTGCCCGAACGTGGGCAGACCTGTGATTTCCGCGTGGTGAACGTCGGCACCGGTGGCGCGGACACGGGTTTCGGCGAATGGTCGATGCGACTGGTCGCCGATACGGTCGATCCCATGCTGGGGGGACGCCCGCGCAAGCTGGGCTCGTTCTCCGGCCAACGCGTGCATGCGGTCGCCGGCATCGGCGATCCGGAACGGTTCTTCGCCACGCTGCGCGATTTCGGCATTGCCGTCGTGCCGCATGCGTTTTCGGATCACCACCAGTACCAGGCAGGCGATTTCGAATTCGGCAGCCGCGAATTGCCCGTGCTCATGACGGAAAAGGACGCGGTGAAGTGCGCGGCCTTCGCCGACGACCGCTTCTTCTCCGTACCGATCCGCGCCGAATTGCCGGAGGCGTTCTGGGTGAGCCTGCTGGATCGCGTCACGGCGAAAGCTCGCCAGTACCGTGAAGGCCGCGCACCAGGAACGAAGACCGCATGAACACCATCGCGCCCGATTTCGTCGTCGCCATTCCCGCGCGTTACGCCGCGACCCGCCTGCCGGGCAAGCCACTGCGCCTGCTCGCCGGCGAGCCGATGGTGCTGCATGTCGCCCGGCGTGCGCTGGCGGCCGGCGCGCGTGAGGTCTGGATCGCCACCGACGACGACCGCATCGCCACTGCGATGGACGGGGCGGGCGTGCGCGTGGCGATGACCTCGGCCGATCACGCCTCGGGCACCGATCGCCTCGCCGAATGCGCCCGCATCGCCGGCTGGAGCGCGGACACCATCGTCGTGAACCTGCAGGGCGACGAGCCCTTCGCGCCGGCGTCGGGCATCCGCGCCGTGGCCGAACTCATGCGCGCGGGCGACACGGAAATGGCGACGCTCGCCGCGCCGGTGACCGACGTCGAGACCCTGTTCGACCCCAACGCGGTGAAGCTCGTCCGCGCCGAAGACGGCCGCGCGCTGTACTTCAGCCGCGCGCCGATCCCGTGGCCGCGCGACGCGTTCGCGCAGGACCGCTCGCGCATGCCCGATGGCGGCCCCTGGCTGCGCCACATCGGCATCTACGGCTATCGCGCCGGCTTCCTGCAGCGTTTCGCGGCATTGCCGCCGGGGCGCCTGGAACGCATCGAGTCGCTGGAGCAGCTGCGCGTGCTCGAGGCCGGGCACCGCATCGCGGTGGGCATCACGCCCGAACCGTTCCCGCCGGGCGTGGACACACCGGAAGACCTCGCGCGTGCCGAAGCCTGGATCGCCGCCGGCCATGGCTGAGCCCATCCGGCTGCTGGTCGTCTGTCTGGGCAACATCTGCCGCTCGCCGGTGGCCGAGGGCGTCCTGCGCGCGCGCATCGCCACGTCCACGCTGGCCGGCCGTGTCGAACTGGACTCGGCGGGCACGGGCGACTGGCATGTCGGCGAGCCGCCGGACCGTCGGGCGATCGCCAACGCCGCCGGTCATGGCATCGACATCGGCGGCCTGCGCGCGCGGCAGCTGGTGGCCTCGGATTACCAGCGCTTCGACTGGCTGCTCTGCGCCGATCGCGCCAATCTGCGCGACGTCCGCGCACGCGCGCCGGCCGATGCGCACGCGCGCATCGCGCTGTTGCTGGACTGGGCCGGAGTGGAGGACGAAGGCGAAATCCCGGACCCGTACACGGGCGGGGCTTCGCAGTTCGAACACGTCTACCAGCTGCTCGACCGCGCCGCCGACGGCGCGATCGCTCGCCTGCGCCACGAATACCCCTCGCGGCTGGCCTGAACACGCGATCCGTGATCGCCCATGGGACCGGTTGCGAACGGCCCGTCGCCTTGCCCTGACGCATAATCGGCCCCATTCCTGAGCCGATGTTCATGACCGCGATTCCCGCCACCGCTCCGTCTCCAGTCGCGGCCCCGCACACGGTCCGGCATGCCCGCGTGGGGCCGGCGCATTCATGAGCCTGGCCGCCGCACCGGCCTTCGACGGAAAGGCCTTCGTCAAACACCTGAGCACCGCGCCCGGCGTCTACCGGATGATCGCGGCGGACGACGCCGTGCTCTACGTCGGCAAGGCCGGCGCGCTGAAGAATCGCGTTTCCAGCTATTTCAACGCGACGCCGAAGTCGGCGCGCATCATGGCGATGCTGGCGCAGACCGCGCGCATGGAAGTCACGGTGACGCGCACCGAAGCCGAAGCGCTGATCCTGGAAAACCAGCTGATCAAGTCGCTCAAGCCGCGCTACAACGTGCTGCTTCGTGACGACAAGAGTTACCCGTACGTACTGATGACGCAGGAAGCCTGGCCGCGCATCGCGATGCATCGCGGCCCGCGCTCCATCCCGGGACGCTATTTCGGCCCGTATGCCAGCGTTGGCGCCGTGCGCGACACGCTCAATCTGATGCACAAGCTGTTCAAGCTGCGCAGTTGCGAGGACAGCGTCTTCCGCAACCGTTCGCGACCGTGCCTGCAGCACCAGATCGGACGCTGCAGCGCGCCGTGCGTTGGCCTCGTTGGCGCGCGCGACTACGCCGAAAGCGTGCGCCGTTCCGGCCTGTTCCTGGAGGGGCGCAGCGACGAGCTCAGCGACGAACTCGTGAAGTCGATGGAAGCGGCGAGCGTGCGCCTGGACTTCGAAGAGGCCGCGCGCCTGCGTGATCTGGTGCAGTCGATCCGCAGCCTGCAGGCGCGCCAGTACGTGGACGGTCGCGCCGCGGACCTGGACGTGCTCGCCATCGCGATGCACGGCGTCACGGCGTGCGTGCTGCTGCTCGCGTTCCGCGACGGTCGCAATCTCGGCACGCGCGCGTTCTTCCCGAAGACCAACGGTAGCGAGAACGCCGAGGAAGTGCTGGCCGCGTTCGTTTCGCAGTACTACGGCGAGCAGACGCCGCCGCGCGAAATCGTGCTGGATCGCGACATTCCCGATCGCGACCTCATCGAGCATGCGCTGTCGAGCACCTCGGATCGCCGCGTGCAGATCAAATGCAACGTGCGCGCCGAACGTGCCGGTTACGTCGATCTCGCGCGTCGGAACGCGGAGCTGGCGCTCGCCGCCGAACGCACCAGCCATGCCGCGCAGCACGCGCGCGCCGAGGGACTGCGCGAACTGCTCGGGCTCCAGGCGCTGCCTTCGCGCATCGAATGCTTCGACATCAGCCACACCATGGGCGAGGCGACCGTTGCCTCGTGCGTGGTGTTCGATGCGCAGGGTCCGGTGCGCGCGCAGTACCGTCGATTCAACATCGCCGGCATCGAACCCGGCGATGACTACGCGGCGATGCACCAGGCGATCGAACGCCGCTTCCGGCGCGCGGTGGAGGAGGGCGGCGTGACGCCCGACATCCTGCTGATCGACGGCGGCGCCGGGCAGGTCGCACAGGCGAAAGCGGTGCTGGACGACCTGGGCGTCGACGGCGTCGCATTGGTCGGCGTCGCCAAGGGGCCTGAACGCCGCCCCGGCGAAGAGGAATTGCTGCTTCCCGACGGACGGACGGTTCGGCCCGGCGCGGAATCGCCGGCCCTCCAGCTGGTGCAGCAGGTTCGCGACGAGGCGCACCGTTTCGCGATCACCGGGCACCGGGGGCGCCGCCAGAAGGCGCGCAACACCAGTCGCCTGGAGGACATCGCCGGCATCGGTCCTCGCCGTCGCGCTAACCTGTTGCGGCATTTCGGCGGGCTCGGCGGGCTCAAGGCCGCCGGAATCGAGGAGATCGCACGCGTGGACGGCATCAATGACGCGCTAGCCGAGCGCATCTATGCGACCCTTCATGGACTGGACGTGCCGGACAGGCCCGTCGAGCGATCCACCTCGTCGGACACCCCCGGACCGACCGGCAACACGCGGAGCGAAGGATGAAGTTGACCGTACCCACCATGCTGACCCTGCTGCGGATCATGTTGATCCCGGTGCTGGTGCTGGTCTTCTATCTGCCCTACAAGTGGACGAACTTCGCGGCCGCTTTCATCTTCGCGTTCGCGTCGATCACCGACTGGCTCGATGGCTGGATCGCGCGACGCTACAACCAGTTCTCCGCGTTCGGCGCGTTCCTCGATCCCGTCGCCGACAAGCTGATGGTTGCCATCGCGTTGCTGCTCACCGTGCAGAAGCACCCGACGGTGTGGATGGCGCTGTGGGCCGCGGTGATCATTGGCCGGGAAATCGCGGTTTCCGCACTGCGCGAGTGGATGGCCGAGCTCGGCCAGCGCGCCACGGTGAAGGTCGCGACCATCGGCAAGATCAAGACGATCGTGCAGATGGTGGCGCTGGTGTGCCTGCTTTATCAGGAACCGCTGATGGGCGTGAACATCTTCCTGATCGGTGAATGGATGCTGGCTGCCGCGGCGTTGCTCACGCTGTGGTCGGGTTTTGCGTACCTGCGAGCAGCATGGCCGGTATTGCGCGAAGACGCGCGTTCATAGAGAATATGCGCATCGCGAACGCACACGCATTTGACGATTCGATCCGGAGATGGCAGCCAGGTCGGCAGGTTCGGGAAGTCCGGTGACGGGATCTCCCACGAAGTGAAAAGGGTGTTGACACTTTTCATTCCATGCCTAAAATGTCGCTTCCTCTGCGGGAATAGCTCAGTTGGTAGAGCACGACCTTGCCAAGGTCGGGGTCGCGAGTTCGAGTCTCGTTTCCCGCTCCAGTTTCAGACCAGGCCCCGTTTTCGGGGCCTTGTCGTTTCAGGCCCCATTGCGTGAACGGGGCTGGAATATGAAAGAATCCTGCGACGGATTCCTTCGAGTCACCGGCCTGGTGGCAGAGTGGTTATGCAGCGGACTGCAAATCCGCGTACGCCGGTTCAATTCCGACCCAGGCCTCCAATTATGGCGCGGCTCCCAGCGATGGGGGCCGCTCCGCGATTTGGGGCTCCGCTCCGCAATTTTCCCATGCCGAACTGACTGGCGGTTCTTGACGACCTTAGGTGGCCGCCCGTAGTTTGAACACGCGTTTCGGCAATAGCCCACATGGGGAAGTGACAAATGCGAGAGGATCTCGCCCTGAAATTGACTCCGTCTGTACGCGCAGCTACCCACCATCTCGTCTGAGAGTTGAAGGTGCCCGCCTAGCAGGTTGAGAGCGCTATGAGCATTAAGCCGAATCCGCAAACCATCTTCAACGATCTCCTGGACCGTGCAATGGACGTCCTGGGTGAGATTGATGTGCCCGATTTCGAATTGAAGAGGCTCGAACGCGATAGCGACAAGCTTGCTAGCGCGGATCGTACTGGCGCGTACGAAATTCGCGCTCATGTCGAAGCGACCAGGGGAAACTTCGAAGCTGCTGACGACTACTACGAGCGGGCTATCAAGCAGAGTCCGGACTTTGTCGGCGTGCGCATGCGCTACCTAGTGGTGCTTGCGGTAACTGATCGCGTGGGCAAGGTTCGAGAGGCGTATCGGCGCTTTGAGAATGACCTCAAGCATGATCCGGGAGCAGTACAGGTACTGGTTCCGCTACTCGCTGCCGCTGGCTGGGTTTACACGTCGCAGCGTCTTGCCGATTCGTCGCGAAAGATGAACGTGCCTGTTCCTAATGCCTTTGCCGGGGCCGAAGTTGCGATGTTCACCGACGCGCAGGAAGAAGATGTCGCGGAAGCAGTAGGTTTCGCACGCTCTTTCCTCCGGAAGCGTGGCGCGACACCTTCAACCATTGAGGCAATGGTCGTTCCCTATGAGGACGGCACTTCCGCTCTGATGTTTCAATTCACCTTGAAGCGTTCGCCGCAAGAGACCGCTAGTTTGGAGTGGGACTTGTTCGCTGCCCTTGAGGAGCATGATCTCGTAGTGGATCGCAATCGCAGCGTCATTTTGGCCTTGTCGTCGGACCCGGGAAGCAATGCCAGTCACCTGCACTGATCTGAAGGATTTGGCGGTAGCTCTTGCAGTGGAGAGTTCGGAAGAAGCGGCGTTGCGGGCTTCAATCAGTCGTGCCTACTACTCCGCGTACCATTCGCTGCTACCGCTGATCACCCAGCTCCCCCCGTCCGCGCGAGCGCGCAGCGGGGCCACGCATGTAACGCACGAAGAACTTTCGAATCGACTGGGCGAATGGAAAGTCGCCGGCGTGTGTCCTTCTCTGGCACGCTTGGCGCCTCGAAAGGGCCAAGCACTGAGGGCGTTGGATGCCGCACGCGCATCTCGCGTGAAGGCCGACTATCACTTGGGCGCAAATGTCACCCTTGGCGAAGCCGAGCACACGGTTGAGCGGGCTCGGCTGGTCCTCCGCATTACGACGGAGTTCGACGAAGAGATGGCTCAGACGGGCAGTTAGCGCGTCGGTGTCACCTTCGCGCCGCGGCGCTTCCGAACGTAGTGTTCGGTCATCACGACCGACGAATGCCCCAGCTGACTCTGTGCCTGGCGAATGTCGCCCGCGGACTCCGTTTTGTCGGTGCCGGGTTTCGCGCGCAAGTCGCGGAACTGCAAACCGTCGATCTTGGCGGCGGCGCATGCGGCGGCCCAGCGGCATGACATCGCATTGAGACCGATCGGCCTGCCGAACTCGTTCACAATCAGCCGCGTGCTGTGCACTTTGTGGGCGCGCTTGCGCTCCGCGATGCGGTCGAGCAGTACCTGCACCTCCTCGGACACCTCGATCCGCAGCTTGCCGCGGCTCGCACCCTTCTTCGTCTTGCTCTGCTGCACGTGTACGAAGCCGTCGCGCACGTCCGTCTGCGTCATCCTTGATGCCCGCGCACGGGTTGGGCAGGGCCGTGTAGCCCTTGTCGCGCGCGAAGTTCCAGATATGCGAAAGCAGCGGCTTCTCGCGATTCGCGCGCACCAGGCCAGTCCCGCCTTTCGTGCGCCAGGCCATGTACTGGCGGACATTCACCGGCTCAATGGCCTCGAACGGCCCAGGCGGGTCGCCAAAGAATTCCAGCAGCTTCGCGCGTTCCTTCCTGTTGTCCGATAGCGTGCGGGGCGCCTTCAGCGCCGCGACCTCGGCCATGTACCGTTCGGACACCTGGCGGAACGTCAGGACGGCCGACGCTGGCGGCGATGCCTCGCGCTCGATCTCCGCCCAGCGCTTGGGCGCCGATCGCCGTGGAGACTTTGCACGAGCTGGAGGGGCTGCTGGGGCCGTCCGTAGCGATCGAGGTCGACTAGCCGCGCTGGAAGTGCTCGCGGACCTTATCCGCCATCGGGCCCACGGCATCGACCGCGGCGCGAAGCTCGTCTTCCGTGACGTCGAGGGCCTGGGGCCAATAGCGGACCTCGTGCTCTTCGTTGACGTTGATGCGCGAACGGTCGGGCTCGCCGCGGTTTTTGGGGGCGTCGGTCATGACATCTCTAGAAGACTGGGGACGATCAGCGGTACCGTACCCCGCCACCCGTGACGGCTTGGTCGCGCTGGGGAGGGGTGCAAGCGATTCCGGGGAGCGGCCGGCAGAGTTTCTGCATGCGCTGAGCGGAGCGCCGAGTTCGCGCCGGGGCTAGACTTGCCGCCAAAGGGAGGGGGCATGGGCGAGTCCAATCACTGGTGGTCGAATGTGTCGGCAGGAACCGTCGCCGGCGTTCTCGCGGTAGCGATCGTCGCGTCAGCGGCTGCAATATGGCCGCCAGCCCGGAAGTTGCTGACGAGCGATCTCAATCTGCCGGTTTGGGCATTGCTCTCCATCGTCGTGGGCACGCTCGGAGCCGGGATCTTGCTCGGCTGGAAGCTTTGGCGGCGAAGCCCTGTCGTGACTATTGTTCAGCCACCTCCCACGGTCGTGCTGGAAGAGTGCGACCCCGAGCCGTATGAACCCAGCTATCTAGAGGACCAGGTATTGCGGGTCCTCCGACTCGCCGATGACGAGAGCCTCTCAGCGAGGCACCTCAACACTTTCATGATCCCCGGTACCGCCGTTGGCGATGTGGCACTGGCTGCGAGCAGGCTTCTGGAGCGCGGCTTCATCACCGACTATTTGCAGATAGGGGTGGGGCAGCTATTCAGGCTTGACGAAAGGGGAATCGAGTACGCCCAAAAGATGGAGTATCCGCCAGGCGACTTCGAGATGAAAAAGCGAATTGCGCGCCTTAGGGGGCGGTGATAGAGGCGGGCGAGGCCGCTCCGCAATTTGCCCAAGCCCCTCGTCACACAAGGGGCGCAGCCTGTGGATAAACGCGAAATTGCGGAGCGGAGAAAGGCTGGGTACCAGTGTCAGCGCTGAGTTTCATGGGCGGACTGCAAATCCGCGTACGCCGGTTCAATTCCGACCCAGGCCTCCAGAAAGATGAGCCCGACCGAAAGGTCGGGCTTTTTCTTTGGGCGCGGCCCAAGGCGGTTTCGGCGGGCGAACCGCGCTCGCGTAAGCTTACGCACGCGTTCCAGCCCGGATGGCGGAACAGGTAGACGCAGCGGACTTAAAATCCGCCGGCCTCGCGGCCGTCACGGTTCGATCCCGGGTCCGGGCACCAACTGGATCGCGTC
>Ga0209676_1003158_pt1 | contig 10498 bp, 10 predicted proteins | sample AraplaCvi_mLB_r2_FD_184282 | JGI IMG/M metagenome (GOLD analysis project Ga0209676, IMG submission 184282) | Arabidopsis root microbial communities from North Carolina, USA - plate scrape MF_Cvi_mLB_r2 (SPAdes) (version 2) | ecosystem: Host-associated > Plants > Roots > Endosphere | place: USA...
AATAATTTAAGGGTTACGCCCCTTAAATTATTTGTGAGGCGAGCAAGCGATAGCGCGCTTAGATTTAAAGCAAAATCTCAATTTTCCCTGTCCATTTTCTTGACATAGTATCATTTTTGCAGTACATCGCTAATGATCATTTTCAAATTAATGAAAAAAACAACTACAAACTTTGGTATATAAGGCTTTAATCCAATTTTATATAAAAACTGATTCACTGCAATTTATAAAAACATACTTTCAAAATCTTTCTCAATACCGTAAATTACCTTTTTAATATGCTTAGGATTTGCAATCCGATAGACATAGATAGAATCAACAGCTGGGTTTGCTTTGGTTGCAATTTCAGCCATGCATTGCTTTAATAAGCCTTCTGTAATTTCACCTTCAAACAATGAATTTTGTGTCCAAGTTAAATATTTCTTTAATACTTTATGCACTTTGGCGACACGCTTCGCATCCACATCATACGCAACTAATACATACATCCTACCACCATGCCTTTAAAGCTTTATAATCTTCATCTCCAATTAAATGCTTTATGAGCTTATAACACTCTAAACGAATTAAAAATCGATAGGATGTTTGACGATTTAGTTTACGATGCTTTATGGTTGTGCGCATACGATTTTCAAATTCTGTTATGAAAATTTTGCGTCCTGTATCATTTAAAAAGCAAATATTTTCTTCCACATATTCAAAATGTTCAAGACGTATCATCTTCTTATTAATTAATGTGAATATTAGATTATCCATCAGCAAAGGTTTGAAAATTTCAGCTAAATCTAAAGATAATGAAAATCGCCGCGAGCCTGGTTCATGTAAATAACTTATCGTTGGATTTAATTGTGTTTTATACATCTCTGACAATACGGCTGTGTACATCAAACTATTCCCATACGAAATTAACGAATTAATCGGATCTGTGGGAGGCCGCTTCTCTCTTCTAAATTTAAAATCTGGATTTTTAATAATATGACTAAAACTTTGGTAATACGTATAACGTACCTTCCCCTCAATGCCCATTAAAGTTTGTATATCTTGTGCATCAGCAACCTTTTCCTTCAAGGCAAGAATCTCCGAAATCAATTCCCCGACTTCTTCTTTGTAAATATTCCGCAACATATGGTGGATAGCACTATAGACAAATTGTTGTACGATGTACAACCTTTTATTTAAATCAAGTACATGCGCTGCTTGATTTAGATCAACAAAACCAGATACCTTTTTTCGACGCGGTACATAACTTCCCGAATAGTAACCATAATAATTATAGAAATGTAGGCTAACATCTTTTTGATTTAGTAAATTAATAAAAGATGTATTAAAGTCCATTTCCGCAAAGATATGTAAATTTTCTACTTGTTCAATGGGTACAGTTTTTTTCGTACCATCCTCCAATACTAAATAAATCGTAGAATCTTTCCGTTGCAATCTTCCATTATTGAATAAATATAAATCTTTCATCCTTCTTCACCTACCCAGCAAAAAGAATAGTATGCACATTTCGTGCAATACTTAAGTTTTTTCTTTATCGGTGGCTTCTCTAGTTGAATGATTTTTTGAATTTGTGCAAGCCATTTAGGGATTTCTTGCTTATCCTGCTCTGTTAATTCAAGTTCATCTACACGCTTCTCCTTTGGATAATGTATTTTACCCTTTCGTTGGATGCCCATTTGATCGAGTACAAATAAATAGTACAATAATTGCGCTTGGTCAGCCCCCACCATCTTACTACTCGATTTCACTTCCCCAACATAATCCCCATCCAACAGATCTATTCGAATTAAATTATCGATTAGCACTTCCTTCGATTTTTTGCGCTGATACGATGTTTCATGTAATACTTTCCCTTGTTGTACTTTGTCATATTCATCTTCAAAGCCAATTTGATGAGCATGTAGCCATAGCTTTCGTTCACATACTTTTAAATATTGCACTTGTAAACCCGTTACTTTCAAATCATCCCACTGCATTACATCATCCCCCTTATAAGAAATTAGCACCTTCCTCTATTTCATAAATAAGACCCTTTTCTTTTGTATATCGAAAAGCAATTATCGGATAGTTTGTATATTTATCAATTGCAATAGCATCATATTTAAATTCCTTTTCAGCCATTTTATACGCCCATTTGGGGATAGATACTGTATAATTTTGCAACTGATCAAGAAGCGTTATTCGTTGTTGTAAACTCGGCTTCTCTTTCAACTCCTTCTGTATTTTTTGTATTTTCTCTTCCTTTTCTTGATATACCGCAAAAGGAATAATCGTTTGATTTTCAATATCACGTAATGTTGGCTTCTCTTTTTCTTCATACGGTAAAACATTTTCAAGCTGAGTTAGCGTTACATCAAATTCCCTTAAATAGCTGCAATTATCACCAAGCGCTTCTCTACTATATATTTGATTAATAATATCCATTTTTGTTTTTTCTTTTAGAAATTCATTGTTGTATTTTAGTAACACTTCTCTTGATTTTTGATAAATCGTATAATCTACAATTGATCGTTTATCACTCTCAGATACCCCTGATGGCAATTCATAACCAGTAAATACATAGACATTCGGTGTTGTACCTTTATAGTCTCGTCCACGATACACACGCCCCATTCGTTGGAACAGCCCTGTCGCTTCCGATAATTCCGTAAATAAAATATCAAAATCAATGTCTACACTTGCTTCTACTAATTGAGTAGTAATCCAAATGCCTGTATCATCACAATCTCTTTTACCTAATTTCTTGATAGACTCCTCCTTTTCGTATCTATCATTCTTAATAAATCGGCTATGCAGTAAATTCACTTCGCAATCCGCATCATTAAATGCATCATATAATTCTTGTGCTTTCTTAACTGTATTGACGATAATTAGCACTTTTTGATTTAGCGAATGTGCAGTTACTTCTTCAACTGTTAAATCTCGCTCCATTATTTGTATAACATGGCGATTCATCACTTTTCCATGTTCATTCAACTTTAAAAATGGATTATCAGGTTGCTTAAAAGGGATTTTTAATTTATTCATCTCCTCAACAAACAATGGAGGCAAAGTTGCAGTCATAATTAAAAATTTCCCACCCATATCTGTAATGTACTTTAACCCCATTAAAATGAATGCAACTAGACGAGGGCTATACATTTGTATTTCATCAATAATAAACTTGCTGTATGAAAAAATGGCTAATTTCAATTCAAATCCTGGATATAATCCGACAAAGTCAATCACTTGGTCAATTGTTGTTATAGTTAACGGCTGTGCCAATTGTTTCGTATGATTTATTGCAAATAAATCTAAATCTTGATTCCCTGCTCGTTTTGCATATTCCGAGCGCATATCGCTATGGAGTAACCCTACTTGCTTATAGCCGAAATCCTTACGAATTCGATCATAAATCGCATTTATCGAAACCTTTAATGGCAGTGTGAAAATACCTTTATCTTGTCCTAGCCAGAAAAGAGCTCCTTCTGTTTTTCCTATCCCGGTTGACGCAATGACCACATGATTATCATTTTGATATTGGAATAAATACTCTTGTAAATCGTTTTTTCTATAGCCTAATGATTTAAAATACTTATCCACTTTACCGATTACGTCCCCTGGCGCGATTTCTACATCAAGATGACCACTAGCAGCATAATCCAACTTATTTAACAATCCTTTGATACGAACAAAGTGATATAAATTTCCGCGCACCCGTAAGAATTCTTTATCAGTGAACTTCCCAAAATTATGTTTAGGTATTTCATTTACATTAAATCCTTCGTCCGCTAATGCGGAAACATAGTTTATCAAATCTTGTTCAATTACTTTTTCACAATCTTCTAATCTCTCTTCACTCCTTTCATGATGATAGTATACGGCTAACATCAAAATATGAACTTGTTCTTTACTATATCGCTTTAACAATTCCCTCAACGGCATATATGCACAACTTAAATAGGCATGAGGTATTTCTTCTATACCTTCTAATAAATCCAATTGTTTATTCTCTATTTTTCGCACCTTATTTTGAAATTTGGTATTTGCTTTTCCAACATCATGATATTCGGCCGCTTCTGCTAAAAGTGCCCAATCTTCTTTACTTAATGCATGCGGATATATTTCTTGAAATTTACTATGTCTGTCTAATAACTTAGCCGTATGCTCTCTAATGGTCTCAGTGACACTTTTATCTGTGCCTGATTTTGCCAACATTTCCGTAAACATTTCTCTCATCTCCTTTAAAAAAAAGAATGGGATAGCTCCCATTCTTAAGCTAAAAATAATACATAACCATCTGCGTCAAAATAAATGTCATTCCATGCATATAGCTGGTTCGTTTCCGATGCAGGCACATGAAAAACATTCACCTTTTGCCATTGTCGAATTTTCTTCCCCTTAGAAATTTCCATTTGCTCATACACTTTATTCAAGCGATAAGTAGTACCTAGTTTTCTATAAATTTTCTCATCATTAGTCAAATGCTGAGGTAAATAAATATCATATAAAACTACAATGTCAGATTCTATAAATTCTCCTGAAATCTCTACTTCTTTCACCACATTAATTTGTAATAAGTCCTCACGCCGACCAAGTGATAAATATTCTACTGGCGATTTCAATGCATCAACAATAATCGGAATATAACTTTCATCCTCTGGAACTACATGCAATACAAGTTCTACATCTACTAACAATTCTGTTGTTGATACACCTCTAGTAATACCATGTGCTTTACCCTCTGCCAGTTCTACTTTCAGCTGATGTCGTCCTTCCTCAAAGGTACTCCCTGCAAACTCATAGCGTGTCCCTAAATCATTGACTTTCGAGTGATATTTGCCTTGAATACTCACTTGCATGGGTACATAGCTTGTAAAACCACATGCTGCATGAATCATACCAATCACCGTTGAATATGGTGGCAACGGATAAGATTCCTTCAATTGAAAACTTGTCGGCTTGCGATAATTCACCAAATTTTGATAGGCCTCAATACGAATTCCTTTCATATCCTCACCCTCTTATTGATAGTAGTTTATAACTGCCGCTTCAAGTTCTTTGAAAAATTCAGCCATTGACTTTGCTTGAAGTGCTTGCTCGATTTCTTCATCATTTGCTAAAAGACCTTTTACTAAACCGACGCGTGTTTCTTTCTGTACATGTTCATCAAGCGCTAATACACCTTCAATTGTAGCTACAGCAAGTTTATTTTCTTTTAATTTTAAACGATTTTCAAAAAACGGATTTTTATAATCATAGACTCCACCGATGGCAAATATCGGGGATAAATTTTCACGACGACCTTTAATGTCACGATATAAAAACTTTAATGATTGCAATAATGCCGTTATACGCTCAGCACGTTCAGGCAGTGGGATTTCAATATTATCATTCACATCTATACCCACTTTGTCTAAGTCAATTGTTACTGTGTAAGCATAGAAGGACTTATGAATTTCACTTTGGGCAATATTCCCACCTTTTAAATTGTCATCATTTGTCGCTGCTTTATAACGATCAAATAACCCTTTATTCGTTAAAAATTCAAGATCTGTATTATAGCTTTCAAGTGCCACTGCATTTGATAGCCTTACCACAGCTGCACGTGTCTTAGTAGGCTTGACCGTTTTCATATAACCAAATAAATCAATCTCAGCATAGTCTGCAATTGTTGCTTCAGGATGGAATTGAATTACACTGCCGTCTACTCCTAATGGGGTATTATTAACCTCCATTTGATCGACAATGTTGTAGCGAAGCGCTTGACGAGAAAGGTATGTATACATTTCATGGTCTCCACGTGAAATCTTTTTGAGCGAAGTTACATTACCTACACCCTCACCATAGTTCGCGCTCTCTGCTTCAAAAATGATACTTAAAGTTAAGCCTTTTTTATTCATTTGTTGTATCCTCCTTCTCATCCTCTGATTTTTCATAGCCGTTTAGACCTATCAAAAACGCATAACCAATTGTTTGGAATTTTTCAATATCATTTAACGCTTGAATAAAGAATGTTGGTATTGCAAGTTTTTCATTCTTTTTATAGCTATACGCTTGGAAAATTGTATCCATAAATTTGTTAGGATTTTTTACTTTCAGCGCATTTAATAGTCGATATGAAATTGCATTTAGCTTTGCATCCTGTCCTCGATACGCCTGCTTTAGGTAATAACCACTAATACGAATTTTACGTAATTCCTCCTGTGTCATAAAATGCTCCCTCCCTTTAAATCTATTATTCGAAATATTCAGTACTTTATAGATAGAAGCCATTCCTTTAAAATCATCATCAATAACTAGACGCATTAATCGGTATAGTAAATCTGCAAAACCTTGTCCATTGTAAAAGCGTCGTAGCACTTCTTGATAAAGACTTAAATACTCTCCATTTTCCTTGACAAACTTCCCTACTAAGAACTGAAAATCTTTCCGACTATCATACATTTGTTGTGCCTTTTCACGTGATAACATATTAAATGTATACGGTCTCGACTCTGAATTTCGGTCATATTTAACAATTTGAATATTATCAATTTCTAATAACTTTTGGTTTTCTGCCTGTTGCTCCATTAAATCTAAAAGTTGATAATAAGCCATTGATTCTAAATCGTCTCTTGATAAATCCACTTTTCCAGCTTTTAAGGATATAGAATTGACTGAAACTAAATCGTCTACAGAACGGTTGTTATTTATAAACAATCCAGCCCCTCTTGCTAAAGTAAATCCTAGTGGTATACAACTATATACGATATTACAAATGGGGCAGATAAAGATATCTCGTTGATGATCCCAATAATGCGAGGATTTTCTCGCAGCATCTACCCCAACTTTTTGTACCCATGTTAAATCAAACGCTTCTGATGCTGACTTCATTTTATTATCACAACAAGCACAAGTTAATTTATTTTTAATATATTTCTTTTCATCGTTTTTCGTTTCTAGATAGTTCTCAGCTGCATAAATAAAGTACTTGCCATATTCTACATACAAATCCTTTTTACTAGCATTACTATTTAGCAGCGATACATTTGACCAAAAACCTTGAATTACTTGATAACTTAGAATACGTGGTATAATATAGCTTTTTGCTTGCTTGTGTTCTAAAAATGATAGACACTCTAATAATTCTCGTGCCATTTCAGTAACTTGTAGTTGCACATCTTCGAGCGTTTCTTTTTTCTTCTTATTTACTTTCTTAAACGCCTTTGCTGAAGCTTCAAAATCATAAGGAATTTCCGTTAAAAAGGGATAAACATTTTTATAACTATTAGAAGTGAGCCATCTTTTCATGTTGTCTATAAGTGTATTAAATTGTTCTAGCTCCTTTTCTTCTGTTATCCCCTCTATACATTTTTTAACAAACTGTTTATTGTAGGGATTTACCATTTTATAATAACTAGTTTCAGAACCATAAAGGTCAACAAGCAATGCGAAAAAATGCTCTTCAAAGTTGCTCAAGTTACTTTCAGCAAATGTAACGGTTTGTCCGTTTTTTTCAAATGGTAGATTTACAGAGTCAAATACTCTGCAAAGTCCCAATATTCCACTGTTGTAAAGCACGTCGTCTAACTGCAATTCAATCATATCTCTCACCTCCTATTCATTGATCATTTCGATATGTCCAAAGAATAAAGCTCTTCTGAATCCCAATCCAGCCTGTGTAAGGATAGATAAATCTTCTGGATGCCCCTCTAATATAAAGTTGCCTTCATAGGCATTCATATACAAAATTCCCTTATCATTTAACTTTACGAACTTATCGTGCTTTAATTGCACAACTTTTTTACGCATTGCAATCGGTGTAAAAGCTATCGGTTCATATAATGATCGGCCCATTATAGATTTCATGCATTCGTTTGCAGCATAATTTAACTCTGTTACATATGACGAATCGTCTATCTCTAGATATTTCCCTAAAGAATTTTTTACGATAATCGGTGAAATAGTTTTCATTAGGACTTTATTTGACTTTGGAAGCTTTTGTGGAAGTATTTGAATTTTCTCTAAAGTTAGTTCGTAAGATTGATATTTAAAACATTGTTGTTGAACAAATCCGTTATAAAGATAAAGCATAAATTCTGCATCTGGAGAGGACATTGTAAGACGCACATCCCCTTGAATTGAGAATTCTCCATTTTCTAAAATATACTTATTCAAATAAATAGCTCCAGTAAATGGACGCATCATTTTATTGGCTTGGTTCTCCGAATATTGATACATCTTTTTCTGCATTTCAGGATTTGAATTTGATAAAGCCGACTTTACAACACTCGCAAACAAAAACTGATGATGTCTCGGCAATTTTTTTGTCTTAAAAACTACTAATAGTTCCATGTTTTCCACCCCCTTCCTTCGTGTATTAATTCCACTATATTCTATATGGTAGAGATTTACAATAATATTTTATTAATTACATAATATTAAGTAAGGCTTGAAAATTAAATTCATAATTATTCAATCATTATTTATGTTATATTTATATGGTCTTTAACAATGTGGAATGTAAATTACTTTATATTAGTACATTTAATTAACTACGTGGAAACAAAATAAGGTAAAATATCCGCCACTCGTATACGTATGAGTGGTTTTTACTTGGATACTGTTCATACCCCTATTATACTGATCCTATTGGACTCTTAATGTCCATCAAAATGAAAAGTATCAGAAAATTAAACTATTTCTATAAAAACAACTTACCTCACTATCTTTCAGTTTTTTAATAAGGATTTTTTGATTGTATTTCAAAAAAATAAGCCACTCAACATAGTGAGCAGCTATACAAAATATTGTCAATCTTTATTATAAACAAACACTAATCTCTTCAACAAAGTAGAATTCAAATGGGAAAATCATCTGATGTCCAATAGCTTTTTATAAATTATGGAGAGTTGGATGGACTGAAGAATCAATTTTTTAGAGGAAAAATTAAGATAAGTATTGATAGATAAAGCTTATTTAATTAATTTCCTGAAAAACCATGAACATAACGCCTATTTCCCGTTTTAATTTTAAATTTCTCCTTCATCACTGGTGAGGCTGCGAGTACGATACTACCTGGTTGCTCAAAATTGCCAATAACTGCAATGGGATCTTTCAAGACATCCTTCTATCATGGCAATACAGCTAGCGTAAAAACATTTCATATCAATACAAAAATGTCCTTGTGCGGCAGATTGTCGTAATTCATATCACCTCACGCTTCCGATGTGTAACCGGGAGTATTGCTAGAACATTGTTAATAATAAACGTACGCTTTGCCTGCCTCGTAAAGCAAAATGCTGTAAAGGAATCACCAACAATCTTCATGATTTTCACACGCCTTTTCGTAATGACACCAGACTTCGCTACATACATCATGCTAACTACTTGTTGACGTTGCATTGCTTTTATTAACTGTTCTTTCATCTTAGTTGCTCCTTTTCACTAGCTCTGTTATATACCTGAGCTTTACTTCCCTCCGACAAAAAATTGGTGAGTATAACAGTGCTTTTTTCATCACAGAACAAATGTTTGTAAATCCATTATACGCACATACGTTCTTAATTAGAAGTGGTAATTTAAACTAATTTTTAAGGAGGACGCTGTAGCCTTAGAGGACAAATAAAAAAATAGGCGTTCGTGTAAGCCTACACTAACTTTGGTACATATTCTGTGCTGATGACATGTATTGAAAATTAATGAGAAAGGATGTAATTATTAGCTCAAATATTGATTATACTTCTCCGTCAACACAGTTCACTTTTGATGTAAATGACAGTACTCTGTTTAAAAAAGATAATCAGAATTATATTAATGTCTTAGGTGTAGAACAATTAAATACGTTAGAAAATACGTCCTTGCTTGATATTTTTCTAAGTAAGGACAATGTGATAGAGCCTCACTATCATCAAAATGCAGCAGAACTTGTTTATTGTATTTCGGGTGCTGCTATCGTATCTATACTTAACCCGTTTACAAAACAGATTCAAAACTACCCTATAACGCCTGGTCAAGTCGCAAATGTACCGCAAGGCTGGTGGCATTATGAAATAGCTACTGAGGATGACACGCATTTACTAGCAATTTTTGATGCTCCAACTCCTGAAGTCATTTTAGGTTCAGATATATTGAGATTTACACCTTCTAATATTATGGCTCACACTTATTGTTTAGATGAAAAGCAATGGAAGAAAGCAATTGAACCTATAATACCGTCAACATATATTGGTCCGCCTAAAGACTGCAATCGTGTAAAATCGACTTCTGAAAAGCAAAAAAATCCTGATTGTAAGTGTAAACAGAAGCCCAAGCCTAAGCGTAAACAGCCAAATTATATGAACCCATATCCATATCACTACCCATATGTGTATCCTTATGGCTCATATTATTAATTGCTAAACAATATAGCCTAATAATGCATTGGGTGAACAGCTCTACACCTTCATCGAATAAAAATAAATAAACAGGAAAATCTATAGTTTAAAGTCATAGCTTTGTTACTACTAAAAGAGGTGTAGAAAATGGAATTATTTCC
>Ga0209676_1003160_pt1 | contig 10495 bp, 7 predicted proteins | sample AraplaCvi_mLB_r2_FD_184282 | JGI IMG/M metagenome (GOLD analysis project Ga0209676, IMG submission 184282) | Arabidopsis root microbial communities from North Carolina, USA - plate scrape MF_Cvi_mLB_r2 (SPAdes) (version 2) | ecosystem: Host-associated > Plants > Roots > Endosphere | place: USA...
GTTACGCCCCTTAAATTATTTGTGAGGCGAGCAAGCGATAGCGCGCTTAGATTTAAAGCAAAATCTCAATTTTCCCTGTCCATTTTCTTGACATAGTATCATTCTTACAATTTGAAATAGTATAGCTTCAAGGTATTTATATTCGAAGAGAAAAAAATAAAAAATCATAAATTATTTTTGTGAATGATTTGTATATCATATTTATGTATAATTTTGGGTAATAACTAGTTTGAAGAAGTTTTAATTTGTTGGAGGTGACTAGTACATTGCAAGGAATTTGTTATTGGTGTGGTAAGACTGCAGTATCTATGGAACATGTACCACCTAAGTGTATGTTTCCGGAAGAGAAAGACGTAAAAGATTTTTACAAAGGTAGTTATAGAAAAAATTTAATTAAAGTACCTTCATGTGACTTACATAATATTGAGAAATCTAGTTTAGATGAGTATTTAATGGCTACATTAACAAGTAAAGTTGGAAATAATAGTTTAGCTTTTATTCAAACAAAAAATAAACTAAATAGAACTCTCTCTAGAAATAAGCAGTTATTAAATGTTAAACATAGTGAGGTAATAGAGGTTGGAAATTATAAGTTTCCTGTCTCTATGATTGAAATAGATAATCAGAAATTAACTTATGCGTTTGAAGCGATAGCTAGAGGTTTATATTTTTATGAAAATAATGAGACATACAAAGGAGAAATAAGAGTTATTTCGGAAATTTTCAATAATGAAGATTATCAAGAGGCTATGAACTTTATTAATAAGGCGATCAATATAATTGAAAACGAAGCTGTTAACTGGGGAACAAAAATTTTAGGTGAAAATCAAAAAGTCTTCACATATCAATTTAGTCCAGTTGACGGGTTTAATTGTCAAACACTTAAACTATGCTTTTTTGAAGGAATCAAAGTTTATGTGATTTTAAATGGTATGTCTGAAAAAAATAGACTTAAATATCAAAAGAGCTTCGGATTTATTCAAAAAAATTTATTTGACTAAAGTAAGGCTTTAGATAGACATAAGTGGGGTGTTCTAATTGAAAACAGCAAAAAATTCTATCATTGGTTATTCGTATCAAAAACTTGTTGCCTTTTATATATTAGTTCTTATGGATGTAGAAAGAGAAATTTTAGGGATAGAAATAGAGGCAGATGTTGAGCATAAATTTGACGATTTAGTAGTTGTTAATAAGGATGGTACTAAAACATACTGTCAAATGAAAGATTTTAAAGCAATAAATATTTCTGATATTACTGTGAGTGAAGGTGTAGCAAAAATTAAATCCAATCCCCATACAACGGCAGCTACTAAAAATATTATCTTTGTTAAGCAAATTGATATTGAGCCTAACTCTGAAATACTGGGTTTACCAAGTTATTTAATTGATAATGTATATATAATTTCTTTATCTAGGGAAGAAATCAGAGAAAAGGTGGGAGAAGTTTATAAAATAGATTTACCAAGGATAGCGCTTATAGAATCATTTTTTGAAAAAAGATTTGATGAAAGAGAACTGGTAATTAACCTTCAAGAGCTACCTATTTTAAAAATCTACTCTAATCAATTGGTGGATCCTACTATTGAAGTTAGGAAATTTCATATTTCTAATCAAGAACCCTTATTAATCGAGGGAAAGCCTGGTGTTGGTAAAAGCCACTTAGTTAATAATATAAAAGTAAAAGGAGAGAAGATAATATATAGATTTTGGATATCTAATCAAGATTATGATTATCAAAATAGATTAAGATATGACAACTTCATAAGTGATTTAATAAAACAAATTTTTAAGAAACTAATAAAAAAAGATATTGATGAAATTGTTTATGAATTAAAAGTTAATGAGATAACATTAATTATAGATGGGCTAGATCATGTAGAAAATTACAATCCATATGAATTAGAAAAATATATTCAATTTATAAATAGCATGGAACTTGGGGGGGCTAAGGTAATCATACTTTCTAGGCCATTAAAATGTAGCGTAAATTGGGAAGTATATAGATTACAAAATTGGAATTTTGAACAAACTTGTTATTTTTTGAATGAGCAATATCATTTGTCTGATTATACATTATCTAAAGAAATATTTCGAATAACACAAGGTTATCCGATTTTAGTAAAGTTTATAGCTGATTCTTATAAAAGAAATAAAATTTTACCAGATTTACCTCAATTGGAAAGCGTTAATGAGTATTATGATGTTGTGACAGAAAAATACAGTAATAAGGAAACTTTGGGGCTTTTCTTATCATCAAATTCCTATTTTATGATGTCAGAATTTGATGCTTTATTAGGATCTTATTCTTCAATGTTTATTATGCAAATAATAGCGGAACATCCTTATTTATTTGAAATCAAACTTAACAGAATCTCCTTATTACATGATAGTTTGAATACTTATTTAAGAATATCTTTATCCGGAAATGCTGCTGTCGAACAAGTTATACGTGATATTAAAAATAAGGTATACGAGTCCATTATGTCGGGGGAAAAGCAATTCATAAGTAGATATTTACATTTCACTTTTAATGATAATGAGCAATTAGAAATTACAAGAAAATATGCAGACATTAATTTCTTTGAAAGATGGTTTGAAGGAACAGTTGATATAGAGGCGGTTCAGGAATTTTATAGTCAACTGAGATTTACGCTTGAAAATCTCATTCCTGATCAATTAACAATAAATAATTATTATGATTTTAGTTTAATTGTAAATATTTTAGCTAGAGATCACATCTCTAATTTAAAAGAGTTTTTATATATTTATATTAATACCTTATTATTTAATGGGTACACTGAAGATGATATTACAAGTACCGGTTATCTTTTTGGAATGTTGTATTTTGTAAAAGAGGGAAACTACACTTCGTTAGAAATGGTTGAAGCTAATAATCATTACGATACTAAAAATTTTTATTTAGATATACAAAAAGAACTTGAGGCGGAAGATCGGTATTTTGATATATTAGAGGCTTCGGTTGATTTTAATAAGGCACACAGGTTATTACGTAAAAGTAGTGAATTAGAATTTAAAGATTTAATAGAAAAAATATTTGTAGCACTTTATATTAATGAGGTTCCAATAAATTCAGAATTTGTACTTTGGAAGAAAAAAATACATGACTACATAGATAATAAAGAAGATATAACGAATTTTGTAAAGAAAATCTTTAGAGACTTTAGTCATCGAGAATTTTTCGCTCCGTCAGTAATGCAGTCTGTAAAATATGAATTGAAGATATTAGGATTATTAGAAGGAGATAATGAATTTTTAAACCTTTCATTAGAAGAATTTATTAACCATTACAAAGACAAAGATTCTTTTCAATTAATAGGTTATATAAAAGATTATTTAAGGTTGAACTTATTTTTGAAAAAGTATATAGACGTGAACTCTATATATAAATTATTTACGAGTTATTATGCTAGGAAAGATTATACAGTCCATAATATTTGGAAACCCTTAATCTTATTTCAACGAAAAGGATATTTGAAAATCGAAAAAAGTGTTGAAATAATTAAAGAATTCCAATCGAAATCAGAAAAAGGAATAAGGCATATTCTTGATTACTATGTGGATAATTTAAATAATCAAGAGTTTAGTTATTTTATTCAAGAAATATATTCTAAGGATGAAGATTTAAAATTAGATATTTTTCAATTATCATCAGAAAAAATAAATATGCTAAGTTCTGACCTTGTTGGGAAAGAGTTTTTTGAAAGGCTACGATACCATAATTATAGTAAAACTTTTGAGTATCACGAATTGAAAAATTTATTGTATTCGAAGTATTCCAATGAAGTATTTAGATTACTAGAAAAATATCAATACAAAATATTGGTACAAAGTGCTATTTTCAATATTGAAGATTTTAAAGGGTTTGAAAAAATCTTTCAAGTAATGAGTGAAAAAAAATCTAGTGACAGCAATAATATCACTAGTAGCTATGAAAAAGGGTATTTAACTATTCAAGATATACAATTTATAATCAAAGAAAATCTATCACCAATAGAGATAGCAAGTCTACCAGATGGATTTCATTGTGCTTTTAGTGAATTAGAATTATACCGACATTTCGATAAAGTAGTACTATCAACTAATTTGCCTACCATCTTACAAGCAGCGGTATGTAGTAAGATTTATAGCATAGATATGCCTTCAAATTTATTTGAAATGGTAGGGAATGTTCCTGTTTTTTTAGATGAATTTATTGTTACTAGCGTAGATTTTAAAGGCATATTTTCAAGCTTTCTAAAATTTATAGAAATTTCAGGAGTGTGAATTTTGGATTAACAAGAATACGGATTGCTGCTGGAAACATCTTTTTAGCGAATGTATGGTAAGCCTTTGCCAAATCCATTACGATGGCAATCGGTTTTAATGCGCAAAGTGTCACCTGTTCGCTGAAATATGCCTCTAATTCAAGGATGGTGCGTCCTGGAATAATATCTAAAAATGTGCCATTTCATAAGTCATGCAAACCAGTATTGTAGGTATGCCCCTTGCGAATGGCGAAATCATCAAGTCCAAGCACGAGATTTTGACAATAAGATGCCTTGTGCTGACAGGCTTGTTGAACACGGGAAGCTTCTTTCTTGTTCCAAGCTTTCACAATACGAGCTACCATTGTCGCAGGGGTTCTTGTTACACGCGCTGTATGTGACCAATTGCCTGTTTTGGTAAAGTTGCTTCAAACGCCTTTGTATAGCGCTTTTTCGGTGCTACAAATGCATAATGCCAGACGAAAGAAGCCGCACATCCTTTACAAGAAAGACGAATAGCAGGCAACCTTAAATAAACTCGACACCCAAAAGCATCAAGGTGACGGACTGTACGTCTATAACTAATCCCTCGACGAATCGTTTGATTGGACTTGCAAACGAGGCATGATTGTTTCAAGTCGATTGGCGTCACATCGATGAAAATCTGTTGGTCTACTTTTTCGGTTGAAATAATTTTTAATTGTGGTAAATCCCATAAATCCTTGATAGAATGAGAGTGCATCTGTATACCTCGCTGTGTTGTTTGGTGGTACTCTCAACTTTAGCGGATACAGGTGTTTTTTTGTATTTATTTTTAAGCAAGAACAGATTTTGGCGTTGAGCCAAAAATAACTTCGCATTTAAATAAAACCCATTCATTTTGATCGGATTTTTTCAAAATGCGTGGGTTTCTTCTATTATAAAATCAATGTTCGCAGCAAACTTTTAATCAAACTTTATCCCAAACCAACAACGACATCGAATAACCTTTAGGAAAAATCGTGTTATTCTATGCCTTGTTCCAGTAAGAATAAATGGCACTCAAGACGTTCCCTTTTGTTCTTCTACCATGTTTCAAAAATGTCCGCTAATGCTGATTGCGTGATTTGGTTCCATGGCTACACAGACCCTATTTTGTTTGTTTTTCTTGGAGTAATAATCGGAGATATTATTAGAAGAATCATAAATAAGATTTCTTAATAATCATCCTCCATTGTTATTAAAAGAAGATGGCTTTTAGATCTGAATCGGCAGTAGAGTTTTTTTTCAATTACGTATTAGATGTTTAAAAGTATATAATAAAAAATGCAGTTGATTTTATTGGGTTTATTACTTGTTATATACTCTTTACTTAAGATAACCAATGACAGTATTTGAAGCATTCAGTTTAATTGTGCAGTGTGGCCTTTTGCTAATTGCAGTGCTTACACTGATGCTTAGCATTATTGTCTCTCAAAATAAAAAGAAATAGCCACCCTGCCGGCTAAGTAAGGTGACAATTTCTATAACTTTAACTTGGTCAGCCGCTATGGTGCGGCATGATTGTTGCTGGTTTGACTGGATGTTGACGCATCCAGTCTTTTTTATGTGCGCCCGGCATGCGTATGAACTATAGGGTGCAAGTCCCGAACCCCGAAGACAGAAGTAGAGGTTAGCCAAAAGCAAGGGTGTCCGTGGCGACGCGGAATCTGAAGGAAGCTGGCGGCAAAACACCGGTCCGAGGAACACGAATCTCATAGAAGGCTAGGTATGATTGGATGAGTTTGCATAACAAAACAAAGTCCTTTCTGTCGAAGGTCATATCGAGTAAATGAGGCGGATAGATGGTGTGAAAGTGCATGCGCTTACCCGGGGAGGTCTGATGGAAATGCAAAGTACACTTTGTAACCTACTTAGCGATAGGTAGCTGAACCATCAGAAGTCAGCAGAGGTCATAGTACCGTTAACATGGGAAGGACCGAACCATGAAGGAGTGTGGAATAAACTCAAATTTCACTTATTCGATGAAGCAGACAATCCAAAGATGGACTTATTTAGTGGAAGAAATGGTGAATCCCATAGGAGACATTAAGAGGGCTGAGAATACAAGTGGCAAGGAGAGACCGAAAAGCATAACGAATAGGGAGATACAAAATCGCTGTTCGTCAGACTTCATGGAACCGCCGTATACGGATCCGTAAGTACGGTGGTGTGAGAGGTCGGGAGTTAATCACTCCCTCCTACTCGATTCTATATTTAGTGTAGCATATTTATTCTAAGAAGAACATTTTGCCCGTCTTTTTAAAACAAAATTCACGATTAAATGAATTTTGCAATGTCATTCAGCTCTAAACGAGATGAGCCATAAGCTGGTGCTGCTACTTTACCGATTGCGATTAAGACGATTGGTACTAGATTATCTGTTAATTCAAAGCGCTTCGCAAAAGCCTCTTTATTAAAGCCAGCCATTGGTACCGTATCATAGCCCATGTCTTTTGCTAAAAGCATAATTTGCATGGAAATTAAGCCGGCATCAAATGTAGCAATATTTTTTAGAACTTCTTTAGGAAGGTTTGGATACAGTCTTAATGAGTTTTCAATCATAACATTTTTTGTCGCTTCATCCATATAGCCAAGCTCAAAATTTTTTGTGTAGACTTCTTCTACATTTTTGTACATTTCAGTATCGCCTAATACTGCAATAATGGCAGAGGCAGTTTCCACTTGCTCCTGGTTATTAGCAATTGAGCGTAATTCTTTTTTTACTGCCTCATCTTGGATGACTAAAAAGCGCCAAGGCTGTAGATTGCTTGATGATGGAGCTGTTGTTGCCTCTACAAGTAATTCCTCTAATTCTGCTTGTGGAATTTTATAGTTTGCCTCATATTTACGTACAGATTTACGTTCGTGCATTACTTTATTTAAATAACTTTTTGTTATAGTCATCGTTAAAAATCTCCCTTATATGTGATGAGATTTTACTATACGATAAACTTTTCAATATTCCAAGTAAATTGCTCGAATTAAAGATTCTTGAATTAAGAGGTTCTTTATAATTCTTCACCTAATTTTAAAGGATTCATATTCGATGTCTGCAATTGTATTGTAGGATTTTAATTGCTTAGCAAAACGTTTCACCATTTTTTCTGGACCACACATAAAAATGCTTGTCTTTTCTGGCACTAAAAAATTTTCAAATGATAGCCTGTCCGTTTGGCTAGTATCAATAAAGTTCACGCTGAATTGTTGATTAGTTTTTGCATACGCCTGTAAAAATTCTTTATAGCTAGCATTATCTTGACCATGATACGTGTAAAATAATTCAATATCACGATCGACGGGTTGGGATTGTAAATAGGATAAAAATGGGGTAATGCCTATACCACCTGCTATCCAAATTTGTTGTTGCGTCCCATTGTCAAAGTTTAAATGACCAAATGGACCATCAAGTGCAATTGGTGTATTCAGTTGGACTGATTCATATACATTTTTTGTGAAATCACCAAGTGCCTTAATAGTGACAAATATTTTTTCCCCATCGCCACCTGAAATAGAAAAGGGATGAGGCGCCTTTTCGAATCCATCTTGAAAAATCTTTATAAAAATAAATTGTCCATGTCGATATGGAATTTTTTTATCAAGTGTTAGCTCCAGTTCAATAACATTGGAGCCTAATTTTTCGATCCCCGTAATATTGCCTTTATATTTAAAAAACATATCCTGATACATCGTCAACATATATAGTGCTGACATAAATCCAATAGTCGCAGTTATTGCCGTAAAAATTCCTAAAGGGGTAGGCTGGAATAAATCGTATCTGCTTGAAAAATAGGCATGATAAATTCCAAATGTATAAGGGATTAGCATTAATCGATGAAAGATCCGCCAGTGCTCATATTTTAGGAATTTAGCAAAAAGCGCAATCAAAATAAGTGTTATGAAACCATATTGGCCAATCGATCCAAGCTCTTTCGCAAATTCGCTGAGCGGAGTTTCTTGTACTTTATCCCAGTCGGGGACTAGATCTTGCAATTGACCATGTATAATTACCAATACAAGTGAAAATATTGCTAAACATTTATGATAAAAATAAACATGTTCTAGTCCATGGAACCAACGCTCTAAAATTTTCATTCTTGTTGCTAACAAAAAGACAAGAAAGAAGCATGTTATGGCCATGCCTCCAATAATGTGACTAAGCCTGTTAACAGCATGGATAGGCTCTATAGGTGTAGCAAAATACCACAGTAAAGCACTACTCCCCATAATTAGTATAATAAACAAAATTCCTTTGATAGATTTCATAAATAACCTCCAGTACTCATTTTTATCGCTAATCATCCTATATATACAATAAGAACCTGAAATGTTTCTGATATTTTGTTGATATGAAAGCTCTACGATTGATTTCAATCTAATAGACACTAAAGGGTGAATGGAATCAAAATATTTGATGGCGAAAAGGGGAGTATACGTTCGGAATATATGTTCCCTTTTGGAGTAGGTTGTGTTAAATTAAGAAGGGTAAAAATATAGAGACAAAAGGAGTGGAAGTAATTATGCAAGGGAATACACATATTATTGGAGGCATCACTGCAAGCCTTGCTTTTGCACAAATTTCTAATGATAATCCGCTTGTTTTAGTAGGATCAGGCGTTATCGGTGCATTACTTCCAGATATTTGCCATGGTGGTAGCAAAATCGGGAGGAAGTTTCCCATCATTTCAAAAACTGTTAATTCGCTGTTTGGACATCGTTCCTTTACACATAGTTTGCTTTTTTTAGTTTTGGTTGGGATGCTACTACATACATTTATACCCTACGAATCCGTTTCACTAGGTATTTTAATAGGGATGGCAAGTCATGTTTTTCTTGATATGGGGACGAAGAAGGGCGTTAAGCTGTTTTTCCCAGTATCGATTTCAGTGCGTTTACCATTTACTACAAAAACAGGTAGTAAAGCTGAAAAGGTAGTGTTTATGATGTTAACGTTGCTTTCCATCTATTTTAGTTATGAAATTATTGTTAACTTTATTGATACCATATAAGAAAAGAAACCCAGTAAGTGAGTGAAATACTCCTCCTAAGGTAGGCAGATAAAAAATCTGTTTACTAAGGGGGAGTATTTTTTTCTGCATTCAAAGAAGTGAATGTTAGTCACTGTCTACTTAAAAGGGAGTAATCATTATGAAGGATTTTTGGTAGACGTTTTACTATTAACAGTAATGCTTATGAAAAACTTCGTCGGGTATGTAAATTTATCTCGGTAGAGCCCTAACTTACAGCCCTCTAAATTGATGCATTTTCGGTATTCCTAAGGAGTTTTTTTCATTAAAAATAATCTTAATCTTGCTATTGACCTTTGTGTAACAAAAACCTTTATATTCATTATTAATAAAAAGAATTTTCGGAAGATTCTAATTACGAAAACGAAAGAGGGTGGGTAGCTATTATGAAACGACAAACATTAATGCGAACACTGACTTTGTCTCAAGTTGTATTTTTAGGGATTGCATGGAATAACCCGATGGTATTCTTCAATACTTATGGAATCGCAACCGTCACTTCCCAAGGTGTCATCATGGGAGCGTATATCGTCGCCTTTCTTGCAATCCTGTTCACCGCATTTAGTTATGGAAAGATGGCAAAAGCATTTCCAATTGCCGGTTCTGCTTATACATTCACACAAAAATCAATTAATCCACAACTTGGGTTTCTTATCGGTTGGACAATCATGTTGGATTATATGTTAACACCAATGGTCACTTGTTTAATGTCTACTGTTTTTTTAAATGCCATGTTCCCTGGAGTCCCTCACGCCCTGTGGATTATCCTCTTAACTGCAACTATTGTAATACCTAGCATCTTGGGTGTTAAGTTCACTGCATCCACTGGTAAGATTTTTGTGATTGCACAAATCATATTTGTTTTCATCTTCTGGATTTTGACGATCAAAAGTTTATTGGCGGGTGCAGGAGCAGGTACGCTTTTCTCTATTCAGCCTTTGTTCAATGCAGAAGTTAAATTGCCTGTGATTTTGGCAGGAGCGTCCATTCTTTGTTTCAGTTTTCTTGGTTTCGACTCTCTTACTACGTTGTCTGAAGAAACAATCAATCCTGAAAAAACAATTCCTAGAGCGATTATCATCATGTTGTTGACAATCGGTGTCCTCTATATCGGATCAGCCTATTTGGCACAATTGGTTCACCCAAGTTTTGCATTTGAAAACACAGATTCTGCAGCTATGGAAG
>Ga0209676_1003165_pt1 | contig 10482 bp, 15 predicted proteins | sample AraplaCvi_mLB_r2_FD_184282 | JGI IMG/M metagenome (GOLD analysis project Ga0209676, IMG submission 184282) | Arabidopsis root microbial communities from North Carolina, USA - plate scrape MF_Cvi_mLB_r2 (SPAdes) (version 2) | ecosystem: Host-associated > Plants > Roots > Endosphere | place: USA...
TGGATGACCGCCGAGCCTGCCCAGCTGAGCAAGGTCGGTACGACCAGCCCGACGCCCTTGCCCGAGCGGGTCGGCGCGAAGGCCATGACATGTTCCGGGCCGTGGTGGCGCAAATAATGCTGCTGGAAGCGCCCGAGGAACACGCCCGCATCGCGCGTGAGGCCCGCGCGGTCGATCTCCCGGCAGCTCGCCCAGCGCGCCGATCCATAGGTCGTCACGATCCGCTGTTGGCGCGCGCGCCAGAGCGATCCGCCGATCGCGGCGGCGCATCCGGCGAAGCCGCTCGCCGCCGCCAGCGCACCCGCCTTGTCGAAGACGGCGGGCGCATAAGCATCGAAATGATACCACCAGGCAAAGATCTGCCAGGGCCGGTAAACCGGAACTCCGAAAATGCGGGCAAATGAAATTCCAAGTTCGGGCTGGTAGCCCAGCATCGCAGCCGCCCATTGGGTGGCCGCCCAGACTCCCGCCAGCACGATCGCAAAAACGACAAGGATTTGCCCGACGAGCAATCTGGTGGGGGTCATGATCCGCTCCGCCCGCGGGCGGAATGTCGCCCGGGTTCATGGCGAAAAGATCAGCGGAACGCCCCGCCGAGAAAACTGCGGCCTCGCGGCGCCGAGCCGCGCCATGCAGCGCCGCGCGCCGCCCGCGACCTCCTGCGTCCTTCAAATCGGGCGCAGGCGACTTTTCGCCGATCGACGCGTTGTCGATACATCAGCGAAAGGAACCGACCCGATGACGATGACCCTCGAGACGCTTTCGGAAAAGATGAAAGACATCGATTTTGCGATGCTCGCCACCTACGCGCCCGGCGGCGAGATCGGCTCGCGCCCGATGAGCAACAACCGCGACGTCGACTATGACGGCGACACATGGTTTTTCACCGACGAGACATCGCAGATGGTGTCCGACATCGCCTCGAACCCGGCGGTGAACATCTCCTATCAGGGAAAATCGGGACTGCTCGGCCATCGGCCTTTCTTCGCCGCTATCGAAGGCCGTGCCACGCTCATCCGCGACAAGCAGGCCTTTGCCGAGCATTGGACGAAAGATCTCGAACGCTGGTGGCCGGACGGCGTCGACACCCCCGGTATCGTACTCATCAAGGTCAGCGGCAAACGGGCCCATTATTGGGACGGCGAGGACGACGGCGAGCTGCTTATCGCCGCCTGAATGCGTGCCGGGCCGCGCCCGATTTCGAGGGGCCGCCCGGCGCCGCGAGCGTCATGGAAGGAACAACGCCATGTCCGAACCCAAGGCAGGCGATCGCGTCAGCTGGAAGAGCCACGGCGGCACCGCGACGGGCAAGGTCGTGAAGAAAGTCACCGAGCCCATGGAGATCAAGGGGCATCATGTGGCCGCGTCGAAAGATAATCCCGAATATCTTGTCGAGACGGACGAGGGCAAGCGCGCCGCGCACAAAGCGGGGGCGCTCAGGAAATCGTAGGAAGAGGAGCTCGCTATGGAATGGAGTCTCATGACGATCGTCGGGCCGATCCTGCTGGTGCTCGTGCTGGCATGGGCGATGCTCAACAACCGGCATTCGAATGCCGAGAAGCAGCGGACCGAAGATGCGACGCGCATGCGCCGCGCCGAGGAGGACGCTGCCGAGCAGGAGCGCGATCCGGCCGACAAGGACTAGGCCTTGCTCACCGCCTCGAACACGGCGCGCTGCGCCGCGAAGGCCCGGCGGTAGGCGGGCCGCGCCTCGCCGCGCGCGACATAGGCCGCCAGATTGGGAAACGCGTCGACGAGGCCGGTTCAGTCGAGCCGGCGCAGGACAAGGATCATCAGAAGGTCGCCGGCGCTGTACGCACCGTCGAGCCAATCGGCGTCCCCGAGCCTCGCCGACAGCTGGCCGAGCCTTTCGCGGACCCGTTCTTCGATCATCTCCACATGCTCGGCAAGCCAGCTCTTTCCGGCTTCGGCATAGGGCGCCTGTTCGCGCTCGACGATCGGGGGCTCGACGGTGTTGAGCGCAGCGAACATCCAGCCAATCGCGCGGGCCCTACCTTCGGGATCGCGGGGTAGCAGGCCGGAATGCTTTTCGGCGATGTGCAGGATGATCGCGCCGGACTCGAAAAGTACGAGATCGCCTTCCTCATAGGTCGGAATCTGTCCGAACGGCTGAAGTGCCATATGGGCCGGCGCCTTCATCGCGCCGAACGACAGCAGCCGCACATCATAGGCGAGACCCGCCTCTTCGAGCGCCCAGCGCACCCGCATGTCGCGGGCAAGTCCCTGGCCTTCGTCGGGAGAGGCCTCGAACGCGGTGATGATAATCGGCATACGGTCCTAGGCCGTTCAGGTTAATCGGTCGGTCAGCGTGCCGCCGCCCTGAGGCGAGCGATGACATCCTCTTCGCGGATGCGGCGCCAGCGCGCTTCGATGAAACTGTGGATACCAAAAAGAAACAGGCCGGCAGCGACAAGCACATAGAGCGCGGGATGATCGGCGAGCGACGACAAGGCATCGCCCAGCCCCTTCACTTCGCCCGCAGTCCCGAACCAGCTCCCACGCACGAGCGAAACGCCGATCACGCCGAACACGACAGCGCGGGCGGCAAGCCCGGCCCGGCCAACCGGCACTGCCCATGAAGGGGCTCCGGGCGCGAGGTCCTTCATGAATTCGGTCGTCCAGGCCTTGATCGCCTGATGGATAGCTGCCGCCACGAACCCCAGCCCGATCAGACCGAGGATTGCCTCGCCGAGCGGCACGTCGAGCAGCATGCCCGCCGCCTTTTCTTCCTTGCCGCCCTCGCCGCCCGTTGCGTCGCCGACGGCGAGGCGTGCGGCAGCCCAAGCGAGCAGGAAATGCGCAAGGCCGCTCGCTGCATATCCGATACGCGTCGCAATCCCCTTCGCGCTATCGCCCTTGCCTTCGCTGTCGAGCGCGGCGCCATAAAGGCGGTAGGCCCCGTAAAGTGCGAGGCCAGCAGCAAGGAGGATGAGGAGCAGATTTCCGCCCGGCATGTCGCGAACCGACCGGAACACCCCCTGCGGGCTGGCATCCGATGCGCCGGCCCCGGAGAGCGCGAAAAAGGCGAGGAGGCAATACACGACACCGCGCGCGGACCAACCGGCTCGCGCAAAGGTTTCGAGCCGGCGGATCCTGTTCATGCTGCTGCTCCCGATGCGTGTCTGGCGAACGCGCCGGCGAGGCCGCAGTTCCGTCGCGGCGGCTGCGCAGGATCGCCGGCCGATACGCTTGTCGGCAACGAGATGCCCCGCGATTACTTGTCGCACCTGAACCGGCGGCGGATAATCCGGACGTAACTTAATGATACTCGGAAAGCGTGCCGGAACCACCGCCGCCCCAAGCGGTTTCGTTCAGATTGCCGTATCGAAGCTGCGCTGCAGCGCGGCACGGCAGACGCGCCGCGTGCGGTCGAGGTTGCGCGCAAAATGGAGAGATGAACGATGCTGTCACCCCTCACCGCTGTTCGGGCCGCGCTCGCCGCCTATGCGCGAAAGGACCGCACGGCGATCGAGGCGCTCATCGCCAGGGATTACCGGTTCACCAGCCCGATGGATAACGGCCTCGACCGCGATGCCTATTTCGCGATCTGCTGGCCGAACAGCGAAACCATGAAGCGCGCCGACATCATCCATGGCAGCGAGGACCGCGAGCGCGCCTTCGTGGTCTATGAGGCAGAAAACAGCGACGGGAAGCGCTTCCGCAACTGCGAGCTGCACCATGTCGTCGACGGCCGGATCGTCGAGACCGAAGTCTATTTCGGCTGGAACCTTCCGCATCCCGTGCCAGAAGGCGAACATCGTACCGATGGGGGCAAAAGCGAGGAGCGCGGCGGCGATGCGGCCGCGTCGACGAAGGAAAATTGAGCCATGCAACAGCAAATAGCCGTCGTCACGCTCGGGATCGCCGATCTCTCGCGCTCGCGGCGCTTTTACACCGACGGCTTCGGCTGGACGCCGGTCTTCGAGAATGACGAGGTGATATTCTACCAGATGAACGGCCTGATGCTCGGAACGTGGCTCAAGGCAGGCCTCGAGACCGACATGCTGCGGCCGCTAACCGGTCCCGGAGCCTTCGCCCTCGCGCACAATGTCCGGGCCGAAAGCGAGGTACAGCCTCTTCTCGATCGCCTAGCTGCAAACGGCGGCGAAATCCTTCGCGATGGCGACGCGCCGGCGCACGGCGGATTTCGCGGCTATGTCGCCGATCCCGACGACCATGCCTGGGAAGTTGCCTGGAACCCTGCATGGACAATCGACGAACGCGGGCTCGTCACATTCGGCCTTTAGCGACGCCGGCGACGCTTCGGCCGGTCAACCGAGTTCCTGCGCGAGCCCGATCAAAAGTCCCTCGGGCCCGCGGATGTAACAGAGGCGATACACGTCCCGATAGTCGACCACCTCGCCGACGACGGTCGCGCCGTGCGCACGCAGGCGCTCGAGCGTCTCATCGATATCATCGACAGCGAACATCGTGCGAAGATAGCCCAGGGCATTGACGGGCGCCCGCCGATGATCCGCGACGACGGCCGGCCTGATAAACCGGGACAGTTCAAGCCGGCCGTGCCCATCCGGCGTGCGCATCATGGCTACCTCGACATGCTGGTCGCCGAGACCGGTCACACGCCCGGCCCATTCGCCTTCGATCGTCGCCCGCCCCTCGAGTTCGAGCCCGAGTTCGAGAAAAAAATCCACCGCCGCGCCGAGGTCTTCGACCACGATGCCGACATTATCCATGCGTTTGACCGACATGCGCTGCGTCTCCCGGCTGCCTGCTCACCCTATGGGGTGTCGCCATCTGTAACAACGCAGCGCCGGGCGAAGTTCCGGCGGCGGCAGGCTTACCGATGTGACGCGCTACCGTGCAAAAGCGCAAGGGGCCGCGCCAACATGCAGCCCGTACCGGACGTGCGCAGGCTTGATTCTTGCGGCCGAAGAATCGCTGCGGAACTTCTCGCGACAGGATCGGTAATCAACAACGCAGCCGCGAAATCAGCTAGGCGAACTTCAATTGTGGAGGGAGACCCATGAAGGTGCAAAAATTCTCCCTTGCCGATGCGTCATTGGAGCGTTCGCCCGGGCAGGAAGCCGACATATTCGTCGGCAATCTGGTCGACGAGCGACAGGGCGGTCCCGTCACGATCGGCTATGGCCGCTACGAGCCCGACCAGTCGCTGGCCGAGACGATGGCCGTCGACGATATCATGATCGTCCTCGAAGGCCGTCTGTCGGTGTCGACCGCTTCGGGCACCTTGAACGCGGGACCGGGCGAGATCGTGTATATGCCCAAAGGCGAGGCGGTGACGATCCGCTCGCACGAAGACGGCGCCCTCACCGCCTATGTCACCTATCCGCACTGGAAATCCGCACACGCCTGACGAGTGCGGGTTCAGACCGGCGGGCAATCCGCACCGGCCATCCGATCCGCGGCCAGAGCCGGCCGCCGCGCTCGTCCGTCGCGGAAACTATTCCCGTGTCCACCCGTTGGCCGGGAAGATTGGAGAAGGTCGATGCATATCGTCATGGGCGCCACGGGGCATGTCGGTTCGGCCGTCGCGGAGGCGCTCCTCGCGCGGGGCCAGCCGGTCGGCATCGTCACCCACGATCCTGCGCACGCCGATAGCTGGCGCGACACCAAGGCCGAGATACTCGAAGCCGATGTCAATGACGTCGCGTCGTTGCGCGCGGCATTCCGGCGCGGGAGCCGCGCCTTCATCCTCAACCCGCCCGCCGACATTGCGAGCGACACCGACAAGGTCGAGCGGAAGACGGCCGGAAATATCCTCGCCGCGCTCGCCAATTCCGGGCTCGAGAAGATTGTCGCGGAATCCACCGCCGGCGCGCAGCCGGGCGAACGGCTCGGCGATCTCAATATCCTCTGGGAGCTGGAAGAAGGCCTGCGCGGACAGGATATTCCGGCCGCGATCAACCGCGCACCCTATTATTTCAGCAACTGGGACGGGCAGCTCGATACGGTCCGCGAAACCGGGAAGCTCCAGACGATGTACCCTGCCGACCTCGCGCTTCCGATGGCGGCACCCCGCGACCTGGGGAAAGCCGCCGCGGAGAGGCTCTTGTCGCCCCCAAGCGACGCAGGCATCCGATATATCGAAGGCCCCGACCGCTATTCCTCGGCCGACGTCGCCGACGCGCTCGCCCGTGCGCTCGGCTTTTCAGAGCCCGCCGCCCTATCCTACGCCCGGATGACCGGCGTCAGCCTCGACGGCGGCTTCGACCATGACGGGAGAGCGATCCATGGCTCGACGACGCTCGACGAATATGTGCGCCAGCTCGTGGCGCGATCCTGAACATTTCCTGCGATCTCATGTCCCGAAAGCACGCCGCGCGGCGAAGGGGCAGCGGGATGCTAGTCTGCGAAGCCTAGCACCAGCCACGGGATGCAGAACCGGTCGGTCACCATCCCAAAGAAATCTGCCCACGCGACCTGCGCGGGTTCGACGGTGACCGTTCCACCGTCGGCGAGTCCGTCGAAGACGCGCCTGGCCTCGGCCGCCTTCGCAAAATGCACCGACATGTTGAACCCCCGCAGAGCCCGATACTCGCCGGCCGGAAGGTCGTTGCCGCGGATTTTCATCTCCCCGATGTGAAGTTCGGCGAACCGGACATTTTCGGCGTTGCCGCCCGTCGAACCCGGCGGGAGGAGCACGCCGTTCGTATCTCCCAGCTTGTTGAGGACGGCGATCGTGCCGCCGAAGAGCCGGGCATAATATTCGAAGGCGGCTTCGCACGCACCGTCGAACTCCAGCTGCGGAGACATGTCCATCGCGTCAGCACCTCTCGTCATGAGCAATCTGTCAGCTGCCGGAACCCGTCTCGAGCGTGTCGCGCCACGGCCACCATTCATAGGGCTCGGTCTGCGGATATCCTTTGGGCGAGTCCTCCCACTGTTCCTGCCGGCCGAGCGCCGTGATATCGAGGTAGTTCCAGTGATTGCCCATCTGCTCGTCGCCGCGGCCGTTCAGGAAATAGGTTCGAAAGACCGTGTCGCCGTCGCGTATGAAGGCGTTCGTGCCGTGCCACTCGTCGACGCCCATATCGGCGTCGAACGCGTCGATGAGCGTGTACCAGGGAATATAGCCCCACCCCATCCGCGCTTTCATTCGCTCGATGGCCTCCTGCGGCGCGCGCGAGACGAAGGCGAGACTGGTATCACGGGCGTTCAAATGGGCCGGATGGTCGACCTGGTCGGCAATCTTCGAGCAGCCGATACACCCCCGATCCGGCCAGCCGTCGACGCCGGGTTCGAAGAAGAAGCGGTACACCACTAGCTGCCGCCTGCCTTCGAAGAGATCGAGGAGGCGGACCCTGCCGCGCGGCCCATCGAACGCATAATCCTTGTCGATCCGGAGCCAGGGCATCCGCCGCCGCTCGGCCGCCAGCGCATCGCGCGCTTTCGTGAGCGCCTTCTCCTTCACCAGCAGCCTTTCGCGGGCCGCCTCCCAGGCTTCGAGGGCTACGACCGGCGGCGTATCCAATCCCGCCAGCTCGCTGTTTCGATCCTTATCCGCCGATACCTCCATAACTGAAACTCCTCATTCGGTTGCACGCCGGCCACGCGTCGACGCTCAGGCCGGGGGGTGCACTCGCTCCAGAAAGTCGCGCGTGAGACCGACCGCTTCGTCGAGGCTCGTTTCGAGCAGCCAGTGCCCCGCGTCGAGCAAATGGAGTTCGGCGTCGGGCAGGTCGCGCAAGTAGGCGCGTGCCGCGTCCTCGGGCATATAGCCATCCTGCGGGCCCCACAGGATCAGCGTCGGCGGCCGGTGCGCGCGCAGATAGGCCTGATAGCGCGGAAACCACGCCAGATTGTCCTTGAGATCGTAGATCAGGCGCGCCGCGATCTCCTGACGCCGCTCAGACATCAGTCCCCAGTGCAGCTCCCAGAGATCGGGCGGAATGCGCGAAGCGAGGTCGGGCCTGACGTCGTTCAGAAACTCGTCGCGGAAATGGTCGCGGGAAATCGACCGGCGCAGCTCGGCGATGCCGTCGTCGCGGTCCATCTTCCAGACATCGTGGAGCGCAGCATAATTGGGCCCGAGCACATCTTCGTAGATATCGCCGTTCTGGACGATGAGCGCGGCGATCCGGGTCGGATCGCTAATCGCAAGCCGAAGGCCGATCTGCGAACCGAAATCGTGAAGGTAGAGCGCAAAGCGCTCCACGCCGAGTGCATCAACGAAATCGCCGAGAAAGGAGGCAAAGCCGTCGAAGTCATAGGCAAAGGCTTCGGGCGTCGCACTGTAGCCCGCGCCGGGAAAATCGGGAGCGAGCAGCCGCCACCCATCGCCGAGGCAGCGCATATAGTCGCGAAATTCAAACGACGAGCAGGGATAGCCATGCGGCAGGAGCACGACCGGAGCGTCGAACGATCCGGCCTCGCGGTAGAAGATTTCTACATTCTTTATGGTGGTTCTGCGGTGATGGACGGGAACGGACATCTTGCCTCCGGGCTGCTGGAGGAAAAACGTCAGCCGCATCCGCGCGTTCCTCGAACCGACCCGCCCCGCCTATCCGGCTGCCGCATTCAGCGCGACGCGAGTCACCCGCGCTGTGGCATTCGCGAGCGCGAGCGAGGGAACCCGTCTGGACACTTTTCGTATACGGGCTCGAGCCTGCAAACGCCGCGCGACCGATATAACATCATTGCGGTATCTCCACATGCCCGCCGAACCCTGCGCGCATCGCCGACAGCAGCTTTTCCCCGAACCTATTGTCGGATTGCGATCGGAAGCGCGCGAGAAGCGCGGCCGAGAGCACATAGGCGGGGACCGCCTCCTCCATTGCGGCATCGATCGTCCAGCGGCCTTCGCCGCTGTCGTTGACGCGGCCGCTATATTGGGAGAGCTCGGGATTTCCGGCGAGCGCGGTCGCCTGAAGGTCGAGGAGCCAGGAAGAGATCACCGACCCACGCCGCCATACTTCAGCGATGTCGGTGAGATTGAGGTCGAAGCGTTCTTCGGGCGGCAGGCGATCCGAGTTCTTGCCCTTCAATATATCGAAGCCTTCGGCATAGGCCGCCATCAGCCCATATTCGATGCCATTATGTACCATCTTCACGAAATGGCCGGCGCCCGCGGGGCCGGCATGAATATATCCCTTCTCGGCGCGGGCGTCATATTCGGGCCGGCTTCGTCCGGGCGTGCGGGGGATCGTGCCATAGCCCGGCGCGAGCGCATCAAAGATCGGATCGAGCCGGCCAATGACCTGCTTTTCGCCCCCGATCATCATGCAATAACCACGCTCGGCGCCCCAGATGCCGCCCGATGTGCCGACGTCGACATAATCGACCCCGAGTGCCTGAAGCTCGGCCGCGCGCCGGATATCGTCCTTGTAGAAGCTGTTGCCGCCATCGATGACCGTATCGCCTGCCTCGAGCCGGAGAGCGAGCCGCCCGATCGTCTCTTCGGTTGCCTCGCCGGCGGGAAGCATGATCCAGATCGCGCGCGGCGGCGTCACCATATGGGCGAGGTCGTCGAGCGATCCGGCGCCGGTCGCGCCCACGGCAACCAGGTCCGCGATTGCTTCCTCGTTGCGGTCGAACACCACGACCTGGTGCCCGGCACCGAGCAGCCGCCGCGCAATATTGCCGCCCATGCGCCCCAATCCGACAATCGCAATTTCCATGCCCCATCCCCTCGCTTCACTGATCCATGACCACCTGCCTATCGTAGATGGCGCCCAACTCGCAATTCGGTGTCGCACCGGTGCGATCCGGATGCTTCAAATCCTCCTGTACCCCCAAAATGGTTCGGGCGGCCGGCACGGCCTATCCGCCGACAGAGTCGCGAGGAGAGTTCCATCCGGGCGAAGCGCAGCGGTCCAGCCGATGCGATATGGCGTCGGAAGCGAGTAGAAGGACCAACCGGCGATAAAACACTGTCGGCGCAGTGCTCGGCGGAGCGATGTCGAGACCCCGGTGCGAGCGAGCGTGCTCCGAATGAAAAAAGGGCGCCGCAGAACGGCGCCCTTCACCCTGCCCTTTAGCGAGGCAGCCTTATTTCTTCTGCGTGTCGCCGACGCCGGTTTCCGACGGCGCGATCTCACCATTGTCGTCCATGGCGTTCGCCTTCTCCTCGCCCTGTTCCTCGACGACGTCGGCCTTTTGCTCGAGCGCTTCCTTCTGCGGACCGTCAGGCAGCGCGTCGGCCTGATCGTCGATCGCCTCGGCCTTGGCTTCGGCCTGATCCTCGACCTTGTCGGCGGCCGGGCTCTGGCAGGCACCGAGCGCGAGAACTGAGGTGGCGGCGAGGCTGATGAAAAGCTTCTTCATGATGGGTCTCCCTGTTTTGACTAGCTCGCTAACGCCGGATCGGCGTTTGGGTTGCACCGGGCCGCCGATGGCTCGGTCCGAAGGCTAACTGCAGGCGTCTTCACCCGGCGCCCGGACCGGTATGGGCCGCGAACCGCAGAGACGTCAGGATGCGCGCGTGAAGGCCTCGGCTACAAAATCTCGGCCGAGCCTGAGGCCGACAGGATCGACGCTGTG
>Ga0209676_1003167_pt1 | contig 10478 bp, 8 predicted proteins | sample AraplaCvi_mLB_r2_FD_184282 | JGI IMG/M metagenome (GOLD analysis project Ga0209676, IMG submission 184282) | Arabidopsis root microbial communities from North Carolina, USA - plate scrape MF_Cvi_mLB_r2 (SPAdes) (version 2) | ecosystem: Host-associated > Plants > Roots > Endosphere | place: USA...
ACCTCGGACACGACAACGCCCTGATGGAACTGCGTCCGGAGCAGCTCGTCGCGCAGCTTGGCCTCGACCGGCCCGAGCCCGCCTCGCTGCATCCGGCGTACCTGATCGCCGGCCCCGAGCCGCTGCGCGTCCTCGAAGCCGCCGACGCCGTGCGCACCGCCGCGCGCCGGGCCGGCATCGCCGAGCGCGAGGTGTTCGAGGCCGAAGGCAACCAGCGCGAACCGGACTGGAACGCGTTGTCGGCGACGTTCCGAGCGCCGAGCCTGTTCGCCAGCCGCCGCCTCGTCGAACTGCGCCTGCCCAGCGGCAAGCCGGGCAAGGAAGGCGCGGAAGTCATCGCCGATTTCTGCGCCGATCCACCGCAGGACGTCACGCTGCTGATCACCGCCGGCGAGTGGAGCAAGCAGCACGGCGGCAAGTGGAGCGAGGCGATCGGGCGTATCGGCCAGGTCGCCATCGCGTGGCAGGTCAAGCCGCATGAGCTGACCGACTGGATCGAGAAGCGCCTGCGCGCGCGCGGCCTGCGCGCCGAACACGATGCCGTGCAGAGCCTTGCCGAGCGTGTCGAAGGCAACCTGCTCGCGGCCGCCCAGGAAATCGACAAACTCGCGCTGCTGTCCGACGGCCAGACGCTGGATCGCGAACGCATGGCGCAACTCGTCGCCGATGCGGCGCGCTACGACGTGTTCCGCCTCGTCGACGCGGCGATGAACGGGCAGGGCGCGCAGGTCTCGCGCATGCTCGCTGGACTTCGCGCCGAAGGCGAAGCCGTGCCGGGACTGCTCGGCATGATCGTGATGGAGCTGCAGCGCGCCGCGGCGCTCGCCCGCGTGCAGGCACGCGGCGGCAATCTCGCCTCGGAATTCAAGGCGCAGCGCATCTGGGATTCCAAGCAGCCGATGTACAAGCGTGCGCTGGCGCGTCATGCCTCGCCGCGCTGGGACGCGTTCGTCGCCGAAGCCGGCCGCGTCGACCGCATTGCCAAGGGTCGCCCGCGTTACGGCGAAGAACCCGTCGATGCGTGGCTGGCGCTGGAGCGCCTGCTGCTCGCCGTCGCCGAACCGCGCGCGGCGCGCCTGCTGGTCGGCTGACGCTACGGCGCATGAGCCTGCGCGTCTACTACGGCGGAACCTTCGATCCGGTGCATGCGGGCCATCTTTCGGTCGCCTGTGAAGTGCGCGACGCGTTGGGCGCGCAGGTCTTCCTCGTGCCAGCGGCCGATCCTCCCCACAAGGACGCCACTCACGCCGACGCCGAAGCGCGTGCGCGCATGCTCGACCTGGCCATCGCTGGCGAGCCGGGCCTCAAGGTCGATCGTCGCGAACTCCATCGCGACGGGCCGTCGTACACCGTCGACACGCTGCGCGGTCTCCGAGCGGAACTCGGGCCGGAGATGCCCTTGGTGTGGATGATCGGCGGCGATTCGCTGCTGCAACTGAACACCTGGCACCGCTGGCGCGAGCTGTTCGACCTGGCCCACGTGCTGGTGGTCGCGCGGCCGGGATCGCACCTGGAGCCGGTCGCCGTCGCCGCGGCGGCGCCGGAGATCGAAGCCGAGATCGGGCCGCGTCGTCGCCTCGCCGAAAGCCTGAATGGCGCGCCCGCCGGCGGACTGGCCGTTTTCCCGCTGCATCGTGAACGCCCGGAGTCGTCCACCGAGCTCCGCCGTCGCATGGCCGCCGGGGAGCCGTGGGAGGCGGGCGTCCTGCCGTCCGTGGCCGAATACATCCGCCGCCACGGGCTGTACGGCGTCCGGGGCGTCACGCCGGCTTCGTTATAATCCCCGGGCACTGCAATCCCCCAAGAGAGCCATCGCCCCTTGAGTACCGAAGCGCAAGTCATCAAGACCCGCCTGCCCAACCCGCCGCCGCCGGTGGATGTCCTGCTGAAGACCGTGCACGCGGCCGTGGAGGAACTCAAGGCGCGCGATGTCACCGAAATCGACGTGCGCGGCAAGAGCAGCGTTACCGACTACATGGTCATCGCTTCGGGCACCTCGACCCGGCACGTGAAGTCCATCGCCGACGAAGTCGTCAAGTTCGCCAAGAACCTCGACGTCCAGCCGCTGGGCGTCGAAGGCGAGCGCGAGGCCGAATGGGTGCTCGTCGACCTCGGTGACGTCGTGGTGCACGTGATGCTGCCGCGCGTGCGCGAGTTCTACGCGCTCGAGCGCTTGTGGACGGTCGGCGACCAGCCGCCGGAAGCGGAAGAGGACGAAGTCGAGACGGACGCCGAAGGGCGTTTCTGACGCCTCGCGTCCGTCACGCTTGAACGAGAACGGCGCCGCGAGGCGCCGTTCTCGTTTCTGCATGTGCCACATGTTCCGCACGTTCCGCGCGATGCGGCGTTCGGCTCACAGATGCCCGCGTTCCCACGGCCCGGTGATCGCGAACGTGATGCCGGGCGTCTGGATGTTCACGAACATCGTGCGGCTCCACGGATCCCAGCAGGCGCCGCAGAATTCGCTGTCGCGATAATCGCCTTCGGCGATCGTCTTGCCCGCGTTGCCGATCTGCGTGGACGTCAGCTCGATGTTGTTCTTGCAGAAGTAGAACGACTCGCCCTGGCGCGTGAGGCCGATGAGGCGCGCGCCGGGGCCGTATTCGTCCGGGCTCTCGCCGCCATCCTCGCACAGCAGCACGCCGCCGCGCGCGCTGACGGTGATGTTGTCGGGGTTGTGCGCGGCCAGCTGGTTGCCGCTGACGAAGAGCGCGCGGATGCGCTGCGTCACCAGATCGAGCACCCACACCGAACCGTTGCCGCGACCGCGGCGTCCCTGATCGTCCACGCCGGTGCTGGTGTCGACGATGAACATCTTCCCGTAGCTGTGCCAGATGCCTTCGCCGCGGCTCATGCGTAGCGCGCCGTCGGCCCAGGCCTGCGCGAACGGACCGCTGAGCGTTTCGCCCGCAGAGATATCGGGGAATCCAGCCGGCGCGACGATGCTGTCCAGGTCCGGATCGGCGATGTCGACCCACTCCAGGGCGTACTCGTCGCCGATCTTCGCCACCGTCAGGTCGGCATTGCGCTTGCCGCGCACACGCGCGGCCTGCAGGCGGCCGCCGTGTTCGAGCGAGCCGTAGCGGCCGGCACGATCGTTCGGGATGAAGCGGTACAGGCCGGCCTTGTTCCGGTCGTCCTCGGTGAGATAGACGATGCCGGTGCGCGGATGGACCGCAACCGCTTCGTGGCTGAAACGCCCCAGGCCGACGAGCGGGCGACCGCTGGTGCGTTCGGCGTCGGCATGCACTTCGAATACGTAACCGTGCTTGCGGCCGGTGCTGGATGCAGCGTCGGTCTTGATCTCCTCGCAGCTCAGCCACGTGCCCCACGGCGTCGGGCCGCCGGCGCAGTTGACCAGCGTGCCGCCAAGGCTCGCCTCGATGCCGTGCCATTCGCCGTTGCGATGCGTGAGCGTGGTTGTGCCACCGCCCGCGCGCTGGCCGCCACCGATGTCGCCGGTGTCGTACATGCCCGGCGCGTTGATCGGCGTGGCGCCACCGCGTTCGTGGTTGCGGATCAGCACCAGCTCGTGGCCGTGCCCGTGTCCATTAGCGCGGCCATCACGATCGAAGCGGCCGCGACCGGGTTTGCGCACCGCGACGACCGCCATGCCGTCGTGGCGATCGGGGCAGGGCTGGCCATCGCTCATCACGTCGCCCGACCAGCCGAAGGAGCGGTAGCTGAAACCGCGCGGCAGCTGTAGCAGCGGCAGCCCGGTGCTGCGATCGGCGACGGGGGCGAGCGGACCGTAGCGGCTCGGGATCGGCGACAGGCGGGTCGGATCGCCGCTGGCGAGGGCCTGGCGCGTGTACAACGCGCCGAGCGTGCCGATGGCACCGACCGCCATCGCGGCGGCGCTGCCTTTGAGAACCTGGCGGCGGGAGGAACCGAATGCGTCCATCTGCATCTCCTGCGGGGGCTGGGGGAAGCCCGAATGCTGGGAGCGCGGGATGGCGTTTCGATGACACGCGCGCGTCAACGCGGCGGATCGTGACGCAGCGCGGTTACCATCTCACCGATGGACGCGAAACCATGAAAGCCAAGTTGATCGCCGTGGGCGAACGCGCGCCGCGCTGGGTCGCCGAGGGCTTCGGCGAATACCAGAAGCGCTTGTCGCACTGGTTGCCGCTGGAGCTGGTGGAAGTCGAGCCCGGGCTGCGCGGCAAGGGTCGCGATGCCGTGCGCGCGATGCAGGACGAAGGTGCGCGCGTGATCGCCGCACTGCCGAAGAATGCACTGGTGGTGACGCTGGACGGACGCGGCAAGCCGTGGTCCTCGGAACAGCTCGCGCAGCGGCTCGAGCACTGGCGCGCGCAGGGGCGCGATCTCGCCTTTCTGATCGGTGGCCCCGAAGGCCACGCGCCGGACGTGATCGCGCGCGGCGACGAATCCTGGTCGCTCGGCCCGCTCACGTTGCCGCACATGCTGGTGCGCCTGGTCGCCGCAGAACAGCTGTATCGCGCGGCGGCGTTGCTGGCGAATCATCCCTACCATCGGGCGTAAAGCCATCGCGCGAACGCGTCGCGCATCCGCAAGAAAGCCACCCCGATCGCTCGGGGTGGCTTCGATGCCGCTCCAGCAGTGGACGATTACCAGCGGTAGTTCAGGCCGAGCTGACCGGTCACGTCCCGATAGTCGCGTGCGCCGTACACCAGGCCCAGGTTGCCCCAGCCCATCCAGCCGCCGCCCAGCTGCGCCTGCAGGCCCAGCTTGGTTTCGTAGCGATCGCGCGGCCATTGCAGTTCGAGCGTGGTGTCATTGAACGACATCGCATTGCGGTCGTTGTCGTGCCACCAGTTCAGCGTGACGAACGGCTGCACGACGTTCTGCTGCGTGTTTGCCGCATGGCCGTAGAAGCGCACGCCAACACGCGTGGTCAGGCCGCCGGCTTCCACTTCGTCGACCCGCGTGCCGTTGCTTTCGCGGTGCTGCGATGCCGAGTAATCGGTGAAGATCGCCTGCGCCTGCGGTTCGATGAAGAAACGCGTCTTGCCGTCGTCGTTGAGTGCGAAGGCATAACCCGCTTCCATCGACGCCGCCCAGGTCGACGCGTTGTAGCGCTCTTCGGCCAGGTAATCGCCTTGCACCTTGTTGTCGTATCGTCCGTATTGCAGCCAGCCGTCCACGTAAAGGCCGGTGGCCGCGGTAGCGTCGGCGAACCAGGTGCCGTAGACGCCCAGGTTGTAGCCGATCACCTCGCCCTTACTGCGCCAGTCGAGTAGGGACGAGGTCACGTCGGTATCCGCGCGACCGGTACCGCCCATCACGCCGAGGTGGAAACGGCTGTCGTCGTTCCAGCGGGCGATCTCGCCGCCGATCTGCAGCACCGACACGTCGGTGCCGGCGTCCAGCTGGCCTTCGCCCGTCGTGCCGTCCATCTGGTTGCGCACGACGCGTACCCACGCGGCCGAGGTGCGGTCGTCATCGCCACGCTGGCCGAGGTTCGCTTCGCCCATGCGATCGTGCATCGAATGCTCGAACATGCCGACCGACGCGGCCTGGTTGGCCAGGTACGCGGCGGGCTCGGGGCGGTAAAGCGGAGCAGCCGGAGCGACCGGAGCGACAGGGGCGGGGCCGCCGGTTTCCGCCGGATCCGGCGCTGTCGGCGTAGGGTCGGTTCGCAGCGCGGAACGCAGGTACCAGTCCCCGTCGGCCGGTGTAGCGACCCCACCCTTGTAGAGCAGGTATTCGTACGCGCCGGCGCTCGCGCGGCCGGCAAGCGTGAAGGTGCCGTTCGACGCGCCGTCAACCTGCACGACCTGGATGCCGTTGGCGGTCTGCGCACCGGTGCCGCCGACATTGTTGATGGTGACGTCGGTCGAGCCTGCGGTATCGCCATGGACGACGAGCTTGTCCGTGGTCGAAGAATCGCCGCCAAGCACGGTGTTCAACGCGAGGCGACCGGCGTCGCCCATGTAGTTGCCGTCGACCACAAGCTGCTTGAACGCGCCGCCGGCCGGCGCGGTGAATGCGATGGTGCCGCCGTTGTGCATCGAGGCGACGACCGAATTGCCGGTCAGCGTCCAGAGGCTCGTGGCGTCGAGGGCCGCATTGTTTGCGTTGAAGGCCGTTCCGGACAGGCTCGATCCGTTGCGCAGATTGAAGTCGAGGACGCCGCCAGCGAGTGCGGCGAGGTTGCCTGCGGTCTGCACGTCGTCGAGATTCAGCGTCAATGCGGCATCCGGATTGACTTGTGCCAGCGTGCCGTTGCCGTTGGCGATCTGCACGCCGTCAGCGAGCGTCACGGTTCCCTTGCCGGAGACCGCGCCGACCGTGGCATCGGCGGAATGCAACGCACCGCCCGTCACCACGATGGTCGCCTCGGCATCCAGCGGCGACGGCGCAGCTTCGAAGCCGATCGCGTTCCGGCCGGCTTCGACCATGGTGTTCGTCAGGATTGCAGACGCTCCGCCGCTGAGTGCGACGCCTGCGCCGTGCGCGCTGACGAGGGTGGAGTCCGTTGCCTCGAAAACCGCGCCGGGATAGTCGGCGTCGGCCGTAGCCGCGACCGCGGCGTGGTTGTATGGCGAGGTGCCTTCATTTTCGATTCGCGAGTTGCGCACGCGAACGGTACCGCCCGACAGTGCAGCCGCGCCCGTGGCGTCGCCATTTCCCGAGACTACGACCTCCACGTTGTCGCCTTCGACAATGCTGCCCGGCCGCCATGCCGACAGGCCATCCGCGTTCTCGCCGTGCGTGGCGACACTGCTGTCGCGAATCGTGACTCGACCTGCCGTCGAGGCGGACACGGCGGCCGCCGACACGCCGTCGGTGGTCACCGTGCCGCCGACGACATCGATCCGGCTGCCTGCGCCGAACGCCGAGACGCCGACCGCGCCTGCGCCCGTTGTCGCGACACGCACATCCTGCGCCGTCACGTTGCCACCCAGGTACGCGTCGAGTGCGTTGGCGCGTTCGCCCGTCGTGGCGACGCTGCCGCCGGTCACTTCGATCCTGCTTTCCGGATCCAGCGCCGACACGCCGAACGACGATTTGCCCTGCGTGCTCACGGCAGAATCAACCAGGCGTGCGGATCCAGCGCCGTACGCCAGGACACCGTAGGCATCTTCACCGGATGTGGCGATGGTCGCGCCCTGAGCCGCAATCGTCGCGCTGTTCGCGGCGACGACGGCATCGGCGAGATAGGCGGACGTGGTCACTTCGGAGTCATCGACGGAAACACGCGCCGCATCGTCGGCCACGATGCCGTTCGCGCGATCGCCGCTCGTCGTGATGGTGGAGTTGCCGATAACGGCAGTGCTGCCGTTTCCGGTGGCGAATACACCCAGGCCGGATTCGCCGGAGGTGCCGATCGTGGTGTTTTCGGCTTCGACCGTGGCACCGCTGCCGATGCCGATCGCGTTCGCGCTGAATCCTTCCGTTTCGACGCTGGCGTCGCGGATCGCGACCTGCGCGTTACCCACCGCGAGCACGCCCAAGGCGGTGGCACCGGCCGTGGAAATCTCGGTGCCGGAGATCTGCACGAGCGTGTCCGCATCCTGCGCCCACACGCCGTGCGCGTAATTGCCCAGCGTGCTCACCGAGCCGCCATCGAGGTCGAGACGCCCGCCGTCCTGGACGATCGCACCCGCGATCGGCGCGTCGTTCGTGCCAGTCCCGCTCGCCAGGATGGCAACGTTGCTTGCCTCGATCGTCCCCGCGTCCGCCATCAATCCCGCGGCGAATGCGGCGCCGGTGCTCGTTACGCTGCCGCCGGAAAGACGGACCAGGCCGCCGTCCGCGGCGGCGACGGCGATGCTGCCGTTTCCGCTGGCGCGCACCTTCGAGTTGCTCAGGTCGATCGTGCCGCCGGTGTACGCGAGCGCCGTCATCGTCTGGTCGCCCGCGGAACGGGCGTTCACGCCACTGCCGGTGATGCTTCCGGTCGTGACGGTACCGGGTGCGAGCTCACCGGCCGTCGCAAGCAGCGCGATGCCGTCGATGCCGGTTTGCACGCCGGTGTCGAACGACTGGTTGCTGGCCTGCAGGTCTTCGCCGATGGCAGTCAGCGAGGTCGCCTGGGAACTGACCGGTGCGGCGACAGTGATGGCGAGATACAGCGCGAGCACGAGCGGGCGCTGCTTCGGTGAATGGAACTTCATTGACACTTCCTGGTGGGGTCGAACGGAGGGGCACGTCCGCACCGGAAGTGGTCAGACGTGCGCGGTGGTCGTCGTGTCCGGCGACCGGCCGCGCAGTCTGGAAGTCAATGTCGCGACGCGAAATGCGAAAAATCGCTAAGAGTTTTCCGACACTACGCCGCGCCGTTTCCTACAGCTTGAACTCGATCGGAAGCCACCCCAGCGCCTCCACCGCGCGTCCGTCGCGCATCGCCGGGACGAAGGTCCACTTCGACAACACCGTGCGGCGCGCGGCCTGGTCGAGCACGCGATGGCCGCTGCTGCGCACGATGCGCACGTCGAGCGCACGGCCGTCGGTGCCGACGAGGATTTCGAGTTCGACCGTGCCGCTCAGGCCGGCGCGCATCGCTTCGGCGGGGTAGGTCGGCGGCGGTGCACGCAGCGCCTGAAGTTGCGCGATGGAGGACGACGTGGCGGGTTCGACCGTTGTGGTGCCTTCGTCGACCGCGATGTCCGCAGCGTCCATCGCGATGTCGCCCGGCTGCGCATCGACCACCGGCTGCTCGATCTGCGCGACGACAGTGTGCGTCTGCCGCGATGGCCTTGTTGCGGGTGTCGGCGGCTTGCGCGTGATCTCCACGGGCTCGACCACCACCGGCGGAGGAATCGGCATGAGTTTCGGCAACTGGACGATGGTGATCGCGTCGTCCTCCGGCGTGGGCGCGTCGAGCACGCGTTGCGAGATCGGGACCAGCAGTGCGAGCAGCAGGGCGCCGTTGATCAGCAACGTGCCGGTGCTGGCGGCGATGCGGCCGCCGTCGAGGGACTCGTGCGCCTTTGCAGGAAAGTGGATCGCGTGTGCCATGGCCGAACCTCCTGGGGTGTGCCATGGCTCGAACGTGCGGATGCGTCCGGTGGGGTTCGTTCGCCAAGAAAAATTGCAACGCGAATGCGCATCCAGCGCGGAACTTCCCGGTCGCGCAAAAGAAACGGGCCCGCAATGCGGGCCCGTCGGGTACAGATGCTGCCGATCAGCGCTTCGGTTCGTCCGGTTCCGGTCCGGTTTCCGCCTCGCGGTCCAGCCCGCCCTCGTCGGGGTTGGGCTTGTCGCGGCGCTTGGGGTAATGCGCGTCGCCGTGATCGCGCGGCTCGGTCTCGGCATAGCCGGGATTGCGGCCGGGCTTGGGGTCGGCGGCGGGCGGAGCGGATTTTCCGGACTGGGGCATGTCAGTTTCCGAGTTCGAACACGACGTCCAGATTGACCGACAGGACGTTTTCGCCCGGTGAGATCGGCGTGGATTCGGCGCGATCCATCGCCTTCATCGCCATCATCGGCATCGGGCGCGGCGGGGCGAAGCTGCCGCCTTCGCTGATGCTCACGATGCGGCGCACCTTCTTGCCCAGCGTCTTGGCGTACATCTCGGCGCGGGCCTGCGCCTTCTCGACCGCCGCACGACGGGCCTCGTCGTAGGCGGCTTCCTTCTTCGCATCGTCCAGGTCGAAGGTCGGGCCGTTGATCTGGTTGGCACCGGTGGCGACCAGCGCGTCCATGATCTTCCCAAGCTTGGCGATATCGCGCACGGTGATGTTGACGTTGTTGATCGCCTGGTAGCCGGTGACCTTCGGCGGCTGGTTCTCGCCGTACTGGTACTGCGGGTTGAGGTTCACGCCGCTGGTCTGCACGTCGCGCTCGGCGATGCCGGCGGCCTTGATGGCCGCGACGACCTTCGCCATCTGCTCGGCATTGGCGCGCATGGCGGCGTTGGCATCGGCCGCCTGCGTCACCACGCCGGTGGACAGCGTGGCGATGTCCGGCGCGCGGCGCGCCTCGGCCTGCGCCGACACGTTGAGCAGCGTGCCTTCGGTGGCGACATAGGGCGTGGTCTGGGCTGGGCTCACGGCAGGCAGGGTTCCGAAGGCGAGGGCGGCGGCAAGGACGAGCGGGCGCAGCGCGAAACGCGGGGACTTCTGGGGCATGACAACTCCTTGGGTGGGAAGGGCCGTCTGCGACGACCCTCAGGTTCTTGGTGATCCGGTGAACGATCCGTGAGCCCGGTCAGGGTTGAGGATGATGCCGCGACTCTGTGGCCCAGTCAGCGCGGGTTATGCTTCCCGACATGCTGTATCTCGCCTCCAAATCACCACGTCGTCGCGAATTGCTGGGCCGGCTCCTGTCGGGCCGGCCGGGTTCGGAATTCGGCCTTCTCGACATCGACATCCCGGAACACCCGCAGCCCGGCGAACCCGCCGAGGACTACGTGCGCCGCGTCGCGCGCGAGAAGGCCGGCGCCGGCCTGCTGCACGTGGTCGGCAACCCATCGGCCATCGTGCTGGGGTCCGATACCGAAGTCGTCCTGGACGGCGAGGTCTTCGGAAAGCCCGCCGATGATGCCG
>Ga0209676_1003172_pt1 | contig 10460 bp, 13 predicted proteins | sample AraplaCvi_mLB_r2_FD_184282 | JGI IMG/M metagenome (GOLD analysis project Ga0209676, IMG submission 184282) | Arabidopsis root microbial communities from North Carolina, USA - plate scrape MF_Cvi_mLB_r2 (SPAdes) (version 2) | ecosystem: Host-associated > Plants > Roots > Endosphere | place: USA...
CCCGCTCGGCCGAGGCGCCATCGCCGCAAACCCGGGTGAACGACCCGCCGAAACCGGTCTCGGACGCCTGCATCACCATCCGGCAGCGCTGGGGCGCCGGCCCCGGCGCCACCCCGCCCGCCGAGGGCGTCGTCAGCACGTCCGAGGCCGAGGCGCGCGCCATCGCCAGCCGGTTGCGGGCGCCGCGGCGGCAGGCGTCGTCGCCCGCATCCCCGCACTGCGACCGCTCCCAGCGCGCGGGGTCGGTCAGGGCCCAGCCGGGCACCGGCGCGCCGTCATCCACTGCCACGGGCGCGGGCCGGGTCATCTGGTCCAGGGTCACATTGAACGGGATGCGCGACGGCGACGGCGTCGGGTCCTGCGCCAGCAGGGCGAGCATGAGCAGCAGCATGGGCGGTTCCTCCGCCCATCAGACTGGTTTCACAGAACGCCGGTGTCTCCGTACGACACCTGACGGCGGATCAGTCGCTGCGGCCGAGATTGATCTTCAGGCCGCCTTCCTCGCGCTGGCCGCTCGCCGGACGGCATTCCTCGGTCCAGGCGACGCCGCCCTGCGCCCGGGCCTGCGGCCGGCTCTCGCAGACGCGTTCCTGCATCGCCGTGGCCGGACGGTCCGGCCGGCTCGGCGCGCCGCACTGCACGGCGTAGCGGTCGCCCGCCGCTTCCTGGCGGCAGTTGTCCAGCGAGCCGGTCGGACGAAGGCCCTCCGGCAGGCTGTCGCCCAGATTGGCGGCCAGGGCGAAACGGACGCGGGTCTGGCAGGCCTCCATCGACTCCGAGGCCGAACGGATCAGCGGGCTGCACTCCGACCGCTCATAGCCGAACGGATCGGCGCGGGCCCAGTCGGGGATCGGCGGGGCAGGGGCGGCGGCCGCGGCCGCGACGGGCTCCACCGGCGTGGACCAGACGACCTGCCCGGTCGCGGCCTGTTGCAGCAGAAGGGCGGAAAGCACGGCGGCGGTCAGCATGGGAACCCTCCGGAACGATACCCGGCGACGCTAGAACCTGATCGGCTGAAGTGGAAGCGCTTCGCGCTTCCGCTGATGCCGTGAATCAGGTTCCAGAATCATGCTGGAGCGAAATCGGTTGAGTTGGATGCCGTCCAACTCAACCGCTTTCGCTCCGGCCTATTTGGCGAGCGCCCGCATGGCTTTCTCCAGCCCGTCCAGCGTCAGCGGATACATCCGCTCGTCGATCACTTCGCGGATCAGGCCGACCGAGGCGGAATAGCTCCAGTAGCGCTCGGGCGAGGGGTTCAGCCACGCCACCTTGTCCCACTGCTGCGTCGCCCGCTTCAACCAGACCGCGCCCGCTTCCTCGTTCCAGTGCTCGACCGAACCGCCGGGCATGGTGATCTCATAGGGGCTCATGGTGGCGTCGCCGACGAAGATGGCGCGCCAGTCAGCGGGGTATTTGTTCAGCACCTCCCAGGTCGGGATCTTCTCGGCGTGCCGGCGCCGGTTGTCCTTCCACACGCCCTCGTAGAGGCAGTTGTGGAAGTAGAAGAACTCCAGGTGTTTGAACTCGGTCTTGGCGGCCGAGAACAGCTCCTCGCACATCTTCACATGGGCATCCATCGAGCCGCCGATGTCGAGGAACAGCAGCACCTTGATGGTGTTGCGCCGCTCGGGCCGCATGTGGATGTCCAGCCAGCCCTGGCGCGCCGTCCCGTCGATGGTGGCGTCCATGTCCAGCTCATCCGCCGCCCCCTGCCGCGCGAAGCGGCGCAGCCGGCGCAGGGCGACCTTGATGTTGCGGGTGCCCAGCTCGACCTGGTCGTCCAGGTTCCGGTACTCGCGCTTCTCCCAGACCTTCACGGCCCGGCCCTGCTTGCCCGGCCCGCCGATGCGCACGCCCTCGGGATTGTAGCCGCCGTGGCCGAAGGGGCTGGTCCCGCCGGTCCCAACCCATTTGTTGCCGCCCTCGTGCCGGCTCTTCTGCTCCTCCAGACGCTCTTTCAGCGTCTCCATCAGCTTGTCGAAACCGCCCATCGCCTCGATGGCGGCCTTCTCTTCCTCGCTGAGGAATTTTTCGTTCAGCAGGCGCAGCCAGTCCTCGGGCAGATCGGTGGTCAGGTCCTCGCCCGCGCCGACCGTCTCGACCCCCGCGAACACCTTGCCGAACACCTGGTCGAACCGGTCGTAGTGCTTCTCGTCCTTGACCAGGACGGCGCGGGACAGGTGGTAGAAATCATCCACCCGATCGCCCGCCACGCCCTTGTCCATGGCCTCCATCAGATGGAGCCATTCCTTCATCGACACGGGCACTTTCGCGTCGCGCAGGGCGGTGAAGAAGGGGAGCAGCATCCGGTCACCCTAACAGGCCCCGAGGGCGGGCCCAATCATGACGACGACTTAATCCAGCCGCCCCCTTTTCGCCACGCGACGGCGAGAATTCCGACGCCAGTTCCGGAAGCGTTACCATGTCCGATCCCGTCGCCACCTATCCCATCGCCCCGTTCGATCCCGCGCCGGGCCGGCAGGCCTTCCATCGCGGCGACTGGCCGACCGTCCGCACCGTGCTGGAGCCCGCCGCCGTTGAGGGCCGGGCCGACGCGGCGTCCGTGGCCATGCTGGCCTGGGCCTGTCACCGGCTGGGCGATGACGACGCGGCCGACGCCTTCAGCGTTCAGGCGCTCGCGATGGACGGCGCGGACCTGCGCGTCCTTCTGGTCCGGGGCGACCTGCTGACGGTGCGCGGCGCCAAGCGCGAGGCCAACCTCTACTACCGCGCGGTCGTCGCGCGGGGCGAGACCGCCGCCGACCTGCCGCGCGATCTGGTCGAGGGCGTGGCCCGGGCCAAGGCGATCCAGATGCGTCTGGTCTCGGCCATGTCGGACCACCTGCGCGAGGAACTGCGCCAGTTCGGCTACGTCGAGGGCAAGTCCAGCCCCCGCTTCACCCACGCGCTGGACATCGCGACCGGCCGCCGCCAGCCCTATTTCCAGCAGCCCCAGGCCTTCTTCTTCCCGGAGCTGCCCAACACCCAGTTCTTCCCGCGCGACATGTTCCCGTGGATGGACCGGGTCGAGGCCGCCACCGACGACATCACTCGCGAGCTGGAGGCGGTCCTGGTCCAGGATGCCGGCTTCGAGCCCTACCTGCACACCGTGCCCCACCTGCCGACGCGCACCGACTATCCGCTGGTCGACAGCATGGACTGGAGCTCCTGCTTCCTCTGGAAGGACGGGGCCGAGACGCCCAACGCGGCCCGCTGCCCCAAGACGATGGAGGCGCTCTCCGACGCGCCCATGCCCCGCATCGCGGCCCGCTCGCCGCAGATCATGTTCTCGCAGCTGAAGGCCGGGGCGCACATCCTGCCACACACCGGTTTCGTGAACACCCGCCTGGTCTGCCACCTGCCGCTGATCGTCCCCGAGGGCTGCAAATTCCGGGTCGGCAACGAGGTGCGCAGCTGGGAACGCGGCAAGGCCTGGGTCTTCGACGACACCATCGAGCACGAGGCCATCAACAGCAGCCGCCAGACCCGCGTGGTTCTGATCTTCGACATCTGGCGGCCGGAGCTGACCGAGGAGGAGCGGGGTCTGGTCACCACCCTGCTGGAAACCCTCGACGCCTATTCGCCAACCATCCGGACCTGGGAATAGGCCTAGTCGCGGGCGGTGAAGATGTCCCACCCGCCGGGGATGGAAACGGCGAAGGCCAGGGTGCCCATTTTCGTCACCTCCGGGTCGTCGACTTGGCCGGTCGCCCGCGTCTTGAACGACCAGCCGTCGATGTTGCGCAGGACCACGAGCGTACGCCTGCGCTGGCCCTCGCGCTCGGCGGTGAAGGCCGCGACCAGCGGCTGCTCCTGCCCGGTCAGGCTGATGATGGGGAACGAGCCTTCGACGGGAACGACATTCTGCCAGTTGCCCCGGATCTCCGCCGCCGCGGAGGCGATCAGGTCATCGGCGGAATAGGCCTGCGGATAGCGGGTGGCGAACATGCTCACGAAGGTCGTGCCCCACCATGAGCCGCAGCTGACATCGTCGCCGCGCGCCGGGCCGTTGGCCACCACCGGATAGAAGGAGATCGCGTCCCGGGCATCGTCGGTCGTGAAGACGCAGATCATGCCGCTGCGCGTGTGACGGACGCGCGGGATGTCCGAGTCTGTGACGTTGACGAAGAACTCGCCGGCCTCGCTGCGGGTGATGACCGCATCGGCATGGGCCTTGGCCGCCATGATCTGCTCGGCGGTCGGTGCGGGCGCGTTGTCCTGCGCGAACGCGGGCGCGGCGAACAGCAGCGCGGCCAGCAGGGCGAAAACTCGGATCATGGCGGTCCCCTCGAACAGAGGATGATCAAGCCATGCCGTTCCGCCGTCGTCTATCCGCGTCGCAGGATGAACTCGTCGTCGCGCCAGGAACCGACAGGGTATTGATACTCCCCGGCCTTCTCGAAGCCGTAGGCGGCGTACAGCTTCTGCGCCTTCAGGTTTCCGCTCCAGACCCCGATCCACAGCGGTCCGTCGGTATTCGCCTCCATCCACTCCAGCGACACGGCCAGCAGTTTCGTACCAAGGCCCAAGCCTTGCGCGGCCTTCGACACATACAGCCGCCGCAGCTCCGCATGGCTGGCCGCGCCGTCGGGGTGGGGCAGGGTGTTCGGACCGGTGTTGGCGAAGGCCAGCAGCTCGCCGTCCCGCTCGGCCACCCACCAGGCCGCGCCCGGCTCGGCCAGCTTGGTCCGGATCGTCTCGGCGTTGAAGCTGGCGTCCAGGAAGGCGGTCAGGTCCGCCTCGGGATAGGGAATGGCGAACCCGTCGGCGGCCACGAAGGTGTCGATGAAGGTCTGACGGCCCAGATCGGCCAGAGCCTGGGCGTCTTCGTCACGGGCGGGGCGGATGGTGGCTTCGGTCATGCACCCGCTTTCCGCTGCTCTTGTTTGAGACACAACCCCCAAACCCGCTCATCCCGGCGAAAGCCGGGACCCAGTGCTTTGGATGACGTGATGTTCGATGCGGATGTCGCCAATCCGGCGCCCACCAGCGCCAAGCTGGACAGAACTGGGTCCCGGCTTTCGCTGGGATGAGCGGGTGAATTTGTTCAAACGTGCGCCTAGTCTCGATCCATGAGCGCGACACTCTTCACTCATCCGGACATGCTGGCCCACCAGCCGGGCCTCGGGCATCCCGAAAGCCCGCAGCGGCTCAAGGCCGTGCTGGACGCCCTGGATGACGCCGGGCTGAGCCGGGACCGCCGAGCCGCGACCGAAGCGTCCGTCGCCGATCTCGAACGCCTCCACCCCGCCGCCTACGTCGCCCGCCTGCTCGAAGCCTCCCCGGCCGCGGGTCTGAACCAGCTCGATGCCGACACCGTCCTGTCGCCGGGCAGCGTTCGCGCCGCCCGGCTCGCCGCCGGGGCGGTGGTTGACGCCGTCCGCGCCGTCGCCCGGGGCGAGCTGACCCGCGCCTTCGCCGCCGTCCGCCCGCCGGGCCACCATGCGGAGCCGGACCGGACCATGGGCTTCTGCCTGTTCTCCAACGTCGCCGTGGCCGCCCGTGTCGCCCAGGCGGAGGGGCTGGCCCGCGTCGCCGTCATCGACTTCGACGTCCACCACGGCAACGGCACCCAGGCCGCGTTCCAGGACGACGACAGCCTGTTCCTGGGCTCCATCCACCAGATGCCCCTCTATCCCGGCACCGGCGCGGCGTCCGAGACAGGCGTCGGCAACATCGTCAATGCGCCCGTCCCGCCCCATGCCGCCCGCGAGGCCTGGCGCGCGACCTTCGCCGGCGGGCTGATGCCCGCGTTGCACAGCTTCCGGCCCGATCTGATTCTCATCTCGTCCGGATTCGACGCCCACCGCCGCGATCCGCTGGCCCACCAGAGCCTGGAGGCCGAGGATTTCGCCTGGGCCACCCGCGCCGTCATCGAGGTCGCGCGGTCGTGCTGTAGCGGGAAGGTTGTCTCATCGCTCGAGGGCGGTTACGACCTAGAGGGGCTGGGCCGCTCGTCGGTCGCCCATGTACAGGCCTTGGGGGAGGAATAGGGACAGGAAGCCAAAGGGTTACCCGTCCGTACATCATGCCCCTCGCCGCGAGAGACTCATCCTTGGTCGATACCCCCGTGTCCGCGCCGTCCGAGCCCGCCCCGCCCCGTGCGGCGTTGGTGGCGGTGCGCCCGGGCGCGATCATCCTGACCCGTCACGGCGAACCGGCCCTGTCGCGCAAATGCATGCTGACCTCGGACCAGTACCGCGAGTGGTGGGCCAAGTATGAGGTCGGCGGCCTGCGCGCCGGTCAGGTGCCGCCGCCGGAACTCCTCGCCGCCGCCGAAGGCGCGGGCGCCATCTACGCCTCGACCCGTCCCCGCGCGCAGGAGACGGCCGCCGCCGCCGCCGCGGGCAAGGAGGTCCTGACCGACGCCCTGTTCATCGAGGCGCCCCTGCCGCCGCCGCGCTTCCCCTCGTGGTTCAAGCTGCCGCCGAAATACTGGGGCGCCGTCGCCCGCTTCTGGTGGCACGCCTTCAACCATCACGAAGGCCAGGAAACGCGGATCGAGGCCGAGGCCCGAGCCGAACAGGCCGCCCAGGTGCTCATCGGCCGGGCCGCGTCAGGCCAGGACGTGCTGGTCCTCGCCCACGGCTATTTCAACCACATGGTCGGCAAGCGCCTGCGCGCTGACGGCTGGAAGCTGGTTCACAACCAGGGCTTCCGATACTGGTCCCAGCGCCGCTACGAGAAGCGCTGACGCAACGGAGTAAGCCATGATCCGGCGATCCCTGCTCTCCTGCATCCTCGGCCTGACCCTGCTCCTCGGCGCCGCCCCGGCCTTCGCGCAGGCGGCCGAAGGGGCCGTCCGGGTGGCGCTGGTCACCGACCTCGGGACCATCGTCGTCGAGACCGATCCCCGGGCGCCGCTGACCTCGGCCAACTTCCTCGCCTACGTCGACCAGCACCGTCTGGACGGCCTGACCTTCTATCGCGGCATGCAGATGGGCCCCGACCTGGGACTGGTCCAGGGCGGCGCCAGCGGCGCGCCCAACGTCATCCTGCCGCCCGTCGCCCATGAGCCCACCAGCCAGACCGGCCTGACCCACACCAGCGGCGCCCTGTCGATGGCGCAGAGCCAGCCGGGCACGGCCACGGCGGACTTCTTCATCGTCGTCGGCGACCTGGTCTCGCTGGACGCGGGCAAGACCACGCCGGACGATCCGGGCTTCGCCGTCTTCGGCCGTGTGGTCGAGGGGATGGATATCGTCCGCCAGATCCTGGTCGCGCCCAAGTCGGCCACGGAAGGTGAGGGGATCATGCGCGGCCAGATGCTGGACCCGCGCGTCGTCATCATTTCCGCCCGCCGGGTCGAAGCCCCGGCGTCCTGAGATCAGGCTTCGGCCGTCGCCTTCTGCGCCTTGTCGATCAGGGTCTTCACGCCGCTCAGCAGATCGGCGAAGGCGCCCAGCCGGGTGACGATGTCCACCGCATCCTGACGCGCCTTGTCCACGGCGGCCTTGGCGTCGCCGGCGGCCTTGAACGCGGCCTCCACGTCCGGACCGGTTTCGCCCAGCCACGCGTTGGCGGCGCGCAGCATCTCGGTGTGCAGGCCGTCCAGATTGTCGTTGATCGCCTTCAGCCTGGTCGCATCGCCCCCGCAGGCCTTCCGGTCCGCCTTGCGGGCGTTCCACGCGTCCGAATAGGCCTGGGCGGCCAGGGCGAAGCGGTCCTCGTGCGTGCTCATTGTCCGGCCTCCTTGGGCGCGGGGATCAGGGCGGTGATCTCGGCGATGGCCCTGTTCAGGTCGGCGATGTCGGCGGCGCCCAGGGTCTCGAAGTCCGCGTGCGCGGCCTCCAGCTTGCTCAGGGTCTTCAGGATGGCGTCATAGCGCGCCGCCTGCTGCCGCACCCGGTCATTGGCCTGCCCGCGCAGGAAGGCGACCGCCGCGCCCCGCGCGCTGGGGTTGGTCGCCAGGATCTGCTCCGCCTCCATCGTCAGGGTCAGGCCCAGGCTCTGGGCCATCGGCTGCAGCAGCGGCGCCCGCGAGATCAGGCCGGCGTCGTACAGCGCCTCGACCGCCGCGCCCTCCTGTTCGGCGAAGGAGGCGGACAGCCGGTTGAACAGCGACACCTCGGCGCCCAGCGACTGACGCAGCAGCACGACCGCCTGCCGAATCCGGACACTGCCCTCGCGCAGCCGCGCCCTCTGCCGGTCCCGCGCCAGCAGGCCGGCGCCCATATTGACCGCCCCTCCGGCGGGGGCGCTGATCAGCGAGCCCGTGCCCGGCTGGATCACGTCGGCATAGGCGTTGACGCTGGTGGTCAGCCGTCCGACGACCGCCTCCATCGCGCCTTCCGCGTCATACTCCGCCTCCTGCCCCAGCGCCCGATAGGCGTCGGCCAGGGCGGTCAGGGCGGCCGCCCTCAGATTGATCGCCTGCACCAGCTGATCGACCTGCCGGGCGTTGGCGTCGCTCTGCTCCACCGGCTGGCACTCCGCCGGGTTGGACAGCTCGATGCAGGTCTCCCAGGTGGCGGTGAAGGCCATCAGCTCTTCCTGCCGGTCCAGCCGTCCCGACAGGTCGCGCACATCCGCCGCCGCCAGGTCCGACGCCTCGGCTCCGCTCTTGGCCAGCTGCGCCGCCTGGTCGCGCGGCACGGAGGCGCACCCGACCAGCCCGACGCACACGCCCGCGACGATCAAAGCTCCACGCATGGCCAGCCCCCGCTTTCCCCGAACCCCAGCGTGTGTAGTCCGTAACGGAGGTATGTGGAATGGCCCCGGAACGCATTGCCGCCGCTGGGTCCACTGACTAAGGAAGGGGTTCGTCCGTGGAACCCCTATGACCGACACGCCCATCCCCGCCGACCTGAGTTTCGAAGACGCGCTGCAGCGCCTCGAGCAGATCGTTCAGAAGCTGGAATCCGGCCAGGCCCCGCTGGAGGAATCGATCGCCCTGTACGAGGAGGGCGCGCGCCTGAAGGCCCACTGCGAGGCCCGGCTCAAGGCCGCCCAGCTGCGCGTCGAAAAGATCGTCGTCGGCCCCGACGGCCAGCCGCGCGGCGCCGAACCGGCCTCGTTCGACTGATGAGCGCGGTTGCCGAAACCATCGGCTTCGACGACTTCATGAAGGTCGATATCCGTATCGGCCAGGTGCTGAAGGCCGAGCCGTTCCCGGAGGCCCGCAAGCCCGCCTACAAGCTGACCATCGACTTCGGCCCGGACATCGGCGTCAAGAAGTCCTCGGCCCAGATCACCGTCCATTACACCCTCGACCAGCTGGAAGGCCGCAAGGTCGCCGCCGTGGTCAACTTCCCCCCGCGCCAGATCGGCCCGGTCATGTCCGAGGTCCTGACCCTGGGCTTCCCGGATGAGAACGGCGCGGTGGTGCTGGTCGGCGTGGATCGGGACGCCGTCATCGGCGGGAGGCTGTTCTGAGCCATCACCCCCACGCCGCCAACTCGCCCGAACAGGGCGTCATCGACCGGGTGGCCGAGGTCGCCGACCTGGTCACCGTCGCGCTCGACGAACTGCTGCCCCGCGCCGAGGGCCCGGAGTCCCGCCTGACCGAGGCCATGCGCTACGCTGCGCTCGGGCCCGGCAAGCGCCTGCGCCCCTTCTTCGCCCTCGAGGCGGCCCAGCTGTTCGACATCGAGGAGCGCCCCGTCCTGCGCGCCGCCTGCGCGCTGGAGTGCGTCCACGCCTACAGCCTGGTCCACGACGACCTGCCCTGCATGGACGACGACGACGTCCGCCGCGGCCGCCCGACGGTGCACATCGCCTACGACGAGGCGACCGCCGTCCTCGCCGGCGACGCGCTCCAGACCGCCGCCTTCGACATCATCCTGCACGAGGACACCCACGAGGACCCGGCCATCCGCTGCGAGCTGGCGGCGCGGCTGTCCATGGCGTCGGGCGCGCGCGGCATGGCCGGCGGCCAGATGATCGACCTGCTGGGCGTCCGCGACGACCTGGGCGGGGTCGCCCGCATGCAGCGGCTCAAGACCGGCGCCCTGTTCACCTTCGCCTTCGAGATTCCGCTGATCATCGCCCAGGCTCGCGAGGTCCACCGCCAGGCCCTGACAAGCTTCGCCCACGACATCGGCCTGGCCTACCAGATCGTCGACGACCTGCTGGACGTCGAGGGCGACGAGGACATCCTGGGCAAGGCGGCCCGCAAGGACCACGCCCAGGGCAAGACCAATTTCGTCACCCTGCTGGGCGTCGAACAGGCGCGGCACAGGGTCGCGCACCTGGCCGATCAGGCCCGCGCCCACCTGGACGTCTTCGGCCCCGACGCGGATATCCTCAAGGCCAGCGTGGACTTTGTGCTTCAGCGCAGGTCCTGATACCTGCACCGGTCCTGCACCGTTTTTTCAGACCGCATCGACCTGAACCGCAGCGAAATGCTCTACTGCGTGTTGGAAGACCAAAGGCTTAGGTACGAACACCCCGCATGCCCGACACCCCCGTTCTCGATCAGGTGAAGTTCCCCGCCGACATGCGGGACTTTGACATCCCCA
>Ga0209676_1003173_pt1 | contig 10459 bp, 11 predicted proteins | sample AraplaCvi_mLB_r2_FD_184282 | JGI IMG/M metagenome (GOLD analysis project Ga0209676, IMG submission 184282) | Arabidopsis root microbial communities from North Carolina, USA - plate scrape MF_Cvi_mLB_r2 (SPAdes) (version 2) | ecosystem: Host-associated > Plants > Roots > Endosphere | place: USA...
AATCGAGCACGGACATCTCGCCCGCGCCCCACCGGTTATCGACCGGCAGGCCCAGGCGACGGGGCGGGGAGAGCCGGATCGCGTCCATGCGAGAGAGATAGAGACCGCCGAGCGGGTTTTCCAGAGAAACCGACCGCCTGCGGCGTCAGGCGGCGACGCGGCAGGCCGGGCAGCGGCCGTGGGCCTCGATAGTGGTGCGCTCGATGGCGTAGCCGGCGGCGCCGGCGGCTTGCTCCAGTCCCTGGGCGACCGGGGCCGACACCTCTTCGGTCGCGCCGCAGCAGTCGCAGATCAGGAAGGCCGCCGCATGGTCCGCCTTGCCCGAGGAACAGGCGACATAGGCGCTGATCGAGGCGATGCGGTGGGCCAGGCCCTTGCGCTCCAGAAACTCCAGCGCGCGGTAGACGGTTGGGGGCTTGGCCGGCTGGCCGTCCTCGCCGAAGCGGGCGATCAGGTCGTAGGCCTTCACCGGCTCGCCCGCCGCCAGCAGCAGTTCAAGCACGCGCAGGCGGGCGGCGGTCATGCGCTCGCCCTCCCCCGTCAGCCGCGCGTCGGCGGCGGCCAAGGCCGAGGCCACGGACAAGGCGTCCGGCGGGCCGTCGTGATGGTGATGATGACAGGCGTCGCCCATGGCCGAGAGCTAATGCTTCCCCCGCCTCGCCGCAACCGCATCTCGCTTGACTTGATGTGATGTTATCTCATAACACTTGAGGACCTTCACTGTACGAGTCCTCCCCATGACCTTCGCCGCCGTTTCCCGCGCCGCCCTTCTGACCGCCCTCGGCTGGAGCGCGCTGGCGGGCGTCGCCGCCGCCCAGAGCACTGGGCCGAATGCCCAGCCGGCGACCGAGCTGGATGAAGTGGTCGTGACCGGCGCGCCGTTCGGCATCAGCCAGCGGGCCACCACCATCGCCACCACCGTCCTGACCGAGGAACAACTGGCCCAGGCGCCGGCCGCCTCGCTGGGCGATCTGGTCAACGGCCTGCCGGGCGTGCGTTCGACCGACTTCGCCCCGGGCGCCAGCCGTCCGGTGATCCGCGGCCTGTCGGGCCCGCGCGTGCAGGTGCTGACCAACGGCATCGGCCTTATCGACGCCAGCTCGGTCTCGCCGGACCACCAGGTCGCCACCGACCCGGCGGAATCGAACCGCATCGAGATCGTGCGCGGCCCGGCGACCCTGGCCTATGGCGGCACCGCCATCGGCGGGGTGGTCAATGTTCTGGACGGCCGCATCCCCGACGCGATGCCGGACGGCGTGGACGGCATGGTCTCCACCCAGGCGTCGAGCGTCGATGACGGCTGGTCGGCCTCGGGCCGCGCCACCTTCGGCCTGGGCCCCATCGCGGTGAACATCGAGGGCGTGAAGAAGGACGCCTCGGACTACGACATCCCCGCCCCCGCCATCTCGCAACGGCTGGCCGACGCCGAAGGCATCGCGCGCGGTCCCGGCGGGACCCAGCCGAACAGCTTCTCGCAGCTGGAAAGCTGGGGCCTGGGCGCGTCGTACATCGGCTCGCGCGGCTATATCGGCGCCTCGTACAAGGACCTGTCCTCGACCTACGGCACGGTGGCCGAGCCGGACGTCTTCATCGGCCTGAAGCAGACCCGCGAGGACGTGCGCGGCGAGCTGCGTTTCGACGAAGGCCCGTTCCAGGCGGTGCGCGGCGCCTTCGGCCACGCGGAATACACCCACACCGAGTTCGAGGGGCCGGGCGAGCCGGGCACCATCTTCAACTCGGACGGTCAGGAAGCGCGGATCGATCTAGTCCAGCGCACCCGCGACGGCTGGAACGGCGCGATTGGGGTGCAGGCCCTGACCCGCGACTTCCAAGCCATCGGCGATGAGGCCTTCGTCCCGACCAGCAAGATCGAGGAGACCGGAGTCTACACCGTCCAGCGCCTCGACCGCGACAACTGGGGTCTGGAAGGCGGGCTGCGCTACGACCGCCGCGAACTGGCCGCGGACCCGCTGAACGGCGACCCGCGCGTGGACCGCAGCTTCGACAACTGGTCCGGTTCGGCGGCGGTGTTCGTGCGCCCGACCCACGAGCTTTTCCTGGGTCTGAGCCTGGCGCACAACGAGCGGGCGCCGTCCGAGGTCGAGCTGTTCGCCGACGGCCTGCACATCGCCACCGCCGTCTATGAGACCGGCGACCCGACGCTGGACAACGAGAAGGTCTCGACTATCGAAGGGACCGTCCACTACGCCGCCGGCAAGTTCCGGGGCGACCTGCATGTCTACGCCTCGAAATACGACGGCTTCATCGACGAGCGGGACACCGGCGCGACCTTTATCGACGATGGGGAAGAATTCCCGATCTTCCAGTTCGTGCAGACGGACGCCGAGTTCCGCGGTTTCGAAGCTGAAGCCGAGTATGAGCTGTGGAGCTCGGGCGACCGCGCCCTGTCGCTGGAAGGCGCCGCCGACTACGTCCATGCCGAGACCGACGCGGGCCCCGCCGCGCGTATTCCGCCCTACAGCGTGACCGGCCGTCTGGCCTGGACCTCGACGCCCTTCGACGCGACGTTCGAGGTGCGCCATGTGGGTGAGCAGGACCGGCTGGCAGCGTACGAGCTGGGCACCGACGGCTATACCCTGGTGAGCCTGTCGGGGGTCTGGCGGCCGTTCAACGACCGCAACGTCTCGATCTTCGCCGAGGGCCGCAACCTGACCGACGAGGAGGCGCGCGAGCACGTCAGCTTCCTGAAGGACATCGCCCCCCTCCCCGGCCGCAACCTCCGCGTGGGGGTAAGTTACAGTTTCTAGACTGCGTGGAAGGCGAGCCGGTTTGCCGGTCTCTCTTCTCTGGGCTAGAAGGCCCGCCTTCTTCTTTTTCGCAGAGCCTGATCGCGTCCATGACCGACACCACCGCCGAAACCGCCGGCCTCTCCGGCAACGTCCTGTTCTACGGCCAGCCCGAGCCGCTGTCGGTTGAAGCCCACGGCTCGCTGGGCGTCGACCCGGTCGACAAGCCCTACGCCTTCACCAGCGTGACCAACCTGGTCCCGCTGACGGTCACCGAGTTCGCGCCGGCCGCCCTGTCGTATCCCGTGATCTTCGTGGGCGACGCCAAGCAGCCGGTCGCCGTCATGGGCCTGCGTCAGGGCGAGAACCTGTACGTCAGCGACGAGGGCGACTTCCGTCCCGAGGCCTACATCCCGGCCTACGTCCGCCGCTATCCGTTCGTCTTCGCCAACGATGACGCGCAAAAGCGCCTGATCCTGTGCGTCGACCGCTCGGCGCCCTTCATCAAGGAAGGCGGCTCGACCCCGCTGTTCATCGACGGCCAGCCGTCGCCGTACACCCAGCAGGCGATGGAGTTCTGCAACAACTTCGAGCAGGAGCGTCAGCGCACCGACGCCTTCGTGGCCCTGCTGAACGAGCTGGACCTGTTCGAGACCAAGGAAGCCGTCTTCACCCCGCGCAACCCGGACGGCACCGCCGCCGCGCCGCAGAAACTGGCCGAGTATTTCGCCGTGTCGGAAGACAAGCTGAAGGGCCTGTCGGACGCCAAGCTGGCTGAGCTGCGCGACAACGGCGCCCTGGGCCAGGTCTACGCCCATCTGGTGTCGCTGCTGGGCTGGGACCGCCTGATCGCCATGGCCTTCCAGCGCGCCGCGACGCAGCAGGCGGCCGCCAACGCCTAAGCGCGCTTCTCAGTATGAAATGAAGAAGGCCCCGCCGGCGACGGCGGGGCCTTTTTTCTTACCGCCGCGCCAGCAGTGAGCGGGTCAGGCAGGAGAAGATCAGCCGCCCGGCCTCGTCCAGCATGTCGTGCTGGGCGATCAGGATGCCTTTTTCGTCGCCGACCGGGTCCTTGCCCATGACGGTCATGCGGCCGCGCATCAGTTCGCCCGCGGGCGGGTTGCGCTGGTAGCGCAGGCCGTCAACGGCCAGGACCTTGGACTGAGCCCAGCCCGAGGCCTTGTCGGCGAACAGGCGGCTCCACAGGGTGTAGACCATGGCGTCGGGGGCGCCATAGGCCGGGTCCCAGCCGGGCAGGAAGCGTTCGATGAACACCTCCATCGCGGCCTGGTCGACCATGCAGGCGCCCAGGGACACCACCTCACCCACCCCCAGATCCTCGAAATGGACGTGCAGGGGCTCGGTCATGCGGGGCGCTCCGTCAGGCGGCCGGCTCTTCCGACACCCGAACCAGCAGCTTGCCGTCGTGGTCGCCGGTGAACAAGCGATTCAGCGAGTCGAGCGCGCCTTCCAGCCCATCATCGACGTGGACCTTCCACTGCACCCGACCGTCGGCCAGCATCGGACCGACCTCGGCGACCATCTCCTTGCCACGATGGCCGTAGTCCAAAACCAGGAAGCCGCGCACGTCGAGGCGGTGGGTGATCAGGCGGCTGAAGTTCGGCGACGGCGGCATGCGCGTGGCGTTGTAGGACGAGATCAGGCCGCAGACGGCCATCCGGCCGTGGATCTTCAGGCGGTTGAAGACGGCGATCATGATGTCGCCGCCGACGTTCTCGAAATTCATTTCGAAGCCGTCAGGGGCCAGGCGGTCCAGGGCGTCACCGACATCTTCGTTCTTGTAGTCGATGGCGGCGTCGAACCCGAGGTCCTCGGTCAGCCAGCGGCATTTCTCGGGGCCGCCCGCGATGCCGATGACCCGGGCGCCGCGCGCCTTGGCGATCTGGCCCGCGATGGAGCCGACGGCGCCGGCGGCGGCGGAGATGACGATGGTCTCGCCCGCCTGCGCCTTCAGCACGTCCGTGACGCCGGCCCAGGCGGTCAGGCCGGTCATGCCCAGCACGGACATGTTGGCGGTCAGCGGCAGGCCGGGCGCGCGGTGCACACGCGAAGCCGTGCTATCGGGGATGACGGCGTAGTCGGCCCAACCGCCGGCGGCGGTGGTGACCACATCGCCGGCCTTGAAGCGTTCCGACTTGCTCTCTTCCACCACGCCCAAGGTCAGGCCGCGCATGACGCCGCCCAGCGGCACGGCGGGCAGATAGCCCTCGGCCTCGTTCATCCAGGTGCGGTTGGTCGGGTCCAGCGACAGATAGACGGTGCGGACCAGGATCTCGCTGTCCTTCAGATCGGGCAGCGGCGCGTCGATCAGTTCGAGGTCGCCCGGCTGGATCAGGCCCTTGGGCCGCTGGCGCAGCACCCACTGACGATTGGTTCGAGCCATGACGATCCTCCGAGTTTTCTTTGTGGACCCTATAGTGGCGCGGCCCGCGCCGGTGTCCAGCCGGAGAAAAGAAAAAGGCGGACCGCAGAGGGTCCGCCTGAAGTGGCATCATCGAGAATGAGGCGCGGAGGCGACAGACTGGCTGTGGCCAGTCTCAAGTCGGGGGGGCGTCGCCGCCTCCGCAGATGGGTAACGGCGTCCCCTGAGTGGGGTTCCCGACTTTCTCACATTTTTTTCGCGCCACGCGCGAAGCCGGAACGGCGACGCTGGCCGCCGCGTTGAACAGCCGACCATTTCCACACGGGAGGCCCCGCCATGACCCATCAATCACCGCACGACAAATCCGCAGACGCCGTCCACGAAGGCCGGCCCGTCGAGGCCCAGTATGTCCGCGGCGGCCGGGGCGGTGTGCGCATCCTGACCCTGCTGATCGTATCCGCCGGCGCGGCGGCGATCCTGCTGCTGGGCATGTGGTTCGTCAGCAATGGCGGCTTCGACAACACCAACGCCAACACCGGCCAGCAGCCGGTCGACGCCCAGGCCTTCAGCCAGGACGCGGCCACGCCGCCGACGGCGGACGCCCCGACCACTTCGACCGGCCAGCCCACCAATCCGCCGACCGGCGAGACGCCGAACGTCAACGCGCCGACGACCTCCGCCCAGTAAGTCGGACACGGAAAAGAAAAAGGCCCCGGTCTCGCGACCGGGGCCTTTCTGCTTTCAGAAGACGAGAAACGATCAGGCCGCTTCGCGTTGACGCGACGGGTGGAAGAACAGCGCCTGGCTGATCGCCGCCTTCACCGTTTCCGGCTGGAAGGGCTTGGTGATCAGGAAGGTCGGTTCCGGCCGCTCGCCGGTCAGCAGGCGCTCGGGGAAGGCGGTGATGAAGATCACCGGCACGTCGATGCGCTTGAGGATGTCCTTGACCGCGTCGATGCCCGACGAGCCGTCGGCCAGCTGGATATCGGCCAGGACCAGACCCGGACGGTGACGGGCGACGGCGTCGACCGCTTCGTCATGGGTGGTGGCGGTGCCGGTGACGCGGTGACCCAGCTCCTTCACCAGGCTTTCGATGTCGGCCGAGATGATGGCCTCGTCCTCGATGATCAGGACGTCGGTGGCCAGTTCAGCGTCGATGTCGGACTGGGCTTCCGAGATCAGGCGTTCGACGTCCAGGGCGTCAGCGTCCAGGATCTGGGCGGCTTCCGACGGCGTGAAGCCTTCGAGCGCGGTCAGCAGGAAGGCCTGGCGCGACTTGGGCGCGATGCGCATCAGGCGGCCCGAGGGATCGTCACGGCCTTCGATGCCGCTCTTGTCCTCGAGCTGGGCGCCGGTCGAGGCCCAGATGGCGTGGAACACATGATAGAGGGCGACCCGCGGGGTCATCTCGGCGGGCAGTTGGCGCTCGCCGGCGGCGAGGGCCTCCAGCGCGACGCGCACATAGTTGTCGCCGGTGGTCTGGTCGCCGGTCAGCGCCCGGGCGTAACGGCGAACATAGGGAAGATGCGGCGCAAGGCGGGCCAGCAAGCTCATACTCGGAATCCCCGACAAATCCGGCCCGAAAGCGGGACCGTACAGCCACCCGAAACGTATCAAATCAGTCACGGTTCCCGAAGGCGCAAGAAAGCTTGAGCATATTTTGGTTCCATGATCGGAACCCGACAGGCGGGGTGGCGTTTCGAGCTTCTACAATAGCGTCTGGGTGGCGACTTTTTTCATATGACAGACAATTCAAACCCCACGGGGAAACCGGCCAAGGGCGGAGCCGGCCTCGAGGAGGCTCGCCTTCGTCAGCAGGCCATCGGCGTGAAGCTGCGGCACATGTTCGACGAGGTCGTGAACGAGCCGGTGCCGGACGAGTTCCTGGACATCCTGCGCCGCGCCGATGACCGCTCGACCGGAGGCGGCGCATGAGTGGCGCGACCAATCCGCCGCCCAAGCCGCCCTCAGCCGACGACAACGCCTTCAAGAAGGAGCTGGTCGCGCTGATCCCGCACCTGCGGGCGTTCGCGCGGACCCTGACCGGCGATCCCACCGCGGCCGACGACCTGGCGCAGGACGCCATGATGAAGGCGTGGGACGCCCGCGCCAGCTATCAGATGGGCACCAACATGAAGGCCTGGACCTTCATGATCCTGCGCAACCAGTTCTACTCCGAGAAGCGTCGGTCCTGGCGCCAGTCGCAGCTGGATCAGGAAGCCGCCGAGCGCACCCTGGTGGCCGTCGATGATCCGGAATCGCCGGTCGCGCTGGACGAACTTCGCCTGGCCCTGGCCACCCTGCCCGAGGAACAGCGTGAAGCGCTGATCCTGGTCGGCGCCGGGGGCTTCGCCTACGAAGAGGCCGCCGAAATCTGTCAGTGCGCCGTCGGCACCGTCAAAAGCCGCGTCTCCCGCGCCCGCAAGGCGCTTCAGGCCACGCTGGAGAAGGGCGGATACGCCCGTGACGGCCGCGCGGCGGGTGACGCCATGCGCTCCATCCTCGCCGCCGCGGATCGCCTGAGCAGCGTCCGGAACTGAGCGGGTGGTCCGGTTCGGACGCGCATTCGGCCGGGGCCTCGGAAGGGGTTTGGCCCAGCCGAAATTTCAGGGCATCCGCTTCCGGCTGGGTGTGGCGCTGGCGCTCGCCCTGCTGCCGATCCTGTTGCTCGGCGCCTTCCAGGCCCAGCAGCAGTTCCGCCTGCAGGACACTGAGCGGCGGCAGGACCTTCAGCTGGCCGCCGAGCGCACCGCCGCCAGCGCCAAGGCGCGGCTGGATTCGACCAGCGTCCTGCTTCAGGCCCTGCGGCCGGAAGCGCTGGAGGTTTTCTGCGAGCCCCGCCTGACCGCCCTGGTCGACCGGCTGGATGACCTGGACGGCCTGGCCCGGCTGACGGCGACCGGCCAGACGACCTGCGCCTCCCAGGCCCTGGGCGCCGCGCCGCCGCCCTGGCTGGTCGACGCCCGTCGCAGCGTCTGGTTCCAGCGCCTGCGCGCCGGCGAAAGCACGGTGCTGGCCCGCGCCCCCGCCGCGCCGGGACGGCCGCCGGGACTGGTGGTCGCCCTGCGTCTGGAACGGCCGCTGGGGTCGTTCGACGGCGCGATGATCGCGATCATTCCGCTGACCTCGCTGCAGCCCGACGTGGCCGACGCCGCCCTGCCCGAGGGGTCCCAGGCCGCCCTGACCGATGCCCAGGGCCGGATCCTGACCGCCACCGACGCCGACGTCTTCGCCCTTGAGGGCGACGAGGGCCTGGCCGGCTGGGTTGATCGGGCGCGGGAGCGCGGCTCTTCCATCTTCGAGGCCGATGCCGACGGACGCCACCGCGTCTATGCCGGCGCGGCCCTGGCCGGTCGCGATGTCTACGCCCTGCTGTCAGCGCCCTCGCCGGGGCTGCTGTCGTGGGCGCGACTGAACCCGGTGGGCCTGCTGCTGATGCCGCTGGCCGCCTGGCTGGCCGCCTTCGTCTCGGTGATGCTGTTCAGCGAGCGGATCGTGGTGCGCTGGCTGGACTATCTGGAACGGATCGCCGCCATCTACGCCCGCGGCCGCTTCTCGGTGCGGCCGGTGCAGGCGGTGAACGCCCCATCCGAGATCCGGGTGCTGGCCAAGACGCTGGACGAGCTGGCCGAGACCATCACCACCCGCGACGCCGCCCTTCTGGCCTCGGTGGCCGAGAAGGACGCGCTGATGCGCGAGATCCATCACCGGGTGAAGAACAATCTGCAGATCATCTCGTCCCTGCTGTCGATGCAGCAGCGGGCGCTGAAGGACGAGCCGGCGCGGGCGGCGGTCGGCGACACCCGCCAGCGGATCGCGGCCCTGGCCCTGATCTACCGCACCCTCTACCAGAGCGACGACCTGCGCTATGCGGACGCCCGCATCTTCCTGACCGAACTGGTCGGCCAACTGATCGCCAGCGAGAGCGGGCGGGGGCATCTGGTGACCTCGTCGGTTGAGGCGGACTCGCTGGTGGTCGATCCCGACAAGCTGGCGCCTTTGGCCCTGTGGCTGGTCGAGGCGGTGACCAACGCCCAGAAGCACGCCTTCGCCGGACGGGGCGGCGACCTGAAGGTCCGCTTCCGCGTGCAGGGCGACCGGAGTGTGCTGGAGGTCCAGGACAACGGGCCGGGCGTCAGCGAGACGGAGCGCGCCGGCGTGGGCCGCACCCTGATGGGCGCCTTCGCCAAACAGCTTCGGGGCGAGGTCGATATGCTGCCCGCCGAAGGCGGCGGCACGATCGCGCGCATGACCTTCGCCACGCCCGAGGCCGTCGTCCCGGTCGACCCGACAGACCTGGGAACCGCCGCCGCACCGCGACGTTGATATGCCAGACGCCTCCCCGGCCTCATGGAGTTGATACGATGCGCAAGATTTTCATCCTGGTCGCCGCCGCCGCCGCCCTGACCACCGCCGCCTGCAACACCGTTTCGGGTGTGGGCCGTGACGCCTCGGCCGCCGGCAACGCCGTCACCGGCGCCGCGGAAGACGCCAAGAATTAAACCGAGTTCCAGTTCCCGGACTGCGGTTTCCCCCGACACGCAGGACGGTTGAAAAAGGCCCGCCGGTTCCCCCACCGGCGGGCCTTCGCCTGTCCAAAGCCCGGCTTCGCCCTTGCGCCCGCCGCGCCGCGCTCTAGCATCACGCCGAAGCGTCCGCAGACGACGCTCACGACGCGGGGAGGCGTTGGATGACAGAAGCGGTTGAACCCAAGAACGGGCCCGGCCTGAAGACGGTCGTGGGCGCCTCGGCGGCGGGCACGGCGTTCGAGTGGTACGACTTCTTCGTCTTCGGCTCGCTGGCGACCGTGATCGCCAAGCATTTCTTCGCCGATGCGGGCGAGACCGTCAGCTACATCATGGCGCTGCTGACCTTCGGCCTGGGCTTCGTGGTCCGACCGCTGGGCGCTCTGGTGTTCGGCTGGTTCGGCGACAGGACGGGGCGCAAGACCACCTTCCTGGTGACCATCACCGTCATGGGTGTGGCGACCGTCGCGATCGGGGTGCTGCCCGACTACAACGCCATCGGCATCGCGGCGCCCATACTGCTGCTGATCATGCGGATGCTGCAGGGCTTCGCCCTGGGCGGCGAGTATGGCGGGGCGGCGATCTATGTTGCCGAGCATTCGCCGGCCAAGAAGCGCGGCCTGCTGACCGGCTGGATCCAGACCACCGCCGCCATGGGCCTGATCGGCGCCCTGGCCGTCATCCTGATCACCCGCGCCGTCGTCGGCACCGAGGCCTTCGACGAATGGGGCTGGCGCATTCCCTTCCTGCTGTCGGCCCTGCTGCTGGCGGTGTCGCTGTGGATCCGGCTGAAGCTGAACGAA
>Ga0209676_1003174_pt1 | contig 10458 bp, 7 predicted proteins | sample AraplaCvi_mLB_r2_FD_184282 | JGI IMG/M metagenome (GOLD analysis project Ga0209676, IMG submission 184282) | Arabidopsis root microbial communities from North Carolina, USA - plate scrape MF_Cvi_mLB_r2 (SPAdes) (version 2) | ecosystem: Host-associated > Plants > Roots > Endosphere | place: USA...
CTGTACAAACGCGACTTCGGACGGGCCGGCCGGCGGCGGGTGTCGCTGTGCGAGACGCCGGACCTGGACCTGTTCCCCGCCCGGTTCGAGCCGCGCGAGCGGGCGCTGTTCCTGGCCGGGATGGAGCCGTGGACCCTGCATCTGGAGGGCTGGCTGCTGAGCCGGCTGGTTTCCGTGTTCCGCTTCGATCCCGCGCCGCTGGCCAGGCCGCTGCTGGTGCTGGCCGGGCTGCATTCGACCAGCGGATCGGACCGGGGCGCGATGCGGGTGCAGGCCTTGGGCGTGGACGGGCAGGGGCGGGCGGCGCGCGCCGTCTGGCGGCTGGTCGCCGAGCCGGGCGAGGGACCGGTGACGCCCAGCCTGCCCGCGCTGGCGGCGATCCGGGCCATCGTCGCGGGACGGGTCGAGCCGGGCGCGGGACCGTGCGTCGGCATTTTGCCGCTCGAGGCCATCGTGGCCGAGATGTCGCCGCATGGGCTGGCGACGGAGACGCTGGCTGAGCGTGGCGCGCTCTACGCCCGGGCCATTGGTCCGGCCTTCGACGCGCTGCCCGATCCGATCCGCGCGCTGCACGAGACGCCGGGGCGGTCGATCTGGGCGGGAGAGGCCTTGGTCGAGGGCGCGGCCAGTCCGTTGGCGGCCCTGATCGCGGGCGTGGTCGGCTTTCCGAAGGCGCAGGCGGGCTGCGCGGCCGAGGTAGCCATCGATGCGGACGGCGACCGGTCGATCTGGCGGCGGCGGATCGGCGGGCACGCCTTCGCCAGCGTCCTGTCGAACCCCCGGCCCGGCGGGCGGGTCAGCGAACGGTTCGGACCGATCAGCATGGACCTCAGCCTGACACCCGAGGGTGGGCGGCTGGTCTATCGGGTCGAGGGCTGGCGGCTGGGTCCGATCCCGCTGCCGAGATGGATGGGGCCATCGACGGTGGCATTCGAGGAGGTGGATGCCGAGGGCCGCTTCGTCTTCGACGTGACCATCACCGCGCCGCTGGCCGGGCGTTTGGTGCGGTATCGGGGGTGGTTGGAGCGGGCGGCGTAGGCCTTCTCCCCTCGGGGGAGAAGGTGGGCGGCGGAGCCGCTCGGATGAGGGGGACTTTATCCGTTGCACAATTGGAAAGGGGGAGGCCGTTGCCGGCTTCCCCCTCATCCGTCTCGCTTCGCGAGCCACCTTCTCCCCCAAGGGGAGAAGGGCTTCAGGGCTCGACCGTCGCCCGGGCGATCAGCTCGCGGGCCTGGGCGATGCCGGCCTCGGTGGTCAGGGTTCCGGCCTGGATCTCTTCGGCCCAGTCCATCAGCGGCTTGCCGGTGACGGCGCCGCGGTTGGCTTCTTCCTCGAGGTAGATGCCGCCGTTGCGGACGGCGACTTCGTCCCAGGCGGCGCGGACGCCGGCCCAGTAGTCCTTGGTGGCGGCCCAGTAGGCGTCGCCGGGGGCGGCGTCATAGTTGTCGACGCGGCGGTAGGTGTTGATGACGTCTTCCTGGACGATGGCGACGGGATCACCCGCGTCACCCTCGGCCTGGCCCATCTTCATATTGTCCTGGATGTGGACCCAGCCCTGCGGCGTCAGGGCGTGACGGTTCGTGCCCAGATAGCGGTCGTAGATCGGGTTGCGCACCGCGTCGCGGCGGGCCAGCGGACGCCAGGTCGGGTTGGAGGTCCACTCGGCCAGGCCGTGGTCATAGTCCCAGTGACCGACGCCGCCGTAGCGGGGGCTGTCGTCGGTCTGCCAGACGGTCTGGGACCAGGCGCCGCGACGGTCCTCGGCCGAGACCGGGGTCACGGTCCAGTGGTTCGGACCGGCGTAGGTCAGGACCGTTTCCGGCTCATAGACCCAGTCCTGGCGCCAGTGCTTGATGACGAAGTGGTTGCCCGCGTCATCGCCCATGACGAGGATGTGCTGCAGGCTGATGCGCGTGCCGTCGTCGTAGACGACGCGAACGATCTCGTCGCCCGCCGACAGCTTTTCTTCCAGCGGCTCATAGCCGTCGCGGAAGCTGACGTTCTCACGCATGTCGAAACGGACCCGCCACTGGCCGGCCTGGGCGAGGATCGACTGGCGATCCCGCTCGAACTGGCTGGCCGCCGGGGCGTCGACCGAGGCCGCCGCAGGGGCGATCTCGGCGAACGCCGGGGCCGACGCCGCGAGGGCGGCGGCCAGAACGGAGGTGAGCAGCAGGGCGCGGCGCATGTGACAGGTCCTTCGAATGCGAGTCAGTCGCGTTATCGTCTGCGGAGATCAGTACCGCAAGGCCAGCGACAGACCGAAGTTGCGGCCGGGCTGGGTGTAGGCGTCCTTGATGGCCGAGGTGTTGGACAGGCCGCGGATGTCGCTCCACCAGCCGTACTTCTCGTCAGTGACGTTGAAGAGGCCCGCGCGGGCGGTGACCTGGTCGGTCACGTTCCAGTAGGCCGTCAGGTCCAGCAGGGCGAAGTCGTCGCCGACGTAGCAGCCCGTGGCCGGGTTGACGTTGTAGCAGCTCAGGCCGTCCGTATCGGCCGGGTCCTTGGCGTCCGACCAGGTCAGGATTGCCTGACCGCCGAAGCGGCCGGCGGGCTCGTCATAGCCGACGCCGAACACGACCTTGATCGGGTCGATGGTCGGCAGCTGGCGGGTGACGCCGGCGCTGGTGGTCTCGCCGTCAGCGTAAGCGAAAGCGAAGCGGCTGCTGAAGCCGTTGTCCCAATAGGCGTCGGCGCGGGCTTCGAAGCCCTGGATCTCGACGTCGGTGAAGTTGATCCACTGATAGATCATCGGATCGGCCGGGGTGCCGGCGCCCGAGACGACCTGCTGGCTGATGAAGTCCGAATAATCCGACTGGAAGACCACAGCCTGAGCGGCGAAGGTCCCGCCGAACAGCGGCACGTTGCGCACGCGGGCGCCGAACTCGACGCTGGTGCTGGTTTCCGGCTTCAGGTTCGGGTTCGGGGCCGAGGTGTAGCCGAAGGCGAGGTTGGAGAAGTAGTTATTCACCTGGCTGGGAGTCGGCGCCTTGAAGCCTTCGCCCCAGTTGGCGAACAGGCCGAAGGTGTCGTTGCTCCACCAGACGACGCCCAGCTTGGGCGAGACGTGGTCGTCCGACTGGTCGGCGCGGGGTCCCGGGTACAGCGGGTCGTTGGCGGTGCTCAGCTCATAGCTGTCCCAGCGAACGGCCGGGATGATGCGCAGGTCGCCGTTCAGCAGACGGATCTCGTCCTGGATGAAGACGCCGCCCAGGGAGAAGTCGGTCTTGGGGAAGGCGCTGGTCGGGAAGGTCTCGCCCGCCGGCGGGACGGTGCCCGAACGGATGCCCTGCTGGGTCGTCTCGGACCAGTCGCCGCCGAAGGTGATGCGGTTGATGCCGAAGGTGGTGGTGAAGTCGGTCGAGAAGCCGAACACCTCGTTATCGAAGGTGTTGTCGCGGGTCCGGTCGACGGCCGGGGTGCGGTCCTCGTAGGTGAACTGGCGGGTTTCCGACGTCTGGCCGTAGACGGTGAACTGGCCGCTATCCAGGCCCCAGATGTCCTTGCCGCGCCAGGCGACGCTCCAGCCTTCGCGGCTGGTGCTGTCGTCGGCCAGCAGTTGCAGGACGGTGGCGGTGCGGCCGCTGAGGACGTCTGCGGTCATGCCGCCTTCGAAATAGTCGTAGGTGGCGCGCAGGCTCTGGCCCGGGGCGAAGTCCCAGACGCCCTTCACCAGGAAGGCGTCCGAGGTGTTCTCCATCGGGTTGGCCTGGGTGCGCAGCGAGCCGTTGCCGCCGACATCGCCGTTGGTCTCGGTTTCCTGGCTGTCACGGCCGGTCCAGGCCAGCAGGCCGGAGAAGGCGCCGGTGCGGCTGGCAAGGACGGCCGACTTGGTCAGGCCTTCGTCGGCCGAGTTGTAGCCGACGCGGGCGCGGGCGGCGAAGCTCTCGTCGCCGCGCAGCAGGTCCGACGGATCCTTGGTGGTGAAGGCCACGGCGCCGGCGACGCCGTCCGAGCCGTACAGGGCCGAGGCCGGGCCGCGCAGGATCTCGACACTCCTCATCAGGTCCAGGTCGGCATAACCGCCGCGGCCGACGCTCTGGGCGCCGAAGACGAAGCCGTCCGGGACGCGCACGCCGTCCACGACGATCAGGACGCGGTCGCCGCCCATGCCGCGGATGGTGAAGCCCTCGTTGCCGGCGCGGCCGGTGGTGCCCAGGGCGGCGCCGAAGCGTGCGGGCTGGCTGACGACGCTGACGCCCGGCTCGAAGCGGACCAGGTCCTTGATGTCGGTGGCCAGCTCGGCCTCGATCTGGGCGTCGGTGATGACGCTGACGGTGGCCGGGGCTTCGTCGGTGCGGGTCTCGGTGCGGGTGGCCAGGACGCTGACGGGCGGCAGTTGGGCGGCGTCCTGCGCGGTCGTGGCGGTCTGGGCCATGGCCGAGGGAGCGGCGGCGACGGTCAGGGCGGCGAGCCCGGCGGAAAGAAGGAGAGTGCGCATAACGGCCCCGCTTGGATAAGATGGCGGCGCAATTACTGCGAACGACTCTCAGAAGCAACCGCAATAAGCGGGCGCAGCAAGGTGTCGCAGATTTAAGCTGACAGCCGTGTCGAGGCGGCGTCATCTGGCCGCCTTACGGGAGGGGACCCACATGAGCATCGACCCGGCCGCCGAGACGGCCCGCTGGCTGGCGACCCTGTCGCCCGAGGAGACCGCGCGCGCGGTCAGCTACACCCAGGGCGGCCACTGGCTGCTGCTGTGGGGCGCGCTGGTCGGCATCGCGGTGTCCTGGATCATCATCCGACTGGGCTGGCTGAGCGCGATCCGGGATCGGCTGGAGCGGCGCAAGCCCCGGCCCAAGCTCGTCTCGCTGGCGGTCGGCGTCGTCTATCTGGCGCTGAGCTTCGTCCTGACCCTGCCGTGGTCGATCTATGAGAGCTGGTGGCGGGAGAAGCAGTACGGGCTGACGGAGCAGCCGCTGGCCGGCTGGCTGACCGAGGCGGCGATGAGCGCGGGCATCTCGACCGTGTTCATGGGCCTGCTGCTGGTCGCCCTGTACTTCATCATCCGCCGGGCGCGGCGGCTGTGGTGGGCCTGGGGCGCGGGGCTGACGGCGGCGGCGGTAGTCTTCATGCTGGTGATCTCGCCGATCCTGATCGAGCCGCTGTTCAACACCTACACCCCGGCGCCCAATGGCCCTGTGCGGGATGCGGTGGTGGAGCTGGCGCACAAGACCGGGACGCCGGACGACAAGATCTACATCTATGACGGCTCCAAGCAGTCGGACCGCTACACCGCCAACGTCTCGGGCCTGTTCGGTTCGGCGCGGGTGGCGATGAGCGATGTGATGTTCGCCAAGGGCGCGGACATCGCCGAGGTGCGGGGCGTGGTGGGGCATGAGATGGGCCACTACGTCCACATGCACTCGCTCTGGATGACGGGCATCCTGATCCTGCTGGCGGCGGCCTTCTTCTGGCTGGTGGACCGCCTGTTCGAGCCGGCCAAGCGGCTGCTGGGCGGCAAGCGGATCGGCGACGTGGCCGACCCGGCGGGGCTGCCGGTGCTGGCGGCGATCGCGGCGGTGCTGGGCCTGCTGGCCACGCCGGTGTTCAACACCATGGTGCGGACCATCGAGGCCGACGCCGACCACTTCTCGCTGGTCCACGCCAATGAGCCGGACGGCCTGTCCAAGGCCCTGATCAAGACCGCCGAGTACCGGGCCCCGTCGCCGTCGGCGGTGGAGGAGTTCCTGTTCTACGACCACCCCTCGGTCGAGAACCGGGTCCGCCGGGCGATGGAGTGGAAGGCGACGCACCCCAAGAGCGAGTAGGGGCGCGAGTTCCTACCCTAGCGCTTGCGGACGAAGACCGTGCCGGCGGAATAGCCGGCGCCGAAGCTGCAGATCAGGCCGGTGTCGCCGGGGGCGAAGCCGTCGTGGTGCAGGTGGAAGGCGATGATCGAGCCCGCCGACGAGGTGTTGGCGTACTCGTCCAGGATGATGACGTTCTCGTCGCCTTCCGGCTCGCGGCCCAGCACCTTGCGGCCGATGAACTGGTTCATGTTGATGTTGGCCTGGTGGAGCCACATCCGCTTCAGCCCCGTGGGGTCGATGCCCAGTTCGGCGGCATGGTCGACGATCATGTCCGAGACCATCGGCACGACGTCTTTAAAGACCTTGCGGCCTTGCTGGACGAAAAGTTTGTCTGTTTGGCCTACCGCTTCGCTACTTGAGGCCGAGCGGCCCGACAGCGCTTCCGTCGTTTCGGCGGGCCGGTTCAGGAAGCCGAAATTGTTGCGGATGTTGTTCGAGAAGGTCGTCTTCAGGCGGGTGCCCAGGATCTCCCAGCCGCCCGGAGCCGCTTGATCCTCGGCTTCGATGATCACGGCGGTGGCGACGTCGCCGAAGATGAAGTGGCTGTCGCGGTCCTTGAAGTTCAGGTGGGCCGAGCAGACCTCGGGGTTGACCATCAGCACGGCCTTGACCGAGCCGGAGGCGATGAAGTCCGCCGCCGTCTTGATGCCGAAGGTGGCCGAGGAGCAGGCGACGTTCATGTCGAAGGCGAAGCCGTCGATGCCCAGGGCCTGCTGCACCTCGATGGCCATGGCCGGATAGGCGCGCTGCATGTTCGACGCGGCGCACAGGACGGCGCCGATCTCGGAGACCGGCTTGCCCCAGGCGGCGATGGCGTCCTGGGCCGCCTTCACGGCCATCTCGGCCAGGACCGACAGCTCGTCGTTGGAGCGCTCGGGGATGTGCGGGACCATCCGCTCGGGATCGAGGACGCCGGCCTTGTCGAGGACGAAGCGCGACTTGATGCCCGAGGCCTTCTCGATGAACTCGACCGACGACGGGGTCAGGGCGGCGACGTCGCCCTCGGCGATCTCGGCGCTGTGGCGTTCGTTGAAGCGCTCGGCGTAGGCGTTGTAGGCCGTGACCAGTTCTTCGTTCGAGATGGACTGGTCGGGCGTGAACAGCCCCGTGGCGGCGATGACGGCTTTGGTCATGATGTCTTTCAAGCGCCCCTACCGTTCGACGCACGGCGTCTCACTGCTTGAGGGGCCTGTAGGTTCTGTTTCTGGACGGACTAGATAGGCCTGTCAGCGCCCCCGGTCGAGGACGCCGAGAACACGTTCGGCTTCGGAAAAATGCAGCCGCTCGACCATCTGGTCGTCGACGCGGATCGCGCCTTTGCCCCCGGCCTCGGGCGCGCTGAAGGCGGCGACGACGGCGCGGGCCCAGGCGATCTCGGTCTCGGACGGCGAGAAGGCGGCGTTGGCGGCGGCGATCTGGGACGGGTGGATCAGGCTCTTGCCGTCGAAGCCGTAGAGCCGGCCCTGGGCAGCCTCGGCGGCGAAGCCCTGAGCATCTGTAAAGGCGTTGTAGACGCCGTCGACGGCCAGCAGGCCGTGGGCGCGGGCGGCGGCGACGGTAGCGGCCAGCCAGGGCTTGAGCGGTTCGCGGTCGGGAGACGCGCCCGTGCGCAGGCCCTGGGCCAGGTCGTTGACGCCCAGCATCAGGGCCTCGAGCCCGTCGACGGCGGCGATGGCGTTCAGGTTCAGCAGGGCGCGCGGCGTCTCGATCATGGCCCAGAGGACGGCGCCGGAGGGGAGGGCGGCGGTCAGGGCGCGGGCGGCGTCGGCGTCATCCACCTTGGGCGCGACGATCAGGGTCGCGCCGGCGTCGGACAGGGCCTTGAGATCGTCGGCGCCCCAGTCGGTGTCCAGGCCGTTGATGCGGACGCCGAGACGGGGGGCGAAGCCGCCGTCACGGATCGCCTGAACGGCGGCGGCGCGGGCGTCGGCCTTGGTCTCCGGCGCGACGGCGTCCTCGAGGTCGAGGATGGCGACATCGCAGTCCAGCGTGCGGGCCTTTTCGATGGCGCGCGGGTTGCTGGCGGGGAGGAAGAGGGCGGACCTCATGATCTCATTCTCCGCTCATCCCGGCGAAAGCCGGGACCCAGTGCTTTGGAAGACCGGTGTTGCGTTTGATCTCGCCCGCCAATCCCAGATCGCCAGCGTCAGGCTGGACAGAACTGGGTCCCGGCTTTCGCCGGGATGAGCGGATTTGAAAAGTCACACCCTGCCCGTCACCGGGATCAGCGCGCCCGTCACCGCCCGGCCTTCAGGCGAGGCCAGGAACAGGATCACGCGGGCCAGGTCCGAGGGGGCGACCCATTTGGCCGGGTCGGCGTCGGGCATGTCCTTGCGGTTCTGGTCGGTGTCCAGGATCGAGGGGAGGACGGCGTTGACCGTGACCGAGGTGGATTTCAGCTCCTCGGCCAGGCTTTCGGTCAGGCGGTGGACGCCGGACTTGGAGGCGGCGTAGGCGCCCATGCCGGCGGCGCTTTTGATCGCGGCATTGGCGCCGACGTTGACGATGCGGCCCTCGGGCGACGCCTTCAGGTGGGGCAGGGCGGCGCGGCTGGCGTTCAGGGCGGTGGCCAGGTTGAGCGCGAACATCCTGTCCCAGGCGGGGGCGTCGTCGTCGGTGGTCTGCCACACGAAGCCGCCGGCGATGTTCAGCAGGGCGTCGAGGCGGCCGAAACGGGCGACCGCCGCGTCGACGGCCTGTTGGGCCGAGGCCGGGTCGGTCAGGTCGACGCCGCCCAGCTCCAGCACCCCCTCGGGGACCGGCAGGCCCTTGGCGTGATCGACGACCGCGACCTTGAGTCCGTCGGCCAGGGCGGCCTTCACGATAGCGGAGCCGAGGGCGCCGTGGCCGCCGGTCACCAGAATCACGCGGTCAGACATCGAAGGCTCCAGCGGCGGAAAAACAGGGTGTGATGAGTGTGAAAGGTGTGAAGGCGAGACGGTGCGAAAAACAGTCTATCCCGTCTATGCCGTCTATCGGCCGCCGGGAAAACCAAACGAAAACAACGAAACCAGACCGCCACCTCCGATAGACGGTCGAGAGGGGTCAGGCGGCGGCGAAGACCTTGGCCATCAGCCCTTCCAGAGCATAGGCGTCGGTTGCGTCAAAAGCGGACGTAACGGTGGCGTCGATGTCGAAGACGGCGATCAGGGCGCCGGAGGCGTCGAAGACCGGGACGACGATCTCGCTGGCCGAGCGGCTGTCGCAGGCGATGTGGCCGGGGAAGGCGTGGACGTCCTCGACCACCTGGGTCGTGCGGGTGGCGGCGGCCGCGCCGCAGACGCCGCGCCCGAAGGCGATTCGCAGGCAGCCGAGCGTGCCCTGGTAGGGACCGACGACCAGTTCATCGCCCTTGGCCTCGTCCACCACGTAGAAGCCGGTCCAGAAGAAGGCCGGGAAGGCGTCGGCGAGCATGGAGGCGACGGTGGCCATACGGGCCGTGCGGTTGGGCTCTCCGTCCAGCACGGCGAGGATTTCCGCCTCCACCTCGGCATAGCGGGCGGCCTTGTCGGCGGGGCGGTCGTCGCGGGCGACGTAGGACATCAGGGGAGGCTCCGGAGCACGTCCGTCGCATATAGGTCGAGCCGCTTCGGGAAGCGAGAGCGGGGCTTTTCGCCTGACGGGCGAGTGAACAAGCCGCTGATTCCCGTGGAAAACTCGCGTTACGGCACAAAATGGCCGTGATGCGGCAACGCTTTGTCGCGAAACGGCGTTAACCTTGACAGGACCTTAACTGGACCGGACTGTCGAAGTCCCGCAATGGTTAACGGGCCGGGGGCGGTATCGCCTGTTGAGGGTGTGCGAGGGGTTATGGCTGACGGGGAAGGCGATCACGGAAGACGCTCGCGTTCCGGCGGCTCGCGATCCAATTCGCGGGGCCCGATCGCGATCGCCGCCGTGGCGGGGCTGCTGGCCCTGACCGCCATCGGCATGGCCTCGTGCGGGGACCGTGGGAACGGCGTGCGATTCTGGCAGGGCGGCGACAACGCCGCGGCCAACAGCTGTCCGCGTCCGGCCTCGATGACGGGGTCCGAGTTCAACGCCCAGGAAACCGGCCTGCGCGCCCTGCGCCGCGCCGCCTTCCAGAACGACTTCTTCGCCCAGCTGGAGCTGGGCGCGCGCTATTCGGCCGTGCGCGCCACCGACAAGAACATCGAAGACCCGATCGAGAGCGCGACCTGGCTGGCCATGGCCCTGGCCAATGACGAAGGCTATGCGCCGATCAACCGGGTGAACCGCGGCGGCTGGGGCGGCTGGCGTCCGCTGTCGCGCTATGACGACTGCCGCGCCTTCGAACGGCATGAGGCCTATCGCAAGCTGGATCGCCTGCTGGGGTCGATGACCCTGGACGAGCAGGGGGCGGTGCGCGACCGGGTGATCTACATCCTGTCGACCCAGGACGCGGAGGGGTATCGCACCCTGGCCCGCCTGCACGACAGCCTGTACGGCCCCTATGGCGAGCCGGAGGACAACCGCGAGGCCCGCGAGGCCTGGGGCCGTGGCGCCCAGGACCGGGGGCAGGGGCGCGAGCGCAACCGCCGCGGCTATCCGGCGGCGACCAGCCTGTTCCAGCGCAACGACGTGGACGCCTATCTGTACAACTATCTGGCGGTGCAGACCGGCGACGTGGGCGCCTATGTGCTGA
>Ga0209676_1003175_pt1 | contig 10455 bp, 9 predicted proteins | sample AraplaCvi_mLB_r2_FD_184282 | JGI IMG/M metagenome (GOLD analysis project Ga0209676, IMG submission 184282) | Arabidopsis root microbial communities from North Carolina, USA - plate scrape MF_Cvi_mLB_r2 (SPAdes) (version 2) | ecosystem: Host-associated > Plants > Roots > Endosphere | place: USA...
GCTGACAGCGCCTATGGTGCCCGAGGAGCCGTAGGCCGTGTCCCAGGTGTCGGCGCGGTAGGCATTGACGGCCTCATCAAGCACAGCCTTGGCGGCGACCTCGGCCGTCTGGAAGGCTCGCGCGGTGAACTGTCCGTCGGGAAAGTATTTCATCGACCACGCCACGCTGCCGACGCGGTAGGACTCCATGGTGCGCGCATCCAGGCCCCTGCCGAGGATCATTTCGGTGGAGCGCCCGCCGATGTCGACCACCAGCCGGCGCTCGTTGGATTGCGGCAGCAAATGCGCCACGCCCTGGTAGATCAGGCGGGCTTCCTCGCGGCCGGGAATGACGTCGATGGGAAAGCCGAGGATTTTGTGGGCGCGCGCGAGGAATTCCTCGCGGTTGCGCGCCTCGCGCAGGGTCTGGGTGGCGACCGCGCGCACCTGGTGTTTCTTGAAACCCGCCAGGCGCTCGCCGAAGCGCGCCAGGCAGTCCCAGCCGCGCTGCATGGCGTCCGGCGTCAGGTTGCGGTCGGCGTCCAGCCCATTGCCCTGGCGGACGGTCTCCTTGAGGTATTCGGTGCGGTGTATGCGGCCGTGGTCAAAGCGGCCGATTTCGAGGCGAAAGCTGTTGGACCCCAGGTCCACAGCCGCGAGCAGCGTTCCATTTTGCATGCCTGAGTTTAAGAACCTATTTACGATTTATTGCGGGTCGCGCAGGAATCTTTTCGGGATGGGATGCAAGGCGCGGTGCGCCGCCAATAGCCCGCTATTGGCTAGCGCCGCAACGCCGCAGACCGCCCGAAAAGGCTCCTGCCCTCCGGGTTGGGGTGACGCAAACGCGGTCGCGTTTGCATCCCCGTTGGGGCAGCCGCACGACGCACAGCCGACCGGCTGTGCGGTCGGGCGATTTGGCTCCCCAGTCCCTTGCATGGGCATGAGCCCATGCGGCGGGCCCTGGGCCCCCAACTCTTCCCGATTGCACCCCAACGCGGCCCCCAATAAATCGTAAATAGGTTCTAAGGGCTGGGCACAGCTATCGCGTGGGACCCGCATCAGCATTTCGGCCTAACCGATGAGCCGGCCGTCGACCGTCATCATGCTCTGGGTGACGTAGGTGCTGCTGCGGCGCTGGGGGTTGAAGCTCACGCTGAAGCCGCCCATGTTCATGGCGCCGCGGCGCTGGAAGGCGGCCAGCACATTCTGGCGGTTCAGCGGGCCGTCCACCTCATTGAGCACCTCATAGGTGTAGCGCGCGGCGATAAACCCTGCCAGGCTCAGGGCCGCGGGCGGCTCGTCGAAGAGGCGCGCCAGGGTTTCGCGGTAGGTCCTGACAATCGGCAGGCTGGCGTTGACCAGGGGCACGGGCTGGGTGGCGATCACCGGGGTGTTGCGCGCCGCGCCCATTTGCAGCATGGTCGTCAGGTTGACGTCCGCCAGGGCCACGATGTAGCGCTGGCGGGACTGCTTTTCCAGGCCCTGGGTGAATTCGGCCAACTCGGGTGTGCCGCCCACGAAGAGCAGCACGGCGGGCGTGCGGGGTGTGAGCTTTTGGCCCAGGGCGCGCAGGTCGCCCGCGCCCTTGAAGGGCAGCAACTTGAGCTGCAGGGCTGCGGCGATGCGCTCCACGTCGGCATGGTAGGCGCTGTAATCCTGTGCCGTGGCGTAGATCGCGCCCAGCTCCTTGAGGCCCATGGTGGAGAGGCTTTTGAGCGCGTAGGCCATCTGTTCCTGGCGCGCCGCGAAGATCGGGAAGGTTTTGTCGTCAATCTCCAGGCTGGAGTTCTGCAGCCAGGGCGCCACGTGCGCCATGGGCAGTCCGCCCTTGTGGGAGAGATCCACGAGCTGGCCGGCCACGAGGTCACCGACGCTGCCGGAAAGGGCCACGCAGGCAGGGTTGTCTTTGACCGAATCGAGTGCCGCCTTGAGGCCGGCCGGCGTGCCGTCGGTTTCCAGTGTCTGGTGCTCGATGCGGCGCCCGCGAATGCCGCCTTTGGCATTGATGTCTTGCCAGGCGGCGCGCGAGCCGATCAGGAAGTCCTTGGAGACATCCTGTTGCGACTGGGAAAAATCCACCACCTGTGCCACGGCGAGGCTGCGCGATGCGGATTTTCCGGGCTGCGCCCATGCGGGCGCGGCAACGCCGGCCGCCAGCAGGCCGGCGTGCTGCAACAGGCGGCGGCGGGGGAGGAGGGGATTGGGCGGGAGCATGGTGAATTCCTGGTGTTTGTCGCCATCAGATGTCAGACGAGGTATGGCGAAACTGTGAAGGCCCCTGCTTTCCGGGGAAAACAGGGGCCTGAAACGGGCAAAAGCGGAGGCAAGGCCCACGGCCTTGGCGGGAAGGGTTATTTGCGGACTGGCGGGATCAGGACGGCGTCCACCACATGCACCACGCCGTTGGTGGCCGAGATGTCTGCGGTCTGCACCATGGCGTCCTCGACGATGACGAATTCGCCGGCCTTGGACAGGGCCACATTGGCGCCGTTGACGGTTTTGCTGTTGCCATTTTTGACGTCGGCGGCCATGACCTTGCCGGGAATCAGGTGGTAATTCAGCACGGCCTTCAGTTTGGCCGGGTCCTTGGCCAGTTCGTCCATGGTCTTGGCGGGCACTTTGGCAAAGGCGTCGTTGGTGGGGGCGAACACGGTGTAGGGGCCGGCACCCTTGAGCGTGTCGGTCAGGCCGGCCTTGGCCACCAGGTCGTTGAGCGTGCTCAGCTGGGACTGGGAGGCGATGGTGTCGGCCACGGACACCGGGGTGGAGGAAGTGGCGCAGCCGGTGAGGGCGGCGACGGCGGCGGCAATGACCAGAAAACGGCGGTTCAGCATGGAATTTCTCCTGATTAAGAACAGGGCCAAGCGTAGGAGCCGCCGGTGACAGATTCGTGACGGAAATTTAAAGGTTTTGTGACGCCGAGAGGGGTGCAGGTGGCTCGAGGCACTGTCATATTTGTCACAAGCTTGTCACAGAAGATTCCTACAGTCGACGCATCACCTGATGCAGTCCTGATCAATCCCAACTGTTTCTAACCGTTTTGCAACCGCTTCTAACTGTTCCCAACTATTTCCCAACCAGAGGTATTCTGATGAACCTGACTTACAAAGCATCCCTGACGGCCGCGATGGGCCTCGCCTTCGCCTCTTTTGCAACCCTGGCCACCGCCCAGGACGTGACCGGCGCAGGCGCCAGCTTCCCGGCTCCCCTGTATTCCAAATGGGCCGCCGATTACAACAAGGCCACCGGCGTCAAGATCAATTACCAGTCCGTCGGCTCCGGCGCCGGCATCAAGCAGATCGAAGCCAAGACCGTGGACTTCGGTGCTTCCGATGCGCCCCTGAAGGACGAAGAACTCAAGGCCAAAAACCTGGTGCAGTTCCCCACCGTGATTGGCGGCGTGGTGCCCGTGGTCAACATCAAGGGCATCGCCCCCGGCCAGATGAAGCTCAACGGCCAGCTGCTGGGAGATATCTACCTGGGCAAGATCACCAACTGGAACGATGCGGCCATCAAGGCGCTGAACCCCGGCCTGGCCCTGCCTGACGCCGCCATCGCACCGGTTCGCCGCGCCGATGGTTCCGGCACCAGCTTTGCATTCACCAACTACCTGAGCCAGGTCAACGCCGAATGGAAAGCCAAGGTCGGTGAAGGCACCGCGGTGAACTGGCCGGTGGGCGCGGGTGGCAAGGGCAATGAAGGCGTCGCCGCGTTCGTCGGTCGCCTGCCCAACTCCATCGGTTATCTCGAGTACGCCTACGTCAAGCAGAACAAGATGACCTACGTGCAGATGCAAAACCTGAGCGGCAGCTTCGTCTCTCCCGACGACGAAACCTTCAAGGCTGCAGCCGCCGGAGCCGACTGGACCAAGACCTTCTACCAGATCCTGAACAACAAGCCGGGCAAGGATTCGTGGCCCATCACGACCGCTACTTACATCATGATGCAAAAGAGCCAGGACAAGCCTGCCCAGGCCGCTGCCGCCCTGAAGTTCTTCGAGTGGGTCTACAAGGGCGGCGACAAGACCGCAACCGACCTGGACTATGTGCCCATGCCCGCGAGCGTCAAGGTGCTGATCGAAAAGTCCTGGGCTGACATCAAGGACACCTCCGGCAAGGCCGTTGCGTACAAATAAGTCAGCGATTCCACTGCTGCCCATATTGCCCAGAACATAGGGGTTTTCCAACGTGTCCTCTACACTTCCCGCGAGCCGGGCCGATTTTGACCACCCGGTCAAATCGTCCGGACGCGATATGGCTACACCACCCCCCCACAACCCAGTGCGCAGAAGCCCGCTGGCAGACCGGCTCTTCGGCTGGGCTGCCCAGGGGGCGGCGCTCCTGACCCTGGGACTGCTGTTTGGCATCCTGATCTCGCTGCTCGTCGGTGCATGGCCGGCGATCAGCAAATACGGGCTCGGCTTCCTGACCAGCAGCGTATGGGATCCGGTCAAGAACGAGTACGGCGGCCTGGTGATGATCTACGGGACGCTGGCGACCTCTCTCATTGCGCTGGTGATCGCCGTCCCGGTGAGTTTTGGGATCGCCCTGTTCCTGACCGAGTTGTCGCCGGCCTGGCTCAAGCGCCCGCTGGGCACGGCCATCGAGCTGCTGGCGGCGGTGCCTTCCATCGTCTACGGCATGTGGGGCCTGCTGGTCTTCGGCCCGATTCTGGCCACCTATGTGCAGCAGCCGCTGCAGGGCATGCTCAAGGGTGTGCCTTACCTGGGCGCCCTGGTCTCCGGCCCGCCGGTGGGCATCGGCATCCTGTCTGCCGGCATCATCCTGGCGATCATGATCATTCCCTTCATCGCCTCGGTGATGCGGGACGTGTTCGAAGTGACGCCGCCGCTGTTGAAAGAGTCCGCCTATGGGCTGGGTGCGACGACCTGGGAAGTGGTCGGCAAGGTCGTGCTGCCCTACACCAAGGCCGGCGTTATCGGTGGAATCATGCTGGGTCTGGGCCGTGCGCTGGGCGAGACGATGGCTGTCACTTTTGTGATCGGCAACGCCAACCAGCTTGCCTCGCTATCGGTGTTCGAGGCGGCCAACAGCATCACGTCCGTCCTTGCAAACGAGTTCGCCGAGGCCAGCAGCGACATGCACAGGGCGGCGCTTTTGTACCTCGCACTGGTGCTGTTTTTCATTACCTTTGTGGTGCTCACGCTGTCCAAGCTGCTGCTGAGCCGCATGAAGAAGAGCGAAGGGAAAAAATCATGAGTACTGGCAAAGCCCTGCTGGACGCCAAGACGCTGGCCGAAACGCGCCAGGCCAGGTTTGCGGCCCGCGACCGCGTGAACAAGATCGCCCTGGCGCTGTCATTTGCGGCGATGGCCTTCGGTGTGTTCTGGCTTGTCTGGATTCTCTGGGAAACGCTGCGCCTTGGCGTGAGCGGCCTGTCGCTGTCCATCTTCACGCAAATGACGCCCGCACCAGGCGATGAGGGCGGCTTGCTCAATGCCATCGCGGGTTCGCTGGTAATGGTGGGCATTGCCACCTTTATCGGGACGCCGATCGGCATCATGGCCGGCATTTACCTGGCGGAATACAACCCGCGCGGCTGGCTGTCGTCCGTGGTCCGGTTTGTGAACGACATCCTGCTGTCGGCGCCATCGATTGTGATCGGCCTGTTCGTCTATGCCCTCGTGGTTGCGCGGTTCCAGAGTTATTCCGGCCTTGCCGGTGCGCTGGCTTTGTCCCTGATCACCATCCCCGTCGTCATTCGTACCACCGAGAACATGTTGCAACTGGTACCTCCCGGTTTGCGGGAAGCGGCTTACGCGCTGGGCACGCCCAAGTGGAAAGTCATCCTGGCAATCACCTTGCGTGCGGCGCGTGCCGGTGTGGTGACAGGCGTGTTGCTGGCGGTCGCCCGCATTGCCGGTGAAACCGCTCCACTGCTTTTCACCGCCTTGAACAACCAGTTCTGGTCATCCGACCTGACGTCGCCCATGGCCAGCCTGCCCGTCACGATTTTCAAATTCGCGATGAACATCGATCCGAACCTGCAGAAGCTCGCCTGGGCTGGCGTGTTCCTGATCACTGTCGCCGTGTTGGCACTTAACATCTTCGCGCGCATTTTGACGCGGAGCAAGAATTAAAGGGAAATCAAATGGTTGCAACAGTTGCCACCCAGGCGCCCCGCGCCAAGATCGCGGTGAAGGACCTGAACTTCTACTACGGCAAGTTCCACGCCCTCAAGAGCATCAACCTCGACATCCCCGAGAACAAGGTCACGGCCTTCATCGGGCCCTCGGGCTGCGGCAAGTCGACGCTGCTGCGCACCTTCAACCGCATGTTCGAACTCTATCCGGAGCAGCGCGCCGAGGGCACGATCGCACTCGATGGCGAGAACCTGCTGACCAGCAAGCAGGACGTCGCCCTGATCCGCGCCAAGGTCGGCATGGTGTTCCAGAAGCCGACGCCTTTCCCGATGTCGATCTACGACAACATCGCCTTCGGCGTGAAGCTGTTCGAAAACCTCAACGCCTCCGACATGGATGAGCGCGTCGAATGGGCTTTGCGCAAGGCCGCGCTGTGGACCGAAGTCAAGGACAAGCTCAACCAGAGCGGCTCCAGCCTCTCGGGCGGCCAGCAGCAGCGCCTGTGCATCGCCCGCGGCATCGCCATCAAGCCCGAAGTGCTGCTGCTGGACGAGCCGTGCTCGGCGCTGGACCCCATCTCCACCGCCAAGGTGGAAGAGCTGATCGCCGAGTTGAAGAACGACTACACGGTGGTCATCGTGACGCACAACATGCAGCAGGCCGCCCGCTGCAGCGACTACACGGCCTATATGTACCTGGGCGACCTCGTTGAATTCGGCGCGACTGAAGACCTGTTCTTCAAGCCCAAGCGCAAGGAGACCGAAGACTACATCACCGGCCGTTTCGGCTGAACACGGACCGCAGCTTAGGGAGCACACATGCCTGATAAACACCTATCGACCCAGTTTGACAGCGAACTTAACGGCGTTTCTTCGCGCGTTATGGAACTCGGCGGCCTGGTCGAGTCGCAGATTCGACTGGCTATTTACGCGTTGTCCCAGTTCAGCGCCGAAAGCGCCAACCAGGTTATCGAAACCGAAGCACGCGTCAACGCGATGGAGCTCGACATCGACCGCGAGCTGTCGTCCATCATTGCGCGGCGCCAGCCCACTGCGCGCGATCTGCGCCTGCTGATCGCGATTTCGAAGACCACGGCCAACCTTGAGCGTGCCGGTGATGAAGCCGAGAAAATCGCTCGCATGATCAAGTCCATCATCGAAAGCGGGTCGGCCAGGGCCCTGCCGTCTTCCGACCTGCGTGTCGCGGCGGAGCTTGCTTCCGGCCTGCTGCGCAAGGCGTTGGACGCCTTTGCCCGGCTGGACACCGCGGCGGCGGTCTCCATCCTCAAGGAGGACGACCAGATCGACCAGGAATTCGACGGTTTTGTGCGCAAGCTCATCACCTACATGATGGAAGACCCCCGTACGATTTCGCCCAGCCTGGACCTGCTGTTTGTGGCCAAGGCCATTGAGCGCGTGGGAGACCATGCCAAGAACATCGCGGAGTTCATCATTTACATCGTCAAAGGGGCCGACGTGCGCCACACCCCTATGGAACAGATTGAGTCTGCAGTAAAGTAAAGCTGGAATGAAACACCTGCCACGCGTATTGATCGTTGAAGACGAGCCGGCCATCGCCGAGTTGATTGCCGTCAATCTGCGGCATGGCGGCTTTGATCCCGTGGTGGCGGAAGACAGCGTCTCTGCACAGCGCGAACTCGATGCCGTGCTGCCCGACGCCATCCTGCTGGACTGGATGCTGCCGGGCCAAAGCGGCCTGGCACTGGCCCGCCACTGGCGCAAGCAGGCGCGCACCAAGAGCATTCCCATCCTGATGCTGACGGCGCGCGGTGACGAACCCGACAAGGTCGCCGGGCTGGACGCCGGCGCCGACGACTACATCACCAAGCCCTTTTCCACCCAGGAACTGCTGGCGCGCATACGCGCCGTGCTGCGCCGCCGCGCACCCGAGTCGGTGAACGACAGCGTGACGGTGGGCGGCCTGGTGCTGGACGCCGCCACCCACCGCATTTCCCACCTGGGCCAGGAACTCAAGCTGGGCCCGACAGAGTTCAAGCTGCTTCACTACCTGATGAAGCATGCAGAACGCGTGCACAGCCGCAGCTCGCTGCTCGACAAGGTATGGGGCGACCACGTCTTTATTGAAGAGCGCACCGTCGACGTCCACGTCAAGCGACTGCGCGAAGCCCTGGGCTCGGCGGGCACGATGGTGGAAACGGTGCGCGGCGCGGGTTACCGACTGACGGCGATGGCCGCCAATAACCCGGTCGCTGCGGCACAATCCAGCGCATGATCCTGGAAACAGTAGTTGGATGTGCCCGAGTGTGCCGCGTGCGCGGTGCCAGGCAAGGCGCGACAACGCAGTGGGCTGTTGCCCACCAGGCGGAGCAACGCCGCATGGCGCCGCGCGCGTGGTGCAATCGGGTACATAGCGCTCTCACCCATAAGTTGAATTCGAACGAAGAGGAAACGTCGATGTTCACGAGGCTTTCCGAAGGTTCACAAGCGGTCAACTGCTGTTTCCAGGATGATTAATCGGTGGATTATTTTCGCCGCCTGCATGATTGTCGGCGGCGGCTTGGGCTTTTGGGCACGCACCGTCAACGGCCTGAGTTTCGGCTTGGGCATAGGCCTGGCGGTGGCAGCTTTGATCTGGCTGGCGATCGACAGCCTCTTTATCAATCGTTTGCTGCGCTGGTTGCGCACTGAGCAAAACAATGACATGCCAGCCGTTATGGCGGGTACCGCCCCCAGCCTGCCCGGTGTCTGGGGTGAGGTCACCGACCGGACCCGCCGGTTGCTCAAGAACCGCGACCAGCAATACCAGGAAAGCCAGGCCAGGCTCGACGAATTTCTGGCCGCCATGCAGGCGTCGCCCAGCGGTGTGGTGTTGCTCGACGCGCAAGGGCGCATCGAATGGTGCAACCAGATGGCCAGCCAGCATTTCGGCTTCGACGCCCAGCGCGACTTGCTGCAGCACATCGCCAACCTGGTGCGCGACCCGGCCTTCAAGGCTTATATGGCGACCGGCAATTTCGCGCATGACGTGGTCATCCCGGGCAGCGCCAGCACACCGGCGCGCCCGGTGAAGCTCTCGGTGCACGTGCACTCCTACGGAAAGGACCGCAAACTGCTGTTGTCGCGCGACATCACGGCCGTGGAACTGGCCGAAGCCATGCGCCGCGATTTTGTGGCCAATGTGTCACATGAGATTCGCACGCCGCTGACGGTGCTGTCGGGCTTTATCGAAACCCTGCAGACCTTGCCGCTCAAGGAGCCCGAGCGCGCCCGCTACCTGGCACTGATGTCGCAGCAATCGCAGCGCATGCAGACCCTGGTCAGCGATTTGCTGACCCTGTCGCGCCTCGAGGGCAGCCCTTCCCCGAGTGCCAATGAATGGACGACGCTGGGCGCGTTGCTGGCCCAGTGTGAACAGGAAGCCAAAGCCTTGTCGGCGGTGATCGCCCCGCAGGGGCACAAGCTGGAGTTCGAGTCCGGCCTGGTCTCTGAAATCGCCGGCGTGCAGACGGAGCTTTACAGCGCCATGTCCAACCTCGTGACCAACGCGGTGCGCTACACGCCCGAAGGCGGCCTGGTTCGCGTGAGCTGGAAGCTGCTGGAAGACGGCCGTGGTGAGTTCAAGGTCAAGGACACCGGCCCGGGCATCGCGCCTGAACACCTGCCACGCCTGACGGAGCGCTTTTATCGCATAGATCGCAGCCGTTCACGTGAAACCGGCGGCACCGGACTGGGCCTGGCCATCGTCAAGCACGTGGCCCAGCGCCATGGCGCCGAACTGCACATCGAGAGCGAGCCGGGGCAGGGCTCCTGCTTTTCCATTGTCTTTCCGGCTGCGCGCGTGCGCCGGATTCAGCTGGCCCAGGCTGCCTAGGGCCTAGGTTGCTTGTGCCGCCGGTGCAGTCCGCAGGCTGCGCGTGACGGCGTGCCACAACAAACCCAGGAAGCAGGCTGCGACCAACGCAATGGCTACCGTGCTGGCGGCCCAGAAGCTGGCGGCTGATTGTGTGGCCGCATGGCCGGCAATACCTTCATATGCCAGGCGGTAACCGCCCAGCAAGCCCAGGCCCCACAGCAGCACGCCGTAAAGTGCCAGCGGGGCGATGGTGATGCGGTAGCAGCGCAGCAGGAACGCGGTCAGGGCCTGGGTCGCGTCCGCCACATGGTAAAAGGCCACCCACACGAGCAGTGAAGAGGCAAGTGCGACGATCTCGGGGCTGCCCGAGTACCACCCGGCCAGCATGGACCCGGCCAGGGACACAAAAGCCGCCAGCGTGACCGCCGCCAGCCCGGTGACCTTAAGCCCCAGCAGGACCACGCGCCTGGCATAGTCAGGCCGGCCGGCGCCCATCCAGAAGGACACGCGCGCGCTGCAGGCAATCGCCATCGACAGCG
>Ga0209676_1003176_pt1 | contig 10453 bp, 9 predicted proteins | sample AraplaCvi_mLB_r2_FD_184282 | JGI IMG/M metagenome (GOLD analysis project Ga0209676, IMG submission 184282) | Arabidopsis root microbial communities from North Carolina, USA - plate scrape MF_Cvi_mLB_r2 (SPAdes) (version 2) | ecosystem: Host-associated > Plants > Roots > Endosphere | place: USA...
ATGAAGGACGCGAGGCGCTTGCCAAAGGCGGCCCGAAAAACGTGGTCGGCACCCTGGCCATGGCGCGCACCAACGACCCCAACTCCGCCACGGCGCAGTTCTTCATCAACGTGAAGGACAACGACTTCCTGAATCCCACCGTCATCCCGCCCGGCGACCCGGTGCCCAAATTCGAATACCAGGGCCGCGTCTACGAAAACACCCCGCGCGCGCAACTCGTCAATGCGCCGCAGCTCTACGGCTACACCGTCTTCGGCAAGGTCGTCAGCGGCATGGAGGTGGTCAACAAGATCAAGTCGGTGCCGACCGGTGCGGGCGGCCCCTTCCCGACCGACGTTCCCAAGACGCCCGTCCTCATCAAATCAGCAACCCTCGTCAATTAATTGACTTCCCCCTACTCCCATACAGGACACCACCATGAGCAAACCCAAAGTCGAACTCCACGTCGCTGAATACGGCGTCATCACGCTGGAACTGGACGACGCCAAGGCGCCCAAGACCGTTGCCAACTTCCTGAACTACGTCAACAAGGGCCATTACGCCAACACCGTGTTTCACCGCGTGATCCCCGGCTTCATGGTGCAAGGCGGCGGCTTCGAGCCCGGCATGAAACAAAAGCCCACCGACGGCGAAATCGAGAACGAAGCCAACAACGGCCTGAAGAACGACAACTACACCATCGCCATGGCGCGCACCAACGCACCGCACTCGGCCAGCTCGCAATTTTTCATCAACGTGGCCGACAACGGCTTTCTCAACCACACCGCACCCAGTGCTTCGGGCTGGGGCTATGCCGTGTTCGGCAAGGTGATTGCCGGCACCGACGTGATCGACAGGATCAAGGCCGTCAAGACCGGCCGCAAGGGCTTTCACGACGACGTCCCCCTGGAAGACGTGATCATCCAGCGGGCTATCTCGCTGGACTGACCGGCCGGCCGAGCGCAGTCCGCCCACTCAACCGGTGTGAGTACCCCCACGACCGTGCCCCGGATCGCGGAGCTTTTGGCGCCGCTGTCATGGCGCACGGTCGACTTCATTTCCGACCTGCACCTGCAGGCCGCAGAACCCGCCACCTTCGACGCCTGGCGGCATTACCTCGAAAGCACGCCCGCCGACGCGGTCTTCATCCTGGGCGACCTGTTTGAAGCCTGGGTGGGCGACGATGCCGTCAGCGAAGAAGAACTGAACGGCCCCTCTGCCGGCTTTGACGCGCTCTGCGCGCGCGCCATGGGCGAAGCCGCCGGACGGCTGGCCCTCTTCTTCATGCACGGCAACCGCGACTTCCTCGTGGGCCAGGACCTGATGGACCTGTGCAGCACCACTTTGCTCGATGACCCGACCGTGCTGGAATTTCCCGCCGGCTCGGGTCGGCGCTGGCTGCTTTCGCACGGTGACTCGCTCTGCCTGGACGACACCGACTACATGGAATTCCGCCGCGAGGTTCGCGGCGCCGGCTGGCAGCGCACCTTCCTGGCCAAGCCCCTGGCCGAGCGCCAGGAGATCGCGCGCGCGCTGCGCCGGCAAAGCGAGGCTCGCAAGCAGTCGGGCGTGTCCTATGCGGACTTGGATTGCGCGGCTGCCCGCCAATGGCTGAACGCCGCAAACGCCTCCACGCTGATTCACGGCCATACCCACAAGCCAGCCTTACATGACCTGGGCGAAGGCCTGTCTCGCATCGTGCTCAGCGACTGGGACCTGGCCGCTCCCAAGCCGCGCGCCGATGTTCTGCGCCTGACGGCCAGTGGCGGCCTGCAGCGTGTCGGGCTGGCATGAAGCTGCAAAGCTTCCCACCCCTGCCACCGTTTCACCTTTTTTCTCTTTTGTTTTTTTCACCTGGAGGCCTTACCCTCTTTTGCTTTTATCCTTATGGCCCCAATTCCGCTGCACCTGATCTAGACTCAACGCCATGCTGAACTGGTTACGAACGCTGGGACGCCAGAGCGCATCCACCAAGACCATCCCCGACACCCTATGGATGGACACCTTGCTGCACTTCCCCTTCCTGGCCCGCCGCCCGGTGGGCGAGTTGCAGCGGTTGCACGAGCTGGCCGGGAAGTTCCTCACGCAAAAGGAGTTCACCGGCGCGCACGGCCTGAAGGTCACCGACGAGATGGCTGTCTCGATCGCCGCACAGGCCTGCCTGCCGGTGTTGCACCTGGGCCTGCGCTGGTATGACGACTTCAAGGGGATCGTGGTGCACCCGGGCGCCATGCTGGCGCGCCGCGAGGTCACCGACCATGCCGGCGTAGTGCACCGCTACAGCGAAGAACTGCTGGGCGAGGCCATGGAGGGAGGCCCCGTCACCCTGAGCTGGCAGGATGTCGCTGCCGCCGGCAGCACAGCCGAACATGGACACAACATCGTGATCCATGAATTCATCCACAAGATTGATATGCGCGACGGCGCGGCCGACGGTTGCCCGCCCCTGCCCACCCGAAGCGCCCTGAGCGGATGGCATTCGGTGATGCAACCGGCGTTCGATGAGTTTTGCGAAAAAGTCGCCATGGCCAAGCGCTTCGGGGCCGAGCCTCCCTGGCTGGACGACTACGGAGCAGGCTCACCGGCTGAATTTTTCGCTGTGGCCTGCGAGGCCTACTTTGTCAACCGCGAACGCTTCACCCAGGATTTTCCGCAGCTGACGGTGCTGTTCGACAAATTCTTCATCCCGGCCAAATAGGCAAAGCAGCAAAGGCCGAGGCTGCTTTGCGCCACCGGGGCCCGGGGTGGATAGGCCTTCAACCTTCCCTTACACCCCGCCGTAACCCCCTAATCCTCCTAATCCCCCTTAATCCTTTAACCCCTTTTCTTCGCCTGCTTCGTTTCATGGAGCTCCACCACCTTCCGGAGCCCCCCATGAAAACCCGTCTCCTCCCCGCTTCCATCCTGCTGGCCCTGTCCGCCTGGACCCTGCCGGCGCAGGCCGTTGGCCGCCTGGCCGACATCACCGTGATAGACCGCGCCAGCGGCGCCACGCTGCCGCTGTACTACCACCGTGGCGAGTACTGGGTGGTGGGCCAATACGGCGCCAAATACGCGATCTCCGTGCGCAACAAGCTCAGCGAGCGCGTGCTGGCCGTGACCGCCGTCGACGGCGTGAATGTACTCAGCGGCGAAACCGCCGCCTGGGGCCAGACCGGCTATGTGTTCTCGCCCTGGCAGCAGTACCAGGTAACGGGCTGGCGCAAAAGCAGCAGCGAAGTCGCCGCGTTCGAGTTTTCCGCGCTGGGGGATTCTTATGCCGGCCGCACCGGAAGGCCTGCCAACGTGGGCGTAATCGGCGTGGCGCTGTTTCGCGAACAGCCGCCCGAGCCGGTGGCGCAGGCGCCAGTGTATTCCAGCCCCTACCGCAGCGAGCGCGAGGCCGACGCCCCCGCCAGCCTGCGCGGCGCGCCCCCGGCGCCTGCTGCGCCGGCGCCCGCAGCTGAATCGCTGGCCGACCGGGCGACCGGCGGCGCACAAGCCTCCGCCTCCGCCGAAGGGATGCTCAGGAAAGCGCAGCCTTCCCCGTTGCCGGCCCCCAAACTCGGCACGGGCCACGGGGCCCGCGAAAGCTCGGTGGTTTCGCACACCAGCTTCGCGCGCCTGCAAGCCCAGCCCAACGAAGTGATCCGCATCCGCTACGACAGCCGCGAGAACCTGGTTGCCGCCGGCGTGATCCGTCAGCCGATACCGACACCCGGCCCCAATCCTTTCCCCGAATCCCGCAGCTATTCTTATGTTCCAGATCCCTATTGATAGCGCAAGAAGCCACACGCGCTGGGCGATCACGGAACACCCTCTTCACCAGCATGAGCCGCGGAACCGGCCCTGGCCTATCCTGAGCCTGTCGAAGAGCCGGGCCGCAGGCGCAGCGGCCCCTTTCGAGATGAAAGGGGCAGGGAGAAGCCGCAGGCTACACGAAGTGAGCGACCGTGGGGGCGATAATCTGGCGCATGCCCAGCGCCCCGACGCCAGACAACGCAGCCGAAGACAGCGACGAATCGCTGATGCTGCGCTATGCGGCCGGCGACATCGCGGCTTTCGATGCGCTTTATGCGCGCCACGAGCTCGGCGTATGGCGCTATGTGTTTCGCAGCGTGCGGGTGCAGGCGTTGGCCGACGACCTGCTGCAGGACGTGTGGTTTGCCGTGGCGCGCAGCGCGCCCACTTACACGGTCTCGGCGCGTTTCAAGACCTGGCTTTTCACCATGGCGCACAACCGGCTCGTTGATTACTTTCGCACAGCGCGCAACCATGTGAGCATTGACGGCGATGAGGACGGAGAAGGTGGCGGCATAGCCGGCACGCTGGCCGCGGATTCGGGCTTCGGTCCCTTGCGGCGGCTGGAATCCAGCGAGCAGGCGGCCGCGCTGATCGCGGCGGTCGAGCGCCTGCCGCGCGAACAGCGCGAAGCTTTTTTGTTGCAGGCCGAAGCCGGCCTCAGCGTGGACGAGATCGCAGCCGCCACCGGCGTGAATTTCGAGACCGCCAAAAGCCGTTTGCGCTATGCGCGAAACAGCCTGCGCCAACAGCTACAGGAGTTTGCATGACAGAGCCTGACCGCAGCCCGCCCGGCGATGAGCTGGTGCAGCGCTACCGCGAGGCCAGCGCGCAGGACACGCGCCGCCCCGGCGCGCATGTGCGGGACGCGGTGCGGGCCCACGCGCAGATGGTGATCGCCGCAGGCAAGGCTCCCCCAGCAACGGACAACGCCCCCACCTCCCCCGCCGCCAACCAGTCACGCTGGAAAATTTCCGCCCTTGCTGGCCTGGCGCTGGCCGGCTTGACGGGCCTGCTGGTATTGCAATACGACCGTGGCACGGACGAGGAAAAAGACCTGGTGTTCGGCCAACCCAGCGCGAGCACGCCGCCTGCACCTGCACCTGCACCTGCACCTGCACCTGCAACGGCTCCAGCGGCGGCGGCACCGCAAGCACCCCAGGCCGATAAGCGCAGCGCCAAAGCCGCGCCCGCTGAAAACCTTGTACCCGCGCCCACGACGCAGGCGGCGGCCAAACCCGTTGCTCCACCCTCTATCACCGGCTCGGCCGCGCCCAAGACGGAAGACCAGGCCGCGCCACCGCCTTCGGCAAGCGCAGCCCCTTCACCAGCCCCACCGCCGCCCGCACCGGAGCTTGCCGCGGCCAGGGAAAGCCCACAGCCGGCACGGGCCGCGCGCCAGGCCGACGCCGCAACGGGCGGACTGGCAGCGCCACCGGCGCCCGTGCCGCAGGCTGAGGCACGGGCCGCGCCGCCCGCGCCCGCGCCCGCACCCCAGCCCCCGGCTCCCGTGGCTGCACCGGCGCCTGCCGCACGCGCCGCCACTGCTGCGCCTGTTGCCGCAGCGCCGGAACAAAAACGTGAAAAATCGGTCGCGCCAAGCTCCGCCCTGCGCGCGGAAGCGTCCGGCACACCCCTACTGGCAGGCGCATTGCAGAACGCGGCGCGCGCGGGTGATCTGGCGCAAGTGGAACGCCTGCTCCAGCAGGGCGCCGCCCTCAATGCCGCCGACGCGGCAGGCCGAACGCCTCTGATGCTGGCCGCCATGCAGGGACATACGGCCGTGGTCCAGCGCCTTCTGGCGGCGGGCGCAAACACGGCATTGATAGACCACGACGGCCTGAACGCACTGCAACATGCGCGCCGGCTGGGCTATGACGGAATTGCCCACCTGATCGAAGCGGCCCGCTGAGCTTGTGGCGGTGCCGGGCGCGCGAACGGAACCTATCGACGGTACACCCATCGACAGGGGCCAAGCCAGGCTGATGGCGCGAGGTACCATTGCAGCCCGCTTGCCCCTGAACCCTTTTTCCACGAACAGGTCCTTCCCATGGATATAGATCCCCTTGAAGTTGCCAAGGGCGACGACACCGACGACGCATCCTTTGCGCAGTTCCGCAAGCTCAACCAGTTTGTGGCCATCACGATTGCCCTGCTGGCCACTTTCATGGGCATTTGCAAGGTCAAGGACGACAACATCGTCCAGGCAATGCAGCAGGCGCAGGCCAACAAGCTGGACCACTGGAACTTCTACCAGGCGCGCAACATCCGCGAGGAAGTCGCCAAAGGCACGCTGCTACAACTGCGGCTGGCCGCCCCGTCACAGCCCGCTTCGGAGCAAGCCAACTACCAGAAGGCGATTGCGCAGTACGAGCAGCTGGCAGCCGAGCAGGCCAGAAAAAAAGACGAGCTGAAAGCACAAGCCGAGCAGGACCAGAAAGACTATGACGCCGCCAATTTTCGCGACGATCAATTCGACCTAGCTGACGCCCTGCTGGCCATTGCCATTTCACTGCTGGCCGTCACGGCGCTGACCCATTTCTGGTGGCTTTACTTTCTGGCGCTGGTGCCCACGGGTTTTGGCGTGATGATGGGTCTGGCCGGCCTGGCGGGCTGGGGTATTCATCCGGACATGTTGATCCGGCTGCTGTCCTAGTGGCTCCGGACGGCGTTCAAGCCTGGGCAAGGCGCCACCAAGGGCTCAGCTCGCGTAATACAGCACGGCCACGCAGTGGCAGGCGGTACCCGCTGCCACAAACAAGTGCCAGATGAAGTGCCCGTAGCGCAGCCTGGAATCGGTGGCGAAAAAGCCCACGCCCAAGGTGTAAAAAAGGCCGCCGGCCACCAGCCAGAACAAGCCCCAGCCCGGAATCAGTTCCAGCATGGGCTTGACGGCAATTACGGCAATCCATCCCATCGCGAGGTACAGCGCCGTGGACACGCGCGGGTAGCGTATGCCGGCGACGGCCTTCACCGCCACCCCGGCCAGCGCCATGGCCCAGACCAGGCCGAACAGCGTCCAGCCCCAGGGACCGCGCAGCACACCTAAGGTGAAAGGCGTATAGGTTCCAGCAATCAGCAGATAGATCGCACCATGGTCCAGCACCTGGAACACGCTCTTGGCACGCGCGGCGCGCACCGCCGGCAGCGCGTGGTACAGCATGGAGGTGAAATACAGCAGCACCATGCTGGCAGCGAACACCGAGGCGCCTGCAATGTCAATGGCATCACCTTGCCGCGCGCTGGCCGCCACCACGAAAGGGGCAGCCACTATCGCAGCGAGCAGCGCCATGCCGTGGCTGACGCTGTTGGCGATTTCCTCGCCCAAGGTTTGCGGCCGATCCTGGGGCAAGGCCACAGCGGCGGCAGAAGCCCTCATCGTTTGAGAAGCGCCTTGAGCACGTTCTGAACGCGCCGGGCATTGCCGGCATCAAAGTCGGCGGCCAGCACCTGGGCCGTGTCTTCGCCCCAGGTTTCGGCCGGCGCGGGCGCGTTGCGTTTGGTCAGCAGTTGCAGCTGCAGCATGCGGCGCGCGCTGATGTGCTCGGCAGGCGTGGGCAGGTCGGCGGCAATTTCCAGGCGCAGCAGCGCTTCGGCGGCATCCTTGCCCGAAGGCGTGCTGACGGCCTGCACCCAGCGGTTGCGCACGGCGGGCGGCACGGCCTTGCCGAGATCCTGCGCGCTGGGCAGTTGCGCCGGGTCGCGTTTTTCCCAGGCGGTGAGCAAATGCGTCAGCACCTCGCCGTGCGCCTGCACGGCGAGCTTTTTCAGGGCCTGGTTGGCCGCTTCAAAGGCTTCGCGCTGGGCGCGGAAGGCGGCGTCGCCCAGGCGCGGGCCGCGCTCTTCAAAGGCCGGGCGCTCGCTGCCGCGCGGGCCACGCTCGTCACGGCCCGGGCGGGCATCACGGTCGGGACGGTAGGGCTCGAACTTGTTGTCGGTGCTCTGGCGCGGGCCGCCCGGTTTGGCGCCCGGGCGCGCGTCCTTGCGGTCGCCGAACTTGCCGCCGCGGCCTGCCGGGGCGGGTTCGGGTTTTTTCATGCCGGGACGGTCGTCGCCGCGCCTTGCCACGACGGGCTTGGGCGCCGGCTTGGGTGCGGGTGGTGCTTCAGCTGGGGCGCCGGCAGGCTCGCCCGCTTCCGCAAATTCGGCGGCCGCTGCGGCCTGCGCGTTGGCAACAGGTTCAGCCCCAGCCTCCGGCGCAGCCGCAAGCGCGGCTTCGACGGAAGGCGTATCAGCGGCTGGCGCGGGTGCAGGCGCCGCCGCGGCGGCCACAGGCACCTGGCCTCGCACAATGGCTTCCAATGCCTTGGCAGCGGCATGGATCTTCTGGGCGTCCCCGCTGGCAGTGGCGGCTTCCACGGCTTTGGATGCTTCCAGCACCATGCGGTCGTATTCACCCAGGGCCGCGGCGGCTTTCTCGCGCTCGGCAGTCTTGCGCTGGAAAGCATCGTCTATCGGCTTGCGGAAGGCGTCCCACATCTTCTGCTCTTGCTTGCGCTCTATGGGCACGGCCTGCGCCTCATGCTGCCAGCGCTGTTGCAGCGACTTGACGGCGTCTATGCGCAGCTGCGGCTCGGCGCCCAGCACGTTAGCCTCTTCAATCATGGCCTTGCGACGCGCGATGCTCTCGGTGCGCGCCGCGGTCAGCGGGGCATCAGCCGTTTCCATGGCCGCCTTCCACACGGGCTGGATTTCGGCAAAGGCTTTTTCACCCAGGTGGCCGGCTTCGCGCCATTTCTCGACAAAGCCATTGAGACTGCGGATGTGGTGCTTCCAGTCGGTGTTGCCCTTGTTGGCTTCCGCCCAGGCCAGCACTTCGTCAATCAGCAGCTTGCGCTCGGCCTTGACGGTTTCATTCTGTTCCTTGAGCTTCTCGAGCCAGGCCTCGACGACCTTGTGCGCATCGTTGCAGGCATCGTCAAAACGCTTCCAGAGCGCGTGATTGGGAGTGCCGCCCTGGTCGCTGGTCTTCCACTGCTCGCGCAACGCGCGCAGGGTTTCCTGCTGCTTGCGCCCGCCCAGCGGCTTGGCCACCAGTGCTTCGGCCTTGACCACCAGTTCTTCGCGGATCTGGTCGGCGCGCCAGCGCTGCCAGCCTTCGAGTTCGCCGGCCGCGGTGAGCGCGGCATGCGCGGCCGCTTCGAGCTTGCTGTCGATGTTGCGGATGTGTTCCTTGAGCGCCTGACGCAGCTCGGCCGCGACCTTGGGTGTGGACTTTCCGTGTCCTTCGGTGACTTCATGCTCAAGCTTGGCGAGCGCAGCCTGCACCGCGGCCGCGGCTTTCTCGCGCATCTCTTTGAGCACGGCCGGATCGATCCTGGCCTTGGGCGCGCGCGCGGCAGCCTCGCCTTCAGCCGGAGCCTGGCCACGAGCAGCACGCAATTCATCGGCCCACACGGGCACGGCCGGCAATGGCGCGGCCGTGTCTTCGGCGGCCTTGACGGCTTGGGTGAGCGCGCCCTGAAAGGCCTCCCACACGGCCAGCAACTGGCCGCGCGAGGCATCGAGCAGCGGCGGAAACTTGGCGTCCACGCTGGCCCAATTGGCGTCCTGCGTGAGTTCATCAGCCTGGCCCTGCCAGTGCGCGACGTCGGCCTTCAGGGTGTCCAATGCGCCTTCAGCTTCGCGCCAAGGCTTGATGGACAGCACCTCGATACGCTGCGCGATCAGCACCGCGGCTTCGCGCTGCACCTGGGTGCGGTGCTGCAGGTCTTCAATTGTCTTGACGCGCTCAGCCAGCTGCGCCTTGAAGCCGGCCAGCGGTTCCTTGGACAAGGGCGCGCCGGCTTTGGCGGCGTCGCGCTGCCAGGCCAGGGCGTCGGCCAGGTTGAGCTTGGGCACGGCCAGCAGCGCCTGGGCTTTTTCGGCCCACTCGGCGGCCACGGCTTCCTGGCCCTTGCTGCGCTTGATCTCGTCCAGTTTTTCCTTCAGCGGTTTGGCCGCGCCCTTGTCGCGGTTGGACAGATCTTTGTAGACCTCGGCCATCTGCTCAGCCGTGGGCTCGGTCGCCAGCCAGGTGCGGATGCGCGAGGCGCGCTCGCCGGAGGTGGGTGCGGAAAACGCGCCGCCGGTCAGGCCGTCCAGCGGATGGGCTTCGGGCTGCTTGTTGGATGGCGTTTTCACTGCGGGAGTGTCGGGTTTGGAAGATTTGAACATGGGAACGCAAACTCAAAAAAATAGTTGCCGCCGCCCGCAAGACCTCCCCGTGAGGGGAGCTTTGCGCAGCGGCAGCAGGTATTGGAATGGATGGGAGACCGCGCCGCGCAACCCGTGTTGCGCGCATTGGCCCTGACCCCATAAAAGCTTTATCAATAAAGCGCTGGTGCTATTTTCGCCTTTTTTAAGGCATCGCCAAATTCAGTTCCGCGCGGGGTGTCCATTTCGCTTCCGGCGGCACGGCCTTGGCCGCGCCCAGGAACAGCCTTTCGGGCGGCAAATCGCGGGAAGCCAGGTAATCTTTCACCGCCACGCCGCGTTGCACGGCCAACTCGCGCATGGCGTCATCATTGACCTTGATGTCGGCCAGCAGCAGCCTTTCCATCTCGGGCACGGACAGGTCCTTGGCCAGGCCTATTAGATTGCGCGGCTTGGGCATGTCGGCGCGTTTGTAGACTTCCTTGAGCAGCTCCGGGTATTCGGCCGGGCTGATGCTGACGGCGGCCGAGGTGGTGCCACCCTCCTTCACGGTGATGCG
>Ga0209676_1003181_pt1 | contig 10436 bp, 7 predicted proteins | sample AraplaCvi_mLB_r2_FD_184282 | JGI IMG/M metagenome (GOLD analysis project Ga0209676, IMG submission 184282) | Arabidopsis root microbial communities from North Carolina, USA - plate scrape MF_Cvi_mLB_r2 (SPAdes) (version 2) | ecosystem: Host-associated > Plants > Roots > Endosphere | place: USA...
GCCCGCCCCACCCCCGGCGTCGTCCCCCGGCCCACCGGCTGGCGCGCCGATCCCGCCTACCGCGAGACGGTCGAGAACCTCGCCGCCGCCCTGGCCCACGCCATGCCGGACCGGATCGCATGAGCCGCCTCCTCGCCCCGGCCCTGCTCATCGTCCTGCTGCTCGCGATCTGGGAGATCGCCTGCCGCCTCCTCGACGTGCCCGTCTACTTCTTGCCGCCGCCCAGCGCGGTCGCCGCCTCCCTCATCGAGCGCGCGCCAGTCCTCGCGAGTTCGGCGCTTCAAACCTTCCGGATGGCGCTCCAAGCCCTGCTGGTCGCGAGCCTTCTCGGCGGCGGCCTGGCGCTGGCCGTCTCGCTCAGCCGGTCGGCGGAGCATGCCGTTCGCCCCTTCGCCGTCGCGCTCCAGGTCACGCCCGTGGTGGCCATCGCGCCGCTGGTTCTGATCTGGGCCGGACTGGATCACGCCGACCGCGCGGTCATCGCCCTCGCCGCCGCCGTCGCCTTCTTCCCCATCTTCTCGGGGGTGCTCACCGGACTGAAGTCCGCCGACCCCGATCTCGAACGCCTTTTCGACCTCTACGGCGCCTCTCGCATTCAGCGCCTCCTTCGCCTGCGCATCCCCGCCGCCCTGCCCTTCGCCCTTGAAGGCCTGCGGGTCGCCTCCGGCCTCGCGGTGATCGGCGCGGTAGTGGCCGAGTTCGTGTCCGGATCCGGCGCGACCCAGGGGCTGGCGTGGAGACTGCTCGAATCCGGCAACCGGCTCCGCACCGCCGACATGCTGGCGGCGCTGGTCTGCCTGATGGCCATGGGGCTGGCGCTCAGCGCCGTCGTCGGCGTGGTCGAGCGCCGCGTACGTGCGCATCTGTCCTGATCCGCGCGTTAGTCACGGGTTAAGGCCGCCGCAGATACCGTCCACGATACGCCTTCCGCGTTCGGAGCCGCTCTTGCGCCGCGCCCATTGCCTAACCCTCGGCCTTGCCACTGTCGCCCTCGCGACGGGTCTCGCCGGCGCGTCCATGGCCCAGACCGCTCCGACCTCCGCGCCGCCCCGTTATCTGAACTGGGCCGGGCGTAGCGAAGCGACTCCCGCTCCCGTCGCTGTCTCGGGCCAGCCCGCCACGAACCAGCGCCGTCCCAACCGCGTCATCCCTCACGGCGGCGCCGCCCCTGCGCCCGCCCCGGCGCCCACCGCCCCGCGTCGCACCCTCACGCCCGCCAACGCCTGGCTGCGTCCCGCCGCCGCGCCCGTCCCGACGGCGGCCCCGCCCGCTCCCGCGCCTGTCGCGCCGGCCGCACCCCGTCCGGTCGCACCCCCGCCCGCCCGCACCCTCCCCGACTTCCTGCCGGAACAAGGCGGTCGTGGTCAGCCGGTCCCCGCCGACGTCGCGCTCGCCGCATCGCAACCGCCCGCGCCTGTCGCGCCGGCCGCCGCCGCTGATCCCATGGCCCCGCGCCGTGACGCTCCCATCTTCCGCATGCAGCAGCCGGCTCCCGCCGCCCAGCCGACCAGCGCTGAGCCGGAACAGGCCGCCCGCCGCTACTCCGTCCACCGCCTCAACGGTCAGGAGCCGGACGCCCTGACCATGCCCGCGCCGACCATGGTCGACGTGGCCACCGTCAATCTGGACCAGACCATCGCCTCACAGGACCTCGCACAGCCGGCGCAGGCTCCGACCCTCATCCGCGACGCCCAGGGCCGTGTCCGGGCCCAGCCCGCCGCGCCGGAAGGGGACTATCAGTGAGCGACACCCTCACCCCGTCGCGCCTCCCCGATCTGATCGCCCTGGCCGAGGAAGGCTCCAGCGAGAAGCGTCGCGCCCTGCTGCGTGAACTGACCGAACACTTCTTCGGAACGCCCGCCCGCACGGCCACGGAGGACACCCTCTACGGCGTGGTTCTCGCCAAGCTCGCTGACGATATGGAGCTGGCCGTCCGCGCCGAGCTCTCGACCCGCTTCGCCAATACGCCCGACGCGCCCCACGCCCTGATCCGCCGCCTCGCCAACGACGAGGCCGCCGTCGCCGGCGCTGTCCTGGCGCATTCGCCGGTGCTGACGGACGAAGACCTGCTCGGCGTCGTCCGCAAGCACGGCCAGGATCACCTGCGCGCCGTCTCGGCCCGCACCTCGGTTTCGGAAGCCGTGTCTGAGGTGATTGTCGAGCGCGGCGATGACGAGACCCTGGGCACGCTGCTGCGCAATGACGGCGCCCGCCTGTCGCGCAAGGCCTCCGAGACCGCCGTCGAGCGCGCCAAGGCCAACCCGGCCCTGCATGATGCGACGGTGTCGCGCGCGGGTCTGCCCGCCGACCTGCTCAACGACATGTATTTCGTCGTCGAGGCCCGGCTGCGGAACCAGATTCTCGAGCAGAACGCCCGCATGGACCCGGCGCTTCTGGACGCCGCCCTCGCCGCCGGTCGCGCCCGGGTCGCCACCGACGACGGCGCCCTGCCCGCCGACTATTCCGAATGCCTCGCCTACGTCGAGGAGTTGAAGGCCGCCGGGCAGCTGACACCCCAGATGCTGGCCCGCTTCCTGCGCTCGGGTGGGCGGACGTCCTTCCTGATCGCCCTGGCCCAGCTCTCGGACATCGACTTCCACACCGCGCGCCAGATCGTTGACCGGCGCGAGCTCGACGCCCTAGCCGTGGTCTGCAAGGCGGCCGACCTGGATCGCGCCCTGTTCCTGACCTACGCCGTCGTGCTGCTCAACGACGACGGCGACGCCATGGCCAAGGCCCACTCCTACGCCCGCATGTACGCCGAGCTCAGCCGCGAGGCCGCTCTGCGCACCCTCCGCTTCTGGCGCATGCGCCGCGGAGCCCAGGCCGCCTGACCCAAACAGAAACGCCCGCCGGATCACTCCGACGGGCGCTTCAACCAATCCTTCCGGACGGCTTACTTCTTGGCGCGGGTCGCGCGGGCCGGCTTACGGCCGCCCTGGCCCAGGCCCATCTGCTTGGCCAGGTCCGAACGCGCCTTGGCGTAGTTCGGGGCGACCATCGGATAGTCCTTCGCGAGGTTCCACTTGGCGCGGTATTCCTCGGGGCTCATGTTGTACTTGGTGCGCAGGTGCCGCTTCAGCGACTTGAACTTGCGGCCGTCTTCCAGGCAGATCAGGTAGTCCGGGGTGATCGACTTGCGGACCGGAACCGCCGGCTCGCGGGGCTCGGGCTCCGGCTCGACCGTGCCGGTCGAAACCTGCGACAGCGCCGCGTGGATGCTCGAAATCAGGCCGGGAACTTCCGAGGCCTGCACGTTATTGTTGCCGACATAGGCCGACACGATGTCGGCGGTCATCTCGAGCAGTTGCGAATTCTCTTCCATGATCATCCCGCCCACTAACTTTTTTGGGTTCGACTGAATCAACAACGACCAATCGTCGGCGCTTTGAATAGAGTCGTTCTGTTTTGAAAGCAATGGCGGTTAACCGGCGGATCTATGGGACAGCCACCGCGCCCTCTTCAATCCCCGATCAGCGACCGAAGTTTTCCGCCAGCGCCAGCATCGCGGCGCGTTCCGGCGCGGAGTAATCGTCCAGCGCCTCTTCCTCGCCGTCCCGGATCGCCCTCAGTAGAGCGGGCGTCAGAGCCGAGGACAGCGACCAGTTCCAGTAACGCAGAACCGTCTGCGCCCGGTCGACGGCCAACATTTCATAGGTGACCTGCACCCGCTCCCAGACCGGATCGGGAGAACCGTCCGCCTGCACTTCCGGCCGGCGCATCGACCGCCACAGGGACTGCAACTCCGTCCGGCCCAGCCCGGTCGCCTTGCACAGGATGGCCAGAGGCTCGCCGCCGGGGTCCCCCATGATCTTGGCGCCGGTGATCGGCTTGACCCCCGACAGATAGGCGATCTCGGTCGCGATCTCCCGTGACAAGCCCTTCTGGCCCGCGGCCGCCACGGCCTCCTCCAGCCCGCCGTAGGGGCTCTTGGCGATCGCGGCGCGGTTCCGTTGCCGCCGCTCGATGAACTGCAGGGCCTTGCGCGAGACCGGGTCCTGCCAGCCTTCCTCGGCGGCCATGGCGAAGACATCCTCGGACACCTCCTGCATCACCTCCCGCGACACCGCGAACCGCTGCAGGATCGTCCGCCGGTCATCAGGACCGCTCCACCAGAACATGACGTAGGCGCCCGAAGGCCGCAGTTCGGGGCGCTTCAGCAGGTGAACACACAGATTCCGGTCGGTCCGGCTCAGGCTGACCACGCCTTCCACCGCCACCTGGCTCAGCCGCGCCGAGGTATTGCGCAGCACCGCCTCGGTCACCTGGCTTTCGCCGAAACTCAGCAGGGTCTCGCTGACCACCTCCGACAGCCCCCGACGGCTGGCCATCAGGAACCGGTGCTCGACCGTGGCGTCCCGCGCGCAGGCGACCAGGTCGGCGTCGGACAACGAGGCGCACTGTTCGATCAGCAGGCCGGCGATGGCGGGTTCGTCCCGCAACAGCATCCGCGCCAGGGCATTGGGCAGTTCGGCCAGCGGCGCCAGCCGCGCCGCCACTCGGCGTCTATCCTCGGGCGACGCCAGCCGCAGCATTTCCACCAGCAGGTCCCCGGTCACCGCCCGCTCGAAGGCGTTGATCCGGCTCGCCGGCAGGGACACCACATCCGCCAGCCGCTTCAGCAACGCATGGCGCGCGCGAAGACCGGCGACGGGCGCGGTCTCCTCGGGCTGGGCGGCGGGTTCGGACATAGCGAACCGACGATAAGGCGAGGCCGGTTAACCGCCTGTGACGACCCGAAACCTCAGACAACCTAGGGTAAAACCCGTGCTCAGTCGCCCAGCAGAGCGAGCAAGTCGGCCTCGGGCAGGTTCGGATCCGCCAACGGATTGGCGCTCACCTGGCCATACCAGTTCGGCGAAACCAGCGGCCTCGGGCGCGCGAAGCGGATCCAGTCCGCTTCCAGGATCATGTCCACCGGCGCCTCGCGGTTGACCTCCCGATTGATGGCTTCCGCATCCTCTGGCGCCGGCGGCACGGCGTCGCTGGTGGTGTAGGCGATCAGCCCCACCTGCATCACCGGGCTCCCCTCCATCCGATAGAAGCGATCACGCACCCGCCAACGCGTTTCGCCCTCGGGCCGCGCCAGGGCGATCAACGACATTCCCGCGCGCACCAGCCTCAGCTCGACCCAGCCCGACGGGAAGGGCCGCAGTTTCAGCGAGGAATAGCTGTTGAACGTCGACTTGGTCTCCGTCATCGGCTCGCCCGCGACGTGGCCCACGCCTGTGGTGATGAAGTGCCAGTTCTCGGACCTCGGCGCCCAGGTCTCCGCGCTCAGGCGATTGGGCACGCGCGCCATCAGCCCGCCCAAAGACCAGGTCCCGCCCGGTATGGCGCCGCCGTGCCCGCGCACCCGCACCCGGGCGCGCACGTCGAAGTCGCCGCGCACCTCGCGGAACAGGAAAGGCGCATTCAGGTCCCGCACCCAGGCCGAGTGATAGGGCTCCAGATGCAGGGCGCCCGGCGTACTTTCGCCGACGTCCAGCGCCTTGATCTTGTCCGGCCAGCCATAGGTCTCGTCGAACCGGCTCCAGCCCGCCAGGGCCTCGCCATTGAACTCATCCGACAGGTCCGTCAGATCATCCTGCGCCCACGCGGGAGAGGCGGCCAGCACGGCCAGACAAGCAAGAAGGGCGCGCATCACGGCTCCACCGGCGACCAAGGGTCCGGGCATGACGCGTGAACGCCGGCGTCCGTAAAGTCCCGTGCGACGGATTTGCGCCCAGCGGGCGCGCGCCTACAGGCCCTCGAACAGCGCCGTCGACAGATAGCGCTCGGCGAAGCTCGGGATGATGGCCACCACCGTCTTGCCCGCGTTCTCCTCCCGCGCCGCGACCCGGAAGGCCGCCGTCAGGGCCGCCCCGGACGAGATGCCGACCGGAATGCCCTCGACCCGCGCCGCCTTGCGGGCCATCTCGAAGGCGTCCTCGTTCGACACCTGCTCGACGCCGTCGATCACCGAACGGTCCACGATCGACGGGATGAAGCCCGCGCCGATGCCCTGGATCTTGTGCGGCCCGGGCTCCCCGCCGGACAGCACGGCCGAGGCGGTCGGCTCGACCGCGATCATCTGCACCGACGGCTTGCGGGCCTTCAGCTCCTGGCCGACGCCGGTGATCGTCCCACCGGTGCCCACGCCCGCGATCACGAAATCGACCGCGCCGCCGGTATCCGCCCAGATCTCCTCGGCCGTGGTCGCGCGGTGGATGGCCGGATTGGCCGGATTGTCGAACTGGGCGGGGCTCACCGCACCAGGCGTCCGCTCCAGCAGATCCTGCGCCATGGCGATCGCGCCCTTCATGCCTTTTTCGGCCGGGGTCAGGACCAGTTCCGCCCCGAGCAGCGCCAGCATCTTGCGGCGCTCCATCGACATGCTCTCGGGCATGACCAGAACCAGCTTGTACCCCTTGGCCGCGGCGACGAAGGCCAGGGCGATGCCGGTGTTGCCGCTGGTCGGCTCGATCAGAACACTGCCCGGGCCGATCTTCCCGGCCTGCTCCAGCGCCTCGATCATGGCCACGCCGATCCGGTCCTTCACCGACGCGATCGGGTTGAAGAACTCCAGCTTGGCCAGCACGCGCGCCTTCGGCTGATATTCCGCCGACAGCCTCGGAAGACCGACCAGCGGCGTGTCGCCGATCGTCTCGATGATCGAGTCATAGATCTTGCCGCGGCCCACCTTGCGGTGACGGCTGGGGTCGTACGAAGCGTCGGTCATGGGAGGTCTCCGGCGGTCGGACTGGCTAAAAATCGGGTGCGAACAGTGCGAAGAGTGCGAAGGAACTTCACTCATCCGGCGAACCGGACGTCTCGATCTAGGCACGCTGTCGCCGTGAAGCAACGCCGCAAGGGCGACGACTTGACGGACTTGCTTCCATGAAGCCTTTGCCCGTGTTCCGCGTTGCAGTGCGCGGAGCCGTATAGAAGCGGGCTCTTCCGGGGGACAAGCCACTGAAAGATCAGCCTGACAGCGCGCCCGTCGTCGCCGCCTTCCTGGCCCACCCCGGCGAGATGGCCGAACGAATCCGCGCGCATGACTGGGCCTCGACCCCCTTGGGTCCGATCAATGACTGGCCGCAGAGCCTGAAGACCGCGACAGGGCTCGTCGTCGCATCGCCCGTACCGATCGTCATGTTGTGGGGCCCGCAGGGCGTCATGATCTACAACGACGCCTATTCGATCTTCGCCGGCGGACGCCACCCACAACTGTTGGGCTCCAACGTGCTTGAGGGCTGGCCCGAGGTGGCGGACTTCAACGCCAACGTCATGAAGGTCGGTCTGGCGGGTGGCACCCTCGCCTACAAAGACCAGGAACTGACCCTGTATCGCCACGGTCGGCCCGAACAGGTCTGGATGAATCTCGACTACTGGCCCGTTCCCGGAGAGAACGGGAAACCGGCAGGCGTGATCGCCACTGTCGTCGAGACCACTGAGAGGGTGACCGCTGAACGGCGGCAGGCTGAGACGAACGAACGTCTCGATCTCGCCCTGTCCGCGGGTCGCGGCGTCGGCACGTGGGAATGGGACATCGCCGCCGACAGGGTCGTCGCCGACACCCGGTTCGCGCAAATCTATGGCGTCGATCCGGCCATGGCCCGCGACGGCGCGCCGCTTAAGGAATTCTTCGCGGCCATGCACCCCGACGACGCTGATCGCGTCGCGGCGGAGATCGCGCATACCCTCGACACCCAAGAGGCGTTCCGGTCTGAGTACCGGCTTGTCCAGCCCGATGGCGAAATCCGGTGGGTCGCCGCCGAGGGCCGGATCATCGCGGACGAGGACGGCAAGCCGGCCCGTTTCCCGGGCGTCACGTTCGACATCACTGATCGTCGCGCGGAAGCCGCCGCCCTGGCCGAGACGGAAACCCGCTACGACGCCCTGTTCGGCGCCATTACTTCAGGTTTCTGCATCATCCAGATGAAGTTCGACGAGGCCCTTCGCCCCGTCGACTACATGATTGTCGAAGCCAATCCGGCGTTCGAGGAAATGACCGGTCTGCGCGACGCCGAAGGCAAGTGGGTGTCCGAAATCGCCCCGGGCCTGGAGCAGCACTGGTTCGACCTCTACGGCGGCGTCGCCCTCACCGGTGAGACCGTCCGGTTCGAAAATCCCGCTGACATCTTTGGCCGCTGGTACGATGTGGAAGCGCTTCGCATCGGCGAGCCCGCCACCCACCGCGTCGCCATTCTGTTCAACAACATCACCGAACGAAAGCGGTTCGAGGCGCAGCAGGCCGCCTTGATCGAGCTGGACGACGCGATCACCTCACTTAGCGACGTGACGGAAATCGGCTTCGTCGCCTCCCGCATCCTCGGCCATGCTCTCCAGGCCTCGCGTGTCGGCTATGGCGTGATCGACGCGAGCACGGAAACAATCATAGTCGAGCGCGACTGGGTGCGCGGCGACGGCCCCAGCGTCGCCGGCGTGCACAATTTCAGGACTTATGGCAGCTACGTAGCCGACATCCTGAACGGCGATCCGGCGGCGATCACCGACGTCAGGACTGATCCGAGGACCCGCGACGCGCCGGACGCTCTGCTCGCCTATGGCATCCAAGCCTTGCTTGACGTGCCCGTCACAGAGAACGGGCACGTGATCGGCCAGATTCTCGTCCACTCATCCGAGCCTCGCCTTTGGGACGCGGATGAAATCGCCTTCGTGCGCAGCTTTGCTGAGCGGACCCGGGCGGCCATGGCCCGGCGCGAAGCCGAGCAGGCGTCGCGAGAGAATGCGGAAGAGCTCCAGCGGCTCGCCGATAGCCTCCCGTTGCTGGTCAGCTTCGTCGATACGGACCTTCGTTATGTCTTCGCCAACAAGGCCTACGAAGACTGGTTCCGCCTCGTCCCCGGCGAACTCAGGGGCCGGCCGGTGCCTGACGTGGTCGGCGAAGCTGCATGGGAGGTCATGGGACCCATTGTGCGCCGGGCCCTGGACGGGGAAGCGTTCGTCAGCGAGCAGACCGTCGTCTACCCGCACGTGGGAGAGCGCCACGTCCGCTCGGAGTTCGTGCCCCGCCGCGACGCCGAAGGCCGCGTCGACGGCTATTACGCCATGGTGCAGGACGTCTCCGCCCAGCACGCCGCGCAGTTGGCGCTCCAACGTCACGCCGCGCGGCTCGACTTCCTCAACACCCTGGCTGAAGAAACCCAGAGGCTGTGGGACGCCGATGAAATCCTGGCCGTCACAACCCGCATGGTGGGCCAGTACCTCGGCGTCTCCATCTGCGCCTACGCAGACATGGACGCCGACGAGGACGGCTTCACCATTCGGGGCGATTGGTCAGCGCCCGGGTCTGCCACCATTGTCGGCCATTACAAACTGGCGGACTTCGGCAAGCTCGCGGTCAGCGAACTCGGCGCGGGCCGTCCGCTCATCGTCAACGACAACCTCGAAGAGCTCGCGCCGGAAGAGGCGGCGACCTTCCAGGCCATCGGGATCACCGCGACCATTTGCATGCCGCTCATCCGCGAGGGTCGCCTGACGGCCCTGATGGCGATCCACGACAAGGTTCCGCGGCGCTGGACGGATGAGGAGCTTGAGACGATCCGGGAAGTCACGGAGCGCTCCTGGGCGCACGTCGAACGAGTTAGGGCCGAAGCGGATCTGCGAGACAGCGAGGCGCGCTATCGCACCCTGTTCGACACCATGGACGAGGGCTTTTGCATCATCGAGTTCATCGATGGCCCGCAGGGACCGCTCAGCGACTATGTCCACGTCGAAGCCAACGCCGCCTATGCCCAGAACGCCGGCATTCCGGATGTTGTCGGCCAGAAGGTTCGGGAGATGGTTGGGGCGGAGGCGCAAAGCTGGATTGATCTGTACGGCGAGGTCCTTCGCACCGGCCAGCAGATCCGCTTCGAGAAGGAACTTGAAGAGACCGGCCGTTGGCTTGAGCTCGCGGCTTTCCGGGTTGAGCCGGCCAGCCGCAAACAAGTCGCTGTGCTGTTCAAGGATCTGACCGAGAAGCGCCGGGCCGAACTCGCCCTCCAGACCCTCAACGCGACGCTCGAGGAACGGGTTGAAGAACGCTCCCGGGAACTTCAGGAGGCGCACGAAGCTCTGCGCCAATCCCAAAAGATGGAAGCCGTCGGCCAACTCACAGGCGGCATCGCCCACGACTTCAACAACCTGCTCGCCGGCATCTCCGGCAGCCTTGAGCTTCTCCAGCGCCGTCTGCACGAGGGCCGGCTCGCCGGGGTCGAGCGCTACATCGACGCCGCCCAGGGCGCGTCCCAGCGCGCCGCCGCCCTGACCCAACGCCTGCTGGCCTTCTCCCGCCGCCAGACGCTTGATCCCAAACCCGTCGCCATCAATCGGCTGATCGGCGGCATGGAAGAGCTGATCCGGCGCACCATGGGTCCGGATATTGAGGTCGAGGTTGTCGGGGCCGCCGGTCTGTGGACCACCCGCGTCGATCCCTCCCAGCTCGAGAA
>Ga0209676_1003189_pt1 | contig 10409 bp, 10 predicted proteins | sample AraplaCvi_mLB_r2_FD_184282 | JGI IMG/M metagenome (GOLD analysis project Ga0209676, IMG submission 184282) | Arabidopsis root microbial communities from North Carolina, USA - plate scrape MF_Cvi_mLB_r2 (SPAdes) (version 2) | ecosystem: Host-associated > Plants > Roots > Endosphere | place: USA...
CGACCTGCATATAGGCGCCGCCCTTGCCCGGCTGGGTGTGCTGGATCTTGGTGACCTTCCAGATCCCCTTTTCATATTCGATAATATTGCCGGGACGGATTTCAACGCCGGTGATTTTCATCGCGCAAGCTTTCTTAGAAGGAAGGGCACAGTTCAAGGATGGAAAGAGCAAAGCGGCGCCCGCCGGGCACAGCTATCAGGTGCGCGCCTTTAGCCGCGCCAGCGCCGAAGGGCAAGCCGCAGCGTTAGGGCGTCGCGACGACCAGCTGGCGCGTGCGCCGATAGCTGGCCCAGACGAGCACGACGAAGAGGATGAGGCCGACCCATGGCGCGTAGGGCGCATAGCCATCGCCGGTGACCGCGAGCGGCGCATCATTGTCGGTCACATAGACGGTGCCGGCATAAAAGACGCCGAGCAGGCTTTCGCCGACGATCATCCCCGTAGCGGTCAGCACGCCCATCCGGTGCGCAAAGCTCGCGTTCGGGCGTTTCGATGCCCAGCGATCATAGAACCAGCCGCCGATCGCACCGATCACGACGGGCAGGATCACCGCCATCGGCAGATAGATGCCGATCCCGATCGCGAGCGGCGGCAGCCTGAGCTTGCCCGCGCGCCCGAGCAGCGCATCGACGATGATGAAACCGATCCCGGCGAGCACGCCATAACCGAGCATCGTCCAGTTGAGGTCGCCGCCGAGCACGCCCTTCGCCAGCGACGAAATCAGCCCCGCCTGCGGCGCCGCCAGCGCTTCAGGACCTGCGCCGGGGACGCCGACAAAACCAACGGTCTCATTGAGCACATTGAGCACCGGCGGCACAACGAGCGAGCCGAAGATCACGCCGATGATCAGCGCAACCTGCTGCTTCCACGGCGTCGCGCCGACGAGCTGGCCGGTCTTCAGATCCTGCAGGTTGTCGTTCGAAATCGTCGCGATGCCGAAGACGAGCCCGGTGACGATCAGCGCATAGGCGACCATCGCGGCGATTTCTTCCTCTCCGCCGCCCCGCCCAAGCAGGCCGAGCAGGAGCAGCGACGAAGCGATGATCGCGAGGATGCCGATTCCCGACACCGGCGAGTTCGACGCACCGATCAGGCCCGCCATATAGCCGGTGACCGACGCGATCATCAGCCCGATGATAATGATAAAGAGCAGCGCGCCCGCGATCAGGATCATCGCCGATCCCGCGAGCGGCCCGCCCGCGAGCACGGTCCAGAGCAGCCAGCCGATCGGCAGCATCAGCGCCAGCGATCCGCCGAACACCCAGTTGATCGACATATCCTGTTCTTCGATCGCCAGCGTCTCCCCGCCCTGCCGCGCGCGGCTCGCCGCCATGGCAGAGCGGATGCCGCCGATCACCGGCCCCGCAATCTTGACCAGCGTCCAGATCGCCGCGATCGCGATCACGCCCGCGCCGAAGAAGCGGACATCGGCGCGGAACACGGTGTTCGCCAGCGTCTCGGCATCGCCCGTCCCGCCCTGCGTCAGGATCGGCAGCAACACCCACCAGCCGGTGACCATCCCGACAAGCTGCGCCATGCCGACCGACAGGCCCACAAGATGCCCGACGCCGAACAGCGCGAAAGCGAGTCCGCCCGCGATGCCGGTCGCGCCGCTGCCGACCGCAAACCAGCGCGCAACCTCGGCGCCCGCGAGCTTCATCTGGGTCATCAGGGTAAAGACCGCCGCAACGATCGAATTCCACAGCAAGGCCGACAATCCGGCGCGATTCTCTTCGGCGCCCTCGGCGCTCGCGGCGCCGACCTGCAGCACCTCGGCGGCAGCACGGCCCTCGGGATAGGGAAGGTCCGACTCGACCACCAGCGCGCGGCGCAGCGGCACGGAGAAGAGCACGCCCAAAATCCCGCCAAGCATCGTGATCGCGGTGGTCTCCAGCATCGGGAAGCCCTGCCAGTAACCGACCATGACCAGCCCCGGCAGCACGAAGATGATCGCCGCCAGCGTGCCCGCGGCGCTCGCGATCGTCTGGACGATATTATTTTCGAGGATCGTCGACCCGGCCATATAGCGCAGCAGCGCCATCGAAATCACCGCCGCGGGAATCGAGGTCGCAAAGGTCAGACCGACCTTCAGCCCCAGATAGACGTTCGCCGCGGTGAACATCAGCGTCAATATGCCGCCGAGCACAATCGCCCGGAGCGTCAATTCGCGGCCACGCGATGTCGGCGTTGCGGTGGTATCGGTCATCAATATTCTCCCCGTCCGCTGTCTTGCGGGGCCCCGCAAACAGTGCAAGCAAAAAGCCACGAACCGAGGTCGGTTGGACCGAAACGCCAAAAGCGACGAACCAATATCTTTCTGACGCTTCGATCCAATATGCCGCGCGACATCAATGCCATATCGACAGCGATGATGAGTATCGATCTTTCGGACCTTACCCCGCCGCCTCTGCGCGGCAACGCAGCAACTTCGTCGCGCGGGGCACCTTGCGCCGGCCTTTTTGGCTGGCGCAAGGATGCGGCGCCGCAGCCTGCTTCGAAAGAGAATCCGAAAACGCCGGGGCGCGATTACCCGGCAGGTTGATCCGCAAGGAGCGCGCCGAACGCGCGCACGGCGGCCGCCGGTCCTTCGGGATGCGCCCATACCCCGCCCGATACGGCAAGGAAATCGGCCCCGGCCTCGATCAGCACCGGCGCATTGTCGACCGTGATCCCGCCGATAGCAACACACGGCAGTTCGAACATGCCCTGCCACCATGTGAGGATTTCGGGTTCGGCATGATGCTCGACCGCCTTGGTCGTCGTCGGAAAAAAGGCGCCGAAGGCGACATAATCGGCGCCCGCCTCGCCGGCTTCCATCGCGAGGTGGCGGCTCGCATGACAGGTCACCCCGATCTGCGCCTGCGGCCCCAATATCTTGCGCGCTTCCCTGGGATCGCCGTCGTCCTGCCCCAGATGCACGCCGTCGGCGTCGAGCCGCTTGGTCAGCGCAACATCGTCATTGACGATAAACGCCACGTCGTGCGCGGCGCAGATCGCCTGCAGCGGTTCGGCAAGCCGCGCCGCCTCGTGCTGGTCGATGTCCTTGACGCGATACTGGAACGCGGCAACCGGCCCGGCGCCCAGCGCTTCGGTCAGACGGTCGGAAAAATCACCGCCGACGTCGAGCGGCGAAATGAGGTAAAGTTGGCAGGTCGGTGCTTTCATGGCGCGTTCATAGCGGCGCGGTCACAGACGGGCAAATGCAGAACATACACCGCCTCGCGATCCTCGCCCTCCCCGCCGCCCTCGCCCTTTCCGCCTGCGCCACGACGCGCGGCGCGCCGCTGCCCGACGGCAGCGACGTCGCGCTAGGCCAGAAAGCCTATGTCGACGGCCCGCTCGTCCAGCCGGTCGAAGTCCTCGAAGACAGCCGCTGCCCGATGAACGCGCGCTGCGTGTGGGCGGGCCGCGTGCGGGTGAAGATGGTCTGGATTCGCGGCAATGGCGAGAAACAGCCGTTCGAAGCCACGCTGGGCGAACCAGTGCAGCTTGCCGACGGCCAGTTCACGCTCGAATCGGTGCGTCCCGAAAAGATGACCAATGTGACGATCAAGCCGTCGGATTATCGCTTCTCGTTCCGCTTTGCGGGCGGGCTCTAAAGCACCCGCGCCAGCACGAACCCGTCCCAACCCTTGGCGCCGACCGTCTGGATGGCGGTCGCGTCGAGGCGCGGATTTTTGCTCATCATATCGAACAGCGCGCGCGTGCCGACAATACGTTCGTCGTCGCTGTTCGCCTCCAGCACCCCGCCCTCGCGCACAACATTGTCGACGATGATCGTCGTGCCGGGGCGACCGAGGCGGATGGCCTCTTCGACGTAGCGGACGTTGCTCTGTTTATCGGCGTCGATGAAAATGAAATCGAAGGGTGCTTCATCGGTCATCGCCGTCAGGCTATCGACCGCCGGACCAACGCGAATCTCGACCATGTCGGCCAATCCCGCCGTTTCCAGATTCGCTTGCGCCACGCGCGCATGATGCGCTTCGAGTTCGAGCGTCACGAGCGATCCGCCCTCGGGCAGGGCCCGCGCAAGCCAGATCGTCGAATACCCCCCGAGCGTACCGACCTCGAGGATGCGCCGTGCGCCCGCCATCTGTGCGAGCAGGAAGAGCATCTTGCCCTGCACCGCGGACACATCGATCGGCGGCAGGCCTTGTCCGGCATTATTCGCGAGAATGGTGGCAAGCGCGTCATCGTCGCCAAGCAATTTGGCGGCGATATAATCGTCGACGGCTTGCCACCTCTCTCCCATCACTTCAGGCCACGGAGGCCGCGTGAATTTCCTTGATCGCGCCGCCAAGCGACGCGTTGAACTCGTCGTCGCTCATCTGGTGGCGCAGGTCTTCGAGCAAAGCGCGGCTGAAGCTCGCGATGATGCCCGGATTCTTGGCGAGCTCGACGCACGCCTCGGGACGGGCAAAGCCGCCCGACAGCGCGACGACGCGCAATACCTTGGGATGATCGACCAGCGACTGGAACAGCCCGGCTTCGGCCGGCAATGACAGCTTCAGCATGACCGGCGCGCCATCCCAGCTTTCGAGGGCCGTGGTGATTTCCTGAAGCAGCAGGCGGTCGGCGCCATCGCGTTCGGGGCTCTTGATGTTCACTTCGGGCTCGATGATCGGCACCAGCCCGTGCGCCGCGATGCGCTTGGCTTCGGCGAACTGCTGTTCTACGATCGCCTTCACGCCCTTTGCATTCGCAAGGTTGACGACGCTGCGCATCTTGGTGCCGAAAACGCCCTTGGCGACCGCACGCTCGCAGAGTTCGTCAAGGCCCGGGTTCGCCTTCATCAACTGGACGCCGTCGACCTCATCCTCAAGCCCCTTGTCGACCTTCAGAAACGGCACGATCCCGCGTTCCCAGAGCAGCGAGGGAACGGGCTTGCCGCCGGCTTCGCCGTCCATCGTGCGCTCGAACAGGATCGCGCCAATCACCTTGTCGCCGTTGAAACACGGCGAGGTGACGATGCGGCTACGCATGTCGTGGATCAGCGCGAACATTTCCTCGTCGTTCGAGAAAGCGTCGGCTTCGATCCCATAACCCTTCAATGCCTTGGGCGTCGAACCGCCGCTCTGGTCGAGTGCGGCGATGAAGCCCTGCCCCGATTTGATCTGGTCGAGCATGGCGGCATGGACGGTGGTCATAGGATCTCCGGTTGTTTGCATACGTATGTGGCGGTGCGCATAGCTGCCCCGTTGGCGGGATGCAATGCGGTGGGAAAGCCTAAGCCTTCAGCGCGTCGACGCCCGGCAACGGCTTGCCTTCCATCCATTCGAGGAAGGCGCCGCCGGCGGTCGAAACGAAGGTGAAATCGCCGGCAACGCCGGCATGGTTGAGCGCAGCAACGGTATCGCCTCCACCCGCGACCGAGATCAGCGAGCCTTCGCGCGTCAGCGCCGCGGCGGTCTTGGCAAGCGCGACGGTTGCGGTGTCGAACGGCGGCGTCTCAAACGCGCCGAGCGGGCCGTTCCAGACGAGCGTGCGGCAGTTTTTGAGCACATCGGCGAGCGCCTCGACCGCGGCGGGGCCGACGTCGAGGATCATTTCGTCGGCGGCGACTTCATGCACGTTGACGGTGCGCGTCGGCGGGTTCGGAGCGAACTCTTTCGACACCACGACGTCATAGGGCAGATGGATGGTGCAGCCTGCGGCGTCGGCCGCGTCGAAGATCGCGTTGGCGGTATCGACAAGGTCATGTTCGCAAAGCGACTTGCCGACATCGACCCCGCGCGCGGCGAGGAACGTGTTCGCCATGCCGCCGCCGATAATCAGATGATCGGCCTTGCTGACGAGGTTGCGCAGCACGTCGATCTTCGACGACACCTTGGCGCCGCCCACCACTGCCGCGACCGGATGTGCGGGATTGCCGAGCGCGGCGTCGAGCGCCTTGAGTTCAGCTTCCATCGCGCGGCCCGCGTAAGCCGGCAGTCGATGCGCAATGCCCTCGGTCGAACCATGCGCGCGATGCGCCGCCGAAAAGGCGTCGTTGACGTAGAGATCGCCGATCTCGGCGAGGGCATCTGCAAAGGCCGGATCGTTCTTTTCTTCGCCGGGATAGAAGCGCGTGTTTTCGAGCACCGCGACATCGCCTGCGGCGAGCACCGCGATCCCGGCCTTGGCGCCCTCGCCCACGGCTTCGGGGATGAACATCACCGAATGGCCGAGGACGTCTTCGACGCCGCCCATCACAAGGCTGAGCGACTGGGTGGGGTTTTTCGCGCCCTTCGGCCGCCCGAAATGCGCGAGGAGCAGGACGATCGCGCCCTTGTCCGACAGTTCGCGGATCGTCGGCATCGCTGCCTGGATCCGCGTCACGTCGCTGACCGCGCCTTCGAACATCGGGACGTTGAGGTCGACGCGCACGAGCACGCGCTTACCGGTGACGTCACCGATATCGTCGAGGGTCTTGAACGCGGTCATCGACGTTTCCTTTTGGGTCAGAGGAACTTGGCGATCACGCCCGCAGTATCGATCATGCGGTTCGAGAAGCCCCACTCGTTGTCATACCAGCTCAGCACGCGCACCAGCTTGCCGTCGATCACCGAGGTTTCGAGGCTGTCGATGGTCGAGCTGGCCGGATTATGATTGAAGTCGATCGAAACGAGCGGCTCCTCGGTATAGCCGAGAATGCCTTTCAGCGCGCCTTCGGCCGCAGCCTTGAGCACCGCGTTGACTTCTTCCTTGGTGGTCTCGCGGAGTGGCGTGAAGGTCAGGTCGACGACCGACACATTCGGGGTCGGAACGCGGATCGACGATCCGTCGAGCTTGCCCTTGAGTTCAGGGAGAACCAGGCCGACGGCAGCCGCTGCACCGGTCGAGGTCGGGATCATCGACATCGCGGCGGCGCGGGCGCGGCGCGGATCGTCGTGGATCTGGTCGAGGATCTTCTGGTCGTTGGTGTAGGCGTGGATCGTGGTCATCAGGCCGCGCTCGATACCGATCGCTTCGTGCAGCACCTTGGCAAAGGGCGCGAGGCAGTTGGTGGTGCACGATGCGTTCGAGATGATCAGGTGATCGGCGGTGATCTTGTCGTCGTTGACGCCATAAACGACGGTCAGGTCGACTTCCTTGGCGGGAGCCGAAATCAGCACGCGCTTTGCGCCCGCATCGAGATGCTTCTGGCCGCCGGCCTTGTTGGTGAAGAAGCCGGTGCATTCCATCACGATGTCGACGCCGTTGGCGGCATGCGGCAAAGCGGCGGGATCGCGCTCGGCGGTCACCTGGATGCGCTTGCCATTGATGATCAGGTCGTTGCCGTCGACTTCCACGGTGCCGTTGAACGCACCGTGCACCGAGTCATGGCGGAGCAGGCGGGCATTCGCCTTGGCATCGCCCAGATCGTTGATCGACACCAGCTCGAGATCGTGATCGCTACGCTCCAGAATCGCGCGCGCCACATTGCGGCCGATGCGTCCGAAACCGTTGATTGCAACCTTCACTGCCATGTCGAAAAATCCTTTCTGCGTGGGATAAGCCGGTGCTTAGTTGCCGAGCTTTGCCAGTATCTGGGGGGTGATAGCATCGGCGGTAAGGCCGAAATGCTTGAATAGGTCTTCAATCGGCGCCGACGCGCCGAAGCTGTCGATGCCGAAGCGCAGGCCATGGCGGCCGGTGTAGCGCTCCCAGCCGAAGGTCGTCCCCGCCTCGATCGACACGATCAGTGCATCGTCGGGCAGGATATCGGCCTGATAAGCTGCGGTTTGCTCGTCGAAGAGCTCGGTCGAGACCATCGACACGACGTCGGCGCCGTGACCTGCTGCCTCGAGCTTGTCGGCGACTTCGATCGCGAGCGACACTTCCGAACCCGTCGCGACGAGTACGACCTTGCGCGCAGCCGAAGCGTTGCGAAGACGGTAACCGCCTTTCAGGCAAAGATTTTCGCTGACGTCATGGCGCAGCGGTGGGAGGTTCTGGCGTGTCAGCGCGAGCAGCGAGGGCCGGCTTTCCTGCGCGAGCGCGAGCGCCCAGCATTCGGCGGTCTCGACCGCGTCGGCGGGACGCAGGACGAGCAGGTTCGGCATCGCGCGCAGCGACTGGAGATGCTCGATCGGCTGGTGCGTCGGACCATCTTCGCCAAGCCCGATGCTGTCGTGCGTCATCACATAGACGACGCGCTGCTGCTGCAGCGCCGACAGGCGGATCGCGGCGCGGCAATAATCGGCGAACACGAGGAAGGTGCCGCCGTACGGGACGACGCCGCCGTGCAGCGCCATGCCGTTCATCGCAGCGGCCATGCCGAACTCGCGGATGCCGTAATAGATGTACCGACCCGAATAATCATTCTTCGTCAGCGGCTTGGTCGACGAGGTTTTGGTATTGTTCGAACCGGTCAGGTCGGCGCTGCCGCCGACGAGCGCCGCGATATCGGCGGTGAGCGCGCCGAGGGTATTCTCCGACGCCTTGCGCGTCGCGACCTTCGGCGGTTCGGCAACCAGACCGTCGAGATAGGCTTTGAAGGCGTCGCCCGGAACGACGTTGCCGCTCAGGCGGTCCTCAAATTCCTTTTTCTTGTCGCTATTTACGAGGCGATCATTCCATTCGGCATGAAGCGCCTTGCCCTTCTCGCCGAACGCCGCCCACGCCGAAGCGATGTCGGCGGGAATGACGAACGGCTCGGCGGTCCAGCCCAGTTCCTTGCGCGCCGCGGCGACTTCGTCGGCGCCGAGCGGCGAACCATGCGTCGCCGAGGTGCCCTGCTTGTTCGGGGCGCCGAAACCGATGACGGTGCGGCACGCGATCAGCGACGGGCGCGGATCGGCGAGCGCGGCGTCGAGCGCGCGGCGGATATCGGCGGGATCGTGCCCGTCACAGCTTTCGACATGCCACCCGGTCGCGGCATAGCGCGCCGCGATATCCTCGCTCGTCGACAGGTCGGTCGACCCGTCGATGGTGATCTTGTTGTCGTCCCACAGCACGGTCAGGCGGCCAAGCTGCAAATGCCCAGCCAAACCAATGGCTTCGTGATTAATGCCCTCCATCAGGCACCCGTCACCAGCAATGACATATGTGCGATGATCGACAAGATCGTCGCCATAGAGCGCATTCAAATGCCGTTCTGCGATCGCCATGCCGACCGAAGTCGCGAGCCCCTGTCCGAGCGGGCCGGTCGTCGTCTCTACGCCTTCGAGCTCGAAATTCTCCGGGTGCCCCGCGCACGGGCTGTGGAGTTGGCGGAAATTGCGGATGTCGCCCAGCGTCGGGCGCGCGTAGCCGGCAAGGTGCAGCGTCGCATAAGCGAGCATCGAGCCATGGCCCGCCGACAGAACGAATCGGTCGCGATCGGCCCATTTGGGGTCGGTGGGATCGAACTTCAGATAGTCCGAATAGAGCACCGTTGCGACATCGGCCATGCCCATGGGCATCCCTGGATGGCCGCTGTTTGCGGCCTGTACGGCATCCATCGCAAGCGCGCGGATTGCATTGGCGAGCTGACGTTCGGGCAGTGTCATTCGTCCCCCGGAAAGGTTGGGATTGGTCCGGACGGTACGCCCGGATCGGATGCGCACAGCCCTTTGCGGGGGTGGGGTCAGGAGTCAACCGCCCGTGACGGAAAATCCGCGCATTTTGGACCGACACGACAATTGCACCCCCTTCCCCGCACTGCTAACCCATGGGCATGGAACTCGATCTCGACGAATCCAGCTTGGCCATCGGCCGTATCGAACGCGCGCTCAGCCGCATCGAAAAGGCGCTCGCCGATCGTGCGAACCGACCCGAATCGGTCACCACACCCCCTGCTGCCGACCAGTCGGCACTCAAGGCCGAGGTCGCGGCCGTTATTGGCGAACTCGACCTGCTGATTGCGGAGGCCAAGCGTGGCTGATGTGAAACTCACGATCGCGGGCCGGCCCTATGACCTTCATTGCGAAGACGGGCAGGAAAGCCAGCTCGTCCAGCTCGCCGCCGTCGTCGACGAAAAAGCGCGCGCGATGCCGGGCGGGACTGAGGTTCGCCAACTGCTTTTCGCCGCCTTGATGCTCGCTGACGACGCACAAGAGGCCAACGGCAAGGCCGAAAAGGCCGAGCCGCAATCCGATTCGCTCCGCGCTGCGGTTGCGCTTGCCGAAAGCCGCGAGGCCACGGCCCGCGACGAGCTGCGTGCCGCAGTTTCGCGCGAGCAGGCGGCGCTCAAGCAACTGGAAATGGCGCGCCAGAACGCCCCGGCGTCGGCGCCCTCGGCCAATCCGTCGAACAACCGGGCTTTGCTGCAAATCGCCGACCGCATCGAAGCGCTGGCCGCGAAAGTCGAGCAACTCTCTTGAGCAAGGCGGTTCGCGCCCCTACATAGGGGACGGCGGGTACTGCCCGGCACGAGCTTTTGCGAAAATCCCTGAGGCGATACATCATCCTAGGGGGCTGTCCCTGCCCGGACCCTGGTCCGACGTACATGGTCCCCACCTGACGT
>Ga0209676_1003192_pt1 | contig 10403 bp, 8 predicted proteins | sample AraplaCvi_mLB_r2_FD_184282 | JGI IMG/M metagenome (GOLD analysis project Ga0209676, IMG submission 184282) | Arabidopsis root microbial communities from North Carolina, USA - plate scrape MF_Cvi_mLB_r2 (SPAdes) (version 2) | ecosystem: Host-associated > Plants > Roots > Endosphere | place: USA...
GAGCTGCTGACCTACATGATGGGCGACCCGCGCACGATCAGCGCCTGCACCCACCTGCTGTTCATGGCCAAGAACCTGGAACGCATCGGCGACCACGCGACCAACATCGCCGAGACCATCCACTACGAGATCACCGGTCTGGAGTTCACGGGCGAACGCCCGCGCTGGAACCCCGAGACCGACGTTGAAACGCCCGCCGCCTAAGCCTGAAGACCGGAGAGCCTGACGTGCAGCCCTATGTTCTGGTGATGGAAGACGAGGACGCGCTGGCCACGCTGCTGTCCTACAACCTCGAAAAAGAGGGCTACAAGGTCGTGGTCGCCTCCGACGGCGAGGAAGGCATGCTGCAGGTCGACGAACGCCTGCCCGACCTGGTCCTGCTGGACTGGATGCTGCCCAAGCTGTCGGGCATCGAGGTCTGCCGCCGCATCCGCGGCCGGTCGGAGACGCGCAACCTGCCGATCATCATGCTGACCGCCCGCGGCGAGGAATCCGACCGTGTGCGCGGCCTGGACACCGGCGCCGACGACTATCTGACCAAGCCCTTCTCGATGACCGAGCTGACGGCCCGCATCCGCGCCGTCCTGCGCCGCATCCGCCCGGGCCTGGCCGACGACCGCATCAACCACGGCGACATCGTCATCGACCGCGTCGCCCACCGCGTCCGCCGCGCCGGCCTCGAGATCCACCTGGGCCCGACCGAGTTCCGCCTGCTCGACCACTTCATGCAGCACCCGGGCCGGGTGTTCAGCCGTGAACAGCTGCTGGACGCCGTCTGGGGCTCGGACGTCTACGTCGAGGCCCGCACCGTCGACGTCCACGTCGGCCGCCTGCGCAAGGCCCTGAACGTCGAAGGCACCGTCAACCCGATCCGCACCGTCCGCTCGGCGGGCTATTCGCTGGATCTGGGGGGCTGACACCTCACTGCTATCGTCATCCCGGCGAAGGCCGGGACCCAGCGGCGCCGCGAAGGCGGCGAAACACTGAAGATTGCAACTGAAGCACCGGCGCTACCTGCAGGTCACGCTCACGCGCGCTGCTGGGTCCCGGGGTTCGCTGGCCGCCCCAGGATGACGATAGCGGCGGGGGCAGCCCCCACCCTTGACCGCCCGCGCCGAACCGGCCCTCCTGCGCCGGATGTTCGGCCTCATCCTCTTCAGCTTCGCGACCGTCGGCGGGATCGGCGGCTGGTTCGTCGGCAGCCTGAAGCGCAGGCGCTGGTGGCCCGCCGTCGTCTGGATCCCTCTGCCCTTCTGGCTCTATCTGCCGCTGGCTGTGGTCGCCGCGGTCACGGAAGGCGTGCACGGCCTGGGATGGTGGCTGATCGGCTTGGGCATGCTCGGCTTCCCCATCCTGGCCTGGGCCATCCCCGCTGGCTTCGCCTTCGCGGTCGCCCGGTATGGGGACCAGATGGCCGGGAACCTGCGCGCGCCCACCGACGGACCACCTTCACAGTCGCGTTAGACTCGTTAGGGTCCCCCGCACATTTCGTGGAGTTTGCCGATGCGTCGCCGCACCTTCCTGTCGAGCCTGCCCGCCGGGGCGCTTCTGGTGGGGAGCGGCATCGCTTCCGCGCAAACCCCGCAGGCCGCGCCCGCCGGCGCCCCGCCCCGCCCCACGCCGCGCCCTGACCCTTATGCCGGTATAGGCATCGGCGATCGGATCATGGGGCCCAAATTCGTGGGCCGCTCGACCGTCTGGGGGGCCAACGGCGCCGCCGCCACGGCCCATCCGCACGCCACCCTGATCGGCATCGACACCCTGCGGCGCGGCGGCTCGGCCGTCGACGCGGCCATCGCCATCAACGCCGCGCTCGGCTTCCTGGAGCCGGTGGCCAACGGCATCGGCGGCGACGCCTTCTGCATGTTGTGGGACCCTGCCCAGCGCAAGGTCGTCGGGTTCAACGGCTCGGGCCCCAGCCCGCGCGGCCTGTCGCTGGAGACGGCCCGCACCAAGGCCAACGCCGCCGGCCACCTGCCCTCCTACGGCGCGGTCACCGTCAACGTCCCCGGCACCGTCGACGCCTGGTGGAGCGCTCACCAGCGCTACGGCAAGCTGCCCTGGAAGGACGTCCTGCTGCCCGTCGCCGAGCTGTGCGAGGAAGGCGTGCCGATCCCGCAGGTCATCGCTTATTACCTCGAGCGCAACATGGCCGGCTTCGACCGCTCGGCGCAGATCATCGAAGAGAACGACAACCGCAAGAAGGTCTACGCCCCCGGCGGCGAGACCCCCAAGGTCGGCCAGATGTTCGCCAACCCGGCGCTGGGCAAGACCCTGCGCCTGATCGCCGAGCATGGCCGCGACGCCTTCTATGACGGCCCCATCGCCGATGCCATCGAGGCCTATTTCCGTCGCATCGGCGGCTGGATGACCCGCGCCGACCTGGCCGCCCACCGCACCGAATGGGTCGAGCCGATCCAGACCAACTATCGCGGCGTCGACGTCTATGGGCTGGGGCCCAACACCCAGGGCCTGTCGACCAACCAGATCCTCAACGTCTGCGAACAGTTCGACCTCAAGAGCATGGGCTTCCAGTCCGCCGCCTCGATCCACCACCAGGCCGAGGCCAAGCGCCTGGCCTTCGAGGACCGGGCCAAATGGTTCGCCGACGACCGCTTCAGCCGCACGCCGGTCGAGTGGCTGAACTCCAAGGACTACGCCCGCCAGCGCGCCGCCCTGATCCGCCCGGACCGGGTCATGGACCGCGTCTTCCCCGGCGACGCCCCGACCCAGGGCGACACCACCTATTTCAGTGTCGCCGACAAGGACGGCATGATGGTCAGCTGGATCCAGTCCAACTACCGCGGCATGGGCTCGGGCCTGGTCCCCGACGACGGCGAGGGCGGCACCCTGGGCTTCATGTTCCAGGACCGGGGCGAACTGTTCGCCCTGACCGACGGCCACCCCAACGTCTATGCCCCGGGCAAGCGCCCCTTCCACACCATCATCCCCGGCTTCGCGGTCAAGGACGGCAAGCCGTGGATGGCCATGGGCGTCATGGGCGGCGGCATGCAGCCCCAGGGCCAGGCCCAGATCATCATCAACATGGTCGACTACGGCCTGGACCCGCAGGAGGCCGGCGACGCGCCGCGCTGGCAGCACGAGGGCTCGTCCGAACCCACCGGCGAACCGGCCGAGGGCGTCGGCCTGCTCTATCTGGAAAGCGGCGTCCCGGCGGCGTCCAAGGCCCAGCTGGAGGCCATGGGCTGGGTCCTGCGCGGCCCCAACGGCGGCTTCGGTGGCTATCAGAACGTGGTCATGCAGCAGAACCCCGGCGGCCGCTGGACCTACGGCGCGGCCACGGAGATGCGCAAGGACGGCATCGCGCTGGCGTACTGATGGCCGGGACCATCGATCTGACCGGGCGGTGGACGGGGGTCTATTTCTATCCCCACGACCCCGACTGGAACGCCAATGACAACATGCCCGCCACCCCCTTCACGGCCGAGCTGACCGATACGGCCGGCGCGGTCATCGGCAAGACGGTGGAGCCCGATCTGCTGTTCGCCGACGGGGTCGATGTCCGCGCCGTGCTGGAGGGTCGCCACGACGGCCTGCGTCTGACCTTCACCAAGACCCCGGACGGCCGCGACCGCGACCACGTCATCCTCTACGACGGCCAGATCGCGCCGGACGGCGACAGTATCTCTGGCCGCTGGACCATTCCGGGCGACTGGTCCGGCGACTTCCGCATGCAGCGCCGCTCGGTCTCCGAAGCGGCGTCGGAGGAACGGAGCGCCGAGGCGCAAGGCTGAGCCTTGTCTCCGCCATATTGGCCCCCCGAGCTTGGACACGCGCCGGTAGGGCGGCGCGCCAACCGGGGGTTCCATGATCTCGCTTCTCGCCGCCGCCAGCCTGCTGGCGGCCCAACCCGACTGCGCCGCGCCCGCCGGGACCGACGCCCTCCTGGCCCGGCCCGAGCGCATCCTCGTCGTCGGCGAACTGCACGGCACGACCGAGACCCCCGCCGCCTTCCTGGCCATGGTCTGCGAGGCCGCCGTCCAGGGGCCCGTCACCGTCGGGCTGGAGATGCCGGAGACCGACCGCCCCCTGCTGGACAGCGTCATGGCCGCGCCGGACGAGGCGACCGCCGCCCGCATCCTCGGCGCCGGCGACTTCGGCGACCCCCGCCGCGACGACGGCCGGCACAGTCAGGCCATGTTCGACATGATCATCGGCTTCTGGCGCCTGAAGGCCGCCGGGCATGACATCGCCGTCCGCCCCTTCGCCGCGCGCATGTCCGTCATCCGGGGCCGCGACCAGGCGTGGTGGGAGCTGGAAATGGCCCACGGCATGAGCCGTCCGCTGGTCGACCGCCCCGACGCCCGGCTGCTGATCCTCGTCGGCAACCTGCACGCCCGCAAGACGCCCTTCGCGCGCTGGGCCGACGTCGGCCTGCCCGCCGCCGGGCATTTGTACGCCAAGGACACCCTGACCCTGAACGTCGCCCAGCAGGGCGGAGAAGCCTGGAACTGCGTGGAGGAATGCGGCCCGCACGACAGCCGGGGCGTCTACGACGCCGAGGCGCGCGGCGTCATCCTCGGCCCGGTCGAGGACGGAGCCTATGACGGCGTGCTGGCGCTTGGTCCGACGACGGCGTCGCCGCCGGCGGCGACGCGGGACTAGCCCGCGGTCACCTCTTCCGGCGCCAACTCATAGACCGTCGCGCAGTATTCGCACGTCACGCGGATCTTGCCGTCGGCCTCGACCATGTCGGCCCGCTCGGCCTCGCCGAACGAGGCCAACACGGCGCTGATCCGGTCCTTGGAGCAGCGGCACTGGGCCTTCAGCGGCCGGGCGTCCTCCAGCCGCACCCCGTCCTCGTGGAACAGGCGGAACAGCAGGGTCTCCGGCGTGATCGTCGGGTCCAGCAGTTCGTCGTCGGCCAGGGTCTGGAACAGCGCGCGCGAGCGCTCCCACACGTCCTCGGTCGAGCCGCGCGCGTCATCGCCGGCGATCAGCTGGATCAGCGCCCCGCCCGCGCGCCACTGGCGGCCCTCGGCGGTCTCCACCGAGCCGACGGCCAGGCGCACCTTGGTCGGGATCTGCTCGGACTGCTGGAAATAGTGTTCGGCGGCCAGCGACAGGCTCTCGCCCTCGATCGGGGTGATGCCCTGCGTCCGCTCGAAGTCCGGGCCGCGATCCAGGGTCATGACGAACACGCCCTGGCCCAGCAGGGTCTTGGCGCCCGGCCGGGCGAAGCCCTGCGAGGCGGCCTCGACCTCCTCCGGATCGAACCGGCAATAGCCGCGCAAGTGCCCCTCGGTGTCGTAGTCGGCCACGACATAGCGCACCGGCCCGTCGCCCTGGGCCTGCACGATCAGGCGGCCCTCGAACTTCAGGCTGGAGCCGACCAGGGCCGCCAGGGCGCAGGCCTCGCCCAGCAGGGCGGCGACCGGCTCGGGATAGGCGTGGGCCGACAGGATGGCGTCGATGGTCTCGCCCAGGCGCACCAGACGGCCGCGCACGGGCCAGCCCTCGATCTGGAAGGCGGCGGCGAGATCGTCAGAAGGCGCGGAGTGGGTGTGCGCGTGATCGGTCACGGGCGGTCCTCGGTCATAAATACGAAGGCGGCTAGATAGGGGGCCGAGGCGGCGATGATAAGGCCCCCTCGCCTCCCCGGCGTCTGGCGGTATAGTCCACCACCAACCTCAGTCGGCGGTTTCATGACCCGAGCGCACCTCAAGCCCCTGAACAAGCAGGCGATCGTCATCACCGGCGCCACCTCGGGAATCGGGCTGGCGGTGGCGCGGCGGGCGGCGAAGGCCGGCGCCAACGTCTTCCTGATCGCGCGCGGCGAAAAGGATCTGCGGGCCCTGTGCGAGGAGCTTCAGGCCACCGGCGCCCGCGTCGCCTGGGCCGTCGCCGATGTCGCCGACTACGACGCCCTGTCCGAGGCCGCCGACAAATGCCGCCGCCTGTTCGGGGGCTTCGACACCTGGATCAACAACGCCGGCGTCTCGATCTTCGGCCCCATTCGCGAGACCACGCTGGAGGACCAGCGCCGCCTGTTCGAGACCAACTACTGGGGCGTGGTCAACGGATCGCTGGTCGCCGCCGAGCGCCTGCGCGAGCGGCCTTGGGGCGGGGCCATCATCAACGTCGGCTCCATCCTGTCCGACGCCCCCATGCCGGTTCAGGGCATCTATTCCGCCTCCAAGCACGCGGTGAAGGGGTTCACCAACGCCCTGCGCATGGAGATCCTGCGCGACCAGTCCCCGATCAGCCTGACCTTGGTCAAACCCGCCGCCCTGGACACGCCCTACAGCAAGCATGCCCGCAACCTGACCGGCTACGCGGTCCATAACCCCCAGCCGGTCTATGCGACCCGCATCGCGGCCGACACCATCCTGTACTGCGCCACCCACCCGATCCGCGAGATCACCGTCGGCGGCGGCGGGCGGTTGATCGCCAGCCTTTACAACGCCCTGCCCGGCGTCGCGGAACCTCTTCTCGCCCGGTTCGCTCCTTCATTGATGCGGGACAAGGGTTCCGCCTACGCGCCGGACGACGACGGGCTGTACGACCCGACCGAAGACGGCCTCGATGAAGAGGTTCACTATCCGATGGTTCGCCAGTTCTCCGCCCTCGCCGAAGTCCGCAAACATCCCGGCATCACCGCCGGCGTCGTCGCGGTGCTGGCCGGGGTCGGCCTCGCCACCCTGCTGCTGAACCAGCGCACCGGCCCGACCCGCTATGAAAACCTGCGCGGCCGCCTGAACCCGCGCGGCTGGGTCGATACCGACGGCCTGCGCAGCCGCTTCGAGGACCTGGCCGAGACGGTCCGTCACGGCCTGACCGAGGCGGGCGACCGCGCCCACGACTTCACCGACGACGCCCGCGACCGCGGCGGCCGCTGGCTGAAGCAGACGCAGAAGTCTTCGCGCAAGGCGCTCAAGAAGCACGGCCGCACCGCCCGCCGCTACGCCGAGGACGCGGGCGACTACGCCAAGACCCACGCCAAGGAAGGCGGCGCCCTGATCGCCCTGGCCACCATCGCCGCCGCCATTGGCGCCGCCGCCCTCGACGCCCGCCGCCCCGACAGCCGCCTGCGCAGTATCGGCAAGTTCTGAGGGCCTGCGTCCGTTTTTGACGGATGCGCCTGATATCCTGATCGCCGGTCGTTCCTTACGGAGCGGCCGGCGTTTTCATGGGCGGCGGCGATAGACGGCATAGACGGGATAGACGGGATAGACGGTGTATTTCGACCGTCTCGGCTTCACACTCTTCACACTCTTCACACCCTGTTTTTCGTCGCCCGCTCGCCGCGTCCGTTGCTGCAACTGCGAAGGTGAGCCAAGCTCGTCCAATGGCTGACGCGACCTACATCTTCGACTTCGATTCCACCCTCGTCCGCGTCGAGACGCTCGAGGTGCTGGCCGATATCGCGCTCGAGGGCTCGCCCGACGCCGGTGCCGTCCGGGCTGAGATCGCCCGGCTGACCGATCAGGCCATGGGGGGCGACCTGCCGTTCGGCGAGGCGCTGCGCCGCCGTCTGGCCCTGCTGCCCCTCACCCACGACCATGTCCGCGCCCTGGCCGACCGCATCCTCGACGAGGGCACGCCCTCGGTGCGCAAGAACCTGGCCTTCTTCCGCGCCAACGCCGACCGCATCTTCATCCTGTCCGGCGGCTTCCGCGAGATCATCGCCCCCATCGCCGAGCGGCTGGGCGTCGCGCCCGAGCGGGTGCTGTGCAACGACCTGACCTATGACGCCGAAGGCAGGGTCACCGGCGTCGACGACGCCAACCCCCTGTCCCACGCGGGCGGAAAGCCCTTGGTGATCAAGGCGCTGGGGCTGGCTTCCCCCATCGTCATGGTCGGCGACGGCTGGACCGACGCCGAGGTCAAACAGGCCGGGGCCGCCGACCGCTTCTACGCCTACACCGAGATCGTGCGCCGGGCGCCCGTGGTCGCCGCCGCCGACGCCGAGGTCGCCTCGATGGACGAACTGCTCCACGCCGAGCACCTGACCGGCCGCTGGTCCTATCCGCGCAGCCGCATGCGCATTCTACTGCTGGAGAACATCCACCCCGCCGCCGTCGAGCGGCTGGAGGACGCCGGCTACACCGTTGAAACGGTCAAGGGCGCGCTGGACGAGGACGAGCTGATCGAACGAATCCGGGGCGTCCATGTGCTGGGCATCCGCTCCAAGACCATGGTCACCGAGCGCGTCCTGGCCGCCGCCGACCGCCTGATGGCCGTCGCCGCCTTCTGTATCGGCACCAACCAGATCGATCTGGCCGCCGCCTCGGACCACGGCGTCGCTGTCTTCAACGCCCCCTATTCCAACACCCGCTCGGTCGTGGAGCTGGCGGTCGGGGTGATGGTCAGCCTGATGCGCGACGTGCCCGACAAGTCCGCCGCCATGCACCGGGGCGAATGGAACAAGTCCGCCACCGGCTCGCGCGAGCTGCGCGGCAAGACCCTGGGCATCGTCGGCTACGGCGCCATCGGCAGCCAGTTGTCGGTCCTGGCCGAGGGGCTGGGCATGCGGGTCATCTTCCACGACCTGACCGAGCGGCTGGCCCTGGGCAACGCCCGCCGCATGCCGTCGCTCGACGCCCTGCTGGCCGAAAGCGACGTGGTCAGCCTCCACGTCGATGGCCGCACCGACAACGCCAATGTCATGGGCGCGGCCCAGTTCGCCCGAATGAAGGACGGCGCCCTGCTGCTGAACCTGTCGCGCGGCCACATCGTCGATGTCGGCGCCCTGGCCCAGGCCCTGGGCTCGGGCCGTATCGGCGGCGCGGCGGTCGACGTCTTCCCGGAAGAGCCCGCCACCAACGCCGACCCCTTCGACAGCCCCCTGCGCGGCCTGAGGAACGTCATCCTGACGCCCCACATCGGCGGCTCCACCGAAGAGGCCCAGGAAGCCATCGGCGAATTCGCGGCGGAACGCCTGCTGGCCTATCTGAACCGGGGCGACACCACCTTCTGCGTCAATCTGCCGAACGTGCAGCTGGCCGAGGTCTCGGGCGCCCACCGCATCCTGCACATCCACCGCAACCAGCCGGGCGTCCTGGCCGAGCTGAACCGCGCCGTGGCCGAGGCCGGGCTCAACATCCTTGGACAACATCTGAAGACGGACGAACGCACCGGCTACGTCATCACCGACGTGGATCGCGACTATGATCCGGAGGCGGTTCAAACCCTTAGGAGTGTGGCCGGGACGCTGCGCTTCCGAATGCTCTATTGAAAACCTTACCCAACGGCATCTTGCATACCCGTGAAACGGGCGCAGAGTGCCGTTCAACGACCGCGAATTGATGGTCGAGGGAGGATATCGATGTCTCGTTTTCTGCGTAGCGCGGCCACGGCCGCGCTGGCGGTCGCCGCCATGGGCGCCGTGGCCTCGGCGGCCAATGCCCAGACCTACAACCGCCTCGTCGTCTTCGGCGACAGCCTGAGCGACAACGGCAATCTGTACGCCATCTCCGGCCAGCCGACCTCGCCGCCCTACTACCAGGGCCGATTCTCCAACGGGCCGGTCTTCACGGAGCTGCTGGGCTTCAACGCCGGCCGCTTCACCGCCGGCGCCCCGGTCACCGGCAGCGTCAACTACGCCTTCGGCGGCGCGCGCACCGATCTGTCCGCCAGCCCTCCCGGCATGCGCGCCCAGCTCGCCGCCTACACCGGCGCGGGCGGCACCTTCGGCGCCAATGACCTGGTCAGCGTCCTGGGCGGCGCCAACAACATCTTCCAGGCCTTCGCCGCCGCCGCCGCCGTTCCGGCCACGGCCCAGACCACCATGCAGGGCGTCGCCACGGCGGCCGCCACCGACGTCAACCTGATCGTCGACACCATCGCCGGCGCGGGCGCGGGCACCATCCTGGTGACCAACCTTCCCCGTCTCGGCATCACGCCCCAGTTCGCCGCCACCGGCGCCAGCGGCGCGGCCCTGGCCGACTACTCCGGCACCACGTTCAACAGCGCCCTGCTCAGCCGTCTGATGACCACCGCGGCGGCCCGGCCGAACACCAACATCATCATGATGGATCTCTACAAGATCAGCGATCCGCTCGCCGCCAACCCGGGCCGCTTCGGCCTGACCAACGTCACCCAGTCCTGCTTCAACGGCGTCACGGTCTGCTCCAACCCGGACGGCTACCTGTACTGGGACGGCGTCCACCCGACCGCCGCCGGTCACCGCCTGATCTCGCGGCTGGCGATCGACTATCTGTACTACGGCGACATCGGCGCCCAATCGACGGTGCAGGCCGAAACCGCCTTCCGCCAGCGTGAGGACCTGCTGGACATCTCGACCGAGACCTTCGCGGGTCGCGGCGCCTGGGAGCCCGGCACCCACATGACCTTCGGCGCCATCGCCGACAGCGTCGAGACCGACGCCCGCGGCGTGGTCGCTGAATCGGAATCGACCGGCTGGGGCGGCCGCGTCGCCC
>Ga0209676_1003196_pt1 | contig 10393 bp, 9 predicted proteins | sample AraplaCvi_mLB_r2_FD_184282 | JGI IMG/M metagenome (GOLD analysis project Ga0209676, IMG submission 184282) | Arabidopsis root microbial communities from North Carolina, USA - plate scrape MF_Cvi_mLB_r2 (SPAdes) (version 2) | ecosystem: Host-associated > Plants > Roots > Endosphere | place: USA...
CGATCTTCGATTGCGTGTTGTGTTGATTACTTCGGCGCCAGACGCGTCGCGCCGTCCAGGCGGATCGTCTCGCCGTTGAGGTAGGTATTGCCCAGGATGTACGCGACGAGGTCGGCGAATTCCTTCGGCTGGCCCAGGCGCGAGGGGAACGGGATGGACGCGGCGAGCGACTGCTGCACCGAGTCCGGCATGCCGTCCACCATCGGCGTCCAGAACACGCCGGGGGCGATCGTCATCACGCGGATGCCGAAGCGCGAGAGTTCACGCGCCATCGGCAGGGTCATGGCCACCACGCCACCCTTGGAAGCCGAGTACGCGGCCTGGCCGATCTGACCTTCGTAGGCTGCGACCGACGCAGTGTTGACGATCACGCCGCGCTCGCCATCAACGCCGGCTTCGTTGTGCTGCATGAGTTCGGCGGCGGCCTTGGCGACGTTGAAGCTGCCGACCAGGTTGACCATCACGGTGGACTGGAACTGCGACAGCGGCATCGCGCCTTCCTTGCCCAGCATGCGGCCGGAGCCGAGGATGCCGGCGCAGTTGACGGTGACGTTCAGGCCGCCGAGGAATTCGCGCGCGGCCTTCACGTTCTCGACCACGCCGGCTTCGCTGGTGACGTCGGTCTTGAAGTAGCGGGCGTTGGCCTGGCCGAGTTCGGCGACGGCGGCGGCGCCCTTGTCGTCGTTCACATCGAACAGGGCGACCTTGCCGCCGTTGGCGATCAGGTGCTGGGCGACGGCGAGGCCAAGGCCGGAAACACCGCCGGTGATGATGGCGCGGACGGATTGGAGTTGCATGGGCACGGGTCCTGGACGCGGAAAGGCGGGATTTTACCGCGTCCGCAGGTGCCTAGACCGCGGCGGGATAGCGCTCGCGCAGTTCCTCCGGCGTCATGCCGGCCGCGAACAGGAAGCCCTGGCCCACGTGCACGCCCAGTTGCAGCAGGAAATCGCGGTGCTGCCCGGTCTCCACGCCCTCGGCGACCAGCGCCAGCCCCAGGCTGCGGGCGATGCCGGTGACGGCCTGGCAGATCGCCACGTCCGACAGGTTTTCCGGCACACCCTGCACGAACAGCTGGCTGAGCTTGAGCCCGTGGATCGGCAGCCGGCGCAGATAATTGAGCGCGCTGTAGCCCTCGCCGAAATCATCGATGGTCAGGATCACGCCCAGCTGGCGCAGTGCGGCGAAGGTGCGCAGCGTGTCGGGTGCGTCCTCGATCAGCACGCGCTCGGTGAATTCCAGTTCCAGCGCATGCCCCGGCAGGCCGTACTCGGCGAGCACGGCGGCAACGGTGCTGGCGAGGTCCTCGCCAAGGAACTGCCGGTACGACACGTTCACCGCCACGCGCGGGATCTTCAGTCCCGCGTCCTGCCATTCGCGCATCTGGCGGCAGGCTTCGTTGAGCACCCAGTCGCCGATGCCGACGATGTCGCCGGTCGTTTCGGCGTGGTCGATGAACTTGTCCGGACGGATCTCGCCCAGCGAATGATTGCGCCAGCGGATCAGCGCTTCGGCCGCGACGACATCCCCGTTGCGCATGTCGATCTGCGGCTGGTACACGAGATGGAACTCGTCGTTGTTCACCGCGCGGCGCAGGTGCGTTTCCAGCTGCAGGCGATGCAGCTGCTGTTCGGCCAGTTCCGGCGTGAAGGTCTGCCAGCCGTTGCGGCCGCGACGCTTGCTGTCGTACATCGCCACGTCCGCGCTCTGGATCAGCTGCTGCGAACGCACACCATCCAGCGGCGCCTGCGCGATGCCGATGCTCGCGGTGATGCTGAATTCCTCGCCGTCCAGGCGGAAGCTGTCGCCGAAGATCTCCAGGATCGCGTCGGCCAGGCGCTCCGGGCGCGAAGGGTCGCTGCCCGTATCGCACAGGATCAGGAACTCGTCGCCGCCGAAGCGGGCGATCAGGCCTTCGTTGCCGATGGCGCGCTGGATGCGGCGCGCGGCGGAGGCGAGCAGGCGATCGCCCGCCGCATGGCCCAGCACGTCGTTGACCACCTTGAAGCGGTCCAGGTCGACGTACAGCACGGCCAGTTGCGAGCGCAGCGGATCGTCAAGGCGGCTTTCCAGTTCGGCCAGCACCGCATCGCGGTTGAGCAGCCCGGTGAGGGGGTCGCTGCGTGCCTGCACGCGCAGTGTTTCCTCGTCGTGCTTGCGTTCGGTGATGTCCTGCAGCGTGCCGGTCAGGCGCGAGTTGATCGGATCGCCGGCTTCGGCCTCGCCGATCACGCGCACCCAGAACGAACGTCCGTCGGCGCGATGGCCTTGCACTTCCAGGTCTAGATTGCGGCCGAACGAAATCGCCTGGCCGAGCGATGCGCGCAAGCGGTCGCGATCATCGATGCGCAGGCAGGCCAGCATGCCTTCGATGGTATCCGGCGGCGGGCGGTGCCCCAGGATGCGCTGCGCTTCGTCGGTGAGGTAAAGCCGGTCCGGCGTGACGTCCCACTCCCAGCCGCCGATGTGCGCCATGCTCTGCGCGCGATCGAACAGGGTGCTGTCGCGCTTGAGGCGGGTGACATCGGAGAACAGCGACAGCACCTGCTGCGGCTTGTCGCCGCCGGCGGGAAACTGCGGCACGCAGGTCACCGTCAGCCACATCAGCTGCTGGCGCAAGCGGTGGTACAGGCCGAGCACGGTGCTTTCGATGATGCGGCCGGTCTGCAATGCGCGCGCCGAGGGGTAGCGTTCGGATGGAAGTTCGCGGCCGTGTTCGTCCACCACCAGCCACTGTTCGCCGCGCATCGCGTCGTTGAGCAGGTCGTCCTGGCCGACGCCGAGGATCTTCATCGCCGCGACGTTGGCATAGGTGATCTGCAGGTCCGCGTCCTGCACGACGATGCCGCGGTCCATGGCTTCCATCAGTTCGCGATAACGAAGCTCGGCGGTGTGGCGGCTGCTCAGGTCGCGCGCGACGGCGACCATCGCCCTGCGACCATCGAACGTGAGGCCGGCGGTGTGCACTTCCACCGGGAAACGCGTGCCGTCGCCGCGCATGTTGGTGACTTCGACGACGTAGGTGTCGCCGCGGTTGAGCGTCTCCCACACCGGGACCATGTGGTCCTGCGGCAGGTCGGGATTGAGCGTTTCGATCGGCTGTCCGACGATCTCCTCGCGCGCGCGCTTGTACGCGTTCATGCCGGCCTTGTTGAGGTCGAGCACGGTGCCGTCCCACGCGATGATGCTCACCGGGTCGGGCACGGCGTCGAAGAGCGTGCGATAGCGTTCGCGTTCGGCATCGCAATCGGCCAGCGATTGCGACAACGCCTGGTGCGCCTGCAACATCAGGTCGCGCGTGGCGGGATCGACGGAAGCGTCGTGCGCCGCCTCCTGCAACGCCGCCAGCGTGGTCTTCGCGTCCGCCGGGGAGGGCGGGGCGGTTTCCTGCGCGGGCGTGCGTCGCTTCATGTGGTCGGCCGGTCAGGTGGTGGACAGTGCCTTGCCGACCTTGCTACCCGTCTCGCGCCCCAGTTTCGAGGCGAGCCAGCGGCCGGTGTCGGCGAGTTTCGCAAGGTCGATGCCGGTCTCGATGCCGAGGCCGTGCAGCATGTACACGACGTCCTCGGTGGCGACGTTGCCGCTGGCGCCCTTCGCATACGGGCAGCCTCCGGTGCCGGAGACGGCCGAATCGACCACGGCGACGCCTTCTTCCAGGCAGGCCAGCACGTTTGCCAGCGCCTGTCCGTAGGTGTCATGGAAATGCACGGCGAGCGCGTTGATCGGAACTTCCGACGCGACGGCCAGCAGCATCGCGCGTGCCTTGCCCGGCGTGCCGACGCCGATCGTGTCGCCCAGCGAAACCTCGTAACACCCCATGTCATGCAGCGCGTGCGCCACGCGCACCACATCGGTGAGCGGTACTTCGCCCTGGTACGGGCAGCCGAGTACGGTGGACACGTAACCGCGCACGGCGACGCCGTCGGCGCGTGCGCGCTCCATCACGGGCGCGAAACGTTCCAGCGATTCATCGATGGACGCGTTGATGTTCTTCCTGTTGAACGCTTCCGATGCCGCGGTGAACACCGCGATCTCGTCCACGCCGACCGCGCGGGCGCGTTCGTATCCCTGTTCGTTCGGCACCAGCACCGGATAGCGCACGCCGTCCTTGCGATGGATGCCGGTGAACACGTCCGCCGCGTCGGCCAGCTGCGGCACCCACTTCGGGCTGACGAAGCTGGTGGCCTCGATGCTGCGAAGGCCGGTATCGGAAAGCCGGTCGATCAGCTCGATCTTGTCGGCGGTGGCGATCGTGGCTTTTTCGTTCTGCAACCCGTCGCGCGGGCCGACTTCGACGATGCGGACGGAGGACTTCATGGCAGTGCGCCTCATTCGTCCTGCGCCAGCGCGATGAGCACGGCGTCGGCCTCGACGAAGTCGCCGGCGGCCGCGCGCACCTGCGCGACGGTGCCTGCGCGCGGCGCCTTCAGGCTCAGCTCCATCTTCATCGCCTCGATCACCATCAGCTCCTGTCCAGCTTCCACGCTGTCGCCTTGCGTCGCCTTCACCAGCACCACGCGGCCGGGCATCGGTGCGAGCACGTTATGGCCGGCGTTGCCGCCGCCGCTGCGCTCGTGACGATACATCGGCACCCCCAGCAGGCGCAGGCGGCGTTCGCCGTCGTGCACCACCAGTCGCTGGCGGTCTTCGGCCAGCCTATCCAGTTCGAACGTAAATCGGCGTCCATGTCCGCCAAGGCGCAGGCTCAGCATGCCGTCGGGGTCGATACGGGCGCCCTCGATCGTGTGGGACTGGCCCTGGGCGTCGATCCTGTACTCACCGGCCGCACCCTGCGCGTGAAGCTCGACGCGGGTCTCGCCCTGCAGGAAGGCCAGGCTGCGGTGGCCGCCGTGGCCCAGTCGCCAGCCGTCGGCGATGGCCCACGGCGAGGTCGGGTCGGTCGATGCGGCCGCGCGCCGGCGCGTGTCCTGCTCCTGCGCGAGCAGCAGTGCCGTGGCGGCGGCGAGCAGGCGTTCGGTGTCGTCTTCCTGCGCGGAGGCGAGGAATTCGTCGAGATGGCGATCCAGGTACCCGGTATCGATCGTCCCGCCGACCACCGCCGGATGCCGCGCCAGGCGTTCGAGGAATTCGATGTTCGACTTCGGCCCGGCGATGTCGCAAGCCGCCAGCGCCGCGCGCAGTCGCGCCAGCGCGGCGGGACGGTCGGCGGCGTGGACGATGAGCTTGGCGATCATCGGGTCGTAGAAGATCGTGACGGTGTCGCCTTCGACCACGCCCGAGTCGATGCGAACGCCATCGCTGGCGCGCGGCAGCCGCAGGCGTTCGAGCTTGCCCGAACCCGGAAGGAAACCGGCATCGGGGTCTTCCGCGTACAGGCGCACTTCGATCGCGTGGCCATTCTGTGCGATGGCGTCCTGCGCCAGCGGCAACGCTTCGCCCGCGGCGACGCGCAGCTGCCATTCGACCAGGTCCAGGCCGGTCACCATCTCGGTGACGGGGTGCTCCACCTGCAGGCGCGTGTTGATTTCCATGAAGTAGAAACCGCCGTCCTGGCCGACGATGAACTCCACGGTGCCGGCGTTGACGTAGTCGATCGAACGCGCGGCGAGCACCGCCGCATCGCCCATCGCGTGGCGCAACTGCGGCGTGAGGAACGGCGAGGGCGATTCCTCCAGCACCTTCTGGTAGCGGCGCTGCGCGGAGCACTCGCGCTCGTTGAGGTGGATCGCGTGGCCGTGCGTGTCGGCGAAGACCTGGATCTCGATGTGGCGCGGCTTCTCGACGTAGCGCTCCAGCAGCACGCGGTCGCGACCGAAGGCATTGGCTGCTTCGCGTTGGCAGCTTTGCAGGTTCGCCGCGAATTCGCCGCTTTCGCGCACGATGCGCATGCCCTTGCCGCCGCCGCCGTGCGCGGCCTTGATCATCAGCGGATAGCCGATGGCGTCGGCCTCGCGCTGCAGGCGATCGGGCGACTGATCTTCTCCCGTGTAGCCCGGAACGACCGGCACGCCGGCGGCCTGCATCAACTCCTTCGCGCCGGCCTTGCTGCCCATCTTGCGCATCGAGGCGGCCTTCGGGCCGATGAAGGCCAGCCCCGCGGCTTCCACGGCGTCGGCGAAGTCGGCGTTCTCGCTGAGGAAACCGTAGCCGGGATGCACCGCCTGGGCGCCGGACTTCAACGCGACTTCGATGATCGCCTCGCCGCGCAGGTAGCTGTCCTGCGGACGCGGGCCGCCGATGGGCCACGCCTCGTCGGCCTGGCGCACGTGCTGCGCGTCGGCGTCCGCCTCGGAGTACACCGCGACGGTGCGGATGCCCAGGCGCTGGCAGGTACGGATGACGCGGCAGGCGATCTCGCCGCGGTTGGCGATCAGGATCTTGTCGAACATGCGGTGCTGGGGCGTGCGGGGCATGGGGTCACTCGGGACGGTGGCACACGGCTTCGATGTTGTTGCCATCGAAGTCGATCACGAAGGCGCCGTAATAACTCGGGTGGTAGTGCGGTCGCAGGCCGGGCGCGCCGTTGTCGCGCGCGCCGTGCTGAAGTGCGATGGCGTGGAACTCGTCGACCGCTGCGCGCGAGGCCGCGACGAAGGCGATGTGCACGCCGGTGCTGGGCGTGTGGCCCGTGCCGATCCAGAAATCGGGCTTCCTGTCCGCCCCGAAGCCGCAGCCTTCGTAGCCGCCGGTCTGTTCCTTCGTCACGTCCATGACAATGCCGTAGTCGAGCACGCCGAGGATGCGCTCGTAGAACGCGCGCGAATGGGCGTAGTCGGAAACGGTGATGCCGATATGGTCGAGCATGTCGGTTTCTCCGGGGGCTTACTGGCACCAGCGCGGCTTGCGCTTGTCCAGGAATGCGCCCAGCCCTTCCTGTCCTTCGTCGGAGACGCGCAGGCGGGCGATGAGGGCGGCGTTGTCGTGGTCCAGGCGATCGCGGTCGCGTTCGAACGCCACCCGGCGCACCAGCGACTTCGCCTGCGCGCTGGCATGCGGGCCAGCCTTGAGCAGCAGGTCGACCTGGCGCTGCACGGCCGCGTCGAGCGCATCGTTCGCGACGACCTGGTGCAGCAGGCCGATGTTCAGCGCGGTGTCGGCGTCGAAGATCTCCGCCGTGGCGAACCAGCGACGCGCCTGGCGCGGGCCGATCGCGTCGAGCACGTAGGGCGAGATCACCGCCGGCAGCAAGCCGAGCTTGCTCTCGGTGAGGCCGAACTTCGCGTCGGTTGCGGCGATGGCGATGTCGCAACAGGCCACCAGCCCGACGCCGCCGCCGAACGCCGCGCCCTGTACGCGGGCGATGGTCGGGCGCGGGAGTTCGTCCAGGGTCCGCATCAGGCGGGCGAGGGCGAGCGAATCGGTGCGGTTGGCCTCCTCGCTGGCGGCGGCCATGCCGCGCATCCAGTTGAGGTCCGCGCCGGCCGAGAACGAGGGACCTTCGCCTTCCAGCACCACTACCCGGACACTGTCGTCCGCGGCCACCGCCTCCAGGGCCCCGGTCAGGGCGGCGATCAGGATGGCGTCGAAGGCGTTGTGCAGCTCCGGACGATTCAGGCGCAGCCGGGCAACGGGCCCTTCGCGCAGGTTCAACAGCGGATTGGTCATCGGCCGGAATGCTTGTTGGAGTCTGGCGAATGATAGCCGGTGCCCTGCGACCGCCATGCTGCAGCCGCGTACGGGGGCGGGTGAGTGCTACAATTGAGAACGATTCCCATCTTGTCGCCTCGGCGTCCCGCGCGCCGGATCGGCCCACAGGTGAACCTTGAAGCTGTCCGAACTGCCACGCCGCACCGCCGCCACCGTCGACACCGTCGAAGACCAGGCGCCCAACGACGCCATCGCGCGCCGCCTGCGTGAACTGGGCTTCGTGCGCGGCGAACGCGTGGAAGTGATGGCGACCGGACCGGTGGCGAAGGAACCGCTGCTGGTGCAGGTTGGCTTCACCCGTTTCGCATTGCGTCGCAGCGAGGCCGCGCGGGTGCGCGTGTCGCTCGACGAAGCGCTCGCCGCCGCCGGAGTCATCGCATGAGTGCCGCCGACCCCACCGTGCCGGGCATGGCCGTCCAGACCGCCACCGCCCAGAGCGTGCGCGTTGCGCTGATCGGCAACCCCAACTGCGGCAAGACGGCGCTGTTCAACCAGCTCACCGGCAGCCGGCAGAAGGTTGCCAATTACGCCGGCGTCACCGTCGAACGCAAGGAAGGCCGCTTCCATGCGCCGTCGGGCCGCAGCTACGCGGTGCTCGATCTGCCCGGCGCATACAGCCTGCATGCGGCGAGCCTGGACGAGGCGGTCGCGCGCGACGTGTGCCGCGGCTTCTATCCGGGCGAACCCGCGCCGGACGTGCTGGTGTGCGTGGTCGATGCGACCAACCTTCGCCTGCATCTTCGCTTCGCGCTGGAAGTACGCGAACTCGGCCGCCCGATGGTGCTGGCCGTCAACATGATGGACGCGGCCAAGCGTCGCGGCATCGACGTCGACCTCGCCGCGCTGGAACGCGAGATGGGCATCCCCGTCGTGCCGACGGTCGCCGTGCGCAACGGCGGCGCGCGCGAGCTCATCGCGATGCTCGACCGCGTCTCCGGCAAGCTGCACGAACCCAGCGCGCACCTGCCGGCTGAACTCGTGCACGACCCCGACGCGCTGCATGCCGAAACGCGTCGACTGCTGGCGCTGGCCGTGACGATGCCGCGCCGTACTGCCGAAGTGGACGACGCGCTCGATCGCTGGCTGCTGCACCCGGTGCTCGGCCTGGTGTCGCTGGCGGTGGTGATGTTCCTGATCTTCCAGGCGGTATACGCCTGGGCGACGCCGTTGATGGACCTGATCGAAGCCGGCACCGGCCTGCTGGGCGAGACGGTCGGCAACGCGATGCCCGACGGCCCGCTGCGCAGCCTGCTGGTGGACGGCATCATTGCCGGCCTCGGCAGCGTGGTCGTGTTCCTGCCGCAGATCCTGATCCTGTTCGCCTTCATCCTCGCGCTGGAGGAATCGGGTTACCTGCCGCGCGCGGCATTCCTGCTCGACCGCCTGATGTCGCAGGCGGGCCTGTCGGGCCGTTCGTTCATTCCGCTGCTGTCGAGCTTCGCCTGCGCGGTGCCGGGCATCATGGCGACGCGTTCGATCCAGGACCCGCGCGACCGACTCGCGACCATCCTCGTCGCGCCGCTGATGACGTGTTCGGCGCGCTTGCCCGTGTATGCGCTGCTGATAGGTGCCTTCATCCCGGCGCGACAGGTCGCCGGTGGCGTGCTCAACCTGCAGGGGCTGGTGCTGTTCGCGCTGTATGCGGCCGGTATCGCCAGCGCGCTCGCCGTGGCGTGGATCATGAAGAAGTGGCGCCGCGACAAGAGCGAGCACGCGCTGCTGCTGGAACTGCCGTCGTACCGCATCCCGCATCCGCGCGACCTGCTGATCGGCCTGTGGGAGCGCGCGTGGATCTTCCTGCGCCGCGTCGGCGGCATCATCCTGGCGCTGACGATCCTGCTGTGGTTCCTGCTGTCGTTCCCGGCCGCTCCGGTGGGCGCGACCGGCCCGGCCATCGATTACAGCTTCGCCGGCCGCATCGGCCACGCGCTGACGGCGGTGTTCGCTCCCATCGGCTTCAACTGGCAGATCTGCATCGCGTTGATCCCGGGCCTGGCCGCGCGCGAAGTGGCGGTGTCCTCGCTGGCGACGGTCTACGCGCTGTCGGCGGCCAACGACGAAGCCGCAGCCCAGGCGCTGTCGCCCATCATCACCGACACCTGGTCGCTGGCCACCGCGCTGTCGCTGCTGGTGTGGTTCATCTATGCGCCGCAGTGCATCTCGACGCTGGCGACGATCAGGCGCGAGACCAATTCCTGGAAGCAGGTGGCCATCGCTACCGGCTACCTGTTCGGGCTGGCGTACCTGGCCTCATTCGCGACGTACCACATCGCCGTGGCCCTGGGCGCGGGCTGACGATGGACACCGGCCTGCTCGCGCAGTACGCGATCATCGCCGTGGCGGTGATCGTCAGCGCGTGGTTCGTCGCCAAGCGTCAGTTCCCGAATGCGGTGAGACGTACGCGCGTCGCCATCGCCGTCCCGCTGGTGCGCGAAGGGCGCGCGGCGTGGATGCAGAAACTGGGGCGCAGGATCGCGCCGCCTTCGGTTTCGAACGACGGTGCCTGCGGCGGGTGCAACAGCTGCGGGCCGTCGACGCCACGGCGCCACTGAATAGGCGCGGCCTGGAAACCCAACTGCACGAACCTGCCTTCGTCGCGACGCATGCCCGTGACGCGCAGGCACCTCTCCTCTCCCCTGCAGGCAGGGGAGGGAGCAAAAGGCGAACGTCGGGTCAGTGCTTCCGACGCGCCCGATAGCCGCGCACTTCAACGGCTTCGACCTCGAGCGTGAACGAACGCTCCTCGCCGTTGAACAGCGCGCCCACGCCCATCACCTGGCGATCG
>Ga0209676_1003200_pt1 | contig 10371 bp, 9 predicted proteins | sample AraplaCvi_mLB_r2_FD_184282 | JGI IMG/M metagenome (GOLD analysis project Ga0209676, IMG submission 184282) | Arabidopsis root microbial communities from North Carolina, USA - plate scrape MF_Cvi_mLB_r2 (SPAdes) (version 2) | ecosystem: Host-associated > Plants > Roots > Endosphere | place: USA...
ATTAGACGTAGTTGAGCTTGTAATGGAGCTTGAAGACGAATTCGATATGGAAATTTCTGATGAAGATGCTGAAAAAATCTCAACAGTTGGTTCTGCAATTTCATACATCGAAAGTAAAATCAACTAATGCGTTTTAACTTTATTTAGCAGAAATTAATCACCTCTAGCGGTGCTGACATGGCTGCGGTCATTTTACAACAAAAGTTTATGATTCAATAAAGTTAAAGCCTTTGGCAGAAATGACTCTCGCTTCTCTTTCATGTGAAGAGCAGAAAATGCTAAGGTGTATTTAAAAAAAGGGACGAAATGGTTCGTTGTGCGAACTGTGAACGTCCCTTTTTTTTATTTTGGAAAAAAATTAAATGATTAAACTTCCAAAACATTGCATTTAAGCCGAAATACTTTTGCATAAATGCCTTGAAAAAGGTACACTTAAACGGTAGAAACTATTAGGAAGGCAGATTGTTCAATGGCTATGAAAAGAAAAGGAACTATGCAGAAATCTGGCGTGCTTCCTGAAAAAGTACGCAATCAATTCGAGCTGTTACAGCATGAATTAAATATCACATTTAATAATAAAAATTTATTGTATCAAGCATTCACGCATTCATCTTATGTGAATGAGCATCGCCGTAAATTGTTTACGGATAATGAGCGTCTTGAATTTTTAGGAGACGCAGTACTTGAACTGTCTGTTTCTAAATACCTTTTTGAGAAATACCCTAATATGAGTGAGGGTGAGCTGACGAAGCTACGAGCATCCATAGTATGTGAGCCATCACTTGTTATCTTTGCAAATGAATTAGGTTTTGGCCGCTTTGTATTACTCGGAAAAGGTGAGGAATTAACAGGTGGACGGGAACGCCCAGCGCTACTTGCAGATGTATTTGAATCATTTGTCGGCGCCCTTTATTTAGATCAAGGCTTACAAACGGTTGTGTGCTTTTTAGAACGAATCGTATTCCCGAAAGTAGAAGTCGGTGCTTTTTCGCATGTGATGGATTTTAAAAGCCAATTGCAAGAAATGGTGCAGCAAACAAATAATGGTCTTCTTCATTATGAAATTGTTGATGAAAAGGGTCCAGCGCATAACCGTACCTTTGTATCGAGCGTACTGTTGAATGGACAGGAGCTTGGAATTGGTCGTGGGAAATCAAAAAAAGAAGCCGAGCAGCAAGCAGCGCAATGTGCAATGCGTACGATGCGTGAACGCACTGCAAAAGAGGAGGCTTAATAGATGTTCCTAAAACGACTCGAAGTGATTGGCTTTAAATCTTTTGCGGAGCGCATTGGAATTGATTTTGTACCCGGTGTTACAGCAGTGGTTGGACCAAATGGCAGTGGGAAAAGTAATGTCACTGATGCCATTCGTTGGGTACTTGGGGAGCAATCGGCAAAGTCGTTACGTGGGGCAAAGATGGAGGATGTTATTTTTGCTGGGAGTGACTCACGTAAGCCACTAAACTTTGCAGAGGTAACGCTTATTTTAGATAACACAGATGAACAGCTTGCTTTTTCATATACAGAAGTAAGCGTAACAAGACGCGTATACCGTTCAGGTGATAGTGAATATTTACTTAATAACCAGCAGTGTCGCCTGAAGGATATTACGGACTTGTTTATGGACTCGGGACTTGGGAAAGAGGCCTTCTCCATTATTTCACAAGGCCGTGTCGATGAAATTTTAAATAGCCGACCTGATGACCGTCGTTCAATTTTTGAAGAGGCAGCTGGCGTGTTAAAGTATAAACTAAGAAAGAAGAAGGCAGAGCATAAACTTGTTGAAACAGATGAAAATTTGTATCGTGTTTTAGATATTTTACATGAGCTAGATAGTCGTCTGGAGCCGTTAGAAATTCAGGCATCAAGTGCAAGGGATTATGTGCAAATGTCAACAGAGTTAAAGGATTTTGATATTGCCATCCTTGTGCACGATTTAAAAAATTGTGCACAATCTTTGCATGCTCTAAAAACTGAGTACACAGAGCTTTATGAAACAGAGCAAAAACAAGCTCATCATATTTCTTCGATAGACAAACAAAATGCCGGTATTCGTAAGCTTTTAAAAGAGCTAGATGATTATTTAGATACTACTCAGGCTGAGTTTGTTAATGCAACGATGGAGGTAGAGCGTTGGGATGGTCGTAAAGCGTTAATGGCTGAAAAGCGACAAAATGCTTCTAATCAACTACTTCAATTAAATACGGCATTACAAGAAGCAAAAGATGAGGTTGAGTCTCTTATAGCTCAAGAGCAAGAGAAAAAAGAGTTGTTTGGTGAAAAGCAGCAAGAGGTATCAGAGCTGAAACAAAGCATTAAGCAATTAGAACAATCTTTAAATCGCTCTGTTTCTGAAATTGAACAAGAAATTGAAGAACAAAAAAACCGATATATCGACTCTTTAAACGAAGAAGCAACGGTAAAAAATGAATTAAAAAATATTGAACAACAAATAGTGCAACAAAAAGCGATGGCGGCACGAATGTCAGGTCAAACGGATGAAATCGGGCAAGAACTTTCGCAAGTTTTAGCGGAAAAAGAAAAGCTAGTTGTTGCTCATGCTACAACAACAAGCGAATTACAGGACAAGCTTGAGCAATATGAAGCATTGCAAATACAGCTTAAGAATGTGAATGCATCGTTTAATGAAAAGCAGGATATGCTTTATAAAGCTTATCAGCATCAGCAGCAACTTAAGGCTAGAAAAGATACGTTAGCTGAACTAGAAGCCGATTTCTCTGGGTTCTTCCATGGAGTAAAAGAAGTATTATTAGCGCGTGATAAAGGTGAATTAGCTGGTATTGAGGGAGCTGTTGCTGAATTAATTCAAGTGGATGGGAAATATTCGCAGGCTATTGAAACAGCATTAGGGGCAGCCTCTCAGCATATTGTGACAACCGATGAACGATATGCTCAACAGGCGATTCATTGGTTAAAACAAAAGAGAGCTGGACGCGCAACATTTTTACCGAAGACAGTTATCAAGTCACGAAAAATTAATCTATCTATGATTCAGCTAGCTACTGAGCACCCAGCATTTGTTCAAATGGCTGATGCACTTGTCACGTTCGGTGAAGAGAACCGTACAATTGTCGAGAACCTCCTTGGCAATGTCATCGTCGCATCAAGTTTAGAAGGTGCAAGTCAAATTGCTCGATTATGCGGGTTTAGATATCGTGTTGTAACACTTGATGGTGATATCGTCAATGCAGGTGGTTCATTAACAGGTGGTGCAACGAAGCAACAATCTTCACTTTTTACAAGGAAAGCAGAATTAGATGGTTTAGTAGTAAAGCTAGAATCGTTGGAAGCATCTATTTATAGTGCTGAACAGTCTGTCACGGATGAAAAAGAGAAGCTTGCCGTATTGCGAGACAAAGTAGAGCAATTGAAACTTGACGGTGAACAACTACGAAAAGATGAAATGCAGCAAGCGAGTCGTATTCGTGAGTTAGAGGTTGTCGAGAAAAGCTTATCTGCCCGAGTATCTTTTGCTTCTAATGAAACGCAAGATGTAAAAACGCGTGAAGAAGCATTATTAGCTCAAAAGGAAGCGGCCACGGAGCGTTTAACGGCATTATCGACAGAGCTGTTAGAAATAAATGAAACAGTGGAACAACTAAGTAAAGTGAAGCTACAAAGTGAATCGGAAAAAGATGTACTTCGTGAGCAGTCAGCAGAAAAACGCTCGCAGTTAGCGGTAATGCAGGAGCAAATGTCACAAGTGCAAATTGCTACAGCAGAGTTAGCCCTACAATTAAACAAAGCTCGTCAAAAAGTCGACAATATTTCTCAGGAAATAATCTGGCTTCAATCTGATGAATCGACAAAACTTTTAAGCGATGAAGAAGTGGATGAGCAAGTTGCTACGTGGAAAGTGAGCAGGGATTCGCTGCAAGATACTATTTCACAGAAAAAAGATGAAAAAGTAGCACAACAACAAGAGCTTACTACTTTAGAAGAACAGCTGAAAGAATTGCAACGTACGCATAAAGGTTATCTTGAGGCGATCCGTGCAAATGAATTGAAACGAAGTCGCGTAGAATTCGAAATCAATAATTTCAATGAACAGCTAGAAGAAAATTATCAGCTAACTTTTGAGGAAGCTGAAGAGTTAGCTCTAACCATTGAAGATGAAGAGCATATGCGACGTCGAGTGAAATTACTGAAGAAATCTATAGAAGAGCTTGGTCCGGTTAACTTGAGCGCCATTGAGGAATACGATCGGGTACTTGAACGCCATTCATTTTTAACTGAGCAGCGTGAAGATTTACTTGCTGCACAGGAAACATTACATGAGGCTATTAAAGAAATGGATGAAGAAATGACGCTGCGATTTAGTGAAACATTCTATGCCATTCGAGAGCAATTTAAACGTGTATTCCGTGAATTGTTTGGTGGAGGTCAGGCAGATTTAGTGTTATTGGACCCTCAAAATCTGCTTGAAACAGGTATAGAAATTGTAGCTCAACCACCAGGGAAAAAATTACAAAACCTAAGTTTGCTTTCAGGTGGTGAACGTGCACTAACTGCAATCGCTTTATTATTCTCCATTCTAAATATACGACCTGTACCTTTCTGTATTCTCGATGAGGTAGAGGCGGCTTTAGATGAGGCAAATGTCGTTCGATATAGCCAATATTTGAAGAAGTTTAGCCGTAATACGCAATTTATTGTAATCACACATCGTAAAGGAACGATGGAGGGAGCCGATGTGCTGTATGGTATTACAATGCAGGAATCTGGTGTATCTAAACTTGTATCAGTAAAATTAGAAGATGAACCCGTACTTGCGGAGCAAAGGAGCGAACAAGCATGAGTTTTTTTAAACGGTTAAAAGATAAATTAGTAGGCAACCCAATCGAGGAAGAAAAAAAGGTAGAAGAGACTAATGAAGAAGAAGTTGCTGAACAGAAGGAAGACGAAGCAACTGAGCCTGCTCAAACGGAGGCAACTGTAGAGGAAGCTGAAAAAGTTGAGGAAGTTTCTGTAACCGAAAGCTCAATTGAAACAGAAATTACTGAAGAAATTGACCATGAACAACTTGAGCAACCAGAAGTGCAAGAAGTCGCAATAGTGGAAGAACCAGTAGAGGAGAAAAAGCCTTCTGCATGGTCTATTACACAAAAGTTCAAGGCTGGACTGGAAAAAACGCGTAATTCATTTACTTCAAAAGTGAATGATCTAGTTGCTCGTTATCGAAAAGTGGACGAAGATTTCTTTGAAGAATTAGAAGACTTGTTATTACAGGCAGACGTTGGCTTTGAAACAGTAATGGAGCTAATGGATAAATTACGCTTCGAGGTTCAGCGTAAAAATATCAAAGATACAAACGGAATTCAAACGATTATTTCTGAAAAACTTGTGGAAATTTATGAGCAAGGAGAAGAAGATTTAATCGAACTTAATATACAACCTGAAGGGGAGCTTACTGTCATTTTATTCGTTGGGGTAAACGGTGTTGGGAAAACGACTACTATCGGTAAACTTGCCCATCGTCTAAAATCACAAGGTAAAACAGTTGTTTTAGCGGCAGGTGATACTTTCCGTGCTGGTGCCATCGACCAATTACAAGTTTGGGGAGACCGTGTTGGCTGTGAAGTGATTAAACAATCGGAAGGCTCAGATCCAGCAGCGGTTATGTACGATGCTATTCGTGCAGCGAAAAACCGTAAAGCAGATGTGCTGATTTGTGATACAGCAGGGCGCCTGCAAAATAAAGTGAACTTAATGAATGAGCTTGAGAAAGTACATCGAGTAATCTCTCGAGAGATACCGAATGCTCCGCATGAAGTACTATTAGCGTTAGATGCAACAACAGGTCAAAATGCACTTGTTCAAGCACAAACATTTAAGGAAGCTACAAATGTAACAGGAATCGTTTTAACAAAGCTTGACGGCACTGCTAAAGGTGGTATTGTTCTTGCTATTCGAAATAAATTACACATTCCTGTGAAGTTTGTAGGTCTTGGTGAAAAGATGGATGATTTACAACCATTCGATGCAGAACGCTATGTGTATGGTTTATTTGCGGATGGTTTAGATAAAGAATTACAAAATAATGAGAATTAACAAATAATTGTTAATTGAAGCGCTCGTCTGTGCAGGGGAATCGCGTTGTTTAAAAGGGAAATACTAGCTATAGGTGAAAAACGCCTAAAAAGCAGTTAATTAAGGCTTTTAGACAAGGAGATTACCTTGACACAGACGGGCGCTTTTCGATATGATACAAATGACTAATAACGGGAGGAGAAACATTCGATGCTACTTGAAAAAACAACACGCATGAACTTTCTCTTCGACTTTTATCAGGCATTATTAACAGATAAGCAACGAAGTTATATGGAGCTATATTATTTAGATGATAACTCGCTTGGAGAGATCGCTGAATCGTATGGAGTTTCACGCCAAGCTGTTTATGATAATATTCGTCGAACAGAAGCGATGCTTGAAGAATATGAAGAAAAACTATGTTTATTGGAAAAATTTCAACAACGTACACAAATGCTTGCGCAGCTAACAACAGGGATTACAGAACAAAGTATGACAAGTGAAGAGCAGTTGGCGCTTATAGAACAGTTGAAAGAATGGGATTAGGAGGCGAAAGCAATGGCTTTTGAAGGATTAGCGGAACGACTCCAAGGAACGATCCAAAAGATTAAAGGTAAAGGTAAAGTATCGGAACAAGACGTTAAAGAAATGATGCGAGAAGTCCGATTTGCTTTAATCGAGGCGGATGTTAACTTAAAAGTTGTCAAAGAATTCGTTAAAAAGGTCAGTGAACGTGCTGTCGGCGTGGATGTTATGCAAAGCTTAACGCCAGGTCAGCAAGTTATTAAAATTGTACAAGACGAATTAACAGAATTAATGGGTGGCGAGCAAAGCCCGATCAAATTTAATACAAAGCCACCGACAGTTATTATGATGGTCGGATTACAAGGTGCCGGGAAAACGACTACTACTGGTAAATTGGCAAATGTGTTACGTAAAAAATATAATCGTAAGCCATTGCTAGTTGCTGCTGACGTTTATCGTCCAGCGGCTGTTCAACAACTACAAACATTAGGAAAGCAGTTATCTTTACCTGTTTTTGCGTTAGGTACTGATGTATCTCCAGTAGAAATAGCACGACAGGCAATAGAATTGGCCAAAGAAGAACACCATGATGTTGTCATAATTGATACAGCGGGGCGCTTGCATATCGATGAAGAATTAATGCAAGAGTTAAAAGATATTCGTGCGTTAAAAGAGCCGGATGAAGTGTTCCTAGTTGTAGATGCTATGACAGGTCAGGATGCTGTAAACGTGGCAGAAAGTTTTAATGAAGCAATCGGTATTACAGGGGTTGTTTTAACAAAGCTTGATGGTGATACACGTGGTGGTGCAGCGTTATCAATTCGTTCCGTTACGCAGAAGCCGATTAAATTTGTCGGTATGGGTGAGAAGATGGATGCGCTAGAACCTTTCCATCCAGAGCGTATGGCGTCTCGTATATTAGGTATGGGTGACGTTTTATCGCTTATTGAAAAGGCTCAGGCAAATGTTGATGAAGCTAAGGCTAAAGAACTAGAGGAAAAATTTAAAACTCAGAGCTTTACATTCGATGATTTTGTTGAGCAATTGCAGCAAGTAAAGAAAATGGGTCCACTCGATGAAATTTTGAAAATGCTACCAGGGGCTGGTAAAATCAAAGGCTTAGACAATGTTAAAGTTGATGATAAGCAAATGGGCCGCGTAGAAGCGATTATTTATTCGATGACACCTGCTGAAAAGACGAATCCGGAAATCATTAATGGTAGCCGTAAAAAGCGCATAGCGAAGGGTTCTGGGACATCAATTCAAGAGGTAAATCGTTTAATAAAGCAATTTGATGAAATGAAAAAAATGATGAAGCAAATGACAGGCATGGCAAGTGGCAAAGGAAAGAAAAAGATGAAACTACCAGGCTTCGATTCATTGTTTAAATAATAATTTTTAGGTGTTAAGAAAAAACACTTTACAAACAACCTAAACATTGATAATATACTATCTTGTGTGAAACTTATTCGGAGGTGCTATTAAAATGGCAGTTAAAATTCGCTTAAAACGTATGGGAGCTAAAAAATCTCCTTTCTATCGTATCGTAGTTGCAGACGCTCGTTCACCACGTGACGGTCGTTCAATCGAAACAGTTGGTACTTACAACCCACTAACTCAACCAGCTACTGTAAACATCGATGAAGAGAAAGCTCTTAAATGGTTAACTGACGGTGCAAAACCATCAGATACAGTACGTAACTTGTTCTCAGAACAAGGAATCATGGAAAAATTCCATAACCAAAAATTCAGTAAATAATCGGGGGCGACGTCTTTGAAGCAGCTGATTGAAGCAATCGTTTTACCGTTAGTCGATTATCCAGAAGAAGTTCGTATTGAGACGGATGAAAATGCAAATCGAATTGTTTATAAACTTTTTGTTCATCCAGAGGATCGAGGGAAAGTCATAGGCAAGCAAGGGCGAGTAGCGAAAGCAATTCGTACAATTGTTTATTCAGCGGCGGGTAGTCACCATCAAAAAAAGACCTACGTCGATATATTGGATTGATAGAAAAGATTTTCACGCTCTTTTACATGCAACAAGCACTGGAGAGTCCTGATAGGTATGTTTACATGCAATTAGGAATTCGAAGTGGCTTTGAGGTAAAGCGGAAAATCTGGACTACAAAGGAAGGAGCTTGCCGGTTCCTTCCTTTTTTCATTATCATCATTACTTTGAGAAGTAATTGAACATAATGACATTAAGGGACTTCTTAGCTATAACATCGTCCGCCAAAAGTTAATCTGCTACTTTAGGTGAAAGTGAGAGAAGGTTACTTTTGTTATGGCTAGCTAGTAGCTTGACGGGGATAGGCATGTTTAGCAATTGTGTACTGTGCGAAAGAGATGTGACAGCACAATTATGTCAAGGCGAAATTCATACGAGGTGAGATTTGAATGGAATGGTTTAATGTAGGTCGTATTGTCAATACACACGGTATTCGCGGTGAGGTGCGTGTGTTATCAACAACAGACTTTGAAGATGAACGCTTCGCAGTAGGAAATAAGCTTGCGGCGTTTAAAAAAGATGATAAAAAGCCAACATGGGTAACGATTGAATCAATGCGTCGTCATAAAAACTTCATTTTATTAACTTTTGAAGGCATGAATAACATTAACATTGTTGAACCTTTTAAAGAGGGAATGCTTAAAATTACGAAGGATCAAATGACAGATGATTTATTAAAGGAAAATGAATATTTCTTCCATGAAATAATTGGCTGTACAATTGTATCTGAAGAAGGCGAAACAATCGGAATAGTGGCCGATATTCTTCAAACAGGTGCAAATGATGTATGGGTAGTCAAGGGTAGTAAAAAAGAGCATTACATCCCATATATCGAAGACATCGTCAAGGAAATTGATGTGGATGAGAAGAAAATTGTGATCCATGTAATGGAAGGCTTGTTATGATGAATATCAATGTGTTAAGTCTATTTCCTGATATGTTTACAGGCGTTTTTGGTGCATCCATATTAAAGAAAGCACAGGAAAAAGATGCTGTAAAGCTAGAAGTAACTGATATCCGTGGGTTTTCGGGTAACAAGCATAATCAAGTAGATGACTATCCGTATGGCGGTGGTGCAGGCATGGTATTAAAACCAGAGCCGATGTTTAGCGCTGTCGAGTCTATTACAGCAGGAAGAAATCCTCGTATTATTTTGATGTGTCCACAAGGTGAGCGTTTTACTCAAAAGAAGGCAGAAGAGCTAGCGCAAGAACAAGAACTAGTATTTTTATGTGGTCATTATGAAGGTTATGATGAACGCATTCGCCAACATCTTGTTACAGACGAGATTTCAATTGGAGATTTCGTATTAACTGGTGGCGAACTAGGGGCTATGACGGTTATAGATAGCGTTGTACGACTTCTGCCGGGGGTTTTAGGACAAGAGGATTCCCACATACAAGATTCGTTCTCAACAGGCCTTCTAGAGCACCCACATTATACACGACCTGCTGAATTTCGCGGAATGAAAGTACCTGATATTTTACTGTCGGGCAATCATGCGAAGATTGAGCAATGGCGCGAGGAAGAATCTTTGAAAAGAACGTTCGAACGTCGTCCGGATTTACTCGAGAATTATCCGTTAACAGATAAGCAAAAATTGTATTTAGAAAAACTTAAAAACAATAATAAAGATGCTTGATTGCTATCTATATTTATGATAACATCTAATCTGTACTTCTATGTGGAGTACTGAATTACGGTGTTCCGCTGTGGCATAGATTGCGTGCAAGAGCATCTGTCTAAGGAGAGAAAACAATGTCAAACATTATTACAGAAATTACTAA
>Ga0209676_1003203_pt1 | contig 10363 bp, 9 predicted proteins | sample AraplaCvi_mLB_r2_FD_184282 | JGI IMG/M metagenome (GOLD analysis project Ga0209676, IMG submission 184282) | Arabidopsis root microbial communities from North Carolina, USA - plate scrape MF_Cvi_mLB_r2 (SPAdes) (version 2) | ecosystem: Host-associated > Plants > Roots > Endosphere | place: USA...
TAACGATATTAAACTTGTGCAATAAAACATTACAGCGTCGGGTGAGGTCAAAATGTTGAAGCTTGTCAAAGGGATGCGCATCGTCGCGGCGACCCACAATCCCGGCAAGGTTCCCGAGATCGAGGCCCTTCTCGGCGGACATTACGAGGTGGTCACCGCCGGGAGCCTGAATCTGCCCGAGCCGGACGAGACCGAGAGTACGTTCGCGGGCAACGCCCTGCTCAAGGCCCGCCACGCGGCGGATTTGTCGGGCGAGGTCGCCCTGGCCGACGATTCCGGCATGTCGGTCGCGGCCCTGGACGGGGCGCCGGGTATTTTCTCCGCCCGCTGGGCCGGACCGGACAAGGATTTCGCCTTCGCCATGCGCCGCGTGGAAGAAAGGCTCGAGGAGATCGGCTCAGACGACCGCCGCGCCTGGTTCACCTCCGCCCTCGCCGTCGCCTGGCCCAACGGCCCCGCCGTGGTGGTCGAGGGCCGCGTCGACGGCCTGCTGACCTTCCCGCCCCGCGGCGACTGCGGCTTCGGCTACGACCCCATCTTCATCCCCGAGGGCCAGACCCAGACCTTCGGCGAGCTCGATCCGGCGGTGAAGGACAGTCTCAGCCACCGGGCGCGGGCGTTCGAGAAGCTGAAGGCGGCGTTGATGGACTGAAGTGGCGAGTGCGCTGGCGCCTGAGACCGAAAGCGATCAAGACCCTTCGAGGGGTGAGCACCAATGAGCGCGCCCCCCTCGCCACTCGCCACTAGCCACTAGCCACTTCTTATGCCCCCTCATCCCGGCAGCGACGTCGCCCTCTACGTCCACTGGCCCTACTGCGCCCGGATCTGCCCCTATTGCGACTTCAATGTCGTGCGCGACCGGGGCCGCACGGATGAACAGGCCAGGCTCGCCGACGCCATCCTCACGGACCTGGAGGCCCAGGCCGCCCTTGTCGGCCCGCGCCGGCTGGCCTCCATCTTCTTCGGCGGCGGCACGCCCTCGCTGATGGACCCGGCCGCCGTCGCCCGGGTCATCGACCGCGCCCGCGCCCTGTTCGACCCTCATGGGCCCATCGAGATCACGCTGGAGGCCAATCCCACCGACGCCGAGGCCGGCAAGTTCGCGGCCTTGGCCGACGCCGGGATCAACCGCCTGTCCATGGGCGTCCAGGCGCTGGACGACGCCGCCCTGACGATGCTCGGGCGCAACCATTCCGCCGACGAGGCCCGCCGCGCCGTCGCCGTCGCCGTCCGCGCCTTCCCCCGCCTGTCCATCGACCTGATCTACGCCCGCCCCGGCCAGACGACAGGAAGCTGGCGCGCCGAGTTGACCGAGGCGCTGGACCTCGGCTTCGAGCATGTCTCGCCCTATCAGCTGACCATTGAGCCCACGACCGCCTTCGGCCGCGCCTTCGCCCGGGGTACCCTCGTCCCGCCCGACGAGGACCTGGCAGCCGAACTCTATGAGACGACCCAGACGGTGCTCGAGGCCGCCGGCTTCGACGCCTATGAGGTGTCCAACCACGCGCGCGGCGAGGCGGCCCGCTCGGCCCACAACCTCCATGTCTGGCGCGGCGGCGACTATGTCGGCGTCGGCCCCGGCGCCCACGGCCGCCTGACGCTGGACGGGACCCGCACCGCCACCGTCGCCCGCCGATCCATCGTTGACTACATCGCCGGCGTCGCCGCCGGGGACCCATGGACCGACCGCGAGGCCCAGTCCCCTTTCGAGGCGTCGGAAGAACGCATCCTTCTGGGCCTGCGTACGGTCGAGGGCGTCGCGCTCGCCGACCTGGAGGCGCTCGACATCTCCCCGGAAGAGGGCCGCCTCGCCGACCTGCTGGCCGACGGCTTCCTCATCCTGCGGGACAAACGCGTCGCCGCCACCGCCGCCGGACGACCGGTGTTGGACGCGGTGTTGAAGGCTCTGCTGGTCTGACAGGCCTTGAGCGGAAAGGCCCGCGCTGTCACGGTCCCGCCGATGCCTGATCCGTCCGTCTTCCCGCCGACCGCCCCACCCGCGCGCACCGTCGCGCCCGGCCTCTATCTGGTGGCGACGCCGATCGGGAACCTGCGCGACATGACCCTGCGGGCGCTCGACGTGCTCGCCGCCGCCGACCTGGTCCTGGCCGAGGACACCCGCGTCACCGCCAAACTGCTTAGCGCCTACGGCCTGAAGGCCAAGCTGGAGCGTTGCGACGACCACGCCTCGGAACGCGCCGCCGAACTGGCGCTGGAACGGCTCCGCGACGGCGCCGTCGTCGCCCTGGTCTCGGACGCCGGCACGCCGATGATCTCGGACCCGGGCTTCGTCGTCGCTCGCGCCGTCCTGGCCGAGGGCCTGCCGGTCCATCCGATCCCCGGCGCCTCCAGCCTGCTGGCTGCCCTTTGCATCGCCGGCCTGCCCGCCGACCGCGTCACCTTCGCCGGCTTCCTGCCGCCCAAGTCCGGCGCCCGCCGCACCGCCCTGGAGGAGCTGCGCACAGCCCGCCAGACCCTGGTCTTCTTCGAGAGCGGACCCCGCCTGGCCGACAGCCTGGCCGACATGGCCGCCGTCCTCGGTCCCCGCCCCGCCGCCGTCGCCCGCGAGCTGACCAAACTCTACGAAGAATGCGTGCGCGGCACTCTCCCCGAGCTCGCCGTCGATCCCCGCTGCCAGTCGCCCAAGGGCGAGATCGTCATCGTCGTCGGCCCCGGTGAGGCCGAGGTCGCCTCCGAGGCCGACGCCGACGCCGCCTTGAGGGAGGCCATGACCCGCCTCCCGCCCGGCGAGGCCGCCGCCGAGGTCTCAAAGGCCCTGAACCTGCCCCGCAAGCCCCTCTACAAGCGGGCGCTGGAGCTTCAGGGCCGGTGAGCGCGAAACGGCCCTCGGTCCGCCTCAAGGCGCCGAAGGCCGTGAAGACGCCGTCGCGCGGCTGGCGCGTCGCGCTCGGCAAGCTGTCCCACCGCCTCGGCCACCGCTCCGAATGGCTGGCGGCGGCCCTGCTGATGCTCAAGGGCTACCAGATCCTCGGCTTCCGCCTGAAGACCCGCGCCGGGGAGATCGACATCCTCGCCCGCCGGGGCCGCACCCTCGCCGTGGTCGAGGTCAAGCGCCGGTCAACGATGGATCAGGCCCTCGCCGCCCTGAGCCCCGACCAGTACCAACGCCTGCTCGCCGCCGGCCAGGCGGTGTTGCGCCAAAGACCCAGCTTGGCCGGACATCTGTTGCAAATCGATATTGTGGCGCTGGCTCCTGGCCGCTTTCCGCGCCATCGTCAGGGCGTGAACCGGGGGCGGGGATGACACGCGAGGACGCCGAGCAAGCGCTGACGGCGGCCGGTCAGGCCGACGACGACGACTTCCCCCTGCTGGAAGCCGCCATCGCCTGCGCCATTCACGACTATCCCTTCCGCGACGCCGAGCCCGTCCGGGTGCTGGCCGCCGCCGCCGCCGAACGCCTGTCCGAACGCATCGCCGGTGAAAGTCCCGACGACGCCCTGGCCGAGACCATGGCCGCCGACCTGCGCCTGAACGGCGACCTGATCAGCTATGACCACGTCGGCAATACCGACGTCATCGACGTGGCCGAGCGCCGCCGCGGCCTGTCCGCCGCCCTGGCCGTCTTCTACCTGGACGCCGCCCGCCGCGCCGGGATCAAGGCCCAGGGCGTCGACTTCCCCGGCCACTTCCTGCTCCGGGTCGAGACACCCGAGGGGCCGGTGGCGCTGGACCCCTTCAGCCAGGGCCGGCTGGTCCTGCCGTCCGAACTGACCCGCCGGGCCCTGCGCGCCGGCCTGACGCCCCACGTCGCCGACCGGCTGGACGTGCTGATGGCGCCGGTCAGCGACCGCCAGGCCCTGATCCGGCTGCAGAACCTGCTCTTCATCCGCGCCATCAAGGCCCAGGACTATGAGAGCGCCGAACGCTCGGCCCTGCGCCGCGCCCTGCTGGACCCCGAGGACCACCGCCCCTGGCTGGACGTCGCCGCCGCTCGCGAGAAGCAGGGCGCGCTCGCCGGCGCCCTCGAAGCCCTCTCCCGCGCCCGCACCCTCGACGACCCCGGCGAAGTCCGCCGCCGCATGTCGGTGGACCGGGTGAGGCTGCAGCTGAACTGACGGGGCTGGCTCGGTGCTGACGCAGCCCGGCTCGTGATTAGTGGTTAGTGATTAGTGGGTGGCGGCTGAACCGCCGATGCCAGGACCGGCCCAGACCGAAGACGCATCGAACCACTAATCACTAACCACTAATCACTGGCTGGGCTCACTGCCCAAAGGGTTGCGCCCGGCCTCCCGGCCACCCATTAGCCAAGCTGCCCAACCCGGAAGGACAGCTCATGCTGAAGGTCGCGATCCAGATGGACCCCATCGAAGGGGTTAACATCGAGTCGGACACCACCTGGCTGCAGGCCATGGAGGCCCAGAACCGGGGCTATCCGATCTGGGTCTATGACTTCCGCACCCTGGCGCTGGAGGACGGCGTCCTCTTCTGCCGCGCCCGCCCGGTGACCCTGCGCCAGACTGTCGGCGACCACGTGACCTTCGGCGACGAGGTGAAGCTGGACCTCTCGAAGGACGTCGATGTCATCCTGATGCGTCAGGACCCGCCCTTCGACATGGCCTATGTCACCGCCACCTATCTGCTGGAGACGGTCCACCCCAAGACCTTGGTGGTGAACGATCCGGCCGAGGTGCGCTCGGCGCCCGAGAAGCTGCTGGTCACCCATTTCCAGGGCCTGACCCCGCCGACCCTGATCAGTTCCGACCCGGTCGCCCTGGCCGACTTCCACCGCCGCCACGGGGAGGTGGTGCTCAAGCCCCTGCACGGCGCGGCCGGCTCGGGCGTGGTGCGGCTCAAGGCCGACGATCCCAACCTGGACGCCCTGGTCGAGATCCACGCCATGGGCTCGCGCGATCCGTTGGTGATCCAGAAATTCATCCCCGCGGTGTCCAAGGGCGACAAGCGCATCATCCTGATCGACGGCGAGCCTGTCGGCGCCATCAACCGCATCCCCGCCAAGGACCAGGTCCGCTCCAACCTGCGCGTCGGCGGCACCGCGGCCCCGGTCGAGCTGACGCCGCGCGATCTGGAGATCTGCAAGGCCATCGGCCCGACGCTGAAGGCGCGCGGCCTGCTGTTCGTCGGCATCGACGTGATCGGCGACTATATGACCGAGATCAACGTCACCTCCCCCACCGGCGCCCAGCAGCTGCTGCGCTTCACCGGCGTCAACGCCGCCGCCCTGATGTGGGACGCCATCAAGGCCAAGCGCGCCGGATAACGACACTCTTGCAATAGTTGCAGGTTCGTGTTTCGTTCTTTCCCGGATAGCGGGAGGAGCGGATGCACGCCAGTGTCGTCACGGTCGCGTTCGAAGGCGTCGACGCCCGGCGGGTGGATGTGCAGGTCCAGCTGCTCTCGGCGGAGCAGCCGTCCTTCACCATCGTCGGCCTTGCCGACAAGGCGGTGGCCGAGAGCCGGGAGCGGGTGCGCGGCGCCTTCGCCGGCATCGGCCTGGCCCTGCCGCCCAAGCGGATCATCGCCAACCTCGCGCCCGCCGACCTGCGCAAGGAGGGCAACCATTTCGACCTGCCCGTCGCCTTGGCTCTGCTGGCCTCCATGGGGGTGATCCCCGCGGACGCCCTCAACGGGTGGGCGGCGGTGGGCGAGCTGGGGTTGGATGGGCGCATCGCCCCGGTCGGCGGGACCCTGCCCGCGGCGGTCGCCGCCGACGCCATGGGGCTGGGCCTGATCTGTCCCGAGGCCAATGGACCCGAGGCGGCCTGGGCGGGCGACGTGGCGGTGCTGGCCCCGCGCTCCCTGATCGCCTTGGTCAACCACTTCAAGGGAACCCAGGTCCTGCGCCGGCCCGAGCCGGGCGCCATGCGCAGCGGCGAACGCGTGCCCGACCTGCGCGAGGTCAAGGGCCAGGAAAGCGCCAAGCGGGCGCTGGAGATCGCGGCCGCGGGCGGCCACAACCTGCTCTTCGTCGGCCCGCCCGGCTCGGGCAAGTCGATGATGGCGGCGCGCCTGCCGGGCCTGTTGCCGCCGCTGACGCCCAAGGAGCTGCTGGAGACCTCCATGGTCTGGTCGGTGGCCGGGCTGATCGAGCGCGGGGCCCTGACCCGCGACCGGCCGTTCCGCGCGCCGCACCACTCCGCCTCCATGGCCGCGCTGACCGGCGGCGGCCTGCGCGCCAAGCCGGGCGAGGCCTCCTTGGCCCACAACGGCGTCCTCTTCCTGGATGAACTGCCAGAGTACAGCGCCCAGGCCCTGGATTCCCTGCGCCAGCCGCTGGAGACGGGCGAGATCGTCGTCGCCCGCGCCAATGCCCACGTCCGCTATCCCGCGCGCTTCCAGCTGGTGGCCGCCATGAACCCCTGCCGCTGCGGCCTGGGCGGGGCTGGGCGCGGGGCCTGCGGCAAGGCGCCGAGGTGTCAGCGCGACTACCGCAACCGCATCTCCGGCCCAATGTTCGACCGCATCGACCTGACGGTGGAGACGCCGCCGGTCACCGCCGCCGACATGGCCCTGCCGCCGCCCGCCGAGGGCACGGCCGAGGCCGCCGCCCGCGTCCTCACCGCCCGCGCCATGCAGGAGGAGCGGCTGCGCGTCGCCGGGGCCGATGCCGAGACGGCGCAGGATCAGGCGATCAACGCCCGCGTCTCGGGCGAGACGCTCGATCGCTTCGCCACTCCGGACGAGGCGGGCCGGGCCCTGCTGATGCGCGCGGGCGAAGCGGGGGGTCTCACCGCGCGCGGCTGGACCCGCACCCTGCGGCTGGCCCGCACCATCGCCGACCTGGACGGCTGCGACGGCGTCCTGCGCCGCCACATCGCCGAGGCCCTGATCTATCGCCGCAACACCGCCGAGGCGGACGAGGCCTTCCAGGCCCGCCGCGCCGACAGTTCGGCATCATTCCCGGAGGTCCCCGCGTGGTGATCTCTTAACGTCTTGCGGGCAGGCTGCGACCGAGGGAGACCGACATGGCGCGGCGACGGATCGACAAGGCGGCGGAGACGCCGGCGACGGGTTCAGCGGAACAGCAGTTCCTGCGCCTCATGAGCCATGAGATGCGCACCCCCCTGAACGGCGTCATCGGCATGCTGGGCCTTCTGTCCCGCACCCGTCTGGACGGCGCCCAGCGCGCCTATGCCGAGGCCGCGCGGTCCTCCGCCGAACACCTCCTGGGTCTGGTCAACGACCTGCTCGACTACGCCCGGCTTGAGGCCGGCAAGCTGGAGTTCGACGCCGCCCCGGTCGATCTGGAATCCCTGGTGCGCGGCGTGGCCGAACTGCTCAGCCCCCGCGCCCATGATCGCGGCCTCGAGATCGCCTGGTCCGTCGCCGCCGACGCGCCCGACGTCCTGGCCGACGAAGGCCGCCTGCGGCAGGTGTTGTTCAACCTGGCCGGCAATGCCGTGAAATTCACCGCCGAGGGCGGGGTCCGCATCGCCGTCGAGCGCGCGGGCGGGACCGACGCCAAACCCCGGCTGGCCTTCATCATCGACGACACCGGCCCGGGCGTCCCCGCCGAAGCGCGCGAGCGCATCTTCGAGGAATTCGGCCACGTCGACGCCACCGACGCCAGCCGCTTCGGCGGCGCGGGCCTGGGTCTGGCCGTCGTGCGCAAGCTGGCCGCCGCCATGGACGGAACCGTCTCGGTCGCCGACCGCCCTGACCGTCCCGGCGCCCGCTTCCGCTTCGAGGCCGCCTTCCAGGCCGCGCCCGGCGCCGAACGCGGCCGTCCGCTGACGGGTCAGGCGATCAGCGTCATCAGCCCCGATCCCTTCGTGCGCCAGACCGCCTCGGCCCAGATCGACGCCTCGGGCGGCGCGGTCGTGGACGGCGCCGCCGTCGTCCTGATCGACCACGCCGCGCGTCAGAACACCCACGGCCTGGCCACGCGCCCCGACGGCGCCCGCGCCATCGTCCTGCTGAAGCCGTCCGAGCGCGATCTGATCGCCCGCTATCGTTCGGCCGGCTTCCACGGCTATCTGATCAAGCCCCTGCGCCGCGCCTCCCTGGCCGAGCGGGTGCTGGCCGCCGTCGGAACCCGCTCCGAACAGCCCGGACCGCCCCCCGCCCCGCCGCAGGACGACGACCGCGTCCTGCCCGGCCGCTTTTCGGGCACCCGGGTCCTGCTGGTCGAGGACAACCCGGTCGGCGCCCTGCTGGCCTCCACCCTGCTGAAGCGCGAAGGCTGCGCGGTCGAGACCGCCGCCAGCGGCGACGAGGCGCTGGAGGCCATGAAGCGGGCCCGCTACGACCTGGTCTTCATGGACATGCGCATGCCCGGCATGGACGGCCCCACCGCCGCCCGTCAGCTGCGCGCGCGTGGCGATCGGACGCCCATCGTGGCCCTGACCGCCAACGCCTTCGCCGAGGACCGCAAGGCCTGCCTCGAGGCGGGCATGAACGACCATCTGGTCAAGCCGCTGGAGCTGGAGTCCCTGCGCGCCTCCCTCAGCCGCTGGACGAACCGCGAAGTCCGCGCCAAGGTCGCCGTCTGAATTGAGACGCCGAATTCTTTAGGGATGGGGGGCGTCCGGAGACGCGCCCATGACCGACAGCCAGACGCCCGCCAGCGAGGTTGCTGACCTTCGCCCCGCCCCCAAGGGCCTGGGCGTCCTGAAGGCCGCCTTCCGCGAGCGGCGGACGCTGGCCATGCTGCTGCTCGGCTTCTCCGCCGGCCTGCCCTTCGCCATGCTGATCGGCACGCTGAACGCCTGGCTGACCGAGGAGAGCATCCCGGTCGCCACCATCGGCATCCTGAGCTGGATCGGCCTGTTCGGCGCCTTCCGCTTCCTGTGGTCCCCCGCTGTCAGCTGGACCCCGCCCGTCATCGGCAAGCGGTTCGGCCGTCGGCGCAGCTGGCTGATCGTCCTGCAGATCGTCATCGCCGTCGCCCTGGGCCTGGTCGCCCTGTCCCATCCCGGCGCGGGCGTCCTGGGTCCCCTGGCCCTGGGCGCGGCTCTGGGCGCCTTCGCCTTTGCCACCCAGGACATCGTCATCGACGCCTGGCGGATCGAGGTCGCGGACGAGACCCTGCCCATCGACCTGCTGTCGACCATCTATCAGCTGGGTTATCGCACCGCCGCCCTGGCCGGCGGGGCCGGCGCCCTGCTGCTGGCCTCGGCCATCGGCTGGCCGGGCGTCTTCCTGACGGCCGCGGTCCTGATGGGGCTGGGCATCATCGGCACCCTGATCGCGCCTGAGCCGGTCCCTAGCTCACAGGCGGCCGTGGCCAAGCAGCGCCGCGGCTCGCCCGCCCTGCGCCTGACGGTCCTGATCGCGACGCTGGCGGCCTGGGCCTGGGCGGCCTTCATGCTGATCCGCTTCATGGTCACAGCCCTGACCACTTCGCCCGCCCCCAGCGCGGGCGAGTTCACCACCGCCTGGGGTCCGTGGATCGTCGGCGCGACTGTCATCCTGCCCGCGGCCCTGGCGGGGCTGATCGTGTGGAAGGGCCGCGTCGCGACCGAAGCCGAGGCCTCGGCGACGCCCAAGCTGGCCGACACCTTCTACGACGCCATCCTGGCCCCGCTGGTCGAGCTGATGGGCCGGCTGGGCTGGGGCGCGATCATCGTGCTGGGCCTGATCCTGACCTATCGCATCACCGACGGCGTCTGGGGCCCCTTCGCCTTCCCCTTCTACATGGGCGACACCGGCGGAGCGCTGGGCCACACCAAGGCCGAGGTGGCGCTGGCGTCCAAGACCTTCGGCGTGATCATGACCATCGTCGGCATCGGCCTGGGCGGCTGGGCCCTGTTGGCCATCGGCCGGATGTGGAGCCTGCTGATCGGGGCCATCCTGTCCGCCGCCACCAACCTGCTGATGATGGACCTGGCGCTAGGCGCGCCGGTGATCAGCCCCTTCATGCGCGGGACGCACCTGTACGACCTGTTCGGCGTCTTCCATGTCGGCGAGCCGCTGGCGCGGCTGATGCTGGCCATCGCGGGCGAGAACATCGCCGGCGGTTTCGCGGGCGCGGCCTTCGTGGCCTATCTGTCCGCCCTGTCGAACCGGACGTTCGGCGCGGTGCAGTTCGCGGTCTTCATCTCGCTGGCCCTGCTGATCGGCACCCTCGGTCGGGGCGCCCTGGGCGAGCTGATCGACGAGCAGGGCTATGCGCCGATGTTCGCCATCGCCGCCTGGCTGGGCCTGCTGGCCGTGGTGTTCTGCATCGCCGAATGGGTGCGCGGCGCCATGGAGCGACGCAAGCTGGCGGCGGCCGGGGCCTGAGCCCCGGCGGCCTCAGCCCTCAGCCTTCCTCGATCGCGCCTTCTTCGTAGGCGGCGAAGGTGGCGGCGGTGATGATCTCGCTGACCGAGGCGCCCAGCGAGACGATCTGCACCGACTTCTCCAGACCGACCAGCAGCGGGCCGATCACGGTCGCCCCGCC
>Ga0209676_1003208_pt1 | contig 10351 bp, 8 predicted proteins | sample AraplaCvi_mLB_r2_FD_184282 | JGI IMG/M metagenome (GOLD analysis project Ga0209676, IMG submission 184282) | Arabidopsis root microbial communities from North Carolina, USA - plate scrape MF_Cvi_mLB_r2 (SPAdes) (version 2) | ecosystem: Host-associated > Plants > Roots > Endosphere | place: USA...
GTCGCACGCATCGAACGCGAGATGGACGCGCGGCTTCGCGCGCAGGGCCGCACCGAAGGCACCGTCGGCGAGCGCATGTCCGCGCTGGTGACGGACCCGCGCTTCCAGTACGACGACACCGAGGCCGGGCACGCGGAACTGATCGCCGACATCCGCCGCAACCTCGCGAAGCTCGATCCGCATGTGCCCGAATACTTCGGCCGCACGCCGCCGCAGCCGCTCGACGTTCGTGCGGTGCCGAAGGAAGCCGAGGCGAACGCGCCGGGCGCGTACTACATCCAGCCGGCGATGGACGGCTCCCGGCCGGGCATTTTCTTCGTCAACTTCGGCAACCTGAAGGCGAACACGCGCTGGAGCCTGCCGACGCTGACCTACCACGAAGGCTCGCCGGGCCATCATTTCCAGATCTCCATCGCGCAGACGCTGACCGACCTGCCGATGCTGCGTCGCAGCCTCAACCCGAGCGCCTTCACCGAAGGCTGGGCGCTGTACGCCGAGCAGCTCGCCTCCGAGATGGGCCTGTACCAGGACGATCCGTGGGGCGACCTGGGCCGCCTGCGCGCAGAGCTGTTCCGCTCCGTGCGGCTGGTCGTCGATACCGGCCTGCACCGCAAGCGCTGGACGCCGCAGCAGGCGATCGGCTACATGCGCGCGCACACCGGCATGCCGGAATCGGAAGTGCGGTCGGAAGTCTTCCGCTACCTCGTGCAGCCGGGGCAGGCGTGCTCGTACAAGATCGGCCACCTGAAGTTCGTCGAGCTGCGCGAACGCGCGCGCACCGCGCTGGGCGACCGCTTCGACATCCGCGCCTTCCACGACCTCGTGCTCGGCAACGGCGCGGTGCCGCTGGCGGTGCTGGAGGCGTCGGTGGACGACTGGATCGCGACGCAGCGCAGGTAACGCATCGCCTCGAAGGCGTGAACAAGCGCGGCCTCGACACGTGGCCGCGCCTCGGCGCGCGCTGTGTCGAATTCCCCTAGACTCCCGCCTGGAACACCGGAGTGCGTGCGATGCGTCGATTCACGGGCTGGCTGTGTGCGTTGCTGTGGCTGTCGATCGCGGCCGCGCCGGCCTTCGGGCAGACCAAGACCGTCATCGAGACGCCCACGGCGACGCCCGACGCGCCGAAGGCGCCGGTGGCGATCCCGGTCGCCGACATCCCGCTGCGCGCCGATTCGGACGAGCGCTTTGCCGAGGCGATCATCCTGCGCGCGAGCGAGGAGGATCCGACCGAGCATCTCGCGCCGGAACTCGACGCCATTGCGAAGTCCGTCGACGAGAAGGCGAAGATGTTCCGCGCCGCCGAACTGCGCGAGCTGCCGGTGATGCGCCTGGAGAGTTTCGAGCGGCACTGGAAGTTCGACGCGCGTCGTTTCGCGCGCTGGCAGGAAAACATGCGCACGGCGATGGCGCCGTATGCGCAGAGTGCGTCCCAGCTGTCGCAGCGTCGCGCCGACTGGGAAGCGACGCAGGTCGTCGCGCGCGGCGGCAACATGCCGGCGGCGTTGTCCAGTCGCGTCGATGCGCTGGTCGCGCAGATGAAGGAAGCCGAACAGGCGCTGTCGAAGCCGCTGGCGCGGCAGATCGCGCTCGGCCGCCGCGCGAACCTGGTGGATGCACGCATCCAGGTCGGCCTGCGCTCGGTCTCGGAGGCGATCGAGTTCATCGACAGCCGCCTCATCCGCCTCGACTCGCCGCCACTCTGGCGCGCACGGCAGGCCGACAGCGATCCGAACGACGCGATGACGTCGATCAAGAATGGCATCGGCATCGAGGCGCGCTTCCTCACCGAATACACGGCCTCCGATTTCGGCAACCAGCGGGCGCTGCACGTGCTGCAGGTCCTGCTGCTGCCGGTGCTGTTGCTGCTGTCGTGGCGCGCACGGCGTGCGCGTCGCGAGGCGACGAAGGCGGGCGCCGAGCCCGAGCCGATCGATGCGACCACGCGCGTGCTGCAGCGGCCGATCTCGTCGTGGCTGCTGCTGTCGATGATGGGCGTGCTCGCGTTCGAGCCGGACGCGCCGCTGCTGGCGCACCAGTTCGCGATGCTGGTCGCGCTGGTGCCCGTGCTGCGCCTGCTGCCGCCGCAGAGCGAGCGGCTGCTCGGCCACTGGCCTTACGTCGCCACGGCGCTGTACCTGCTTGAACGCATCGCCTTCTTCTTCCTCGCCAACGCGCTGGTGTACCGCTGGTACCACCTGGTGCTGGCGACGCTGGCACTGCTGCTCACGCTGGGCCTGCTGTGGCGCGCGCGCCGGCAGCAGCATTCGGGGCTGGAAGGCCGCTACGGCCGTGCCGTGCACATCGCCGCATGGGTGAGCGTGGCGGTGTTGCTGGTGTCGATCGTCTCCAACGTCGTCGGCAACGTGTCGCTGGCGGAGATGCTCAACAGCGCCGTCATCGACAGCGGCTACTTCGGCCTGGTGCTGTTCGCGGGCATGACGGTCGCGGTTGCGCTGCTGCATCTGCTGTTCGCACGCGGTGGCGACGCGCGCCTGCGCGTGGTGCGCGAACACGCCACGCCGTTGCTCACGCTCATCGTGCGCCTGCTGACCTTGGCCGCGGTGATCGGCTGGGTCGTGTTCACCATGAACCGGTTCCGGGTGTTCCGGCCGGTGTACGCGTTCTTCGAGACGATCCTCACGCACACGCTGCAGATCGGCGAGATCGCCATCAGCCTGGGCCACGTGCTGGTGTTCTTCGTGTCGATCTACGTCGCGTTCTGGGCGGCGAAGGCGACGCGCTATCTGCTGCAGGAGGAAGTGCTCACGCGCATGTCGCTGCCGCGCGGCGTGGGCAACTCGGTCGCGTCGCTGACCTATTACGCGGTGCTACTGATTGGAGCGCTGGTCGCGCTGACGGCGGCGGGCTTCAAGATGACCCAACTGGCGTTCATCTTCGGCGCGCTCGGCGTGGGCATCGGTTTCGGCCTGCAGAACGTGGTGAACAACTTCGTCTCCGGCCTGATCCTGATGTTCGAGCGGCCGATCCAGCCGGGCGACGTGGTCGAAATCACCGGCACGTCCGGCCGCGTGCGCGAGATCGGCATGCGCGCCACGACCATCAAGACCTTCGACGGCGCCGACGTCGTGGTGCCCAACGGCACGCTGCTGTCGGAGAAGCTGACCAACTGGACGCTGCTGGACCGCAATCGCCGGCTCGACATCGACATCGGCGTGGCCTACGGCTCCGATCCCGCGCAACTGACCGCGCTGTTGCAGAAGACGGCGCTGCAGACGACGGGCATCGTGTCGAACCCCGAGCCGGCGGTGCTGTTCCTGGGCTTCGGCGCGAGCGCGCTGAACTTCGGCCTGCGCGCGTGGACGTACGACTACGACAACTCCGCGTCGATCCGTAGCGACCTGGTCACGCGCATCTACGCGGCGCTGAACGAGGCGGGCATCGAAATGCCGTTCCCGCAGCAGGATATCCACCTGCGTTCGGTGTCGGAGGAAGCGGGCGAGGTGCTGCGTCGGCGCAGCGAGGCGCGTAATGCCGGTGGTGGTGTCAAAGACAAGGGCGAAGAGGCGGGCGGCTGAGCGCGCCTGGGTCTGGACGCGTCATTCGTTGATTCGAAACGCGCGCCCCGAAGCGGCGTCATCCACACGCACCGCACCGTTCAGTCCGCACGCCCTCCCGTCACCCCGGTTTCGTTGTACTGGCATCGGGCCCGTCGCGTGCGGATCGATGCGGAACGACGAACACATCAGCGCGGACAGCAAGGCATCGCCCGCATTGCCCGGGCTCATGCTCGCCGCGCTGGGCGTGGTGTTCGGCGATCTCGCGACCAGTCCGCTGTACTCGCTGCAGGAGGCCTTCGGTTCGCATGGCGTGCGGCCGACGCCGGCGAACGTGCTCGGCGTGGTGTCGCTCGCGTTCTGGGCGCTCGTGGGCGTGGTGTCGCTCAAGTACGTGCTGCTGATCATGCGCGCGGACAACAAGGGCGAGGGCGGGATCATGGCGCTGCTGGCGCTGGCGCGTTCGTCGCTGATGGAGCGGCCGCGACGGCGGCATTGGGTCGTGCTCGCCGGCCTCACGGGCGCCGCGATGTTCTTCGGTGACAGCGTGATCACGCCGGCGGTGTCGGTACTGTCGGCGGTGGAAGGGTTGGAGATCGCAGCACCGGCGCTGGCGCCATGGGTGTTGCCGCTGAGCATCGCGATCGTCGTCGGCCTGTTCGCGCTGCAACGGTTCGGCAGTGCACGCGTCGGCGGATGGTTCGGTCCGGTGATGCTGTCGTGGCTGCTTGCCGCCGGCGTGCTCGGCTTCTTCGCGATGCTGCGGCAGCCGCAGATCCTGTCGGCAATGAATCCACTGCATGCGTGGTCGTTCTTCGCGCGCAACGGCTTCGCCGGGTTCACGACGCTAGGCGCGACCGTGCTCGTGCTGACGGGCGCCGAAGCGCTTTACGCGGACCTGGGGCATTTCGGTGCGCGGCCGATCCGCCTGGCCTGGACTACGATCGCGCTGCCGTGCCTACTGCTGAGCTACTTCGGCCAGGGCGCGGTGCTGCTGCTCGATCCCACAGCGGCCACGCGTCCGTTCTATCGGACGGTGCCGCAATGGGCGCTGTTCCCGATGATCGGGCTCGCCACCGCGGCGACGGTGATCGCATCGCAGGCGGTCATCGCCGGCGCGTACTCGATGGTCCGTGCGTGCATCCAGCTCGGCTACCTGCCGCGCATGCGCGTGTTGCATACGTCGTCGCGCGTACGCGGGCAGATCTACCTGCCCCTGGTGTCGGGGCTGCTGCTGTTGCTGGTGCTCGCAGCGATGCTCGGCTTCCGCTCGTCCGGCGCGCTGGCCGCCGCGTTCGGCATCGCGGTGAGCGGCACGATGCTGACGACGACCATTCTGATCGTCGTGGTGATGCGACGCGTGTGGGCATGGCGCTGGCCCGTCGTCGTGCCGCTGGGACTGGCGATGCTGGCGATCGACCTGGCGTTCTTCGGCGCGAACCTGATGAAGCTGCGCAGCGGCGGCTGGTTCCCGCTGCTGCTGGGCGCGCTTGCGTTGGTGGTGATGACGACCTGGCGGCGAGGGCGCGAACTCCTCACGCAGCGCAACCGGCGCGACAGCCTGCCGCTGGGCCCGTGCCTGGTCTCGCTGCGCGACCACCCGCCCACGCGCGTGGCGGGCACGGCGCTGTTCCTGACGAACGATCCCGAGTACGCACCGCAGGCGCTGCTGCACAACCTCAAGCACAACCGGGTGCTGCACGAGCGCAACGCGTTGCTGACGGTGGAAATCCTGGACGAACCCTACGCACGCGAGCGCGTGCGCATCGACGCGCACGATGCGGACTTCCACCGCATCTGCGCACGTTTCGGCTTTGCGGAAACACCCGACGTGCCCGCCGCACTGCAGGCGTGTGGCGAGCAGGGTCTCGACTTCGATCTGATGGAAACGACGTTCTTCACCAGCCGCGAGGACGTCATCGCCGGCGACCGCACCGGCATGGCGCTGTGGCGTGACCAGCTGTTCGCGCTGCTCACGCGGAACGCGCTGCCGGCAACCTCGTTCTTCCAGATACCGGACAACCGGCTGATCGAGATCGGCCGGCGTGTCGCGATCTAGCGTCAGGCGCGACCGGCTACGTCTTGGAAGTAGAGCGCGCTGGTCGCATCGGGCGATGGATCCTGCAGCGGCGCCGCTTCGCGACTGTGCAGGTACATGTAACCGATGATCGCGATGGCGAGGATGATCGCCATCGCGATGAAGATCTGGCGTGAGTTCATCGCGCCGTCCTCAGTGCTTGCGATCGCCGCGATCGCCCTGGCCCGGCTTCGAATCGTGCTGCGATTGACGCTTCTGGTCCTGCGACAGCGAACGGCCGACGTCGTCGGACTCCTTGAAGCGGCCCTTCTCGTCGCGACGCACGTAACGCTTGTCGCCATTGGGGGCGATGAGTTCGCGCTTGCTGTCTGCCATCGGCGTGCTCCGTTCACTGGACGATGGCCCATGCTCGGATGCGCGCGGTTAAGACGGGGCGAATGAAGGCGGCCTTCATTCATGCACGCCCGGCGCGCGTCACGGATCCTTCACCGCGTCAGCGCTGCGCGCGCTTGCGGTAGACGACGATGATGACGAGGTCCTCCTCGCCGCGCTGCGCAAGTGCATGCGTGCTGCCATCGCGGGTGAGGATCGCGTCGCCCGGTCCGACGTCGCGGCGCTTTCCGTCGAGCATCAGCTCGCCGCGGCCGGACAGCACGTAGTAGATCTCGTCCTTGTCGTTGCGATGCTCGCCGATGGTCGCGCCCGGATGGAGTGCGCGCTGACGGAAGACGATGTCGAAGCCTTCGGCCTGCTCGAAGAAGGGATAGGCCGTGGTCGTGCCCTTGCCTTCATGCGGACCGGGCTGCTGGACGGCGATGTCGCGCGCGTTCTCGACGTAGGAGTCGCGGCGGGGCTCGGCGGCGTGGGCCGTGGAAAGCGCTGCGCAGGTCAGCGTGAAAGCGATGAAGCGGAATGGGCTCACGTCATCCTCCCTCTGTGTCATCCCGGCGAAGGCCGGGACCCAGGCCCGGAGCGGATGGGCACTCCGAATCGGACCTTCGTCTGCTCGTCATTCCAGCGAAAGCTGGAATCCATCTTGATCTTGCGTTTGTCGCGGTGAGCAACATCGCAGCGCTGTGCGGAAATCGACGTTTACCGCCACGCCTTCGTTACCCCTCTCCGGCCCGAACGCATAGCGTTCGGGCGTTCGAAGGCGCGCGAACCAGTGGTTCGCAAGCAGCGCCTTCTCACCCCCAACCCCTCTCCCGAGGGGAGAGGGGCTAAAGCGAGCGGCATCACCGCGCCAGCCACCCACCATCCACCGGCAGGATCGCGCCATTCACGTAATCCGACGCACGCGATGCGAGGAACACCGCAGCGCCGCCGAGGTCGGACGGATCGCCCCAGCGGCCCGCGGGAATGCGGTCGAGGATCGCCGCGCTGCGTGCCTCGTCCGCGCGCAGCTGCGCGGTGTTGTCGGTCGCCATGTAGCCGGGCGCGATCGCGTTGACGTTGATGCCCTTGTTCGCCCATTCGTTGGCGAGCAGGCGCGTGATGCCGGCGATGCCGCTCTTGCTCGCGGTGTACGACGGCACGCGGATGCCGCCCTGGAACGACAGCATCGAGGCGATGTTGACGATCTTGCCGCCGCCGTTCGCGATCATGTGCCGGCCGGCCGCCTGCGCCATGAAGAACGCGCCCTTGATGTTCACGTTCATCACGTCGTCCCAGTCCTTCTCGGTGAAATCCACCGCGTCGGCACGGCGGATCAGACCGGCGTTGTTGACCAGGACGTGCAGCCCGCCGAGACCGTCGAGCGTTTCGCGCACGACGCGTTCGATCGGCTCCACGCTCGACAGGTTTGCTTCGATGGCGACGAAACGACGGCCGAGCGCGCGCACTTTCTCCTCGGTCTCGAGCGGCGCCTGGATGCCGGCAGCGGCGATGTCGGCGCCGGCTTCGGCGAGCGCCACCGCAATGCCCTGGCCGAGGCCGGTGTTGGCGCCCGTGACCAGCGCGACCTTGCCTTCGAGACTGAACGGATTGGACATGGAGCCTTTCCCCTTGGTTTCGTGTGCGGATGCGCCCGCGCGCTTACTTGAGCTGGCAGATGTCCAGCTGGTTCATGTCGGTGTAGTCGAGGTTTTCGCCGCCCATCGCCCAGATGAAGCAGTAGTTCTTCGTGCCCGAGCCCATGTGGATCGACCACGGCGGCGACACGACGGCTTCGTCGTTGGCGATGACCAGGTGGCGCATGTCCGCCGGATCGCCCATGAAATGCATGACGCGCTGGTCGGCGAGGTCGAAGTAGAAATAGACCTCCGAGCGACGGTCGTGCAGGTGCGGCGGCATGGTGTTCCACACGCTGCCGGGCTTGAGGATCGTCAGGCCGAGCAGCAGCTGGCACGACTTCACCGTCGCCGGGACGATGTACTGGTAGATCGTGCGTTCGTTCGAGGTTTCCAGCGCGCCGCGCTCCAGCGGAACGGCCTGCGCGATGGAGATGTGCTTCGTCTCGAAACGCGCATGCGCGGGCGTGGATGCGAGGTAGAACTTCGCCGGATTGGCGGCGTCGTTCGAGGCGAAGGTCACGTCCGCGCTGCCCATCGGCACGTACAGGCCGTCCTTGGGTTCGAGCGTGTGCGAGGTGCCGTCGACCGTGACCGTGCCCGTGCCGGCACCGACGTTGACGATGCCGAGCTCGCGGCGTTCCAGGAACGGCTTGCCCGCGGCGGAAGCCGGTTCGGTCTGCGCCGGGAGCGATACCGGCGCCGCCGTCGGGGCTGCGCCGCCGATGACGAAGCGCTCGTTGTGCGAGTAGTTCAGGACGACCTGGCCCGGAACGAAGAGACCGTCGATGAGGTAGCGCTCGCGCAGCTGGTCGTTGCTGGCGCCGGCCATCATGTCCGGGTGGGTGGCGTGGTAGGTCTTGCGGAACATCGGGCCTCTCCGGTGGTTCGGGCCGTCGCGGATGTCGCGCGGCAGGCGGGTGAGGGGATGATAGCGGGGTTTTGGTAACCGGTGTCAAAAGGCTAGCGCATCGGGCGGGATAGCCAATACGGCTTTCACGCCAACGACCCGAATGCCTTCGAAGAACGTCATCCCGGCGAAAGCCGGGACCCAGGCTGATGGCGTGTGGGCACCCCATGGACGGCGAACCATCCCCCTTCATTCCTGCGTGGCGGGAATCGATGGGCATAGTGGATGGCCGACGACGTAATCCGGGTGCGCTGCGTGCCTGCAGAAATGGCCTGCGCGTTCGCTGTCCGAAATTCCAGCGGAAGCTGGAGTCCATCTGGCGTTCGATCGGGACGTCGAAGCAGGCATCGCAAGCACGAACGTGATCGGACGCCCCGACCCTCACCCCAACCCCTCTCAGCTCTGCACTCCCTTCGGTCGCCGCGGGGATAGGGGCTCAAACGCCAGGCGCCTCACCGTTCGCGCGAGCGTCGGCTCAACCCACCTTCGGCCGCTGCGTCGAATCCCGCACGACCAGCTGCGGGCTCACGGTGCGCGGTTCCTTCACCGCGTGCGGGCCGGACGGCTCCTCGCCGAGCAGCATCTGCGCCGCCTGGCGGCCGACGTCGCGCGTGGGCGAATGGATCGTGGTCAGCGCCGGCCACAGCTGCGCGGCGAGCGGGCTGTCGTCGAAGCCCACCACCGACAGATCGCCGGGAATCGACAGGCCGCGACGCATCGCCGCCTTGTAGACGCCGGCGGCCATTTCGTCGTTGCAGGCGAAGATCGCCGTCGGGCGCGGTGATTTGGCGAGCAGGTATTCCGCGCCCGCGACGCCCGAATCGAACGTGTAGCCGCCTTCGAAGATGTAGTCCGGCGACAGCTCGATGCCGCGCGCGTCGAGGCCGGCGAGGAAACCGCCGCCGCGTTCGATCGTCGAGCGATAACGGCGCGGACCGGTGATCAGGCCGATGGTGCGATGTCCCAGCGATTCGACGTAGTTGGCCGCTTCCATGCTGGCCTGGCGGTCCTGCGTGACCAGCATGTGCGTCGCCGCGTCCATCGGCACCGAGGCGATGCGCACGTAGCGCACACCGGTCTCGCGCAGCGCCGTGGCGAGCTGCTCGTCTTCCGACACGCGCGGGATCAGGATCACGCCATGCAGCTTCTGCTGCTGCACAAAACGCCGCACGCCCTCGATGTAGTCCTCCTTCGAGGAATCGCACGGGTGCACCACCAGCTCGTACCCCGAATCGCGCAGCGCATCGAGCGCGCCGTACTGCATGTTCACGATGTACTGCGCGGTCGGGTTGTCGTACACCAGCCCGATCAGGAACGAACGCCGGAACGCAAGGCCGCGCGCCTGCGGGTCGGGCGTGTAGCCCAGCTGCTTCATCAGCGCGAGCACTTTCTCGCGCGTTTCCGGATGCACCAGCGGCGAGTTGTTGATGACCCGCGAGACCGTCTTCTTCGATACGCCGGTAAGCCGCGCGATGTCGTTGATCGTCGCCTTGCCGGTCAGCCCGGTGTCCTCCGGCGCCGGCAGCGGCGAGGCGGTGCGGGATCGGCGGGTGCGCGGCGCGGGTTCGGTCATGGGCGGATTCTAGCGGGGCGCGAGCGGGGTGCGCGCGCCCGGCATGATCCGACGTCGATACACGTATGAAAGGGGCGCGTCAGGCCTTGAGCACCGCCGGCAACCACAGCGATAGTGCCGGCACGAAGGCCACCACCAGCAGCACCGCCAGCCCCGCCAGCCAGAACGGCCAGATCGTGCGCATGCTCTGGCCGATGCTGATCTTGCCGATGGACGTGCCGACGAACAGCACCGATCCCAGCGGCGGGCTGATGAGGCTCAGGCCGCCCTTCAGCACGAGGATCACGCCGAAATGCACCGGGT
>Ga0209676_1003210_pt1 | contig 10348 bp, 10 predicted proteins | sample AraplaCvi_mLB_r2_FD_184282 | JGI IMG/M metagenome (GOLD analysis project Ga0209676, IMG submission 184282) | Arabidopsis root microbial communities from North Carolina, USA - plate scrape MF_Cvi_mLB_r2 (SPAdes) (version 2) | ecosystem: Host-associated > Plants > Roots > Endosphere | place: USA...
AGTAGCCCGGGCCGGGCGCCTGCACGTAGTAGCCGCCATGGTGCCTGTGGCCGTGGCGCGGGCCGTAGTACACGGGCTGCGGGTAGTAAACCGGTGCCGGCTGCACATACACGGGACGCGGGTAATAAACCGGCGCCGGCTGCACATACACCGGGGCGGGCTGTACATACACGGGTTGCTGGTACACCGGATAGGCGTTGGTGACGCCCACCGCCACGCCCGGTACGCCTATGCCCACGGAAAACGACACGTTGTCGCGGGCCTGGGCAGCCCCTGCAAAGCCCAGGGCGGCCACGGCCAGCGTGGCGGCGGCGCCTGCCAGGGCGAGGGAGCGGTTTGCTTTGATGGCTGTCTTCATATGGTTCTCCTTAAGCAGGGCAGGAAATGCCCATGTGCTTATTAAACGCAGGACACGTGTAATGGCATACCGCACGCCCCGTGAAGAGCGTAGCCAAACGTAACCCCCTAAAATCATTGAATGACCACCCCTTCCCCCGCCGCAGTCCCCGCCGACAAAGAAATCCACAAGCCCAGCAACTTCCTGCGCCAGGTCATCGAAAAAGACCTGGCCGAAGGCACGTATGCCAGCCGCCGCTGGGGCGGCAGCCCCGGGGACGCCGCCCACCACGCCGCCGGCCAGCCCGACCCCGCCAAGGTGCGCCTGCGCTTTCCGCCCGAGCCCAATGGCTATTTACATGTCGGCCACGCCAAAAGCATTTGCCTGAATTTCGGCCTGGCGCGCGACTACGGCGGCGTCTGCCACCTGCGCTTTGACGACACCAACCCCGAAAAAGAAGACACCGAATACGTTGACAGCATCATCGACGCCGTCAAATGGCTGGGCTATGACTGGGCGCAGCTGGGCAACGAAAGCGGCAAGGGCGAGACCCAGCCCTACCAGGCCAGCGACTACTTCGACTTCATGTACCGCGCCGCCGAATATTTGATCGAAAGCGGCAACGCCTACGTCGACGAACAAAGCGCCGAGGAAATGCGCCACAACCGCGGCGACTTCGGCCACCCCGGCACCAACAGCCCCTTCCGCGGCCGCACACCGGCAGAGAACCTGGCGCGCTTTCGCGAAATGCGCGACGGCAAGCTCGCCGACGGCGCCGCCGTGCTGCGCGCCAAAATCGACATGGCCTCGCCCAACATCAATATGCGCGACCCGGCCATCTACCGCATACGCCGCGCCCACCACCACAACACCGGCGACAAATGGTGCATCTACCCCATGTACACCTTCGCCCACCCGGTCGAAGACGCGCTCGAGCAGATCACCCACAGCATCTGCACCCTGGAGTTTGAAGACCAGCGCCCCTTTTACGACTGGCTGCTCGACCGCCTGGCCGAAGGCAAGCTCATCGCCACGCCGCACCCGCGCCAGTATGAATTCGCGCGCCTGAACCTCACCTACGTGCTCACCAGCAAACGCAAGCTGGCCCAGCTCGTCAATGAAAAGCGCGTGAGCGGCTGGGACGACCCCCGCATGCCAACCATCGTCGGCCTGCGCCGCCGCGGCTACACGCCCGAGGCGCTGCAGCTGTTTGCCGAACGCATAGGCGTCACCAAAAGCGACAGCTGGATCGACTACAGCACCCTCGAAGGCGCGCTGCGCGATACCCTGGACCCGATCGCCCCGCGCGCCATGGCCGTGCTGGACCCGGTCAAGCTGGTGCTCACCAACTGGGACGAAGTCATGGGTGCGGGCAAGCTTGACGACTGCAGCGCCCCCGTGCACCCCCACCATGAAGACATGGGCAAACGCCACTTCAAGATCGGCAAGGAAGTCTGGATTGAACGCAGCGACTACGAAGAGACCCCGCCCAAAGGCTTCTTCCGCCTGTTCCCGCCCCACATCAACGCCAGCAAGCAGGCCATCGCCGGCAGCAAGGTGCGCCTCAAATACGGCCACGTGATCGAATGCACAGGCGCCGCCAAAGACGCCAACGGCAAGGTGACAGAAGTCCACGCCACCCTGATCCCCGACACCAAGAGCGGCACGCCAGGCTCAGACGCCATCAAGGTCAAGGGCGTGATCACCTGGGTGGGCGTGAACGATGCCGTTGAAGCCGAAGTGCGCCTCTATGACCGGCTCTTCACCGTCGAGCATCCCGGCACCGGCGACAAGGATTTCCTCGACGAACTCAACCCCAGCAGCCTCAAGACCGTGACGGCCTACGTCGAGCCCTCACTGGCCAAGGTGCCTGCCGGCACGCGCTTTCAGTTTGAGCGGCATGGGTACTTTGTGACGGATCTGGTGGACCACAGTGCGGGTAAGGCCGTATTCAACCGGGTCACGGGTATGAAGGACAGTTGGGTGAAATAGGGCCCCAGCTGCAGCGGCCTGATGGGCCGCTTTTTTTTGCCCCTCCACTATCTTTCCGGAAGAGCATGCTCTCGTCAAACTACGGCAATGCCGTATAATAATTAAAAAAGCAAGGGAGGGACATTTGTGCTAACTATTGTAGAAACGCCGACATTCCAGCGTTTGTGGCCAGATTACTGGAGCGAAGAAGAGCGGGGTGAGTTCGCCACCTGGCTTGCATTGACGCCTGATGCGGGCGACGTGGTTCCTGGTTCGGGTGGCGTACGCAAAGTTCGGTGGTCACGCAAAGGCACAGGAAAGCGCGGCGGTGTGCGTGTTGTGTATTTCAACCGCCTCGCAAGCGGCGAAATCTGGCTGCTCTTGATCTATAGCAAGAGCGTACAAGATAACATTCCCGCAGCCGTGCTGCGGATTTTGAAACAGGAGATTGCAAATGCCGATGACTGACAAACAACTGGCTAGCCGTGACGCAAAGCGCAACCTGGGCGCAGAACTGCTGCAGTCCGTGCGCGAAATGAAAGCGGGCAAAGGCAAGGTGGCAGCACGGGTTGAGGTTCCAGCGGTTACCCATGCCCGCATGAAATCCGGACTGTCCCAGGCCCAGTTTGCCGAACTGCTGGGCGTCTCGGTGCGTACCCTTCAAGACTGGGAGCAAGGCCGCCGCCAGCCTTCTGGCGCGGCCCGTACCTTGATCACCATTGCGGAGTTGAAACCCAAAGTGCTGCAGCAGGTATTCAAGGATTTGGCCGGAACGCCAATCGCATGAATCTTGCTGAACGCAACAACAGAATGAACTCGGAAACATTGAACTGCATTGGTACTTTGTGACCGACACCAAGGATCATTCGATTGGAGGAGAGGGTAAGCCCGTATTCAATCGCGTGACGGGTATGAAAGACTCGTTCAGCAAATAACAAAGCCACCCCGATACATGCACCAGAACTTCCAGCCCAAAGGATTCAACAAAGTTCTGGTGACATGGGGATTGGCCAGTGCCCTGCTCGCGCCAGCCGCCAGCCATGCACAATTCGGCCGCATCGAGTTCAGCGATGCGGGCGACTTTTCTGAATCGGCCATCATGCGCGGCGTCAAGGCCACGCAGGCCCAATGCGCAGCCGCCGCAAACACCGTCTGGGCCGCCACCGAGCACTCGGGCGCCGAATGCATCAAATACTGGAAAGCCGGCTTTGGCGACCAGCCCGTCAAACGCGTCATCGTGTTTTTTCACGGTGATATTTTTGTCGGCGTAGGACAGACCAGCCAAGCCTACCTGGAGATGACCAATGCCCGGATGCAAAAGAACGCCGAAGACTGGGCCCGATGGCTGGGCATGCCTTACATCTTCATAGGCCGCCCCGGCACCCACGGCTCATCAGGCAACCACATGCAGCGCAGGCGCATGGACGAGTCCGTCATCATCTCTGCCGCACTCGACGAAATCAAGAAGCGCCACGGCATTGAAGAGTGGGTAGTCGCCGGCCAAAGCGGCGGCGGCCATGTCACATCGTCCTTGATCACCGAACGCTCAGACATCGTCTGCGCCATCCCTACCTCAGCACCGTCATCACCCCGCATACGCTGGGAAATGATGGGCCGCACCAAGGACACCACCAACTACGCCGACTCCTACGAGCCCTGGAAGTTTGTCGCCAAAGACAAGGTCAACCCGCAGCTGCGCGTTTTTGTGCTCGGCAACCCCCAGGACAAAAACGTGTTCTGGGCCTCACAGACCGTAATGGCTGACGCGCTGCAAAAGGCGCAGATACCGGTGCAGGTGTTGCAGGGGGAAGGTACGGGGTCGGATGCCCATGGCCTCTCGAATTCGTCGCGCATTGTGGCGGGATGGTGCGCGAAGGATGTGGGGACGGAGGAGATTGTGAGGCGGGCGGGTAAGGGGCTTAAGGGGTAACGATAAATGCGGCCGCCTAAGGGCAGGCTGGTGCTCTTGAAAGAGAATAGAAAGACTGCATGGGCTGCAAAGAATTTATCGGCCGATCATAGTTATGGTCTGAGGATTGACGACCTACGTTAAGCTCTCAGTGATAAAGGCATTCAACGGTATAAACGTGAGCGGCATGGATACCCTATCACAGACGTTTAATTAAGCAAGATAGAAAGATGGCAATCTAGCCATTCAAATCACAGGGCAGCAATAATGTTGACGCGACTTAGAGTTCAAGGATTCAAAAGCCTGTTGGACGCCGAGGTTAGATTTGGACCATTTACGTGCATAGCAGGTGCAAATGGTGCGGGCAAATCTAATCTTTTCGATGCAATATTGTTTCTGCGAGATCTAGCGGACCACTCAATCGTGGAAGCCGCACACAGGGTCAGAGATCGTTCAGGAAGCAAACGGGGGGATTTGCGGTCGTTATTTACAAAGACCACGAGCTCTGTTCTATCCAACATCACATTAGAGGCTGACCTCATAGTTCCAGACGAGATCACCGACGACTTCGGAAGAAGAGCTAACCCCAGCGCTACTTTCTTGACGTATCAGATTGAATTGAAATACGTAGACGACTACGAATACAGCGAACGAATCGAACTGGTTTCGGAGCGACTTACTTACTTGCCAAGAGGTAATGCGAAAAAACGCATCGGATTTGAATGCTCTAAAGATTTTTTTACTACCGCCGTTCTAGGCGAACGTCGCGCCCCATACATAACCACCGAGCAGGCGAGTTCAATAATTAGCATCAGTCAAGATGGCAATGCTGGACGCCCTTCGCAGGTGCCAGCAAAGAATTCACCCCGCACTGTTCTTGGATCAGCCAACACGGATGAACGACCAACAATATTGGCCGCCCGAAGAGAAATGCAAAGCTGGAAACTTCTTCAGCTAGAACCGTCCAGCCTCAGATCTCCCGACGAATTTTCTGATGATCCTCATATCACTTTTGACGGAGCACATATTCCATCCACATTAGAACGGCTAAAAAGAAACGAGGAGATCTCCAATCGAGTAGCAACTCTTCTTCCAGAAGTACGCTCGATCAGCGTAGACGTCGATAACACCAGAAGACTTAAAACGCTTTTACTGGAGCAACGGAATGGTGTTGTTCACAAGGCCCGAGCTCTATCGGACGGGACGCTTCGATTTCTTGCACTAGCCGCGATGGCCTTCGATCCCGAATCCAAGGGTCTTATTTGCCTTGAGGAGCCCGAGAATGGAATTCATCCATCCCGAATAACAGCGATTCTAGAACTGCTAAGAGAAATGGCAGTGAACCCACAAACTGCAGTAGGGCCCGAAAACCCCTTAAGGCAAGTGATCGTCAACACTCACTCTCCGGTGGTGGTTAGAAATTTGGTTCCAGATGAGTTACTCGTCGCGGTACCAGTGAGACGGCAGCGCTCTTCATTTACAGCGTATGGAGCAATTGCCAACTCCTGGCGAGTCAACCATCAAGAGTACAACGCCGAATTAACACCACCGGTGAGCCTGTCGGAGTTACTCGACTACCTTCAAAATTCTGACATCATCGATCCAGAAAACGAGTTGAAAGGCGGACGCTTATGGCAATTGGCTGCTCAACAAGCGAGTTTTGATTTTCCAACTGTGTCTGAGGATTGAAACCTTGACCTTAGTTACTGTGGTCCTGGTATGTGATGGCACCTCCGATGCAGGCTTGGTAGACATTGCCCAATGGGTGACAGATACAAGGTTTCCCGATCTAACCTTTCGAATGTTTGCGGCGAGGGAGGTAATTCCTGCGCATGATGCATTGCATGTTCGATTGAAAAGAGCATTTGAAGCCCATTCACCTGATATCGTTATTTGCCATCGTGATGCAGAGGGCATGACTTTAGAAGCTCGATCCGCGCAGATAGAAGCTGCTCGACTCGCGGCACATCTCAAAGTTCCAGTTGTAGCAGCAGTTCCTGTAAGGATGATCGAAAGCTGGCTTTTGATGGATGAAAGAGCAATTCGATGTGCCGCTGACAATCGCAATGGGGCGGTTCACCTAAATCTACCGCGCCATGCAGCCATCGAATCGTTGCCGGATGCTAAGGAAACATTATTTGCTGCGCTAAAGACGGCATCAGATCTACCGCACCAACGGGCTCGAAAATTTAACCATCATCGGGCAAGATCACGTGTCACCGATTTCATAGATGATTTCTCCCCGCTTCGCAATCTACCGAGCTTTCAAGCTTTTGAGAATCACCTAATAGCAGCTGTAGTCGCTCATCGACTGATTCACTAGCAGAACAAATCCATTGCATCTCAATCGGGGTTCGCTCTTCATCCTGAAGCGCTACGCGCAAGGTGATCGTTTCTTTGTATCGCTCCACCTAGACGATGCAAACTACGACTTTTCCGGCACAACGCTAGTAGGCGCTGACTTTAGCGGCTGCTTTATCGCCGCCAGCTTCAGGGGCGCGAATCTGGAACGAGCCATCTTCAAAGGTACCAACGTCAAGACTTGCGATTTCACAAATGCCAACTTGCAAGGCGCCTGCTTTGAAGGCGCGGCGATTGACGGCGCGGTCTTCGCTGGCGCCAATCTCAAAGATGCATCCTTTGTAGGCGCATCGGAACAAGGCCATGTTTACGCCGCAGGTGAGCTACCACGGCAAGATGCGGTATGACGCAAGCCCAGGCATCACTGATGACGAACCTTTTTTGTCCAAAGTGCGGCACTGAATTACAAGCCAGCAGCGAAGGCGAACTGGAATGCCGCGCGGGCAGTATGCAGTTGTCCGCAGCACTGAATCGCCAACTCACGGAGTGCTACATCACCAAGGTTAGAGAACCTGATCCGAGGCCTCTAGGCTTCTTTATCGGCGGCAACTGGTTCTGCCCTGGTTGCGCTTGCGCAATACTGGAAGAGAGCCCAGGGAACTTACGTTGTCCGAGCTGCCAGAAGCAACTGGCGGAATTTGTCCACGCGCTTGTCGAATTTCACCCTCACCATGCCATCAAGAGCGTCTAGCCCTTCAACCCAGCAGACGCCTTCTCCGCCATCAACACCGCAATCGCCTCGGCATCCGCCTGCGTCACCGGCGTAAACACCATCAAACTCAGCCCCGGCGAACTGTCGATGGCCAGGGCCTGGTACTCCAGCGTGATCGCCCCCACGCCGGGCCGTTCAATCCGTTTGATCCCCACCCAGTGGCTGCGCATTTCGTTCTCGGCCCACAGGCGGCGGAAGTCCGCGCTGCTGGCCTGGAGTTCAGCGGCGAGGGCTGCCGCTTCGGCACAGTCGCCGGCGCGTGCCATGTCGATGCGAAACGAGGCGACGGCGTAGCGGGCGTCGGTTTCCCAGTCGGGCATGCCCTTGCGCACGCGCGGGGTGTGGAACAAGCGCCTGAGCAAATTACGTTCGCCGGGCTCCAGCGCGGGGTAGTCGGCGAGCACGGCCAGGGCTGCGGCGTTCCAGGCCACGATGTCCCAGCTTGCGGTTTTCACGATGGCGGGGCTGGTGGGCATGGCGTCGAGCACGCGTTGCAGCGCGGGTGTCACTGCCGCTGAAGACCTGGGCTTGAGCGGCGGCGGGCGCTGCTGGGCCAGCAGGAACATGAACTCGCGGCCGGCGCCGTCGAGCTCCAGCGCGCGGGCCAGGCGTTCCAGCACTTCGTCTGACGGCGGGCCGCCGCGCCCTTGCTCGAGCCAGGTGTACCAGGTGACGCTGACGTTGGCGCGTGTGGCGACTTCCTCGCGCCTGAGGCCGGGCGTGCGGCGCCGGCTTGCGGCTTCGGGTGTGGGCAGCAGGCGTGCGCGGCGGTCGCGCAGGAAGCCGCCCAGCGTCAGGGGCTGGGCCGGCAGGGTGTTAGTGCTCATACCTGTATACGCTCACGGCTTTTGCAAATTCGATGCAAGGCGGATTATCGGGACTCATTTTTTAAGGGAGTTCAGTATGCGTGTTTTTGTGACGGGAGCGACGGGTTTTGTGGGGTCTGCGGTTGTGCGTGAATTGCTTTCTGCAGGGCACCAGGTGCTGGGCCTGGCGCGCAGCGATGCGGCGGCCGATGCCTTGCTGAAAGCGGGTGCGGCGGCGCACCGGGGCGAGCTGGCGGACACGGCCAGCCTGGCCACGGGTGCGCAGGCCTGCGACGGTGTGATCCACACGGCCTTCCACCATGATTTTTCAGTCCACGCGGAGGCGGCGGAGATGGACAGGCGGGCCATCAAGGCGCTGGCCGGTGTGCTGGAAGGCTCGGGCAGGCCGTTTGTTGCAACCTCGGTGACCATGCTGCTGGCGCACGCGCGCCCGGCGACGGAGGACATACCGGTGCCCGCGGACTCACAAAACCCGCGCGCCGGGGCGGAGGGCCTGATGATGGACGCGGCCGGGTGCGGCGTGCGCGCAAGTGTGCTGCGGCTGCCGCCTTCGGTGCATGGCGCGGGCGACTATGGCTTTGTGCCGGCATTGGTGGCATTTGCGCGCCGCAAGGGTTTCTCGGCGTATATCGGCGAGGGCACCAACCGCTGGCCGGCGGTGCACCGGCTGGATGCGGCACGCCTCTTCAGGCTGGCGCTGGAAAGTGCCCTGCCCGGCGCACACCTGCATGCCGTGGCCGAGGAAGGTTTGCCCTTGCGTGCGATTGCCGAAGCCGTGGGCGCGGGCCTGGGCGTGCCGGTGCGCAGCATCAGCGCCGATGAAGCACCGGCCCACTTCGAGTGGTTGACGCGCTTTGTTGCGGCCGACAACCCGGCGTCGAGCGCGCTGACGCGCAGTTCGCTGGGGTGGCAGCCGCAGGAGGCGGAACTGCTGGCGGACATACGGGACGGCGGCTACTTCGCTTGAAAAGGCTGCTGAGGGCGCCAAGGGAAAGAGGCCTGGGGTTTAATCACCCCATGGCTCAACCCAACTTCAGCCCCGCCGCAGACCGCAACAAGCAGCCCATCCTCGATGTCTTGTTGAAGGCCTTGCCGGCGCAAGGCAGCGCCCTCGAGATCGCGTCAGGCACAGGCCAGCATGTCGCCTGGTTTGCCGCAGCCTTGCCGCAATGGACATGGCAGCCCACGGATGCGATGCCGGCCGCACTGGACTCGATTGCGGCCTGGGTGGCCGAGCAGGGCTTGCTGAATGTGCGCCCTGCCCTGGTCCTCGATGTGATGGCGCCTGAATGGCTGCCGGTTGGCTCAGCAAAGTTTGACCTCATTTACTGCGCCAATATGCTGCACATCTCGCCATGGGCGACCTGCGCCGCACTGATGCAAGGCAGCGCGCGCCACCTGGCGGCCGGTGGTGTGCTGGTGACCTATGGGCCTTACCTTGAAGACGAGGTGCCCACGTCAGAAGGCAACCTGAGCTTTGACCAAAGCCTGCGCGCGCAAGACCCCGCCTGGGGAATCCGCCGCAGGGAGGATGTGGAAGAGGAAGCGGCGCGGGCGGGCCTGCGGCTGATGTCACGGCATGCGATGCCGGCCAATAATTTGTTGCTGGTGTGGGGCCGTAGGTGAGGCGGGGTATCCGCCTGATACATCAGCGTGACTTCGCGGCGGGAGCCTGCTTAAGCCTTACATGCAGATGTACCCCGGCCGCCCCATCCATGGCAACTTCCTTGACTTCAAGGTAGGACTGTTTGCGCATCAGTTCACCCAGTTTGGAGAATCCGTAGTTCCGCGGATCGAATGAGGGCTGGTTCTTGTTCATCTGGCTCCCGACGGGCCCCAGGGCGGCCCAGCCGTCCTCGCGAGTCACAGCGCCCAAAGCAGCAAGGACCATAGGTTTCAATGCAGGCAGGGCGGGAACCTCTTCAACCTTGCCTCCTTTTTCCTCAGCTACTTCACTTCGCAAAATTTCTGTGAAGATGAATTTGTCACACGCGGCGACAAAGGCCTCTGGTGTTTTTCTTTCGCCAAAACCATAAACGACCAATCCAGCTTCGCGAACGCGGGTAGCCAGTCGTGTGAAGTCGCTGTCGGAAGAGACCAAGCAGAAGCCATCAACGCTACCTGTATGCAACACGTCCATGGCATCGATGATGAGCGAGGAGTCCGTGGAGTTTTTACCGCTGGTGTAGCTGAATTGCTGTATAGGCTGGATCGCCATCTTGTGCAATGTT
>Ga0209676_1003211_pt1 | contig 10346 bp, 11 predicted proteins | sample AraplaCvi_mLB_r2_FD_184282 | JGI IMG/M metagenome (GOLD analysis project Ga0209676, IMG submission 184282) | Arabidopsis root microbial communities from North Carolina, USA - plate scrape MF_Cvi_mLB_r2 (SPAdes) (version 2) | ecosystem: Host-associated > Plants > Roots > Endosphere | place: USA...
AACTTTTATTTTGTTGTGGGGCGTTGTCTATTGGGTATTGGCGTCTAAAGGTATTCTCGGACCTGGTTCGTAAGACAGAAATGGACTTGCGGTAAAAGTACAAATCGTGTAGGATAGTCAAAGATTATGTACAGCTAGAAAATGAGGGAATAGACAAATATGTTAATTCGATATAAGAAAGCTTTCGAGAAAATAGCAATGGGGCTACTCTCGTTTATGCCTAACGAAAAAGACATAAAAAAGCTCAAAGAGACAATCCACTCCTATGAAAATGATAATAATTGGGTTTTATATTTATGGAAAAAGAACGATGAGTATGTTGGCATTGTTGGACTTGTAACAAACAGTGATAATATAGCTACGATTCAACATGTTTCCGTTGTCCCTTCATATAGAGGTGAAGGCGTTGCGAAGGAAATGCTACAGGAAGTGGCAGAACTTGGTCAGTATGAAAGTGTGCTTGCGACGGAGGAAACACGTAATATTGTTCACAAATGTATAAATTGTATCGATGGAGAAGCAGACGATCATTGACGTCTGCTTTTTCTTTGTTTGCTTTCTTGACGCTCTGCAAGAATATGTGAGCGATCTCGAAGCATATGTTTATGAAGAAGATAGTTAGAGCTACTTGATGGTAAAAGCTTCATGCGAGCAAATACTAATTCCTCCAATGTAGGTGAAAGAGGAAGCGAAAATGCTTGAAAGGACTTGCTCTTCTGGGTAGCAGAAAGTGCATCTGCTAGTTGAGTTAGTAGTATTTCGTAGTCGATTTCATCAAAAAATAAATGTCCCTTATTATATTGGAAATTTTTGAGTGCTTTTTCTAATATTCGCGCAGCGCCAATATAATTGTTACGTCGCCAATGATATAAACCGGTTGCAAGCTGTACGTATCCAACGAGTGGGTGCTTTTTATCACCAGGAGCAATATCTTTCCAGTATTCTTCAAGGACTTCATGGCATTCAAAAAAATCGTGATTACCATTGAAAAAAGAACAGTAGTCGATAAATAAAGTATGGTGCTGTGGATGCATTTTAGACTCCTTTCTACTATACTAAAAGAACATATAATCTCAGGGTGGTAAAACAATGTCTTATGAAGTGAAATTAGAAGCCTTTTCAGGGCCTCTTGATTTATTATTACATTTAATTAACAGATTGGAAATTGATATTTATGATATTCCAATGGCTGAAATTACTCAACAATATATCGACCATATACATGCTATGCAAGTACTGGAGTTAAATGAGGCTAGTGAATATTTAGTGATGGCAGCAACATTATTGGCTATTAAAAGTCGTATGCTTTTGCCAATCCATGAAGGTGAGCTTGACGAAGCTGAATTAGAAGTTGACGGTCCAGACCCTCGTGAAGAACTGGTGCTACGTTTAATAGAGTATAAGAAATATAAAGAAGCAGCAAGTAGCCTGCAAGAGCTTGAAACAGATCGGGCACAGGTATTTACACGGCCACCAGCAGATTTATCTGGATTAGCCTCAGATGAGCAAATGGCGTTATTTGATTTGAACGTCAACATCTATGACATGCTTGGAGCCTTTCAAAAACTAATGCGTCGAAAAAAATTAAAAAAACCACTAAAGACAACTGTGGCAAGACAGGAACGCTCTGTGAAAGATCAAATGCGTTCGGTTGTCGATTCATTACGATTTACAGGTGGACGTGCATCATTTTTTGAGCTATTTCCCTATGAAGATAAGCCAACCCTTATTCTGACGTTTTTATCTATTCTTGAATTGATGAAACGTCAGGTAATCATCGTAGAGCAAGATGGTAACTTTGAAGAATTAACAGTTACATTACAGAAGGAGGAATGGGATGATGACGAAAACAATGATGCTACAGAGTAAAATAGAATCCTTATTATTTGTTGTTGGTGACGATGGCTTAACCATTAAACAATTATCACAACTTTTAGTAGAACCGGAAGAGTTAGTCGTAGAGACAATGGAAGCACTGAAAACGGCATATGAAGACGATGGATCTAGAGGTATAACGGTAAAAGAAATAGCTGGCGTTTATCAGCTTATCACAAAACCTGAACTAGCAGATACGATACAAAGATTAGTAGAAAATCCAACTGCTCAATCATTATCTCAAGCTTCACTTGAAGTATTGGCGATCGTGGCATACAAACAACCAATTACACGTGTAACAATTGAAGATTTGCGTGGTGTGAAATGTGAAAGACCAATACAAACTCTCGCTTCTAGGGGGTTAATTAAGGAAGTGGGTCGCTCAGAAGGGACAGGACGTGCAATCTTATATGGTACAACGAAAGAATTCTTAAACTACTTCGGTTTAAATAGTATAGAAGAAATGCCGTCTTTACCTGAAGATGAGCTAGTTGAAGCAGAGCAAGAAACAGATTTATTTATGACTAAATTCCAAGAAACATTTAGCGGCGTAAAGTAAATAAGTTCGAAATGAATTAAAGGTATAAAGCTTAGCTTGAAACATAAATATAATCTATATTTTCCTATTACTTTTAATAAGGAGTGGCTCGTTGCATCGGTTAGTACGCTTAATATTGTTCATGATAGTCGTGGTAATGTTAATGCTTCCACAAACCAGTTTGGCTCGAGGTGGTAGCGGATATGCTGTCTTAGATGGTGATACGGGTCGTGTTTTATATGAATCTAATAGTGATGCCCGTTTACCTATTGCAAGCTTAACAAAAATGTGGACAGCGCTCGTTGTTATTGAAAATAGCAATCTTCAAGATGAAGTGGTTATTTCACCAAAGGCTTCAACATCTGAGGGCTCGTCTATATACTTGCAGGCAGGAGAAAAAGTAACGGTAGAAACACTGTTATATGGTTTGATGCTACGATCAGGAAATGATGCTGCAACAGCTTTAGCAGAGCATGTTGGAGGATCGGTGGAAGGGTTTGTAAAGTTAATGAATGAACGGGCTGTTGTTGCGGGCCTCACAAATACAGTATTTATGAACCCGTCTGGCTTGCATCATGATGAGCATTTATCGTCAGCGAGAGATACTGCTGAAATGTTGAGAATAGCTCTTCAAAATAAAACTTTCAAGAAGATTGCCTCCACAGTGCTATATCGTGCTAATACTGAAAACGGGATGTTATGGGAAAATAAGCACCGTTTAATACGAGAAGGATCTGGGGTTGCTATCGAAATAGACGATGAGACACAACCTGTTAGTGCATTAAAAACAGCAAAAGGTTCAGCATTTGCCGGGAAAACAGGTTTTACAAAGGTAGCTGGGCGGACACTTGCAACTGCCTTCCAAAAGGACGGGCAAACGTGTATTGTTGTCACATTGAATGAATCCGATGATTGGAATATGCATCGGAGTTTTGCCAACAAGGTTTGGGGAGATTACAACCTTGAGACAGTAGTGAAGAAAGGTAAATATAAAGTTAATAAAAACCTATCTATTCGCTTAGAGCAACCGATTCGTTTGCAATTAAACAAAGAAGAAAAAGAAAGTGTAAGGCAAGTATTACATGTTTCTAGAAAACGAATGGAAGGTGTACTATCCATCTTTATCGGTGAAGAGCGTATTTATGCAGTGCCAGTAAAAGTTGAATCAGCGGATCGTTAAAAGCGATACGCTGATTTTTTTATGAGATAACATTAGTGTGTCAATGCCAGTACCTTTAAGTTATATTACGGTAGCGTTTGAAAATATTTTGATTTATTTAACAAATGTGAAATAATCAGGTAAAATAAATTTGGGTTGTTTTGATTTAATATTCTGAATTTTTAAGTATCATTGGAGAGGGAGAAGTATTTATGATTACTAAATCAAACAGTAGACAGTATCAAATAGGGGGCATAATAATTTTATTCTTGTCAAGCTTTATCGCTCCCGTTATTTTCTTATATCCTGTTCAAGAATTGCTCTTTCGACCTAAGGGATCCTATTTTTTTGATCCATTTTTTAAAGCATATATTATATTGATGGTAGTAATGATCATGTTAGCGTTCACGTTATTAGTCAATTTTTTAGTGATACCTAAAACAAAAAAAAGGAAGATTATTCAACGCGGACTCGTGGGAACATCGTTTATAATTGCTGGCGCGTTAATATTTTTATGTATTAATAACTATCAATTCATTGATACAAAAGGACTTCATATGAATCATTTTTTTAGTTTGCAAGAAGATTATATAAGCTGGGAAGATATTGTGAAGGTTGAACAGACTATTGTAGAAAAGAATGGTGTGAGTGTACCAGAAAAACTGATTTTCTCATTACAAGATGGTTCAATAATTGAACTATCTTTATCTGGAAAGCTATCAAGCGCGAAGCAATTTATTAATAAAGAATTAAGTACCTATGGGCTTAGAATCGAAAATAAATATAGTGAAGCCTAGAAATTATGAAAAGCTGTCCAAATTGGGTAGCTTTTATGTTTTATAAAGATTTCAAAGCTGATAGCAAATTGAATAGGAAGGGTTGGTTAAAATTAGAATACGCCAAAAGTTAGGATGACATTTCTTAAAACTTATTGCTATTTTCTTCATTCTGCAGACTACTCCCACCTTTAAACGTAGTTTTCTTTCAATGGGGGGACAGACACCTATAAAAATAGAGGAACTCAGTGTAAGAATGCTACGTCCTGTGGCATTACTAAAATGACCGATATCGTGTCGCTCCGTCATGCAGTCCTGGGGACAATTCAAATTCCGGTCACATCTAGGAAAGCACCCGGTCGGAACGAAAATCAACCTACGCTATGCTGAGGAATCTTAAAATTTAAGTGTAAATTATCCAGAAACTAGTTGGTGAAAATTATTTCAAATAATCTAATTACTTTTGCGTAATTAGTTTTTCTTTAATAATGCATAAAAGTATGACATAATTTTCACAGATTAGCGGGAAAAATAACCTTATTCATATTATACGAATGAGGTTTATATTTTGGTGTCTAAAACCAAGGTGAATGAAAATTAGAGGTGAAAGAATGGAAAGATTACAAAAGGTTATTGCGTATGCTGGTGTGGCGTCTAGACGTAAGGCAGAACAATTAATTGTAGAAGGTAAAGTAAAAGTGAACGGAGTCGTAGTGCGTGAGTTAGGTACAAAAGTGTCAAACTCAGATACGATTGAAGTAGAAGGCGTGAAGCTTGAGAAAGAGGATAAGGTTTATTACTTGTTATATAAACCACGTGGAACGATATCAGCTGTAACAGACGACAAAGGACGTAAAACTGTCACAGATTTGTTTAAGCATATCCCACAACGAATTTTCCCAGTTGGTCGTCTCGACTACGATACATCGGGCTTATTATTATTAACAAATGATGGTGAATTTTCTTATATGCTGACACATCCGAAGTTTAAAATTGACAAAACATATATTGCACGTGTTAAAGGTGTTCCGACGATTGAGGGTTTAAAAAAGCTTCAACGTGGAATCAAGCTAGAAGATGGTAAAACAGCTCCAGCAATGGTTAGTATGACTTCATTTGATGAAAAAGCAGGTAAAGCAATCTGTGAAATAACGATCCACGAAGGGCGAAATCGTCAAGTACGTCGCATGTTCGAGGCAATAGGTACTCCTGTTGTTAAACTAAAACGTGAGCGCTTTGCCTTTTTAGATTTATTCGGACTAGCGCCAGGGGAATATCGTGAACTATCAAAGCATGAAGTGAAGCAATTGCGAGTGTTAGCGGAGACAGGAAAGATCGGATAAATGAGCAATTACTAAGAGAAAGTGAAATACTTCTATGTGTAATAGTAACGTATTCACTTTCTTATTAGTGAAATCGTTCATAAATCATTCATAATTATTAGCTAAGCGTTTGTGTTTCCTTTTGCTATAATAGGTGAGAATAGTACACCTAAATTAGTTTTCATCCTGATGAAATCGGTTCCACAAATTATCAGAGGGTGTTTGACGCACAAGTGAATGACAAATATAAAATTTGACAAACATAATAAGTGGTGTAAATTAGACGGTAAAATCTATACATATGAATGTTTGGTGGAAAAGCTTAGCGTCAATAGGGATTATTCTAAGCCGAAATTGATAGGGGGTTTATTAACTTGGAGAAAAAGAAAAAACGTCTCGTCATTCGTACCATTATTTTGGCAGTCTTAGTTTTTGCAATTGGTTACACGGTATACGGAACAGCGACAAAAGATAAAGTAGAGTTATTAGCAGTAGGCTCTAAAGCACCAGACTTCACGTTAGTAGATTTAAACGGTGAGAAACATAAACTGTCTGATTATAAGGGGCAGGGCGTATTTTTGAACTTCTGGGGAACTTGGTGTAAGCCTTGTGAAAAGGAAATGCCTGCAATGGATCGTCAGTATAAAGTTTTTAAAGATCAGGGTGTCCAAACATTAGCGGTCAATATTGCCCAAACAGATTTTGAAGTACAGAATTTTGTCGATAGATATGAGTTAACGTTCCCAGTAGTTATTGACAAAACGAAAAGCGTTATGACTGCCTACAATGTAGGTAATTTACCTGCAACTCTCCTTATTGATCCAGATGGTAAAGTAGCCAAAATCGTTACTGGTGAAATGACGGAGGCAAAAATTGCTTCGTACATGGAATTAGTGAAGCCAAAATAAGGAGTAATGACTATGGAAAACATCATTTGTGCTTGTGGTCATAGTAACCCATATGGTACGAAGCTTTGTGAGAAATGTGGTCGTCCTTTAACTGAGGAAGGTAAACAGACAAAAGTTGTTGATATGCGTTACGATGGAACGGCAATTCGTTCAAAAACGTATAATACAACATTTGTTGATAAAATTTGGAATTTCTTCTCGAGTGTAAAAGTGGGGATTGCCCTCATTATTATAACGTTGGTCGCAGCGTCAATCGGAACAATTCTACCGCAAGCGATATATGTTAATGCCCCGGAGCCTAGCAAAGCAGAGTACTATGAAAAAGTGTATGGTGTATTAGGCAAACTCTATAATAATTTAGGACTTTCTCATTTATACAACACTTGGTGGTTCCAAATTTTAGTAGGTATGCTTGCGATATCGATTATTGTTGCGAGCTTAGACCGTGGGTTACCATTGCATAAGTCTCTCAAAAATCAACGTGTTAAACGCCATGAAAGTTTCATGAAACGCCAACGGATCATTGCGGAAGGACAAGTGCCAAACGCTGATGAAACGCTTGATAAAGTTGAACAAAAAATGTCCGAATTAAAATATCGTGTTCGTCGTGATGGAAGTGCACTGCTAGCAGAGCGCGGCCGCTTTGCTCGATACGGCCCATACATAAATCATGTCGGTCTCATTATTTTTTTAACAGGTGTTATGTTGCGCTTAGTACCTGGTTTTTATGTGGATGAGACAATCTGGATTCGTGAAGGTGAAACACGAGCTATACCAGGTATGGATGGTTATTTTATTAAAAACAATAAATTTATTTTGGAAACCCATGATGAAAAGCAACAGGGCGGGGAAGCGAGCCAAGGTGTAAATGTTATGGCGAAGAACTATCAAACGGATATAACATTATACAAACAACCTGAGGGAGCTCTTCCAGGAGATTCAGACAATCTTGAAAAATTGAGAGATTACTCAATTCGTGTTAATCATCCGTTAAAAGAAAACGGTTTTGCGTTGTATCAAATGAATTATCGTCTTAATGAATTGAGACAGATGAATTTTAATTTAGTGAATAAAGCTTCTGAAGAATCACAAGGTCAAATTGAAATTGATTTAACGAATCCTAAAAAAGAATATGATTTAGGAAATGGTTCCTCAGTGCAAATTCTTGTTTATACGCCAGATTTTGATGGTTTTGAAAATGGAGAGCCACAGACGAAAACATCAATACCAAATAATCCGGCATTTTTATTTAGAATGACAACACCTGAAACGCCAAAAGGTGAAGTAAGCTTTGTAGAAATCAGAAAGCCACCACTTGAACCACTTGGTGAAAATAAATATAGAATGAAATTCGCAGGGGCAGAGATGCGTAATTCATCAAACTTTACAATTCGTAAAGATAGTACGATACCAATTTTATTTGTTGGTGGCGTTATTTTCATGATTGGTGTAGTAATTGGCTCATATTGGAATCATCGACGTTTATGGTTACAGGTGGATCCGGATGGTCGAGTGTTGATGGCTGCTCATGTGAATAAAAATATGTTTAGTATGAAAAAGGATTTAGATACAGTCACTACGTTTGCTGGTCTCCCACCATATAAAGATCAGTTGGATAAACCTGAAGATGACAACAAATCCGCAAAGCCAGGCACTAAAGAAAAGGAAGGTGACAGCACCTTATGAGTTTGATTGACATAAGCGGAAACCTATTATTTGTAGCATTCATAGCCTACCTAGTTGCAACTTTATTGTTTGGTGGTTCGATAAAGCAATCGAATGCAACGGGGAAAAATACCGATAAATGGGGCAAGGTGGCAATTGTTGTAACAATTATTGGTTTACTTTCGCAACTTGGTTATTTTATTACTCGTTGGGTTTATTCAGGACATGCACCTGTTAGTAATATGTTTGAATTTACGACTGCGTTCGGAATGTTCATTGTTGGTGCATTCGTATTGATTTATTTTATTTATCGAGTGACAGCTTTAGGATTAGTAGCATTGCCTGTGGCGTTATTAATAATTGCCTATGCGTCGATGTTCCCGAGTGAAGTTAGTCCTTTAGTGCCGTCTTTACAAAGTTACTGGTTAACAATTCATGTTATTACAGCTGCTTTAGGTCAATCAATTTTAGCGATTAGTGCGGTAGCAGGACTAATTTATTTATTAAAAGTAGTTGATTTAAAGAAGCCTTCTAAACAACGTTTCTGGTTAGAAGCGGTAATGTTCTTCCTTGTGGTAGTGGTTGGTTTCGTAGTTGCTACATCAGTTTTTAATATGATGGATTACGATTCAACATATTCTTATTTAGATAAAGAAGGAAAAGAACGTCAAATTGACTACAACATGCCCCCACTATTTGGTATGAATGAATATAAGGCAGTGGAAGAACATGGCATGTCTCCGTTAGTAGAAATGCCTGCGCTCATTAATGCGAAGAAATTAACTACAGTTGTTTGGTCATTATTGGTAGGATCTATTTTATACTTATTAATTCGATTAATTGCAAGACGTCGAATTAGTGCGATTTTCCAACCTTTTGTCAAACGAGTAAATTTACAATTAGTTGATGAAATTGGTTATCGTTCAGTAATAATTGGCTTCCCAGTATTTACGTTAGGAGCTCTTATCTTTGCAATGATTTGGGCACAACTTGCGTGGAGTCGTTTCTGGGGATGGGATCCGAAGGAAGTGTGGGCGCTTATTACATGGTTATTCTATGCAGCATTCCTACACTTACGTTTATCAAAGGGCTGGGAAGGTGAAAAATCTGCATGGTTAGCATTAATTGGTTTTGGAATAATCTTATTTAACTTAATTGCTGTTAACTTGATTCTTGCAGGTTTACACTCATACGCTTCAGCTTAAATTGATTAACTTGAGCAAATAAATTTTTAACGTCGCTAGTATTAGAAAGAAGAGCCTTCTTGCTGTGGCAAGAAGGCTTTCTTTTCTTTTCAATATGTGTCGTACGATGTACAATAGAAGGTAGAGAAAGATTAGAAGAGAGGGATCGTGAAAGTGTCAGAAAATATTTCAGTATTAGTAGTAGATGACGAGGACCGTATTCGACGCTTATTAAAAATGTATTTAGAGCGAGAAGGATACCTTGTTGACGAAGCAGAAAATGGTGAACAAGCGATCGAAAAATCTTTAGAAAAAGAGTATCACTGTATTTTACTTGATATTATGATGCCTGAAAAAGACGGGCTTGAAGTTTGTGCGGAAATCCGTGAACGAGCTGCAACACCAATTATTTTATTAACTGCAAAAGGCGAGGAAGCGAATCGTGTACAAGGCTTTGAGCTTGGAGCAGATGATTATATTGTAAAACCGTTTAGTCCTCGTGAAGTTGTGTTGCGTGTGAAGGCTATATTACGCCGTTCACAAGCATTCTCACCTTCGACAAATGCTTCTTCTTCAAAAGATTTAGTTGTGTTTCAACATCTAATGATTGATCATGATGCACACCGCGTAACAGCAGAAGGCATTGAAGTGAATTTAACACCTAAAGAGTATGAATTACTTTATTTCTTAGCAAAATCACCAGACAAAGTATTTGACCGTGAACAATTACTAAAAGAAGTTTGGCATTATGATTTCTTTGGTGACTTACGTACAGTTGATACACATGTAAAACGTTTACGTGAAAAGCTCAACCGTGTTTCAGAAAACGCTGCAAAGATGATTGTTACTGTATGGGGCGTTGGCTACAAATTTGAGGTTGTCAATGAATAGAATATGGAATAGTGTTGTCGGGAAGCTA
>Ga0209676_1003212_pt1 | contig 10345 bp, 9 predicted proteins | sample AraplaCvi_mLB_r2_FD_184282 | JGI IMG/M metagenome (GOLD analysis project Ga0209676, IMG submission 184282) | Arabidopsis root microbial communities from North Carolina, USA - plate scrape MF_Cvi_mLB_r2 (SPAdes) (version 2) | ecosystem: Host-associated > Plants > Roots > Endosphere | place: USA...
AGCGCAGGTGGACGGCGCTGGACACCTTGTTGACGTTCTGCCCGCCCGCGCCCTGGGCGCGAATCATGGTGAAGGTCAGGTCGCGCTCGTCGATGAAAAGCGAATCTTGGACGTGAAACATAGGCGGGAAGTCTACAGGGCCGGCCGTCTTCCTGCACCCGGCGGTTGAAACCGCTGGATCCGCGGCTTGGCGCGACACAGCGGCCATGCGCCGCCCGGCGGCGGACCCGTCTTGCAGGGTCTTTCGGCGGATATCGGCCGCGCCAAGTAAAATAGTGCGCTTTTGCTCGAATTCCGTGGCGCCCTGCCGCCCGCATCTCCTATGACTTACTCCGCCAAAGAAATCTTCAAGACCCTGCAAGGCGAAGGCGCCCACGCAGGCCGCGCGGCGGTATTCTGCCGGTTTGCGGGCTGTAATCTGTGGACCGGCCGCGAAAGCGACCGTGCCAGCGCCGCCTGCACCTTCTGCGACACCGATTTCATCGGCACCGACGGCGACGGCGGCGGCAAGTTCGCCACGGCCGAATTGCTGGCCGACGCCATTGCCGCGGCCTGGGGCCCGGACGCCGGCAACCGCTACGTGGTCTTTACGGGCGGCGAGCCGCTGCTGCAACTGGACGCGCCGCTGCTCGACGCGATCCACGCCCGCGGCTTTACCGTCGCCATCGAAACCAACGGCACGATCAAGCCGCCCGCCGGCATCGACTGGATCTGCGTCAGCCCCAAGGGGACGGCCCCGGTCGTGATCGAACGCGGCAATGAGCTCAAGCTGGTCTATCCGCAGCTCAACGCCCTGCCCGACGCTTTCGCACATCTGGATTTCGAGCATTTCTTCCTGCAACCCATGGACGGACCGGCGCGCGCAGCCAACACCGAGCAGGCCGTTCAATACTGCATGCAGCATCCGCAATGGCGGCTCAGCCTGCAAACCCACAAATACATAGGCATTCCATGATTTACCCCCACGCCTTGCGGAGCACGCGATGATTTCCGTGACCCGCAGGCTCGAGTTCGACGCCGGCCACCGCATCCCCGACCACCGCAGCCAGTGCCGCAATCTGCACGGCCACCGCTACGTGCTGGAAATCACGCTGACGGGTGACATCGTGCAGGCGCCCGGCGAGTCCGACAACGGCATGGTCATGGACTTCTCCGAGATCAAGCAAATCGCCAAGACGCATATCGTGGACGTCTGGGACCATGCGTTCCTGGTCTACGAGGGCGACGACGCCGTGCGCGGCTTTCTGGATACCCTGCCCGGCCACAAGACCGTCGTGCTGGACCGGATTCCCACCGCTGAAAACCTGGCCACCATCGTTTTCGAGACGCTGGCGCCGCAATACCACGGCCATTACGGCGCCGAACTGCGCCTGACGCGCGTGCGTCTGTACGAAACGCCGAACTGCTGGGCCGACTGCAACGGTTGATCCCCGATAGCGCATGAAGGCGGGCTTCGGGCCCGCCTTCAGTTTTCCACCCACGGAAAACCGCACCGCCATCTTCCCAATTGAAAGAATCTATCGCGATAGTCGCCATTTTCAATCATTAGTAAGCTAATAGATAGGATACAATCGAATTCATGCTTACTCCATCCGACTCCCAGCTCATGGCCACCACCGCCAACCTGATGGTGCTGTCGCGCGCCTACCGCGGCGCCGCCGATAAAGCGCTCGCCGACTACGGCCTTTCTCAAGCGACTGCGTGGCCCGTCATTCTGGCCGGCCGTCTTGGCGACGGAGTTCGCCAAGGCGCGCTGGCCGAAGCTTTGGGCGTCGAAGGCCCCTCCCTTGTGCGCGTGCTGGATCAACTTGTGGCCGCCGGCCTGATGGAACGGCGCGAAGACCCCCACGATCGCCGCGCACGCACCCTGCACCTGACCGAAGCCGGCCACGCGCTGCGCGCGCAGGTCGAAGACGTGCTGGTTGAACTTCGCCGCCGCATCTTTCACGACGTCAGCGAATCCGATCTGCAAGCCTGCCTGCGCGTCTTCGACGCCATGAAGGTGTCGCTGGGCCGCAGCGGCGCCGGTGCGCAAGAGGACGCCCGGCCATGAAACTGCCCAACGTCCGCGAAACCATCTTCTCGCTCAAGAGCTACCTGAGCGCCATCATGGCGCTCTATCTGGCTTACAGCATGGGTTTGCCGCGTCCGTTCTGGGCCATGACCACCGCCTACGTCGTGGCGCAGCCCTGGTCCGGCGCGGTGCGTTCCAAGGCGCTGTACCGTCTGGTCGGCACCTTCTTCGGGTCGGCGGCCACCGTGTACATGGTGCCGCGGCTGTCGAACTCGCCCGTCGTCATGACCGGCGCGATGGTGCTGTGGGTGGGCGCCTGCCTGTACATGTCGGTGCTGGACCGCACACCGCGGTCCTATCTGTTCATGCTGGCCGGCTACACCGCCGCGATGATCGGCTTTCCCAGCGTCACCGACCCTTCCCTGGTGTTCGACACGGCGCTGGCCCGTGTCGAGGAAATCAGCCTGGGCATCGTGTGCGCCACGCTGATCCACAGCATCGTGCTGCCGCGCGGCCTGGCGCCCGCGCTGACGCTGCAATTGGACAAGGCCGTGCGCGATGCGCGCAACTGGATGCACGACACGCTCAGCGGCAAGACCGCCGAACAGCGCGACAAGGACCGCCGCGAGCTGGCCAACGACATCACGCAACTGCGCCTCTTATCCACGCACGTTCCCTTCGACACCAGCAACCTGCGCTGGACCGCGGGCGCCGTGCGCGCCATGCAGGACCAGATCGCGGCGCTGACGCCGGCCGTGTCCGCCGTCGAAGACCGTATGCGCGCCTTGCAGGCCAATGGCCAGCCGCTGTCCGAACCCGTGCAGTCGCTGCTTGCCGATATCTCGGAATGGATCAACGCCGGCCCGCAGGCCTCGCACGAAACCGCCGTCCAGTTGCGCGCCGCCGTGACGCGGCTGACGCCCGGCATCGACAGCCGCTCCACGTGGCGCGACGCGCTGCTTGCCAGCCTGATGGCGCGCCTGCGCGAACTGATCGACACCTATGACGAATGCCTGGCGCTGCGCCGCGACATCCGGGCCGGGCTGCAGGGCGCGCCGGTTCGCGCCCCGCGCACGACCCGCGATCCGAACTCGGCGCTGCACCGCGACCACGGCATGGCGCTGCTGTCGGCGCTGGCCGCGGCGCTGGCGATTTCGGTCTGCTGCCTCTTCTGGATCGGCACGGCCTGGAGCAACGGCGCTACCGCCGCGCTGATGGCCGCGATCTTCAGCTGCTTCTTTGCGTCGCAGGACAATCCCGTGCCGGGCATCATGCAGTTCCTGACCTACACGGTGTATTCCATTCCGCTGTCGGCGCTGTATCTGCTGGGCATCATGCCGGCCATCCATTCGTTCGAGATGCTGGCGCTGTCCATGCTGCCGACCGCCTTCGTGCTGGGCGTGTTTATTGCCCGCCCGGCCAGCACCGGCAAGGCCATGGCCATGCTGTTCGGGTTCCTGGGCACGATGGCGCTGCAGGACACCAACACCGCCGACGTCGTGTCGTTCATCGACACGCAGGTTGCGCAGTGCATGGGCGTGGCCACGGCCGCGATCATTGCCGCCATCTTCCGCACCGTCAGCGTCGACTGGAGCGCGCGCCGCATCCAGGCCGCCAACTGGAAGGAACTGGCGACGCTGGCCAGCTCGCCCCGCGCGCCGTCGCGCCATACCTACACCGCCCGCATGCTGGACCGCATCGGCCTGTTGCAGCCGCGCCTGGCGCTGGCAAAACGGCCCGATGATCTGGTGGCCGCCGACGCGCTGAAGGACCTGCGCGTGGGCCGCGACATCACCGAGCTGCAGCGGGCGCGCCGCCAACTGCCGATGGCCGAGCCCACGATCCAGCCGGTGCTGAACAGCCTGGCGCAGTTCTTCAAGATCCGTTCGTCGGGCCGCATGCAGGACAAGACGCCCGAGTTCCTGGCGCAGATTGATCGCGCGCTGAGCAGTGTGGCCGCCACCCCGCAAGGCCCGCATGCGCGCGACCGCGCCGTGGTGGCGCTGGTCGGCATCCGCCGCGCCTTCTTTCCCGACGCGCCCGATTATCAACCCGCCCATCCGACCCTGGAGGGCCAAGCATCATGATTGGCGAATTCAATCTCTACGGCATTTATTTCCCCTGGCTGCTCGTGCTGGGCGTCGTCACCCTAGCCGTGGCCTGGGGCGTGCGCCGCGTGCTGGCGCGCGCCGGGCTGTATCGCCTGGTGTGGCACCCCGCGCTGTTTGACCTGGCGCTGTTCGTGGTGCTGCTGTACGGCGTCTCCCTCATTTCCCCTTATTTTCTTCAGAGATAGGTATGAAACTCCCCAATGCCCTTCGCCCTGCTGCTATCGGCAAGTTCGCTGTGACGGCTGTCGTCGTCGCCGCCGCCGCTTACGCCGGCTGGCAGCTTTGGGATCACTATGAAGTCGAGCCCTGGACGCGCGATGGCCGCGTCAAGGCCTATGTGGTGCAGGTGGCGCCCGACGTCTCCGGCCTGGTGACCAGCGTGCCCGTGCACGACAACCAGGACGTGAAGGCCGGCGACCTGCTGTTCGAAATCGATCGCGCCCGCTTCCAGTTGGCGTTCGACCAGGCGCAGGCCTCGGTCCGTTCGCAGCAGGTGGCGCACGACCAGGCGCTGCGCGACGCCAAGCGCAACCGCTCGCTGGGCCAGCTTGTCGCGGCCGAAGCGGTGGAACAGAGCCAGACCAAGGTGCAGCAGACCGAAGCCGCGCTAGCGCAGGCGCAGGTGCAACTGAACACCGCCCGTCTGAATCTGGAACGCAGCCGCGTCGTGGCCGCCAGCGATGGCCGCATCACCAACCTGGACCTGCGCGCGGGCTCCTACGCCACCGCCGGCCACGGCGTGATGGCGCTGGTGGACGCCGGTTCGTTCTACGTCGAAGGCTACTTCGAAGAAACCAAGCTGCCCGGCATCCACGAAGGCGACCCCGTCACCGTGACGCTGATGGGCGAACCGCGTCACATCCGCGGCCACGTCGAAAGCATCGCTCTGGGTATCGCGGACCGCGACCGCAGCACCGGCGCCAATCTGCTGCCCAACGTGAACCCGACCTTCAACTGGGTCCGTCTTGCGCAGCGCATCCCGGTGCGCGTGAAGATCGACGAGGTGCCCGAAGGCGTACGCCTGGTCGCCGGCCAGACCGCCACGGTGTCGGTGGACGACCGCCCGGCCCAGACCGCCGCCGCGCCCCACGCGTCCTGACGGGACGCAGGACCACTTTTCTCCGGAAACTCCGCAATTTCTTATCGACGCCAAGCCGTACCTGCCATGAAAACCAGACTCCTCCTTCCGCTGACGCTGGCCCTCGCGCTGGCCGGATGCGCCTCCGTGGGCCCCGACTACAAGGTGCCGCCGGAGGCCGTCTCCCAGCGGCCGAGCGCGCAATCCTCCTTTATAGAGGCGCAGGCCGGCGTGTATCGGCAAGAGGAAGTCCCTGGCCACTGGTGGCGCCTGTACAACGACCCCGTGCTGGATGGTCTGGTGGAAAAGGCCCTGGCCGCAAACACCGACCTGCGCGTGGCCAGCGCCAATCTGGAACGCGCGCAGGCCGCGGTGCAGGAAACGAAGGCGCAACAACAGCCGACGATCGGCGTCAATGCCTCGCCCACGTTCGGCCACGTTTCCGGCTTGCAGGAACTGCAACCCGGCATCGATCCGCCCAATCGCTGGTCGTACTCCACCGGCGCCAGTGTGTCGTATCAGCTGGACCTCTTCGGTCAGATCCGCCGCGCCGTGGAAGCCTTCACCGGCGACGCGCAGGCCGCCCAAGCCGCCTATGACGCCACCCGCGTCACGGTGGCGGCCGAGACCGCGCGCGCCTACGCCAACATGTGCGCGGCGGGCATGCAGCTTGCCTCGGCGCAGCATTCCGTGCAGGTGCAGAAGGAATCGGTTGACGCCGTCAGCCGCTTGCAGCGTGCCGGGCGCGGCACCGCGCTGGACGTCACACGGGCGCGCAGCCAGCTCGAACAATTGCAGGCCAATCTGCCGCCGTTCCAGGCGCAGCAGCGCACCGCGCTGTACCGTCTGGCTGCGTTGACCGGCCAGACGCCGGGCCAGATTCCGCAAGCCCTGCTGCAATGCGCCAGCGCCCCCAAGCTGACCGAAACCATCCCCGTCGGCGACGGCGCCGAACTGCTGCGCCGCCGACCCGACATCCGTCAGGCCGAACGGACGCTGGCCGCCTCCACCGCCCGCATCGGCGTGGCTACGGCCGATCTGTACCCGAAGATCACGCTGGGCCTGTCCGCCGCGTCGGGCGGCCCGGCCGCCATGTTCGGCGATCGCGGCACGTTCAGCTGGAGCGTGGGCCCGCTGATCTCTTGGACCGTTCCCAACACCGGCGCCGCGCAGGCCCGCATCGCCGAAGCCGAAGCCAACACCAAGGCCGCGGCCGCGCGTTTCGATGCAGCCGTGCTGAACGCCTTGCGCGAAACCGAAAGCGCGCTGGTCGTCTATGCCCGCCAGCTGGACCGCGACACCGCCCTGCGCGCGGCCCGCGACCAAAGCGCCGAAGCGGCCTCGCAGGCGCGCCGCCTGTTCCAGTACGGCAAGACGGATTACCTGACCGTGCTGGACGCCGAGCGCACGCTGGCCAGCAATGAAAGCGCGCTGGCCGCATCGCAGGCGGAGTTGAGCAGCGACCAGATCGCCTTGTTCCTGGCGCTGGGCGGCGGCTGGGAAAAGTAGCCCGCCAAAAATTGATTTCCATATTATGGGGATGACATTGATCTCCCCAAACCCCCGCTCCTAGAATCGTCTCAAGCCAATAACTACATCAGACGATTCGACGGCATCGCGCCGGCCACGCCGACACGATACTCGAGGACGGGGACAATTCATAATATGGAACAACCTGCAAGCGCCGGCGACGCGCGCGTGCTGGACAGCATCACCAAGCTCACGCCGCAGGATGCCGGACGCATCGTGATCGCCGGGTCGCATGGCGGCAGCTATGCCGCCTACTGCGCGGCGCGCGGTGGCGTGCTGGCCGTCGTCTTGAACGACGCCGGCGTGGGCTGGATGCGTGCCGGCATTGCAGGCCTGGACGACCTGCAACGCTGGGGCGTGCCCGCCGCCACCGCAAGCTATCAAAGCTGCCGCATCGGCGATGGCGCGGACATGGCGCGGCACGGCGTCCTCAGCTTTGCGAACGCGCTGGCGCAAGAGCTGGGCTGCAAACCGGGTATGCCAGTGGCCGAGGCCGCCTCGCGGCTGGCGCGCGCGTCGCGCAGCGCCCGTCCGCCCGCCGACGTCAAGGAATCCCGCACGGTATTCAAGACAGGCCCGGACGGCGCGCCGCTGGTGATCGGCGCCGACTCCGTCTCGCTGGTCGACTCCCGCGACGACGGTCTCATCGCCATCACGGCCTCGCACGGGGAGCGGCTGGCGGGCCTGCAATCGGACGGTGTCCGCGCGTCCCCCCGCCTCGTCACGTTCAACGACGCGGGCATCGGCAAGGACAGCGCCGGCATCGGCCGCCTGCCTTTGCTGGACCAACGCGGCATTGCCGCCTTGACCGTATCCGCGCAAACCGCCCGCATCGGCGACGCCCGTTCCTGCTACGAGGAAGGGACCATTTCTTCTGCCAACGCCCGCGCCCGAAACCTGGGCTGCCGCGTCGGCACGCCGCTCAAAACCTTCATCGACGCCCTGCTGACCGGGCGCGACCCCTACTAGGAGCATCACCCGCATGTCCGAAAAACTGGAAATCACCGGCGGCGAAGCCATCGCCCGCATGTTCGCGGCGCACGACGTCGGCCTGATGTTCGGCATGGGCGGCTTTCAACTGCTGCCTTTCTATGACGCGGCGCGCCGCCTGAAGCTGAATCACAACCTGATCAACGACGAGCGCTGCGCGGTGTTTGCCGCCGACGCCTATACCAAGGTCAGCGGCCGTCCCGGCGTGTGCGACGCGACGCTGGGTCCGGGTGCGACCAATCTGGTGACCGGCCTGGCCGAAGCCTACAACGCCGGCACCGCGCTGGTCGCGCTGGTCGGCGACGCGCACCGGATGCACGCGTGGAAGAACATGACGCAGGAAGCCCGGCAACTGGAAGTGCTGCGCCCAGTCGTGAAAGACGTGCTGCGCGTGGAGATGGTCGAGCGCATTCCTGAACTGGTGCGGCGCGCGTTTGCCGTGGCCACCAGCGGACGTCCCGGCCCGGTAGTGCTGGACGTGCCCGAGGACATCGCACACGCCGTCCATGCCTTTGACGCCGACGACTTTTATTCCAGCCCCAACTACCGGCGCTCGCCCGCGCTGCGCTGCCGGCCATCGGCCGAGGACGTGGCGCAAGCCGCCAGCATGCTGGCCGGCGCCGACCGCCCGCTGATGCTGTGCGGCGGCGGCGTACACATCAGCGATGCGGCCGAGACGGTCCAGGCCTTCGCCCGCAAGTTCGGCATCCCCGTCGCCCATACCATGAGCGGCAAGGGCGCGATCGCCTGCAACGACCCGCTGAACGCGGGGCTGTTCGGCCGCTACAGCCGCATTGCCAACGACCTGATCGCCAAGTCCGATTGCCTGTTCGTCGTCGGCTGCAAACTGGGCGAGGTGGCGACGCGCCGCTACGACCTGCTGGCCGCCGGCGCGCCGATCATTCATCTGGACATCGTGGCCGAGGAATTCGACCGCACCACCACGCCCGCCCTGCGGCTGTGGGGCGACGTGCGCGCCACGCTGGATGACCTGGACACGCGCCTGGCCGCCCACGGCGAGCACGCGCGCCAGAACTACGTGGACGAGGTCGGCCAGGCCATGCACGCATGGCGCGAATCCGTGAACGCCAAACTGACGTCGGCCGACCGGCCTGTCGGCATGGCGCGGCTGCTGCACGAGATCAACGCCTCGCTGCCGGAAGACGGCATCCTGGTCGCGGACGGCGGCTTCGCGGCACACTGGGGCGGCCTGCTGTTCGACACCAAGCGCGCGGGCCGCGGCTTTGTGCCGGATCGCGGCTTTGCTTCCATCGGCTACGGCATCCCCGGCGCCATCGGCGCAGCCGCGGCGGCGCCGGGACGCCAGGTGATCAGCCTGACCGGCGACGGCGGCTGCAACATGTCGCTGGGCGAACTGGAAACCGCGGTGCGCATGAAGCTCGCCTTTACGCTCGTGGTGGTCAACAACGCGGCCTCGGGGTACATCAAGGCGCTGCAGCATCTGATGTACGGCGCGGGCAGCTACCAGTCTTCGGACCTGGTCGACACCAATTACGCCAATGTGGCGCGCGCGCTGGGCTGCCACGGCATCCGCGTCGAAGACCCCGCAGAGCTGCCGGCCGCGCTGGCAGAGGCGTATGCCTGCAAGGACCGTCCCACCATCCTGGACGTGGTGGTCACGCGCGACCCCGCGCACATGCTGCCGGGCGTGGACAGTCGGGCGGCCAAGATCAAGCCGGGCGACCGCATCGCCTGACGGCGGCGCGCAACGCCCGGTTCAAGACACAACAAAATCAAGCAAGGAGACAACCCATCATGAAGCGCAGAACCTGGATCAAGCTGGCGGCCGCCGCTGCAACGCTGTCGCTGGCGGGCGCCGCCGCGGCGCAGGCCACCTACCCCGACCGCCCCATCCGCCTGATCGTGCCCTTCCCGCCCGGCGGCACGTCCGACGTGGTCGGCCGCATCTTCGCCGAGGCGCTGGCCAAACAGATCGGCCAGCCCGTGGTGGTGGAAAACCGGGGTGGCGCGGGCGGCACCGTCGGCAGCCGCGCCGTGGCCTCGGCCGCGCCGGACGGTTATACGCTTCTGCTGGGCACGTCCAGCACCAACGGCACCAATCCTGCCGTGTACAAGAACCTGCCCTACGACGCGGTGAAGGACTTCACGCCGGTCACGCAGATCATCCGCGTGCCGGGCGTGATCGTGGTGAACAAGAACTTTCCCGCCAAGGACTATGCGTCGTTCACCGCCTTGATCAAGGGCGCGCCCGGCAAGTATTCCTATGCCTCGTCGGGCAATGGCGGCGCCACGCACATGGCGATGGAATACTACAAGTCGCTGTCCGGCCTGGACATGATGCACGTGCCTTACCGTGGCACCGGCCCCGCGCTGAACGACGTGATCGCCGGCCAGGTGCCCATCCTGTGGGATACGGCGGCGTCTTCGATGGCGCACATCCAGTCGGGCAGTCTGCGCCCGATCGTGGTGGCCGCCAAATCGCGCCTGCCGCAATTGCCCGACGTGCCCACCTTTGCTGAGGTCGGCCTGCCCGACTACGACGCGGAAATGTGGAACGGCCTGCTGGCCCCCGCGGGCCTGCCGAAAGACGTGCTGGCCAAGCTGAACGACGCATCCCGCAAGGCGTTGGCCGACAAAGAC
>Ga0209676_1003213_pt1 | contig 10343 bp, 6 predicted proteins | sample AraplaCvi_mLB_r2_FD_184282 | JGI IMG/M metagenome (GOLD analysis project Ga0209676, IMG submission 184282) | Arabidopsis root microbial communities from North Carolina, USA - plate scrape MF_Cvi_mLB_r2 (SPAdes) (version 2) | ecosystem: Host-associated > Plants > Roots > Endosphere | place: USA...
CAGATAGGAGGCCGTGGTTTGCCCCTCCGGCATCCGGCCGATGGTCCGCGCCCGCCAGATGACACGCAGGATGTCGCTGAACGACGCCCGGCCCTCCTGCGGCAGCAGGATCAGGTCCGCCCGCGCCGCCGCCTGTTCCAACGCATCGGGCCGCCAGGTGACGTCGCGCGGGATGGCGCGGATCGAGCCGACCAGGATCAGGGTCGAGTCGCCCCGGGTGATGGTCCACATCGGCGCGCCGGACTGGCGGGCCAGGATCACCACCTCGTCCAGCTCGGTCGTCTCCTGCGCGACCGGCGCGGTCTGGGCCACGGCCTGCGGCGCGGCCGCGGCGAGCGCCAGAACAATCGAAATCGCAACAGCGACGGACCTCATCGGAAACCCCGTTAGACTAAATGATTGCAAGTATACAAACGTCGAAATCAGAACACGAAGATGACAGCGCTGTAATGCTGTCAGCGATTTAATCCACCTGTCCGTCTTGTAACTGGAGACGGCTGCGCCATCCGGTCACACCTCTCGTCACACGACGAGGGGAGTTTCGCAATGACCAGGACCATCCTGCTGACCACGACGGCGGCGGCGCTGATGATGACCGCCGGCGCGGCCGCGGCCCAGACGCCCGCGCCGACCCCCGCCCCGCCGCCCGTTCAGGCCGAAGCCGGCCAGCAGGGCGTGCTGATCTTCAATCCCGACTTCTTCGCCGACCAGCGCCCTGCAACCGCGCTGGACATGGTCAACCGCGTCCCGGGCTTCAGCGTCCAGGACGGCGACGGCAGCCGCGGCTTCGAAGGCTCGGTCGGCAATGTGCTGATCAACGGCTCGCGTCCGGCCTCCAAGAATGACACCGGTTCCAACGTCCTGGGCCGCACCCTGGCGGCGAACGTCGAGCGCATCGAGCTGATCCGCGGCGGCGCGCCGGGCATCGACATGCAGGGCTTCTCGGTCGTCGTGAACGTGGTCACCCGCCAGCAGTCGAGCCGCGAGACCATCGTCACCGGCAACGCCGTCCTGTTCGAAGGCGGCGAGGACGTCTACGGCGGCACCATCCAGTTCACGGCCAAGGACGGCGACCGCACCTGGGGCTTCACCCTCAGCGACGGCTATTCGATGAGCGACGCCAACGGCGTCGGCCCGGTCATCCGCCGCAACGGCGCGGGCGTGGTGATCCGCGACGAGGATTTCTTCAACGACCAGACCGGCGGCGGCCAGGCGGTTCGCGTCAACTACGCCAATGCCCTGGGCGGCGGTAAGATCGACCTGACGGCCCGCTACGGCGTCAACGACTTCGCGAACATCAACCTGCAGACCTCGCCCACGGTCCGCCGCGAGAGCACCTATTCGGAAGACGGCAACAACGGCGAGTTCGGCCTGGTCTATACCCGTCCCCTGAGCAGCCGCTTCAACCTCGAGACCCGCTTCATCCACGAGTTCAGCGACGCCGAGGGCGCCTCGATCAATCGCACCCGCCTGAGCGGCATCGACAGCCCGGAACAGCTGTTCACCTTCGACTCCAACGCGTCCGAGACCATCCTGCGCAGCTTGGTGCGCTTCGAGCAGTCGCCCAAGCTGACCTGGGAGTTCGGCGGTGAGGTCGCCTACAACATGCTGGAGACCGAACAGGCCTTCAGCGTCGGCGGCGTGCCCGTTCCCCTGCCCTCCGCCTCGGTCAAGGTCGAGGAGACGCGCGGCGAGCTGTTCGGCAAGGGCACCTGGCGCCTGCGCGACGACCTGACCATCGAGGGCGGCCTGCGCATTGAGGCCTCGACCATCACCCAGTCGGGCGACGCGGACCAGGAGAAGAGCTTCTTCTTCCCCAAACCCCGCCTGCTGGCGACCTGGACGCCGATGGCCAACAACCAGTTCCGTCTGCGCTTCGAGCGGGAGGTCGGCCAGCTGGACTTCAGCGACTTCGCCGCGTCGGCCGATCTGGAGGACGAGAACGTCTTCGGCGGCAACATCGACCTGGAGCCGGAGCAGCGCTGGATCAGCGAACTGACCTATGAACGCCGGTTCCTGGGCGACGGCATCGTCAGCATCGGCCTGCGCCATGACGAGATCATCGACGCCATCGACGTCATCCCGCTGGACGACGGCCTGTCGGCGGTCGGCAACATCGGCGACGGCACCCTGGATCAGCTGGCCCTGAACATCCTGGTGCCGATGGACAAGGTCGGCTTCACGGGCGGCCGCCTGGGCTTCCGCAACACCTGGAACAAGACCGAGGTCACCGATCCGACCACCGGCGAGAGCCGTCCGATCTCGGACGTGCGCGCCTCTCAGGCCACCTTCACTATCGCCCAGGACATCACGTCGTGGAAACTGCAGTGGGGCGGCGCCTACATCCCGCTGCTGGGCCAGACCAGCTACGATCCGGACCAGACCTTCAGCTGGCGCGGCCGCGACTATTTCGAGTTCTGGGCCGAGTACAAGCCGACCCCGACCCTCTCGATCCGCGCCCAGGTCAACATCTGGGACAACTTCGACCAGGAGCGGATCGCCTACGGCAACCGGACCACCCGACCGATCGACTACATCGAAACGCGTGAGATCGACCCGCGCACCTTCTACCAGATCCGCCTGCGCAAGACCTTCTGAGATCGGCTCCGGTCTGTCGCCCCCGATGCGACCGGAGAACCGAAGGCGGCGGAGGTCCCTCACTTCCGCCGCCCCCCTCGGGGGGAGGCCGCGCCCGCCCGCGGTTAAGACATCTGTCCCGCTTTTAACTGGAGCGCGTGGGGCTCCGCAGGCACATACCGTCAACGACGGGGGAGTGGTCATGCGCAAGGCATTCTGGATGGCGGGCGCCGCGGCGTCCGTTCTGGCGGGCCCCGCCCTGGCGCAGACCCCGCCCCCCGCCCCTGAAAGCATCCTGCAGTCGGCCCGCCCGACCGGCCCCGCCCAGTCCGCGCCCCAGATCGATACCGCCCAGCAGGGCGTGCTGGTGTTCGAGCCCGTCTTCTTCGCCGACAGCCGCCCCGACACCGCCCTGGACATGATCGCCCGCCTGCCCGGCTTCGCCTTCAATTCGGGCGACAGCGACACGCGCGGCCTGGCCGGCGCCTCGGGCAATGTGCTGATCGACGGCCAGCCGCCCTCGACCAAGACCGATGGCCTGGACGCGATCCTGCGCCGCATCTCGGCCGCCGGTGTCGCCCGCATCGAACTGATCCGAGGCGGCGCGCCGGGCATCGACATGCAGGGCCATTCAGTCGTCGCCAACGTCGTTCTGGTGCGCACCGTGACCACCGAGCGGGTGCTGGAGCTGAACGCCTACACCTATCCCGACGGCTACATCGGGCCGCTGGTCGCGGCGCGCTATTCGCGGCGCGACGGCGACAACCAGATCGAGGCCTCGATCAGCGCCACCACCGACCGCACCGATGGCACCGGCGACGGCTTCCGCCGCCGCTATGACGCCGCCGGCAATCTGATCCAGGACGCGGACCTGGTGCTGTGGGACCGCTTCCAGAACGTGCGCGCCACCGGCGCGGTGCAGCGCCGCTTCGCCGGCGGCCGCCTGCGCGTCAACGGCCTGCTGGGCTGGTTCGGGAACGAGAATTCGCAGGACCTGCTGATCCGCTCGGGCGCCGGCAGCGCCAGCTTCAACGACGAGCAGTCCGACTCCATCGGCAGCGAGCTGGGCGTCAGCTGGGTCCGCGACCTGAGCCCCCGCACCGCGCTCGAGCTGACCGGCCTGCAGCGCTACAACACCGAGGACTACACCGGCGTCTCCACCGGCGGCGGGGACAGTTCGGTCTTCACCTCGGACGGCACGGCGGGCGAGTCCATCGCCCGCGCGGAGCTGCGTTATCGTCCCTCCGACCAGTGGGCGGTGGAGAGCGGCGGCGAGATCGCCTGGAACTTCCTGGACAGCGCCACGACCTATGCCCAAAACGGCGTGCCCGTGCCCCTGCCCTCCGCTTCGGTCCGCGTCGAGGAACTGCGCGGCGAGGTGTTCAGCCAGGCGACCTGGCGGCCCAATCCGGAGTTCACCCTGGAGTTCGGCCTGCGGGTCGAGGTATCCGAGATCAGCCAGTCGGGCGACAGCGACCTGAGCAAGTCATTCGTCTATCCCAAGCCCCGCATCCAGGCGACCTGGACGCCGTGGGAAGGGCACCAGTTCCGCTTCCGCATCGAGCGCGAGGTGGGCCAACTGGACTTTGCCGACTTTGTCGCGTCGGCGGATATCGACATCGGTCAGGTGGAGGCGGGCAACCCGGATCTGGCCCCGCAACAGTCGACGGTCTTCGAGGCCATCTATGAGCGCCGGTTCTGGGGCGAGGGCGTCTTCGACGTCACCGTGCAGCATGCCGAGATCGAGGATGTGGTCGATGTCATTCCGCTGGCCGGCGGCTTCGACGGCGTGGGCAATATCGGCGACGGGACCTCGGACTATTATCAGCTGCGGCTGACCCTGCCGATGGACAAGTTGGGTCTGTCCAATGCGCGGCTGCAGGCCCGCACCAGCTGGTCGCGCACCAGCGTCATCGACCCGGTCACGGGCGAGGAGCGCCGCTTCCAGGGCAACCAGGCCTTCGGCTGCGGCATCAACTTCAACCAGGACCTGGCGGGCGGCCGCTGGTCCTACGGCTTCGACCACGGCTGCAACGTGGATAAGGGCCGCGTCTTCCGGGTGCGCGAGGTTCGGGCCCTGTACGCCGAGCCCTTCATGACCGTGTACGGCCAGTGGAAGCCGCGCCCGGACCTGACCGTCCGCGTCGACCTGGGCAATGCCACCGACCGGGCCCAGGGCTATGACCGCGACCTCTACAGCGGCCCCCGCGACGTCGCCCCGATCGCCGTCCACGAGGTCCGCCGCACCAAGATGAGCCCCTGGCTGTTCTTCCAGGTCCGGAAGACTTTTTAGCGCGCTAGCGCTCGCGACGCGGTCGCTCGCTGCTTGAGCGCGGGCCCCGTTTCGCCTTCCGAGCGAGAGAGACTTCGGCGACGAGTTCCCGGTGATTTCGGTGACGCCGAAGTGGGACTCGAGAGACTCCGGCGACGACGAGGATTTCCGCCACTTGGCGCTCAAGCAGGGAGCGACCGCGTCGCGAGCGATAGCGCAAAAAGAAAGGGCGGAGCCGCGAGGCTCCGCCCTTTCCGTTTCCGCGTCTGATCGGGATCAGCCGGTGGTGGTCGCCGAAGGCTTGGCGACGTTGCCGTCTTCACGGCCCGCGTCGGTCAGCGCCGGTCCCGGGTGGTTGTTCGGGTCGTTGACGCCGTTCGACCACTTCGAGATCAGGAAGCTGATCAGGATGAAGCCGACGCCGATGCCGACGCCCCACAGACCGATCAGGTTGAAGGTGTTCAACGAGGTCTGCAGCGCGGCCTCGGGGTTGGTCACCTGCCCGCCGACGGTCTCGGTGCCGGCGCGCTTGGCGATCTCACCACCGATGAAGTGGGCGATCGACGAGGCCATGAACCACACCGCCATCATGAAGCTGACGATCGAGGGGACCGACAGCTTGGTGATCTCGGACAGGCCCACCGGCGACAGGAACAGCTCACCCGTCGTGTGCAGCATGTAGAGCAGGCCCAGCAGCACCAGCGGGGTGCGGAAGGCATCGTCCACCATGCCCGAGTTGGCGCCCCACACCACGACCAGGAAGCCGAGGCCGACCTGCATGATGCCCAGGCCGAACTTGACCACCGGGTTCGGGTCCATCCGGCGTTTGCCCAGGAAGGCCCACAGGGCCGCGAACACCGGGGCGAAGATCAGGATGTAGCCCGCGTTGAACGACTGGGTCTGGGCGGCGGTGATCGAGGTGTCGATCCACAGGCCCGTGGTGGTCATGCCGGCGGCGGCCAGCTGGGCCGGGGTGCCGTACGGAATGCCGAACAGGGTGCCGGCGGTGGCCGTCAGCGACAGGTCGACGTTACGGTCGGCGAACAGGTTCAGCGACGAGCCGGCCTGTTCGAACAGGGTGAAGAACACCGCCGAGCCGAAGATCAGCACCATGGCCAGCATCATCCGCTCACGGGCGACCTTGTCGCCGCGCAGCTTGAAGACGATGAACCAGGTGATGAAGGCCAGCGCCAGGATGGTCGAGGCCAGCAGCCCCTGACCGACGAGGGCGTGGTTCGGCACGATGAAGTACAGGGCGCCGACGCCGACGAAGCCGAGCAGATAGATGATCAGTTCGCGGTTCAGGAAACCGGCGACCGGCTTCTTGATCAGCTCGGGATAGGGGCTTTCGCCCTTGCCCTGCAGCAGGGGCTTGCCCAGCCAGAAGACGACCAGGCCCAGCGCCATGCCGATGCCGGCCAGGCCGAAGCCCCAGCCCCAGCCGAAGTTCTGGCCGAGATAGCCGCACAGCACGGCGGCCCAGAAGGCCCCCAGGTTGATGCCGTAGTAGTAGAGGGTGAAGCCCGAATCCCGGCGCGGATCGCCTTGCGGATACAGCTGGCCGACCAGGGTCGAGATGTTCGGCTTCAGGAAGCCGACACCCATGATGATCAGCGACAGGGCCAGGAAGAACCAGTTCTCGCCCGACGAACGGACGACCGACACCTGCAGCTCGTTCGGAGCAGCCGAGGCCAGCGGCGAACCGGCCGGCGCGCCGGCGACGGTGATGTGGCCGTCCGGCGTGGCGGTGTAGTCATAGCCCTGACCGTCGACGACGACCTGACCGACCCGTTGCTCGCCGCGGTCCACCATCTGGACGGCGTAGGATTCGCCGCCGACGTTGACCACCTGGCGGGCCGGGCTGCCTTCATAGGCCATCAGGCCGTGGCCCATGACCAGCAGCATGGCGCCGAACATGATCGCCTTGCGGGTGCCGATGTAGCGGTCGGCGACGATGCCCCCGACCAGCGGCAGCAGGTACACGAGCGAGCCGTAGGTGCCGTACTGGCCCGACGCCTGCGAGTCCGGGAACAGGAAATGCTGGGTCAGGTAGAAGATCAGCAGGCCGCGCATGCCGTAGAAGGAGAACCGTTCCCACATCTCGGCGAAGAAGCAGATGATCAACCCACGGGGGTGCCCCTTGAGGATCTGAAGAAGCACGGGAATCCCCGTGACGAGGGTGATCAACACCCCCAGCAAGATGACGATATTCATGCCTACCCTTTAGACTTGCGGGGGTGCGATGCCCGTTTGTGTTGTGGGCGCGCCGTTCGCGGCCCCGCCTTCCCCTGACGAAGGCGCGATAGGACCACCCCGCGTAGGGGTTTACAAGCCGTAACCCTGTGTGAGACCGGTCCGGGACGTCGCAGGAGCCGATTCAGAGATGCTGACCCGTCGTGCGACCCTGGCGCTCGGAGCCGCCCTCGGCCTCGCGCCGTCGGCCTGCGAACGCGCCCCCGCGGTGAAGGGCGACGTCATCGCCGCGGGCCAGCCCGCCGCCTTGCTGATCTGGGCCGTCGCCCGCGAGCGGCTGGCCGGATGGCCGCGCAAGCCGAACCCGGAACAGCTGTCCGGCCTCGCGCCCGAGGCTGCCGCCCTGCCGGAACTGGGCGGCCTGGCCGGCCCCGGACGGCAGGCGGGACTGGAAGCCATCGCGGCCCTGCACCCCCGCCTGATCCTGGACTACGGCGACACCGATCCGCAGAACGTCGAACACGGCGAGCGCGCGCAGGCGCGGCTGAATATCCCCTGGACCCTGATCGACGGCGCCCTGACGCGCATCCCCGACGCCTTCCGTCAGGCCGGACGCCTGCTGGACGCGCGTGATCGCGGCGACGGCCTGGCCGAGGAGGCGGACAAGGTCCTGACCCGCTGGCGGGCGGCCCCGCCGGGCGGCAGCTTCTACTATGCGCGCGGCGGCGACGGACTTGAGACGGGCTTCCGCGGGGCTCTGGCCACCGAAGTGCTGGAGGGCGCGGGCTGGACCAATGTCGCCGTCGGCGAGACCGACATCGGCCGCGTCACGCTGGAACAGGTCGTCGCCTGGGACCCCGAGGTCCTGGTCACCCTGGACGAAGGCTTCGCCCGGATGGCGCTGCACAGCGAGGTCTGGCGCCGGCGGCGGAACGGGATGCTGCGCCGCATCCTGCTGCTGCCCGACCGTCCGTTCGGCTGGATCGACCGGCCGCCGTCGGTCAACCGCCTGCTGGGCTGCGCATGGCTGGCCGCCCCGCACGACGGAGTCATGGCGCTGGCCATGCTGAACCGGCGCCTCTACGGGCTCGCCCCCGCTGAAATTCTCCGCCCGCAATGGCTCGCCTGAGCGGCGTTCCCGGCTGGGTCCCGGCCGTCGCCCTGACGGTGCTGGCCCTGGCCGTCGCGACCGTTGTGCTATGCTCCGGACCGCTGGGCGTCCCGCCCGCCGATCTGGCCGCCGCCGTGTTCGGGCGTGGATCGCCGGAGGCGGAGCTGGCCCTGGCCCTGCGCGGTCCCCGACTGCTGGCGGCCCTGACCTGCGGCGCGGCGCTGGCCGGCGCGGGAGCGGGCTTCCAGATCCTGTTTCGAAATCCTCTGGCCTCGCCCGATCTGCTGGGCGTGTCGTCCGGCGCGGGACTCGGCGCCGCCGTCGCCCTGCTGCTGGGGGCGGGCGTCTTCCTGACCCAGACCGCCGCCTTCATCGGCGGCCTCGCAGCTGGAGCGCTGGCGGTCGGCTGCGCGGCGCTGACGCGAGGCGGCGATGGACGGCTGGCCTTGATCCTGTGCGGGGTGGTGGCGGGCGCCCTCGCCTCCGCTGGGCTGGGTCTCGTGGTCACCATCGCCGAGCCCTATTCCCAGCTGCCGGCCATCACATACTGGCTGCTGGGCAGCTTCACCCGCGCGACCCTGTCCGAGGCGGCGCTGGCCCTGATCCCGGCGGCGGCGGGGACGATGGTCCTTTTGTGGCTCGGCTTCCGGCTGGACGTGCTGTCGCTGGGGGATGAGCAGGCGCGGTCGCTGGGCCTGAGCGCCCGGCCCCTGCGCATCATCGCCCTGTGCGCCGCCGCCCTGATGACCTCGGCGGCGGTGGCGGTGGCGGGGGTGGTCGGCTGGATCGGCCTGCTGGCGCCCCATGCCGCCCGACTGGTGGTCGGCGAGCAGGCGGGGCGGCTGATCCCGTCAGCCATGGCCACGGGCGCCCTGTTCGCCGTGCTGATCGACCGTCTGGCCTCGGCCTTCGGCCCGGCGGAGTTGCCCGTCGGCCTGTTGTCCGCCGCCGTCGGCGCGCCGGCCTTCCTGCTGCTGTTCGTGCTGAATGCGAGGCGGGCGTGACCCTGATCCTGGAACAGCTGGTCGCCGGACGCCGGGGCTTCCGCCTGCCCCCACTCGATCTGGCGGTCGAGGCCGGCGAGGTCGTGGCCCTGATCGGTCCCAACGGGGCGGGCAAGACCACCCTTCTGAAGACCGTGGCGGGCTTGCTGTCGCCGCTGGAGGGACGGATCACCCGCCCGGGCCCGGCCGCCTGGCTGCCGCCGCCGGGCGCGGTGTCGGCGGGCTTCTCGGCCCTGCACGTCGCCGCCCTCGGTAGAGCGGGTCGCCGTCGCTGGTCCCCCGCCCTGCTGCCCGAGGATCTGGAAGCCGCCCGCGCCGCCCTGACCCGGCTGGATGTCGGCGCCGTCGCCGACCGGCCCTTTGACCGCCTGTCCAGCGGCCAGCAGCAGCTGGTGCTGATCGCCCGCCTGTTCGTTCAGGACGCCGCCGTCTGCCTGCTGGACGAGCCGCTGGCCCTGCTCGATCCCGCCCATGCGCAGCAGGTCGAGACCGCGATCCGGACGCTGGCGGACGAGGGCCGGGTGGTCATCGTCTCGACCCATCACCTGCCCTTCGCCCGGCGCGCGGATCGGGTGCTGTCGCTGGGGCCGGACTGGATCGAATCGGCGAGCCCCGCCGCCGCCCTGGCCCCCGACCGGATGCGCGCCCTGTTCGGGGTCGAGACCGCCGCCTGCCCCTGCTGCGGCCACGCTGTCGGCTAAGCCTTGAGTTCCCGGCCCGGGTGGCCGACCCTGCGTTCATGACCCGTCTCAGCCTCGCCCTCGCCGCCGTCGCCGCTCTGCTCGCCACGCCCGCAGCGGCGCAGGAGCCGCCCCGCTGGTCCTTCGCCATCCACGGCGGCGCCGGGGTGATCGAGCGCGACAGCCTGACCCCCGAACAGGACGCCGCCTACCGCGCCGCCCTGCACCGCGCGCTGGAGGCCGGGCAGGCCGTCCTGTCGAGCGGCGGCTCGGCCATGGATGCGGTCCAGGCCGCGATCCAGATCATGGAGGACGACCCGCTGTTCAACGCCGGGCGCGGCGCCGTCTTCACCGCCGAGGGCCGCAACGAGCTGGACGCCGCCATGATGGACGGCTCGACCCTGAACGCCGGATCGGTCGCGGGCCTGACCACCACGCGCCACCCCATCGCCGCCGCCCGCGCGGTGATGGAGCAGTCGCCCCACGTCATGCTGATCGGCCCCGGC
>Ga0209676_1003218_pt1 | contig 10322 bp, 7 predicted proteins | sample AraplaCvi_mLB_r2_FD_184282 | JGI IMG/M metagenome (GOLD analysis project Ga0209676, IMG submission 184282) | Arabidopsis root microbial communities from North Carolina, USA - plate scrape MF_Cvi_mLB_r2 (SPAdes) (version 2) | ecosystem: Host-associated > Plants > Roots > Endosphere | place: USA...
CACGGCCCCGCTTGGCAACATGTTCCGAGACATTCCGGAAGCGGAGGCTCGCGCAACGGTCGAGGCCGCATGGGCGGACGGGATCCGCTACTTCGACACGGCGCCCTTCTACGGTGCCGGCCTGGCGGAAATCCGTCTGGGACAGGTGCTCGATGCGCGACCGCGCGACGAGTACGTCATCAGCACGAAGGTCGGGCGTTTGATCCTCGACGAGGTCGAGGACGTCAGTGCGCGCGACCTTGGCGAGAAAGGCGACGTATTCAAGTACGGTCGGCCCAACCGCATCGTCAACGACTATTCGGAAGACGCCACTCTGCGATCGATCGATGACAGCCTGAAGCGGCTGGGCACGGATCGCATCGAAGTCGTATGGGTCCACGACGTGGCGCAGGATTTCTACGGCGACGAATGGCTGGGCGTGTTCGAGAACGCACGCAAGGGTGCCTTTCGTGTGCTGGACCGTCTTCGCGATGAAGGCGTGATCAAGGCATGGGGGCTTGGCGTCAATCGTGTGGAGCCGATCGAACTACTGCTCGACCTGGAAACTCCGCGTCCAGACGGCTTCCTGCTCGCAGGCCGATACACGCTGCTCGATCACTCGCGCGCGTTGCAACGCGTGATGCCACGCGTTGCGGAACGCGGACTGGGCATCGTGGTGGGCGGTCCCTACAGTTCCGGCGCGCTCGTCGGTGGTCCCAACTTCGAGTACGCACCGGCGACGCCTGAAATCCTTGAACGTGTCGCCCGCATCAAGGCGATCGCCGATCGCAACGGTGTCAGCATGAAAGCGGCCGGCCTGCAGTTCGCGCTCGCGAATCCCGCCGTGGCGGCAGTGATTCCGGGAGCCAGTAAGCCAAGCCGCGTGGAAGAAGATCGCGCGGCTCTGATGGAAGCCGTGCCCAAGGCCTTCTGGCGGGAACTGCGCGAGGCGCGACTGGTCGATGCCGCGGCGCCGCTGCCGTTTGGCGCCTGAGCTTCACCGACGAGGACGCCCCTGCCCTCACCCGGCTCCGACTGCTCGCTGACGTGCCTGGAACGCCTCCTGGAACGTGCGCTTCACCGGGCCAAGCGCCTGTACGAACTCGAGCTGCTCGCCCTCGGGGCCCTTGCAGTAGATCAGCGACCAGCCGTCGGACTGACCCTGCGTGATCCTGTTGGAGTTCGCTTCGAGCGGCGCCGCACGACGTTGTTGCTCCGTCGCGACCGTGATCACGCGGTTCGCCTTCACCTGCGTCATGCCGCGCCGCGCGGACTCGGCCTCAAGGTCACGGATGAATGCATTGAAGTCGACGTCGTCGCGCAGGTAGAAGCAAATGTGCATCGAGCGCGGGAATGCAGGACTCATCATCTCGCGCGGGTCGGCGAAGCTGTCCCCGCGTCCCATCGGTTGTCCGGCGTCGCGATACTGCAGTAGTTCGATCACGACGTTGTCGAACTGGACAAAGCGGACGTCCAGTCGCTGTGCGCCACCACGCAGGTCGGGAATTCCGCGTGTTCGCGGATTGACGCCACGCTCGCGCGCGATGATGTCCTCGTCCGTGAGCAGCGTGTTGTGGATGCGCTCGCCCTGGAAGTCGCCATCGCGCATGACTTCCGTGCCGCCCAGTACTTCGGTGTAGAACGCGAACGCACGGTCCATGTTCTGTACGGTGAGTCCGAAGTGCTGCACGCCCTGCAGCCGCGCGCCCAGCGAGACCGGTGCATTCGTCGCTGCAGGCGTCCGGGCTTGCGGAGCTGCAGACAGCGCGCCGGGAACCGTCGCAGCGGTGAGCCCGGCCAGCATCGCGGTGCCAGTCGTACGCAGCAGGTCGCGTCGGGTGGTATCGATCCCGCTATCTTCGTTGCGTAGTTCCATCTCGGGTCCCTCCGGGTGCGTCATTTCGTTGCAGACACGAGATCCGCGACGACAACGGGGCGCACGACGTGCGCCTGCCGCACAGCCAAGGTATCAACCACGGCCAGGTAATGCTGGAAATGCGGTGTTGCCCGGTGCACCGCGACCGCGGATTCATCCAGGTAGAGTTCGTCGAGCACGAAGCAGCCCGGTTGCGATGCGTCCTGCCAGATGTCCCAGCGAACGTTTCCCGGTTCCGCTCGACTGGGCGCGACCATGCCGCGCAATAATTCCTCCAGCGCCGGCTCGTTACCGGGCTTCGCGGTCAGGACCGCGACGATCTTCGCGCGTGATTTCACGGTATCCGCTCCCTCAAGCCAGTCTTCGAGCTTCATCACGCAGTGTCGCTCCGGCTCGAAAGGTCGGGAAGTAAATAGTCGTGAATCGGAATCCGTGAATGGAACCGCCTGCGTTACCACGCTTAACGCGCGCGGCGGAGGGCGTGGCGCTAGCCTCGGAACAGGAGGCTGGCGATGCCCGTGTGTCGCGATCAACCGGTCGCCGGACCGGTGTTGGAGGACAACATGGCAATCGAAGCGTCCGGGAACGATCAGCTCATTCAGGCGGTCACCCTGCTGGGTGCGGCGGTCATCATGGTGCCGCTGTTCCGGCGACTCGGGCTGGGATCGGTGCTGGGCTATCTGGTTGCAGGACTGATCGTGGGGCCGTTCGGGCTGGGATGGTTCACTGAACCGGAGGCCATCCTCCACGTCGCCGAGTTTGGCGTGGTGATGTTCCTGTTCGTCGTCGGACTGGAGATGCGTCCTTCGCATCTGTGGGACCTGCGGCAACAGATCTTCGGACTGGGAACGCTGCAGATCGTCACCTGCGCCATCGCGCTCACCGCCGTCGGCATGCTGATGGGTTGGCCATTCAACGTTGCCTTCATCGGTGCGCTGGGCTTCGTCCTCACTTCGACCGCCATCGTGATGCAGCTGCTGTCCGAACGCGGCGACCTGGCGCGTGCGAACGGGCAGCGCATCGTGTCGATCCTCCTGCTCGAAGACCTGATGATCGTGCCGCTCCTGGCGATGGTGGCCTGGATGTCGCCCATGCATGCCACCGCGGCCACATCGCACCGGGGGTTGTCGATTCTCATCGGCATCCTGGCGCTGCTGACATTGATCGCGGCGGGGCGATGGTTGCTGAATCCGCTCTTCCGGATTCTGGCCGGCTCCAAGGCCCGTGAAGTCCTTACGGCGGGCGCTCTGCTGGTCGTGCTGGGCGCGGCGCTGCTCATGCAGGCTGGCGGGTTGTCCATGGCGATGGGCGCGTTCGTGGCCGGCGTGCTGCTGGCGGAATCCAGCTTCCGCCACCAGCTTGAAGCCGACATCGAGCCGTTCCGCGGCATCCTGCTCGGCCTGTTCTTCCTGGGCGTCGGCATGGCGCTGGATCTGTCGGTGGTGCGCGCCGACTGGGGCGTCATTGCGATGGGTGTACTGGCGCTGATGGCGACCAAGGGCCTGTGCATCTACGTGGTCGCGCGCGTGCTTCGCACTGGCCATGGTGAATCGATGGACCGCGCATCGTTGATGGCCCAGGGCGGCGAGTTCGCGTTCGTGCTGTACGCCGCCGCGAGCGCGGCGGGCGTCATCAGCGCGCAGGCGAACGCACGCCTGACGACGATGGTGGTGCTCTCGATGGCATTGACGCCGCTGGTGACCCTGCTGGTTCGACGCTTCGTACCCGCGTGCAAGGCGCAGGCCATCGCCAGTGTCGATCGCGCGGTGGGACTGTCCGGAAGCGTGCTGATGATCGGCTTCGGTCGCTTCGGACAGGTCGTCAGTCAACCGCTTCTGGTGCGCGATGTGGACGTCACGATCATCGACACCGACGTGGAGATGATCCAGGCCGCCGCCGACTTCGGCTTCAAGATCTACTACGGCGATGGCACGCGGCTCGACGTGCTGCAGGCCGCCGGCGCCGGCGAGGCGAAGATCATCGCGATCTGCGTGGACCGGTGTGAAGTTGCGAACGAGATCGTGGATCTGTGCAAGGTACAGTTTCCGCAGGCGACGCTGATCGTGCGCGCCTACGATCGTGAACACGCCTGGCACCTCGCCGGCGAAGGCATCACGCGCCAGGTGCGCGAAACGTTCGAGTCGGCGCTGCGTTTCGGCACCATGACGCTTCGCGAACTGGGCCTCACGCCGACGCAGGCCAGGGAGATCGCGAAAGAAGTACGTCGCCGCGACGCCGATCGATTCGCGTATGAGCTCGCGGGCGGCGACTGGGTCACGGGCGCAGTCATGAGTTTCTCGAAACGTCCCCACCCCACTCCGCTGACGCCGCCGCGCCGCGAAAGCCAGGCGTTGAACGAAGCAGCCGAAATGGCGGCTCGTTCGAAGGACTGATTGTACTTCCGCGTTCACCGTTTCACGCGATCCACCGCGCTTTTACGGCGTTTTACGCGCGATGGCGCGCAAGCCCATGGTACGAAGTCGTTGCGGTCCGACGCACTGCATATCGCGTCGAACCGGCGACCGAACTCCACTGGGCTTACGAACATGCCTCGCACGCTCCGCACACTGACGCTCGATGACGCCAGGCACATGATCGACGCCGCGGAACGCGCGGCCATGCGAATCGGCATCCCGTACAACGTCGCGGTCGTCGATGCCGGCGGCCATCTGATCGCGTTCACGCGACAGGACGATGCGCTCATCGGGAGCATCGACCTGGCGATCCACAAGGCCACCACGGCCCGGATCTTCTCGAAGACGACCGAGCTGCTGTCGCACCTGGCACAGCCCGGCGCCGCGCTGTTCGGCATCGGCCAGAGCAACGCAGGCCAGGTCGTCATCTTCGGCGGCGGAATTCCCGTCCTCATCGGCGACGAGATCGTCGGCGCGGTGGGCACCAGCGCAGGTTCGGTCGAACAGGACATCGAGGTTGCACAGGCGGCCGTCGATGCGCTGAACCTGCGCCTCCAGCGCAACGAACCTGCTCACGCGGGACGCGAATCCGCGCGCCCGAACGTCGGTTGAGGGACGGCACCATGGCCTACCAGAGCGTGAATCCCGCGACAGGCGCGCTGGTCGCGACCTTCGAAAATCATTCCGACGCTGAAGTGGATGCAGCGCTTGCGCGCGCGCATGCGCTCTACCTGTCCGACTGGAGCAAGGGGCCACGACAGCCCCGGCTGGCCGTGCTCGAACGCCTCGCCGATCTCGTCGAAGAGCGCGCGGAACCGCTGGCCCGGCTGCTGGTCGAAGAGATGGGAAAGCGCATTTCCGAAGCGCGTTGGGAGGTCGGCATCACGGCGGATATCGCGCGGTACTACGCCCGCAACGCGGACGCCTTTCTCGCACAAAGAGCGCTGGAAACCACGCGTGGAAGCGCGTGGGTCGAGTACCACCCCATCGGCGTCGTCGTCGCGGTCGAACCGTGGAACTTCCCCTATTACCAGCTCGTCCGGGTTGCCGCACCGAACATTGCCATCGGCAACCCCGTGCTGGCGAAACACGCGAGCATCGTGCCGCGTTCCGCACTCGCGTTTGAAGAACTCGTCACGGCGGCCGGTGCCCCGCCCGGCGCGTGGACCAACCTGTTCGCCACGGGCGATCAGATCGCGCGGCTGATCGAGGACGATCGCGTTCAGGGCGTCGCGCTGACGGGGTCGGAGAAGGCCGGCAGCATCGTGGCTTCCCAGGCCGCGAAGCACCTGAAGAAATCCGTCCTCGAACTGGGAGGCGCCGATGTGTTCGTCGTGCTGGACGACGCCGACCTCGATCGCGCCGTGTCGGATGGCGTCTTCGCGCGGCTGCATGTCGCCGGGCAGGCCTGCAATGCGGCCAAGCGATTCCTGGTGAGCGAATCCATCGCCAATGCGTTCCTCGCGAAGTTCACGGAGCGGTTCGCGCAGGTACGCGTCGGCGACCCCATGGACGAGGACACCGACATGGGGCCACTGTGCTCCACCGCCTCGCGCGACGAGATCGCAGCGCAGGTCGACAAGGCCGTCGCGGCCGGCGCGACGCTGCATTTCGGCGGCCGGATCATCGACGGCGACGGCGCCTACTACGAACCGACGATCCTGACCGGCATCACGCGCGACAACCCCGCGTACTTCGAAGAGTTCTTCGGCCCCGTCGCGCAGGTTTACGCGGTGAAGGACGACGACGCCATCGTGGCGCTGGCCAATGACTCCCACTTCGGGCTGTCCGGCGCGATCTTCACCGCGAACCTCGCTCGCGCGCAGGCGCTCGCGTCGCGCATCGAAACCGGCTCGATCTGGATCAACACGCCCTCCTCCACCGCGCCCGAGTTCCCCTTCGGCGGCATCAAGCGTTCGGGCTACGGACGCGAACTGTCCGAGTTCGGAATCCGGGAGCTCGTGAACCAGAAGATGGTGGTCGTCGCGAACGATTGATCGCCTCCCCCCGCGAAGCACCAGACCGCACAGGAGAACACCCATGAAAGCCGCACGCATCCATGAGTACACCAAACCGCTGGTCCTGGAGGACATCCCGATCCCGGACATCCAGCCGGACGAGGTGCTGGTGAAGGTCCAGGCGTGCGGCATGTGCCGCAGCGACGTGCTGCTCATCGACAAGTTCTTCCTCAACTACGGCACCTTGCCGATGCCGATCATTCCCGGGCACGAAATCGCCGGCGTGATCGACCGCATGGGCTCGCAGGTCAATCACGGCCTCGGCCTCAAGGAAGGCGACAGCGTGGTCGTCGCGCCGGGCTGGGGCGACGGTGTCTGCCGCCACTGTCTGGAGGGGAACACGCAGATCTGCCCCAACGTGCGCTGGCCCGGCTTCGGGCTGTGGGGCGGTTTCGCCGAGTACGTGCCGGTGCCGGCGCGCTACGTGGTGAAGGTCGATCCGCGCATGAAGCCCGAGGAGATCGCGCCGCTCACCGATGCCGGCCTGACGCCGTACCGCGGACTCAAGAAGCTGCGTGAAGGCGGCGCACTGGGCCCGGATCGCGTGCTGGGCATCTTCGGCATCGGTGGCCTGGGCGTGTATGCGGTGCAGTACGCGAAGCAACTGGGCAATGGGTGCCAGGTGGTTGCGTTCGCGCGCAACGAGGAGAAGCTCGCCGTCGCGAAGAAGTACGGCGCCGATCACGTCATCACCATCGGCAACAAGAGCGCGGCCGGCGTGAGCAAGGAACTGAAGCTGGCGACGGGCCAGGGCGATCTGAACGCCGCGCTGGATTGCGCCGGAGCGGTGGAGACCGTGCAGCTTGCGATGAGCCTGTTGTCGATCAGCGGACACTACGTGGACGTCGGATTCGTCGGCGACAGGATCGACGTTCCGCTGTTCCCGCGCGTGTCGCGCGAGCAGACGATCCAGGGCTCGTTCTGGGGCAACAACATCGACCTGGGCGAAGTCATGGCCCTGGCCTCGCGCGGAAAGATCCAGCACACGATCACGACCCTCAAGTTCGACGAGATCAACACCTACATCGACCGCCTGCGGGTAGACGATGTGGTGGGACGCGCCGTGCTGAAGTTCTGACATCCCCCACAACAACGTGGCGGGAACGCTCCGCCACGTTTTTCCGGAGCACCGACATGAGCACCAAATACGTGCTGTTCGTGGCTACGAACACCGAGCACATCGGGCCGAACAAGCGACCCACGGGCTTCTTCTTTCCCGAGATCGCCCATCCGTTCGAGGCGCTGGACGAAGCGGGCATCGCGGTGGAGTTCGCGACGTTGAAGGGCGGCAAGCCGCCGGAGGACGGATTCGACGAGAAGGACAAGGGACAGACTGACTTCCTGGACAGTGCGGCCTATCGCCGTCTCGGCCATAGCCGGCGACTCAAGGATGTCGATGTACTGAACTACGACGCGATCTTCTTTCCCGGCGGGCTTGGACCGATGGGCGATATCGCGACCGATCCGGACGTCAAGAAGGCAGTACGCCAGGCGTGGGATGCCGGCAAGATCGTGGCAGCAGTGTGCCATGGGCCGTGCGCATTCCTCGGCGTTGAACTCGAAGACGGCACGCCGCTGGTGCATGGTCGCAAGCTCACGTCCTTCTCCACGGCGGAAGAGGATGGCTACGCGCGCAAGGATGTCCCCTTCGATCTGGAGAGCGCCCTCAGGGATGAAGGCGCCGAGCACTCGTCGGCTCCACCGTGGCAGCCCAAGCTGGTGGTCGATGGCCGTCTGATCACCGGTCAGAATCCGGCTTCTGGCGCGCTGGTCGGTAAAGCGATTGCGCAGGCGCTGCAGGGCAAGTGAGATCGCTGCGTTGCGCTGCTGGTGAGCCGGCAGCGCAACCTAGAGCGTTTCCGAAGCGTGCATGGCCGTTCGAAGCAGCGGCGTGTCGAAACCCTCGGTGAAACGTGAGCAGACTTCTTGCAACAGACGGCGCGCCTCTTCGCGTCTACCTTTTGCTGCCTGGTCACGGGCAATGGTCAGCGCGATCCTGACCTGCCAGCCCAGCATGCCCTGCTCCACCGCGTGTTCCATGGCAGTCCGCAGAAGGCGCGGCGCCTGTTCCGGCGGCGTACCGGGCAAGGCCATGAGGACTTCGGCTTTCGTCCGCAAGAGATCGGGAAGGCTGAAGGCAGCCCCGGTGTCTTCCGAAAGCAGGATGGCCTCGTCGATGAGCGTCAACGCTTCGGGTGCCTTTCCATTCGCGAGTAGAACCTCGGCGGTCGTCTGCAACGCATCGAAACGCAGGAAGGCGACCTTCAGTCCCGGCAGGCTCTTGCGCATCTGCACCTCGGCATCCACCAGTTCCCCGCGATGCTGGAACAGCAACCCCTTCGCCATTTCGATGTTGTACGGACGCGAACCGATGCGGAACTCGCTGGAGACCTGCTGCACTTCCGTGATCAGTGCTTCCGCGGTGGCATCCAGGTCGTTCAGCAGATAGATCGGTAGACACATCTGCACGCAGCCGAAGAGCGTGTCCCGCTGCAGCCTCGCTTCGTCGATGGTCGCCATCGCACGTTGCAGCGCCTGCTTCGGCAGGCCCAGGACCCACTTGGTCCGCGCCATGGAGATGTGCGACATGATCTTCACCTTGCCTTCGAAGTACTGCAGCGCCCGCATGCCGGATTGCGCCTGCAGGCTGCGGCTGGCGGTGAAGGACTGTTCTGCTGCCAGATGCGAACCCAGCAGATGGAGGGACGTGCCGACCATCCATCCGGCGATGATGACGTCGGTCGCGCTGCCTTCGCTCTCGGCCAGCAACGCGTACTTCTCGGCAAGCCGGAGCGATTCGTTGAAGCGGGCGAGCCCAAGCAGGTTCACGTAGCGGGCGGCCCACAGATGCATCGTGACGCGGTGCTCTCCAAGCGCGGGACCCAGGTCGAGCGCTCGCTGCAGGACGGCGTCGACATCGTCGCCGAAGCGGGCCATCAGGCCGTGCGTGATCGCAAGCGCCTCCAGGAGCGCCAGTTCGGCGCGTCCGGATCGAAGCGCCTCGGGCATCTGGTCGAGCGCACGTACGCAGCAGCGTTCGCATTCGTTGAGAAGCCGGCAATGCAACAGCACGGGTGCGGCGAGTGCGCTCATCTCCACCGCCAGGGTGACATCGCCCGTTTCGCCGAAGCACCAGTCCAGTGCGGTGCGCGCGTTCCCCAGATCGTCGTGGTAGTCGCGCGGACGTTCGGCCGGATGCGCGGCGAACCCGGTACCGCGACGGCGAAGTTCGTCCATGTAATAGGCGGCGTGCCTGCGCGAGACCGCATCGCGATCAGGTTCCGCGGCGAATCTGGCGGCGGCGTAGCTGCGTGTCGTATCGAGAAGGCGCAGGTGCGTCCGGCCGCCCCTCACCTGCGCCGATACCAGCGATCTTTCGACCAGGTCGGCAATCGCGGCACCGGCGTGCAGGGAATCGAGTCGTTCGTCTCCGACGATCTGGATGGCCGCTTCCATCGAGAAGTGTCCGGAAAAAACGGACAGGCGCAGCAACACCAAGCGAGCATGCGGAGGCAGGAGCTGACAGGTCCAGTCGAGCATCGCTTCGACCGTCTGGTGTCGCGGCAGCGCATCGCGGCGTCCCGTCCAGCGCAGGACTGACTGGCTTGCCAGCAATTCCGACACACCCAGGACGCCGTACGTTCCTACGCGACTGGCGACCAGTTCGATCGCCAGTGGATTCCCATCCAACCGGCGACAGATCGCGGCGATCGTCGGCGCGCTCCGGTCGCGCAGGACATCGACTGCGCCACCCTCAGTCGCGCGTTCGACGAAAAGCCGCACGGCGGGCCAGGCCGCCGATTGCAATGCCGTGAGCTTGCCCGTGTTCGGCGGCGAAGCCAGGGGGCGCAGCAGGTACACATGCTCGCCAGCGACACGGATCGCCTCGCGACTGGTGCACAGGATCGAGACCGCGGGCGTCTGCATCCGCAACTGCGTACACAGCGCCGCCACACTGGCGATGACGTGCTCGCAGTTGTCCAGCAGCAGCAGCGCCTTGCGTTCGCCGAGGAATTCGGCCAGCCCCGGCACGGT
>Ga0209676_1003219_pt1 | contig 10318 bp, 4 predicted proteins | sample AraplaCvi_mLB_r2_FD_184282 | JGI IMG/M metagenome (GOLD analysis project Ga0209676, IMG submission 184282) | Arabidopsis root microbial communities from North Carolina, USA - plate scrape MF_Cvi_mLB_r2 (SPAdes) (version 2) | ecosystem: Host-associated > Plants > Roots > Endosphere | place: USA...
AAACGCTTCATTGACCTCGAACAGGTCAACGTCCTCGACCGACCATCCGGCCTTGGCCAACACGTTTGAAATCGCTTTCACCGGCGCGGTGGTGAACCACTCCGGCGCCTGCGAATGGCCGGCATGGGCGACGATGCGCGCCAGCGGCTTCAACCCGCGCTTGCCGGCTTCCTCGGCGCTCATGAGCACCGCCGCCGCGGCGCCGTCGGAGATCTTCGAAGACGAGGCGGCGGTCAGCACGCCTTCCTTGCCGAACGCCGCGCGCAGGGTCGGGATCTTCGCCAGGTCGATCTTGCCCGGCTCCTCGTCGGTGTCGACGACGACCTCGCCCTTGCGACCCTTGACGGTCACTGGCACGACTTCGTCCTTGAACGCACCGCCGCTCACCGCGGCCTGTGCGCGGCGCGCGCTCTCGGTCGAGTAAGCATCAAGCGCTTCGCGATCGAAGCCGTACTTCTCGCACGTCTTGTCGCCGAACACGCCCATCGCCTTGCCGTCGTACGGGTTGGTCAGGCCGTCCCACGCCATGTGGTCGAGGAATTCCGCGCTGCCGTAACGGATGCCGGTGCGCGAGTTGTTGAGCAGGTGCGGCGCGTTGGTCATCGACTCCATGCCGCCGGCGACGATGACGCTGGCCGAACCGGCCTTGATCAGGTCGTGCGCGAGCATGATCGACTTCATGCCCGAGCCGCAGACCTTGTTGATGGTCGTGCAGCCAGCCGAGGTGGGAAGGCCGGCACCGAGCGCGGCCTGGCGGGCGGGCGCCTGGCCCAGGCCGGCCGGCAGCACGCAACCCATGATGACTTCGTCGACCTGGTCGGCCGCGACGCCGGCATGCTCGAGTGCGCCCGTGATCGCGGCCGTGCCCAGCGCCGGGGTCGGGACGCCGGTGAACTGGCCGAGGAAGGAACCGATGGCGGTGCGCTTGGCACCGACGATGACGACGTCGCTCATGGGGACTCCAACTAAACACAGCAGGCCGGCGCACGGGCCGGAACCTGCCGATTATGCGGGGCCGTGCTGCGCCGCGGCAAACCTGGGTCAGGGGAACTTCAGCAGATAAAGCGCACGGCCACGGCCCGGAGTGTTCTGGCGGCGGAACCCCAACGGTTCATAAAGGGCGGGGACGCCGGTCCAGACGAACGCCCCCGCCTGGCGCTCCCCGGGGCCCAGCGACTGGGGGTAGGCCTCGACCTCGCGCGCGCCCCGCCGCCGCGCCAGTTCGACCGCCCCGGCGACCAGGCCCCGGGCCACGCCACGGCCGCGCCATCGGGCGGGGACGTAGAGGCAATTGAGCGACCACGTCTGGCAAGACCAGTCCCGTACCAGTGCCTTGCTGCGATCGATCCGCGGGAAATCCGCGCGCGGTCCAACGGCGCACCAGCCGATCGGCTCCTCGTCGACGAAGGCCAGCAGGCCCGAGGCCTCCCCAGCCATGACCAGTTTGCGAAACGCATTCCGGTTGGGCTCGCCCTTGGCCGCGTCCCACGCACGCCCGCCCATCGGCACGCGCCACCACATGCACCAGCAACCGCCGCAGGCGCCGCGCGGGCCGAAGAGCGTCTCGACGACGGGCCAGTCGTCGCAACCCAGAGGTCGGGTGTGGATGGCGTTCATCGCGTTCACCGATGTGCGTGGGACGTGCGTGGCGGTGTGGATCCCGTCACCGAATCGTGCGCACCGATTGTGGACGATCCGCAATGGGTCAATACTCGATTCGCGATCGCTGGGGAGCGATGCGATCTTTCGAGGGAGCGATATGCACTTCAGGCAAAAGGGACTGGTGACAGCGATGCGCAGCGCGCTGCTGTGCTCGGGGATGATGGGCCTGGTTGCCTGCGGGGGCGGCGGTGGCGGCGGCAATGTTCGCGACACGCCTCCGCTGTATTCGCCGACCACACCGACCACACCCACGACGCCGACCACGCCGACCGCCCCCGTCGTCAGTCCGCCCAATCCCGCCTACAGCGATCACATCCGCTTGACCAACGCCGAGGCCGCGCATCAGGCCGGCTTCACCGGCGCGGGCGTGCGCATCGGCATCGTCGACAGTGGCGTGATGCGCAACCATCCCGCGCTGTCGCCGCGCGTGGTGGCGAACTTCAACTACGTGCCTTCGCCGCCCAACAACCTGCAGGTCGACGACGTGCTGGGTCATGGCACCGACGTCGCGCAGCTTGCGGCGGGCACGCCGTTCGGCGCATGGCCGGGTGGCATCGCGCCGGGGGCGCAGATCGTGTCCGCGCGCATCCTCGCCGACACGCCGCCAAAGGACGACGGCACCGGGCAGGGCAACGAGGTCAATGGCGAACTCGGCCTGCGCCAGATCCATCAGCAGCTGATCAACAGCGGCGTGCGGATCATGAACAACTCGTGGGGCGGGCTGTACTGGACCAACACCATCGCGACCAATCCGATCGCCGAGGAGTACCGTCCCTTCGTGCTGAGCAACAACGGCCTGGTGGTGTTCGCCACCGGCAACGACGGCCGTCCGAACCCGGACAGCATGGCCGGCCTGCCGAGCCAGCCCGGGCCCAGCGGCACGCTGCCGGCGGCAGATCTGGAGCGTGGCTGGCTCGCGGTCACGGCGGTCAATCCGAACAACATCCAGCAGCTCGACGTCGACAGCAAGGGCGCGGTCTATGCCAACGCGTGCGGCGTGGCGGTGCGCTATTGCCTCGCTGCCCCGGGCACGACGGTATTCACCGGCACCACCGACGGGCCGACCTCGCCGACGTACTGGCGAGGTTCGGGCACCTCGTTCGCGGCACCGCAGGTGTCGGGCGCGGCGGCGCTGGTGTGGCAGGCCTTCCCGTACTTCACCAACGACATGGTGCGGCAGACGCTGCTGGGCACGGCGACCGACCTCGGCACACCCGGTCCGGACACCACGTTCGGTTACGGCCTGCTCAATGTCGGTCGCGCGATCAATGGCCCAGGCCGTTTCGACTGGGGTGAAGCGGTGGTCGACGTCACCGGCACCAGCCGTCCGTGGAGCAACGACATCGCCGGCAGCGGCAGCCTGCGCAAGCGCGGCACCGGCACGCTCGCACTGACCGGCGCGAACAGCTACACCGGCCGCACCACCGTCGAGCAGGGCATCCTGGAAGTACAGCGTGCGATGCCCGGCGGCGCGACCGTCCTGGCCGCCGGACGCCTGCGCCTCAATGCCGGCCTGTCGGGCAACCCGGTGTCGGCGAACGTGGGTGCGCTCGACAACGCCGGCACCGTCGAATTTCTCGGCGGCGGTACGGCGCAGGGCGCGACCTATGCGATGTCCAGCTTCCGCAACAACGCCGGCGGGGCGATGGAATTGCAGATCGGCGCGCACCTGAGCGTGTCGGGCACGGCGACGCTCGGCGGCGAATTGCGCCTGACCGGCCGTGCGCCGAACTACGTCATCGCCACGCCGAGCATCAATTCGCCCACGCGCGAGACGTTCCTGCAGGCCACGGCCGTGACGGGTACTTTCGCGACGGTGACGTGGTCGCCTTTCGTCACCGGTTCGGTCGACTACGCGGCGACCGATGTCTCGCTGCTGCTCTCGCGTGCCGACGTCGCGACTGCCGCTTCGTCGATGGGCCTGTCGGCGACATCGCTGTCCAGCGCGCAGCGCATGGAAGGTGCGATGGACCAGATCGACACGAGCCTGCAGAACGGCGAAGGCGCCGGCGCCGACGTGCTCGCCGGCGCGACCGCATTCCAGGGCACGCCTACCGCGGCCGCCGCGGAGCGCTCGTTGTCCAGCCTCTCTGGCGAGCTGCACGTGGCCGACGCCTCCTTCGCGATGATGGCCATCGAAGGCAATCGCCGCGCGCTGGAGTCGCGCATCGACGCGCTGCAGGACACACCGCTCGGCGGCGCCTGGTTCGATGACCTGGATTCGCAGCGTGCGCTCGCGCGCTTCGACATGCAGGCCGATGGCTGGATGGCCGGCCAGGATCGCCGCGTCGGTGCGCTCACCGTCGGCGCCGCGCTCGCGCAGACCGAAGGCTACGCGCACCACGACGAACGCTTCGACCGCGAACACAACCGTCAGCTCGAAGCGCAGTTCTACGCCAGTTACGACCTCGGGCAGGGCTACCTGCTTGGAAGCGTTGCGGTCGGGCGCATGCAGCGCTGGACGCGCCGCGACGTGCTGCTGGGCGCGGACGCATTCCGGACCGGTGCCGACTACGCGCAGCGTTACGCGAGCGTCGGCATGCAGGCCGGCCTGCCGGTGCGCGTGGGCGAAGGTCGCATCACGCCTTACATCGGCGTGCAGAACCTGCAGCTTGAACGCGATGGCTTCAGCGAAGCAGGCGCGGTCGGTTTCGGCCTGAGCGCGGATGCCTCGTCGATGCGCGTGAGCCAGGCGCTGCTCGGCGCGCGCTATGCGACGCAGTGGAGCGTGGGTGCCGCGCAGTGGGACCTGCAGGCGCGCGCGGAATGGCAGCGACTGCTGTCGCAGGACGGCGGCGACATCCAGGCACGTTTCACCGCGCTGGACGTGTGGTCCCCGATTCTCGGCGGCGCACTGGACCGCGACGTCGGCGTGCTGGGTTTGGGCATCGGCACGTGGCTGCGCAACAACAGCCGCCTGAGCCTGGACGTCGATGCGCGCCGCGACCAGGGCGAGACCTGGACGCAGACGATGCTCAACTGGTCGAAGGCGTTCTGATCCTGCTGAGCCGCCACGCCCCGCAAAGGGCGGGGCGTGCGCGGCGTGCTGCAATTGACTATCAACAATCGCGCGCCAGGTCGCCCGGGGGGGGCGAGGCGCGTCGGAAAGGGGAGAAAACATGGAATGTGTGCTGGCACGCGCGCCGTTGGCGCGAGGCGTGATGTTGGGTTTGTGCGTGATGGCCATGGTGGGCTGCGGAGGCGGAGGTGGCGGCGGGAATGTCCGCAGCGACCCGCCGCCGTCGCCCGCACCGGGTGGCGGCGCGACGACACCGCCGACGACGCCACCCACCACGCCACCCGGCGGCGGCACGACGACGCCTCCGGTCACTCCGCCTCCGCCGACGGACCCGGTGCCGGTTCCCATCCTTGATGCCCACCTGTATTCCACGCACGTCTACCAGGCGCGCGAACAGGGCCTCACGGGCAAGGGCGCGGGCATCGTGGTGGTCGATACCGGCCTGAAACGCGATCATCCCGCACTGGCGTCGCGCGTCCTCTATTCGGGCGACGCCCTGACGCCGGACAACTACGTCGCGATCGATACCAGCGGACACGGCACGCAGGTTGCGCAGATCGCCGCCGGCGGCAAGGTGGGCGGCTGGCCCGGTGGCGTGGCGCCCGAAGCGCGCCTCACGTCGATACGCATCATTTCCGACGAGGCCGCCAAGCCCGGCGGCAAACAGAAGGTCACCCTCAACGATCCGCTTCTCTCGGCCATCGGCTCCCAGGGATATGGCGGCCGTGGACGCGTGCTCAACATCGCCACCGATGCGCTGTGGTGGGACGAAGAGCAGGTCGGGATCAACCTGGTGTCGCTGCTGACGGGCTCGACTACGTTCCAGCTGGATTCGCAGTTGGCCGTCGTGCCGACCGGCAATGCGGGTTCCGCGCAGCCCTCGCAGCTCGCCTTGTTGCCGACGCTTCCGGAGAAGCCGGAAATCGCGCTGGACCCTGCACAACTCCAACGCGCCTGGATCAATGTCGGCGCAGTGCAGTCGGCGGACACGAGCAAGCTCGCCTCGTACTCGAACGCGTGCGGTGCCACGCGCGACTACTGCCTGGTGGCGCCGGGCGACGTGACCGTGACCACCCTGACCTCGACCGCGGACGCGCCGACCTACGAGCAGGTGCATGGGACCGAATACGCGTCGGCGCAGGTAGCCGGCGCCGCGGCGCTGGTGTGGCAGCGCTTTCCCACGCTGTCGAGCGAGCAGGTGCAACAGATGCTGTTGCGTACGGCGACGGACCTCGGCGATGCCGGCGTCGACGCGACCTTCGGCTGGGGGCTGCTCAATGTCGACAAGGCGGTGCGCGGACCGACGTACTTCAGCGGTGGCGACTTCAAGATCGAGCTCCCCAAGGGCGCGCTCTGGACCTTCCTCAATCCGATCTCCGGCGATGGCGGCCTGAAAGTCCACAGCATCGATGGCACCTTCAGCACGTTGTCCCTCGAAGCCGAGACCACCTACACGGGCACCACGACCATCCAGGGGCCGGCCGTCACGTCGGGCTACTCGATGAAGTCGCCGGTGGTGGTGGAATCGGGCAGCTTCCAGGCCTCCGGCGGCACGTACGAAGGCGATCTCACGGCGAAGTTCTACGGCACGCTGGCGATCACGCCCGACAGCGCACGCGCGCCGCTGGTGGTGAAGGGCGACATCGAAAACACCAGCGTCTTCACCTACCAGACCACCACGGCGGCAGACGCGGTGTTCGAGGGCGACTTCACGCAAGGCAATCCCGCCCTCTACAACTTCGTGCTCGGCGATCGTCCGATGCACCTTCAGGGGCGCGCCACGCTGGACGGCGAACTGCAGGTCGTCGCCATCCGGCCCGGTTACGTCGCCAATTCGCACACGACGGTCCTGACGGCCGACGGTGGCGTCTTCGGCCGCTTCTGGCAGGTGAGGGCGTCGTCCTCCCTGTTGCTCCAGGCGACGCTGATGTACGACGCGAACAGCGTATGGCTCGACGTGGTGCGCGCTGAAGCCCGTGCGCTGGCGTTGAACGCGGCGCTCAGCCCGGCTGCGGTCAGCGGCGCCGTGCGCCTGGACGGCGCATTCGATCTAATCGACGGGCATTCCGGCCCCGGTGCGACGCCGGCTGCCGGTTTCACGGACGCGGCCGGCCGGTTGCAGCGGATCGAGTCGATCGACGTGCTCGATCGTTCGCTCACCAGCCTGTCGGGCGAACTTCACGATGCCGATTCCGCCTTTGCGATGATGGCGATCGATGGCAATCGCAACGCGTTGGAATCGCGCGTGGACGCGTTCGGCGACGGGCTCGCCGCCGGAGCATGGTCGAAGTCACTCGACGGATCGCGGCAATGGTCGGCGTTCGACGTGGATTCCAAGGGCTGGATGCTCGGCTTCGATCGACCGTGGAATGCGGACCTGACGTTGGGTGCATCCCTCTCGGAGACCAGCGGCAACGCCTGGCACTCGCGGCGTTTCGATCGCGAACGCAACCGGCAGGTCGACGGCCAGCTGTACGCGTCGTGGAATCTCGGTGCGGGCGCTTATGTGCTAGGCAGCGCCGGGTTCGGCCACATGCAGCGCTGGCTGCAGCGCGACGTGCTGTTGGGCGATGACGCCTACCGCGTCTCGAGCGATTACGCCCATCGATACGGCGCAGTGACGTTGCAGACCGGCCGGCACTTCAGCGTTGGCAATGGCAGCCTCACGCCGTACGTGGGTGCGCAGGCATTGCAGTTGCAGCGCGACGCCTTCAGCGAACAGGGCGCGGCCGGTTTCGGCCTGACCTCGAACGACGCGTCGATGTCGGCGGTCCAGGCTCTGGCAGGCGCGCGTTGGAGCCACCACTGGGTGGGCGCTTCGACGCAGTGGGCCCTTACCGGCCGCGTCGAATGGCAGCGGCTGCTGTCGCAGTCGGGCGAGACGATCCAGGCGCGTTTCACCGGCATGGATGCGTGGGCGCCGATCGTCGCCGATGGGCTGGATCGAAACGTCGGCGTGGTCGGTCTTGGCCTTCAGGCCGGCATCGGCCGCCGCAACACGCTGCGATTGGACCTCGACAGTCGCCGTGGCGACGGCGAGCAGTGGACCGGCGGAATGGCGACGTGGACCACCGCGTTCTGATCGACCCACAGCGAAACGGCCGCCCTTCGGCGGCCGTTTCACTTGTCATCGTGTGCGTCGCGGCTCAGTGCCGCTCTTCGAACAGCTCGCGTCCGATCAGCATGCGGCGGATCTCGTTCGTGCCCGCGCCGATGGCGTACAGCTTCGCATCGCGCAGGATGCGGCCGGTCGGGAATTCGTTGATGTAGCCGTTGCCGCCCAGCGCCTGGATGCCTTCCAGCGCGACCTGCACCGCCGCCTCCGATGCATGCAGCAGGCACGAGGCCGCGTCCACGCGGCTGCGATGGCCGGCGTCGAAATCGCGGCCCACCTGGTAGGCGAATGCGCGGCTCGACTGCAACGCGGTGTACATGTCGGCGATCTTGCCCTGCATCAGGCCAAACGTGCCGATGGCCGCATTGAACTGCTTGCGCTCGCGCACGTACGGCAGGGAGATGTCGAGCGCCGCCTGCATCAGGCCGATCGGCCCACCGGTCAGCACCAGACGTTCGGTGTTGAGGCCGCTCATCAGCACCTTCACGCCGCGATTCACTTCGCCCAGCACGTTTTCGGCGGGGATTTCGCAGTTGTCGAACACCAGCTCGCAGGTGTTGGAACCGCGCATGCCGAACTTGTCGAGCTTCTGCGCGGTGGAGAACCCCTTCATGCCCTTCTCGACGAGGAAGGCTGTCATGCACTGGCTGCCCGCATCCTTGCCGGCGGTGCGCATGTAGACGATGAGCACGTCGGCCTCGGGGCCGTTGGTGATCCACATCTTGTTGCCGTTGGCGATCCACGTGCCGTCGCGCAGTTCCGCGCGGCAGCTCATCGAACCGACCACGTCCGAACCCGCGCCGGGTTCGCTCATCGCCAGCGCGCCCTTCCACTCGCCGCTGCACAGCTTCGGCAGGTACTTCTGGCGCTGCGCTTGCGTGCCGTTCGCGTAGAGATTGCTCACGCACAGGTTCGAATGCGCGCCGTAGCTCAGGCCGACCGAGCCGGACGCGCGCGAGATCTCTTCCATCGCGACCAGGTGCGCGAGGTAGCCCATTTCGCTGCCGCCGTATTCGCCCGGCACCGTCAGGCCGAGCAGGCCCATTTCGCCCAGCTTCGGCCACAGGTCCTGCGGGAACCAGTTTTCCTCGTCGATCTGCGCCGCGCGCGGTGCGATCTCGGCCTCGGCGAAGCGGCGAACGGCGTCGCGCAGGGCATCGATTTCGTCACCGAGGGGGAAAGGGCGCATGGGGATCCTTGAGTTCGAGAGGGCGGCGCGGTCGCAGGCCGCGCGAGATACGCCAATTCTAGTGGCGTGCGGTGAAACGGTCGTCGTGCGGTGCAATAAAACCACCGTGCGAAGGCGGGAAGACAACGTGCGTGGCAACCGTACGCAGCAGTGCGGGGCGCGAATGCGCGCGTTGCACATGCGGATCCGGTAGCTGCCCAAAAAGAAAACGCCCGGACAGGCCGGGCGTTTTCATCACTTCAGCACGATGCCGCCAGGCGGAATCAATGCCCGCCGCGAATGCGACCCTGGAAACGCGGGGCGCTGCGACCCAGCGGCAGCTTCAGCTTGCCGATGGCGTTGATGCGCTCTTCGGCCAGGCGATCGGCCGCGCGGTAGGTGGGGATCGCATCACGCTCGGCGATCTCGAAGATGCGCGCGAGGTTGTGATAGATCGTGCGCATCATGCGCATGGCGCGCTCGCGGTTGTAGCCGTCCAGTTCCAGCGCCACGTTCATCACGCCGCCCGCGTTCACCGCGTAATCCGGCGCATACAGGATGCCGCGCTTGGCCACTTCGTCGCCGATGGCGTTGTTGGCCAGCTGGTTGTTGGCCGCGCCGCAGATGACCTTCGACTTCAGGCGGGGCAGGGTGTTCTCGTTGACGGTGCCGCCCAGCGCGCACGGCGAGTACACGTCGGCCGGAACGTCGTAGATCTCGTCCAGGCCCACGGCTTCCACGCCGTATTCCGAAACGGCCTTGTCGACCAGGCCCTTGTTGATGTCGGTGGCGAAGATCTTCGCGCCGCGCTCCTTGAGCAGCTTCACGAATTCCATGCCCACATGGCCCAGACCCTGCACGGCGTAGGAGTACTTGCCGACTTCCTCGTCGCCGAAACGCTTGTTGAGCGTGGCCATCAGGCCCTGCAGCGTGCCGTAGGCGGTGAACGGCGACGGGTCGCCCGAGCCGCCATGGACCTGGTGCACGCCGGTGACGTACTCGGTCTCGCGGTACACGTATTCCATGTCGTTGACGTCGATGCCGACGTCTTCGGCCGTGATGTAACGACCGCCCAGGGCTTCGACGAACTGGCCGAACGCGCGGAACAGCGCTTCGGACTTGTCGGTCGACGGATCACCGATGATGACCGCCTTGCCGCCACCGATGTTCAGGCCGGCGACCGCGTTCTTGTAGGTCATTCCGCGCGACAGGCGGAGCACGTCGTTCAGCGCGTCCTGCTCGGTCTTGTACGGCCACATGCGCGTACCGCCGAGGGCCGGACCGAGCACGGTGTTGTGGATCGCGATGATGGCCTTCAGGCCCGCGTCCTTGTTGTGGCAAAACACGACCTGCT
>Ga0209676_1003223_pt1 | contig 10308 bp, 8 predicted proteins | sample AraplaCvi_mLB_r2_FD_184282 | JGI IMG/M metagenome (GOLD analysis project Ga0209676, IMG submission 184282) | Arabidopsis root microbial communities from North Carolina, USA - plate scrape MF_Cvi_mLB_r2 (SPAdes) (version 2) | ecosystem: Host-associated > Plants > Roots > Endosphere | place: USA...
GCACATGCGCATACGCACCGCGCTGGTCACCGCGCGCAGCGCGCCGGCGCACGAGCGCGCCATACGCACGCTGATGGAGTGGAACATCGAGGTCGACGAGGCCATGTTCCTGGGCGGCCTGGCCAAAGGCGAGTTCCTGCGCGAATTCGAGCCCGACTTCTTCTTTGACGACCAGACCGGCCACGTCCATTCCGCCGCCCAGCATGTGCCCTCGGGCCATGTGGCCAGCGGCGTTTCCAACCAGCTTTCCTGAACTTCGAACAACAAAGAATACCCGCCATGAACCAGACGCCCCCTTCCGGCCTGCTCGCCAAGTTCAGCGCCTTCAGACAATTCTGCGCAAGGGTCTGGGCGCTTTCAGCGCCCTATTTCCGGTCGGAAGAAAAATGGAAGGCGCGCGGCCTGCTGCTGGCCATCGTCTTGTTGAACCTCGGAGTGGTCTACATGGCCGTGCAGTTCAACGACTGGTATCGCGTGTTTTACGACGCGCTTCAGAACAAGGACCAACCCGTGTTCTGGCAGCAGCTGGGGCGTTTTACCTACCTGGCTTTCGGTTCCATCATCATTGCGGTTTACAAGTTCTACCTGACGCAGCTGCTTGAAATGCGCTGGCGTTCCTGGATGACGCGCGACTACCTCAGCCGCTGGCTCTCCAACAGGGCTTTCTACAAGATGGAGTTGGCCCGGTATGCGTCCACCGGCAAGGACACGGAGTCCGTCGCCAACACCAGCCCGGACAACCCCGACCAGCGCATCCAGGAGGACCTGAATCTTTATACGCACTACACCATCTCCCTCAGCATGGGCCTGCTCAATGCCGTGGTCACGCTGGTCAGTTTCGTCGGCATTCTCTGGACCCTGTCAGGTCCGTTTGCCTTCACGCTGGGCGGCGGCAGCTATGCCATCCCGGGCTATATGGTCTGGGCCGCAGTCGCCTATTGCCTGGTCGGTAGCGTGCTGACCCACTACATCGGTAGATCCCAGATCGGGCTCAGCTTCCTGCAACAGCGTTATGAAGCGAACTTTCGCCATCACATGGTGCGTGTGCGCGAATACAGCGAATCCATCGCGCTGGACAATGGCGAAGCTGTGGAACGCGGCCAGCTCGACGGCCGGTTTTCCACCGTGCTCGCCAACTACCTGAATCTGATACGCGCGCAGAAGCGCTTGATCTGGTTCACCAGTTTTTTCGGCCAGGCCGCCGTCATCTTCCCATTCTTCGTGGCAGCGCCGCGTTTTTTCAGCGGCGCCATCCAGCTTGGTGAATTGATCCAGATTTCCTCGGCTTTCGGCAAGGTCCAGGACTCGCTCAGCTGGTTTATCGACAACTACAGCAGCCCGCCGGGCACCCCGGGTTTTGCGGGCTGGATAGCCACCACCGACCGCCTGACCAGCTTTGAAGACAGCATGCTGGCGCAGACACAAGCCAACGCGGCATTGCTGACAACCCATTCGGAAGCACTCGATTCGCAGGACCTGAACCTTGCCCTGCCCACAGGCGCCGTCATTCTTGCAAAGACCTCGCTTCATGCCGGCGCGGGCGACCATGTTCTATTGAAAGGTCCCTCCGGCAGCGGCAAGTCCACGCTGTTCCGCGCCTTCGCGGGCATCTGGCCTTTTGCCAGCGGCAGCATCGCACAGCCCGACGATGCGATGTTCATCCCGCAACACCCCTATTTTCCGAACGGTCCACTTCGGGACGCGTTGGCCTATCCGGAGCCCGCGGCCAGCTACAGCGACGAAGCTTTGAAGCAGGCGCTTGACGACGCTCTGCTGCCGCAACTCTCGAGCCGCCTTGATGACGAAGATGCCTGGAGCCAGAAACTCTCGGGTGGCGAGCAGCAGCGCCTGGCGATCGCTCGTGTGCTGTTGAAAAAGCCCCGCTGGATTTTTGCCGATGAGGCGACGAGCGCACTGGACGACGTGGCCGAAAAGACGCTTTACGAAAAACTGCTCGCCCACGTCAGGTCGGTGAACGGCGGCATCGTGTCAATCGCGCACAGGCCCACTACCGCGGCCTTCCACAACAAGCTCTGGGAATTCGAAAAGCAGCCGGACGGATCGCCCGCGCTGTACCGCCTCCAGCAAAGCTCCATCCAGGAAGCCCGATGAATGCCTGAAGAAATGTCCAGACCTCCCGCGCCGGAACCCGTCGACCTCTCGGCCTGGGCGCCCATCAAGCGCCCGGTGTTTCGCATGCTGTGGAGCACCTGGCTGGTCGCCAACATCTGCATGTGGATGAATGACGTGGCGGCCGCCTGGATGATGACCTCCATGACCACCTCGCCGATCTGGGTGGCGCTGGTGCAGTCGGCCTCCACCTTGCCGGTGTTCCTGCTGGGCCTGCCCAGCGGCGCGCTGGCCGACATCCTGGACAGGCGGCGTTATTTCATCATGACCCAGTTCTGGGTGGCGGTGGTGGCCACGCTGCTGTCCATCACCGTGATCTCGGGCGTGATGACGCCGCCGCTGCTGTTGGCACTGACTTTTGCCAACGGCGTAGGCCTGGCGATGCGCTGGCCGGTGTTCGCCGCCATCGTTCCCGAACTCGTGCCGCGCGTGCAGCTGCCCGCCGCGCTGGCGCTCAACGGCGTATCCATGAATGCCTCGCGCATCGTCGGCCCGCTGGTGGCCGGCGCGCTGATCGCCGGCGCCGGCACCGAATACGTCTTTGTGCTCAACGCCGTGCTGTCGGTCATCTCGGGTTTTGTCATCATGCGCTGGCGCCGCGACCATGCGCCCAGCCCGTTGGGGCGCGAGCGCCTGGTCAGCGCCATGCGCGTGGGCCTGCAGTTCGTCAGCCAGTCGGCGCGGCTGCGCGCGGTGTTGCTGCGCATCGCCATTTTCTTTTTCCATTCCACCGCGCTGCTGGCGCTGCTGCCGCTGGTGGCGCGCGGCCTGCACGGCGGCGATGCCGGCACCTTCACGCTGCTGCTGGCCTCCATGGGCACGGGCGCCATCGTCGCCGCGCTCAACCTGCCGCGGCTGCGCCAGATGATGCCGCGCGACGTGCTGGTGATGCGCTCCACCATGCTGCAGTCGGTCTCCATGGCCGTCATGGCGTTTGCGCCCAACGCCTGGGTAGCGGTGCCGGCCATGATGCTCAACGGCATGGCCTGGATCACCTGCGCGAATTCGCTCAGCGTGTCGGCCCAGCTCGCCCTGCCCGACTGGGTGCGCGCCCGCGGCATGTCCATGTACCAGATGGCCATCATGGGGGCCAGCGCCGCGGGCGCCGCGCTGTGGGGCCATGTGTCCACGCTGAGTAGCGTCTCCACCGGCCTGCTGATCGCCGCCGCCAGCGGCACGGTGGTGATGCTGGTGGCGCAGCGCCTGGTGTCCGACCTCAGCATCGAGGAGGACATGACACCCTCGCGCCAGTTCAAGGCGCCCGTGGCCGAAGAGCCGCCCGGCGTGGGCAATGTGGTGGTGACGATTGAATACCTGATAGACCCGGCGCGCGCCGAAGACTTCCGCGCGCTGATGCAGGAAAGCCGCCGCAGCCGTTTGCGCCAGGGCGCGCTGGAATGGGAACTGCTGCGCGACGTGAACAAGCCCGGCCGCTTTGTCGAGCAGATTGTCGACGAATCATGGACCGAGCATCTGCGCCGCTTCGACCGCGTCACCGCGAGCGACGTGGTGCTACGGGAGCGCAAGCTGGCGTTTCATATCGGCGAGGAGCCGCCCCTCGTAACGCGCTGCGTGATAGACAGCCTGTAAAGGTCTGGCTCCTTCCCCCGCTGGGGGAAGGTGGGGATGGGGGCCAGCGGCGTGCGAACCCTCACCCGATCTGCCAAATCAACCAGCCGCTGCGTAGCGGTCGTACCCCCGCGCGCGCAACTCGCAGGCTGGACAGCTGCCGCAGCCATAGCCCCACACATGCCGGTGCACCCGGTCACCCAGGTAGCAGGTGTGGGTGTGCTCGATGATCAGGTTCACCAGCGCCTCGCCGCCTTGCGGCTGGCCTGACTTTTCTCCGATGTCGTGCGCGAGCCGCCAGGTGTCGGCCTTGTCTATCCACATCAGCGGGGTTTCGATCAGGAAGCGCTTGTCCATGCCCAGCGACAGCGCCAGCTGCATGGCCTTGATGGTGTCGTCGCGGCAATCGGGATAGCCCGAAAAATCGGTTTCGCAGACGCCGGTGACCAGCACCTGCAGGTCGCGCCGGTAGGCCAGCGCCGCCGCCAGCGTGAGGAACAGCAGGTTGCGCCCCGGCACAAAGGTATTGGGCAGGCCCGAGCTTTCCATCTTGAAGGCCACATCGCGGGTCAGCGAGGTGTCGCTGACCTGGCCCAGCACCGCCAGGTCCAGCAAATGGTCTTCGCCGAGCTTGGGGGCCCATTGCGGGAACTGTTGCTTGATCTCGCGCAGCACGTTGAGGCGCGCCTCCAGCTCCACCTTGTGGCGCTGGCCGTAGTCAAAGGCCACGGTTTCGACGCGTTCGTATTTGGACAGCGCCAGGGCCAGGCAGGTGGTGGAATCCTGTCCGCCTGAAAATAAAACGAGTGCCGATGTATGCATGCCTATCGCCTCCTTGCCGCGCTTAGATCAGTTTTCGCTTCGCCAGGCTTTGCATCAGCGCCGAGATGCCGAAGGTCCAGGGTGCGGCCTTGTCGGAGGTAGTCACGCGGTTGACCAGGCAGCCCAGCTGCGGCGTGGCCACCGTTACCACGTCGCCCACCACATGGGTAAAACCCTGGCCGGGGCCGTGGCGGTCCTGCGTGGGCGCGAACATGGTGCCCAAAAAGAGCATGAAGCCGTCGGGGTACTGGTGGTTGGCGCCTATGGCCTGGGCGACCAGGTCCAGCGGGTCGCGGCTGATCTTGCTCAGCGAGCTGCCGCCTTTCATCTCAAAACCCTCGGTACCGGTGACCGTCATGTTCAGGTCGCTGCGGCGCACGTGGTTGATGTTGAATTTGTCGTCGAACAGGCGGATGAAAGGGCCTATGGCGCAGGAGGCGTTGTTGTCCTTGGCCTTGCCCAGCAGCAAGGCGCTGCGGCCTTCGAAGTCGCGCAGGTTGACGTCGTTGCCCAGTGCCGCGCCCACCGTCTCGCCGCGCGAATTCACGGCCAGTACGATCTCGGGCTCGGGGTTGTTCCAGTGGCTGTGCGGGTGTATGCCCACTTCGGCACCCGTGCCCACCGCGCTCAGCGGCTGGCTCTTGGTGAAGATTTCGGCGTCGGGGCCTATGCCCACTTCCAGGTACTGGGACCACACGCCCTGGGCGATCAGCACCTCCTTGAGTTTGTCCGCCTCGGGCGAGCCGGGCTTGATGCTGCTGAGGTTGTCGCCGATCACACCAACCACGGCCTTGCGCACCGCCTCGGCCTTGCTGGCGTCGCCGCGCGCCTGCTCTTCAATCACGCGCTCCAGCATGGAGGCCACAAAGGTCACGCCGGCCGCCTTGAGCGCCTGCAGGTCGCAGGGCGCCAGCAGCCAGGGCAGCGCGGGCTTGCGCGCATCGGCCGCCGAATTGGCCAGCACCTCGGCCGTGCCCGCCAGGCGCGGCAGCGAGGGCGCTGCCGTGCGTACGGCCTTGGCCGCGCCGGGCAGTTCCAGCAGCTGGCTGGACGTGGCGGCCACGCTGGAGAGGTCGAACACGGACTCGGGCGTGACCAGTGCCAGCACCGGCCCCGTGCCCTCTACCCACACGCGCCCCACCAGCAAGGCATCGGCGGCATCAACAGGCAGGGCGGAAGCAAGGCTCAGGGAGTTTTTCATGGTGGTAATGGGAAGGAATGTGCCCAAAAAAACGGGCTGAAGCCGCCAATACTACAGGGACTGCAAAGAGATGGGCGGCCGCCGGCGCCGCTACACTGAAATGCCCGCGCCCCCGCAGGGCGCCTACCTCTCTACCCGACACCCATGTCCCTCACCCCCGAACAGATCACACAAGCCGCCACGGAACTCGCCGCCCGGCGAAACAGCGCCAAGCCCGGCCCTCGCCTGCCCGAGAGTTGCCGCCCGCTGGAACTCGATGACGCCTGGCAGGTGCAGTTGGCCGTCACGCGCAGCCTGGGCCAGGCAGTGGGCGGCTGGAAGGCCTCGCCGCCCAGCCCCGGCAAACTGGTGGTGGCGCCGATTTACCAGCCTGCCATCAGCCGCGCCGCGGTGTGCAGCGTGGCTTTTCCGTTGGACAGGGATCTGGACGGCGTCAAGGTCGAGCCGGAGCTGGCCTTTGTGCTGGCGAAGGATTTGCCCGCGCGCGAGCAGCCTTATACCGAGGCCGACATCGACGCGGCCGTGGGCAGCGTGCATGCCGCGCTCGAGATCTGCGCGAGCCGCTATGCCGATCCGACAGGCCTGCCCTTTCCCGAGATGCTGGCCGACGGCCTGGTCAACAACGGCCTGTGGCTGGGGCCTGAGCTGGCAGCACCTGAAGCCGCGGCTTTTGAACTGCGCTGGCAGGCCGGCGACCAGCCCACCCAAAGCGCCCAGGCTAGGCACCCCAACGGCCACCCGCGCGCGCCGCTCTACTGGCTCGCAAATTTCCTGCGCGAGCGCGGCCTGGGCCTGAAGGCCGGGCAGGCCGTCATCACCGGTTCTTATGCCGGCGTGCTCACGGTGCCGGCCGGTCAGGCTCTCAAATTCGACTACGCGGGCCTGGCCCGTTTTGAGCTGGAGTTCCGCAGGGGCTAAGCGGTTTCCCAGAGTGCTTTGTATACAGGGCAGGAAATGGCCGACGTCGACGTCGCGCCTTGCTAAGCTGGCGGCTTACTCTTTTTCCAGCGGAGACACCCCATGCAAGCCCTTCACCACCAGCAATTCCTGAAACTCCACCAGGCGGGCAGCCTGCTGCTGTTGCCCAATGCCTGGGATGCCGCCAGTGCGAAGCTTTTTGAAGCTGCGGGCGCCAGCGCCGTCGCGACCAGCAGCGCCTCCCTGGCCTGGGCCTGCGGTTATGCCGACGGCGGCGCGCTACCGCCTGAAGAACTGCTGCACGCCGTCGCCAACATCACGCGCGTGCTGAAAGTGCCGCTGACCGTGGACATGGAAGACGGCTACAGCGCCGACCCGGCCGAAGTGGGCCGGCTGGCCGCCGAACTTGCGGGCAAAGGCGCCGTGGGCATCAACATCGAAGACGGCAGCGATGCACCCGCGCTGCTGGCGGGCAAGATAGGCGCCATACGCGCCGCGCTCAAAGGCAAGCCGCTGTTCATCAACGCGCGCACCGACGTCTACCTGCGCCGGCTCAAGGTCGAAGGCAGCCCGGCCCAGGCCAGTGTGGAACGCCTCAAGCTTTACCAGGCAGCCGGCGCCGATGGCGCTTTTGTGCCCGGCCTCACGGCCCTGCCCGAGGTGCAGGAAATCAGCGCGGCCGTCAACATGCCGCTGAATGTGATGGCCATGCCCGGGCTGCCCGCGATTGCCGCGCTGCAGGCGGCCGGCGTGCGGCGCCTCAGCGTGGGCCCCGCCCCTTTCCAGGTGGCGTATGAACATGCCAAAACCAGCGTCGAGGCCTTGCTCAAACAAGACCTGTCGCCGCTGCTGGGCCCCAAGCTGGATTATTCGGCGATGAACGCCCTGCTGGCGACCGACCGCTGATTCCAGCCGCCGTCCCCGCCGCCATCGCCTGAATCCACCGGGGTTCAGGCGATTTTTTCATTGATGGTTTTTTTTGGAGGCAGGCGTCACAAAGAGCAAAGCTGGATCGTCAATACGGTGTGACACCCAGTTTTAGACTTTTTTAAAGGAAACCACCATGACTGCCACCACTGCAACCACCACCGCCAACACCGCCCCCGTCCGTATCGACCTCGCCATTCCCGAAGTTTTCCCCGCCCTGCTCAAGGTCAGCGAAACCATAGGCGCCCAGGGCCTGGATAAAAAGCTGCACCACCTGATCCACCTGCGCGCCTCGCAGATCAACGGCTGCGCCTTCTGCGTGAAGATGCACCTGCGCGAAGCGCGTGAAGACGGCGAAACCCAGGACAGGCTGGACCGCCTCGTCGTCTGGGCCCACGTGAACGATTTCAGCGAAGCCGAGAAAGCCGCACTGGCCTGGACCGAAGCACTGACTTTGCTCGACCACAAGACCGACTACGCCAGCCTGCGCGGCCGCCTGCGCCAGTCGTTCAGCGACAAGGAAATCGGCGCGCTGACGGCTACCATTGGCATGATCAACCTCTGGAACCGCATCCAGGTCTCGGCACACTGAGCGAAGCTAAGGCGCACCATGAGCACCATCGACCCGACCGCCGTGTTTGAAGAAAGGCGCAGGCATTTGTTCGGCCTGGCCTACCGCATCCTCGGTTCGCGGGCCGATGCCGAAGATGCCGTGCAGGACGTCTTCATCAAATGGCTGGCGGCCGACCATGCCAGCATCGCGACGCCGGCCGCCTGGCTCACCACCCTCTGCACGCGGCATTGCATAGACATGCTGCGCGACGCCCAGCGCAGCCGGGTCGACTATGTCGGCACCTGGCTGCCCGAACCGATCCAGACCAGCACCGACGAAACGCCCGAAACGCATGCGCTGCTGGCCTCGTCCCTGAGCATGGCATTTTTGCTGCTGCTGGAGCGGCTCACACCCAAGGAACGCGCCGCCTACCTGCTCTACGAGATTTTTGACACGCCCTACCCGCAGATCGCCGAGATGCTGGACATGGAAGAGGCCGCCTGCCGCAAGCTGGTCTCGCGCGCCAGCGTCAACATCGCCCAGGGCAAGGTGCGGCACGTGACGCCGCCCCAGGTGCAGGACGGCCTGCTCAACGCCTTCCGTGAAGCCATCACCGCCGGCAGCACCGAGGCGCTCGCCGGCCTGCTGTCGGACGACATCGCCGTCTGCGCCGACAGCGGCGGCAAGGTCAGTTCCATCGAAGGCGTTTTTCAGGGCAAGGGCAGCGTGCTCACGCTCATCAGCACCCAGCTGGCGCGCTACTGGGCCGCCTACGAGTGGCTGCCCTGCGAGATCAACGGTGGCCACGCCATCCAGCTGCGCGCGAACAACGGCGAGATCGCCGCAGCCATCACCTTCGCCTACAACGAAGAAGGCAAGGCCACCAACATCTACATCATGCGCAATCCCGACAAGCTCGACGGCCTGGCTTTCGGGCCCGAAGCGCTGGCATGAGCCGCGCACCCATAGGCTGGTCGGCCCTGTTGACCGGCGTCAACGCCGTGCGCACGCTGGCGCTGGTGGGTGGCGTGGCCCTGCATGCCGTCAACCTCTATATAGGCACCACCATCCTGCCGTCCGTCGTGCGCGACATCGGCGGCTTGGAGTATTACGCCTGGAACACCGCGCTCTTTGTGGTCGCCTCCATCATCAGCGCCGCGATGGCAACGCAGGTGCTGGGCAAGCTGGGGCCGCGTTTTGCGTATGTGCTGGGCGCGCTGATCTTTGCCGCCGGCTCACTGGCGTGCGCGCTGGCGCCGTCCATGCCCGTCATGCTGGCCGGGCGCGTGGTGCAGGGCTTTGGCGGCGGCCTGCTGCTGGCCCTGCCCTACGCCATGATTCGCCTGCTGTATGAGGAAGCCCTGTGGTCCCGGGCCATAGGCCTGCTGTCGGGCATGTGGGGCGTGGCCACCCTGGTCGGGCCGGCCATAGGCGGCATGTTTGCCCAGATGGGTGCCTGGCGCTGGGCCTTCGGCGCGCTGATTCCGGCGGCGGCGCTGTTCACGGTGCTGGCTGTTTGCGTGATCCCGCGGCACAACACTGTGCAGAGTCAACCCTCGCAGGTGGCCTGGACGCAGCTCTTCTTGTTGGCCGGTGCGGTGTTTGCAGTTTCCGCCGGCAGCGTCAGCACCCAGGCCGCCTGGAATGCCGCCGGCGTGGGCGCGGCCGTTGCGCTCAGCGCCCTGCTCGTCATCATCGACAAGCGCGCCATCAACCGCTTGCTGCCCCGGGACGCCTTTCGCTCCGGCCCCATGGGTGCGCTCTACCTGGCGATGGGCCTGCTGGGGATGACGGTCACATCCACCGAGATTTTTTCGCCGCTGTTTTTCCAGGTGCTGCATGCGCAGACGCCGCTCGCATCGGGTTACCTCGCCGCCATCATGTCGGCGGGCTGGACCCTGGGCTCGCTCATCAGTTCCAGCGCCACCGGCGTCCGGGCCAGGCTGGCGATCCGCATCGCACCGGTGCTGGCACTCGCCGGCCTGGTGGGCATGGCGGTGCTGATGCCCTCACCCAGCAGCGGCAACTGGCAAGTGCTGGCCCCCCTTTGCATCGCCATGGTAGCCGTGGGCTTTGCCGTCGGCATCGCCTGGCCGCACCTGAGCACCCGCGTGCTGCAGATCGCGCCGCAGGGCGAGGAAGACCTGGCGGCCTCGTCCATCATGACGGTGGAGCTGTTTGCCACGGC
>Ga0209676_1003224_pt1 | contig 10307 bp, 11 predicted proteins | sample AraplaCvi_mLB_r2_FD_184282 | JGI IMG/M metagenome (GOLD analysis project Ga0209676, IMG submission 184282) | Arabidopsis root microbial communities from North Carolina, USA - plate scrape MF_Cvi_mLB_r2 (SPAdes) (version 2) | ecosystem: Host-associated > Plants > Roots > Endosphere | place: USA...
TCGCCGTCGCCGGACGACAGCTGGACCACGCAGAGGGGGTCGCGGCGGAAGCGCAGGCCCATGGTCTCGGAATCAACGGCCACCACCGGACCCAGGTCCAGGCCGTCGGGCAGGTCGCCTTCGTGCAGATATACAGTCATGGGGGTTAGGTAGCGCGCTGGCGGCCTGGAGGCGAGACCCCCTGTCGGCGGACGGCGCGTGGCAAGTGATTAGTGGTTCGTGATTAGTGGCTGGCCAGCAGCGTGCGGCCGCGCCGTTTGCGCCGCCCTTCCGCGAACAGGGAAGCGGCAACCACTAACCACTAACCACTAATCACTTCGCCGCACCGGCGCCCGCCGAGGGCCACAGGCCTCCATCGAGCCAGGGCCCAAAGAAAAACGGCGCCGCACTGGAAGTGCGACGCCGTTTTAAAAACTGGTGCCCAGAAGAGGACTCGAACCTCCACGACCTTTCGATCACTGGCACCTGAAGCCAGCGCGTCTACCAATTCCGCCATCTGGGCCAAACGTCCGTGCCGCGAGCGGCGTTTCCGTCTGGAAGGCGCGGACCTCTAAGGCAGTGAAACATGCGGGTCAACAGCCATTTTTTGCGTTTGCGTTGCGAGGCTCGCGGCCATCGTCTAATCCCCGCCCCAGCAAGGGTTCGCCCGCGCGCCGTTCGCCTTTGGAGTCTGACATGAGCGAAGTCGCCCCCGGCCTGATCACCGTCTTCGGCGGATCGGGATTCGTCGGCAGCCAGGTTGTGAACGCGCTGGCCCGTCGCGGCTGGCGCATCCGCATCGCCTGCCGCCGCCCCGACCGGGCCTACAAGCTGCAGACCTCGGGTTCGGTGGGCCAGATCAAGGCCGTGCGCTGTGACGCGACGGATCAGGCGCAGGTCGCCGAGGCGATCCACGGCGCGGACGCGGTGATCAATCTGGTGGGCATCCTGTACGAGACGCCCGGCCGCAAATTCCAGGACGTGCACGTCGGCGTGTCGCGGATCATCGCCGAGGCCTGCGCCGCCGCCGGGGTGAACCGCCTGGTGCAGGTGTCGGCCCTGGGCGCCAATCCCGAGAGCGACAGCGACTACGCCCGCACCAAGGCCGAGGCCGAGATGGCGGTGCGCGAGGTCAAGCCGGACGCCGTGATCGTGCGCCCGTCGGTGGTGTTCGGCCCCGGCGACGACTTCCTGAACAAGTTCGCCAAGCTGGCCCAGATGGCCCCGGCCCTGCCCCTGATCGGCGGCGGCCAGACGAAATTCCAGCCGGTCTTCGTCAACGACGTGGCCGAGGCCGTGGCCCGCGCCGCCGAGCGCGCGGACGCCGACGCCCAGACCTATGAACTGGGCGGACCGGCGGTGATGACGTTCGAGGACGTGCTGAAGCTGGTGGCGCGCGAGACCTATCGCACCCCGGGCTTCGTGCCCCTGCCCTTCGCGATCGCCAGGCTGATCGGGACCTTCGCCCAGATCCCGGCCGTCATCGGCTTCAAGCCGGTGCTGACCAAGGACCAGGTGACGCTGCTGGAGAGCGACAATGTCGTGGCCGGCGACGCGCTGGGTCTGAGCACGCTGGGCATCGAGCCCACGGGCGTGGAGGCGGTGGCCTCCAGCTATCTGTGGCGCTATCGCCGGGGCGGGCAGTTCGCGGAAGCAGCGGCGGCTTAGGTAGCCTCCCCTAGGGGAGCGCGGACCGGTGAGTGGCTAGTGGTTAGTGGTTAGTGGTTGGCCACCAGCCTGCGACGGCACGGTTGCCGCCGCCCTTCCGCCAGCACTGTCAGCGGAAGGGCGGCGCAGGTGTTGCGGCTGCACCCCGCCGGCCAACCACTAGCCACTAGCCACTAATCACTTCGCCTGACGCCTCAGCCGTAGGCCCAGATGGCCAGCAGGCCGACCAGGCCGATGGTGATCCGCCACACGGCGAAGGGCGCGAAGCCGTAGCGGCCGACGAAGTCGACCAGCTTGCGGACGACGAACAGGCCGCTGAAGAACGACACCACGAAGCCGATGGCGATCAGGCCGAGGACGTCGCCCGTCATCAGGTCGCGGCTTTCCCAGAAATCGAGGCCGAAGGCCGCGACCATGGTGGGGATGGCCAGGAAGAACGAGAACTCAGCCGCCGCGCGCTTGTCGACGCCCAGCAGCAGGCCGCCGACGATGGTGGCGCCCGAGCGCGAGACGCCGGGGATGATGGACAGGCACTGGAACAGGCCGACGCCCAGCGAGGTCTTCCAGCTGAACTTCATGGCGTCGCCTTCGCGGGCGGGCGGGGCCCAGCGCTCAAGCGCGATCAGGGCGATGCCGCCGACGATCAGCGAGACGCAGACGATGGTCGGGTTGAACAGCACCCGCTTGATGAAGTCGTGGAACAGCAGGCCGACGATGGCCGAGGGAATGAAGGCCAGCAGGACCGACAGGGCGAACATGCGCGCCGCCGGATCCTTGCCCGGCAGGCCCAGCAGGACCTTCCACAGGCGCTGGAAGTAGATGGCCACCACCGCGAGGATGGCGCCCAGCTGGATCATGACGATGAAGGTGTCCCACGGCTCGGGCGGCAGGCCGAGGGCCTCCTTGGTGAGCAGCAGGTGGCCGGTCGACGACACCGGAATGAACTCGGTCAGGCCTTCAACCAGACCGAGGATAATCGCCGACAGCCAATCCGGCATGCACGCCCCTTAAAACAGATCAGGCCGGGTCAGTTGGCGCCCGGTTCGGGACCCACATAGCGCAGGCGCGCCCGGATAGGCGAGCCGTCCAGCATCTGATCGACGGCATGGGCCAGCAGTCCGGCCAGGCGACCGACCAGCAGGATGTCCTGGGCGGCGTCGCGCGGCAGCTCCATGCGGCGAGCGGTCGCGGCCAGGGCCAGCGGGAAGCCGGGGGGCCGGCCGACGGCGGCCTCGCCCTCGCGAAGGACGCGGGCCAGATCGACGGGCAGGTCGGCGACGGCGAGCAAGCCGGCGGCGCGGGGATCGCCCTCGGGCCAGTCGGCGTCGCCGAAGCCGGCGCTCGCCGCGTCACGGACCGCGTCGGCGGGAGAACGGCGGGCGGCGTTGATCCAGGCGGAGGCGGTGGCGGTCTCGCCCATGAGGCGGGAGGCCGACAGGACGGAGAGCCCGGCGAGGGCGGCGGCGGCGGGCGAGGCCCCGCCCCCGGCGACCGCGCGGGTCGCGATGACGGCGGCGTCCATGCCGGCGTCGGCGGACAGGACCAAGGCGCGGCGGATCAGCTGGGCGTCCCGCTCGGGCGCCTTCCAGAAGCGGGCCAGGCGCTGGTGCAGGAAGAGGCGCGGGCCGGGGCCGGCGACGGCGTCGACCGCCTCATCCAGCACGCGGGCGCATTCGATGCGGAGGGCCGCCGGGTCGCGCGGCTTGGCGTCAGCGTCCTCTTCGGCGCGGCGGGACAGGGCGGTGAACAGACGGGCACGGGTAGAGCCACCGGGCGTGACACCGACGCGCGGCTTGACCTCGGCAAAGGGATTGGCGGCGCGGGCGCCCCAGAGGCCCCGGGCGACATCCTCGAGGGTGGCGGTATTGGCCAGTTGGACCGCGTCGAGCCCGCGATAGAAGAGGCGGCCCGAGGCGATGACGCTGGTGGAGGATTCCAGATCCGCCTCGCCCCGCGCGGCGGGGCCGCGTTCGGTGACGCGCGGCGCGTCGTCGCCGTCCTCGGCCGCATGGCCGGTCAGGCGGGCGATGTCGCGGACGGCATAGAGGCTGCGGCGGGGATCATCGGGGTGCGGACGGGCGGCGATGCGGCCACGGCTGACGTAGGCGTAGAGCGTCTGGGCCTTGACCCCCAGCCGGCTCAACGCCTCCCCGCGTCCGATCCAGCGGTCGCTCGACGTACCCATCCCGTCTCCTCCGGCCTAAGCCACGCCCGGAAACCCTAGTTGGGCAGGGACCATGGGGCGGTTTCGTGACGAACACGCTAACGGCGGGCGTCAGGCGCCTTGGCAGGGTCACGGGTTTCCGCGACAAGGTGAACATGACCGCCCCCTCCCTCGACGACGCCCACGCCGCGAACCGCAGCGTCACGCGACTGTCGGTGGGCGTGGCCGTGGTGCTGATCGCGCTGAAAGCCTTCGGGCTGGGCGCGTCGGGATCGGTGTCGATCCTGGCTTCGTTGGCGGACTCGACCCTGGACCTGGTGGCGTCGCTGGCCACCTTCTTCGCCGTGCGCTGGGCCGCCGCCCCGCCGGACGAGGAGCACCGCTTCGGCCACGGCAAGGGCGAGGCCATGGCCGCCCTGGTGCAGGCCGGGCTGGTGTTCGCCTCCAGCGTCTTCATCGGCTGGGAGGCCGTGCAGCGCCTGTTCGATCCGCGTCCGGTGACGGCGGGCGAATGGGGCGTGGGAGTGATCCTGATCTCCATGGTCCTGACTGGCTGGCTGGTCTGGCGTCAGAGCCAGGCGATCAAGGCCAGCGGCTCGGTGGCCGTCGCCGCCGACCGCGCCCACTACACCTCGGATCTGGCGGCCAATGTCGTGGTGCTGATCGGGGTGGTGTCGGGGACCTTCCTGGAGGCGCCCGGTCTGGACGCCGCGGCCGGTCTGGTGGTGGCGGTCTGGCTGTTCTGGGGCGCGACGGGGGTGCTGAGGGAGGCGGCGGACCAGCTGCTGGACCGCGCCACCTCGGACGCCGACCGGGTGGCGATCACCACCGCCATGCTGTCCGACCCTCGGATCACCGGCGTGCATCGGCTGCGCACCCGCCAGTCGGGGCCGGCGATCACCATCCAGATGCACGTTGACATGTCCCCGACCCTGACCCTGGCCGAGGCGCACGACATCCTGGAGGCGGCGGAGGGGCGGCTGCTGGCCCAGTGGCCGCACGCCGACATCCTGATCCATCCCGATCCGCGCGGGCCGGTGGAGGCCGCGCCGGCGCAAAAAGGCCCGTGGTCCTAACTCACGAGTGGATGACTAACGCCCGCTTAACGGGCTTGGGCGCATGGACAGCGGAATGTCGGTCTCGATCCTGTTCCATTTCGCCTTCGATCCCGCCTCGCGCGCGGCGCGTCTGGCGCTGGGCGAAGGCAAGGTGGCGTTCGAGGAAAACGCGGTGCGTCCGTGGGAGCCGGACTGTCCCGTCGGCAATCTGAACCCGTCAGGCATGACGCCGGTGCTGCAGACCACGGCCAATAGCCGGGTGCTGACCCTGTGCGAACAGGGGGCGATCCTGGGCTGGCTGGAGGACCGTGACCGCGAGCCCTTCCTGATCCCCGCCGATCCGTTCGAGCGCGCCGAGACGCGGCGGCTGGTGGGCTGGTTCGACCGCCGCTTCACCGACGAGGTGGATGCGGTGCTGCTGCATGAGCGGATGGAGAAGCCCCTGCTGCGGCTGGGGCCGCCCGAGGCGCGCCAGCTGCGGGCCGGGCGCGAGGCGCTGCGGGCGCATCTGGGCATGCTGGAGGCCCTGCTGGCCGAGCGAGACTGGCTGGCCGGTCGGCGGATGAGCCAGGCCGACATCGTGGCGGCGGCTCACCTGTCGATCCTGGACTATTTCGGCGAGGTCTCGTGGGCCAACTATCCGGCGCTGAAGACCTGGTACATGAAGCTGAAATCGCGGCCCTGCTTCCGTCCGCTGCTGACGGACCGCTTCCCAGGGGTGGCCCCGGCCCCGCACTACGCGGACCTGGATTTCTAAAATCACCGCTCATCCCGGCGAAAGCCGGGCCCCAGTGCTTTGGCTGATCGGTCTGACCGAGCCGCTCGCCCGTCGATCCCATGGCGCTGGCGCCAGGCTGGACGGGACTGGGTCCCGGCTTTCGCCGGGATGAGCGGTGTGTGAGAAGCACTCATGGCGGCCGATCCCCGTAAATCCATTCGAGAGCAGGCCGCCGCCCTGGGCTTTGACGTCTGCCGGTTCGCCTCGGCGTCGGAGCCGTGGAGCGCGGGCGAGCGGCTGGCGCATTTCGTCGAGGCGGGGCGGCACGGCGAGATGGGCTGGATGGAGACGACGCTGGAGCGGCGGGCTCATCCGACCTCGATGTGGGACGGGGCCAGGACCGCCGTGGTGCTGGGGCTGAACTACGGCCCTGAGCACGATCCCCTGCCCGAGATGGAGGACCGCTCGGCGGGGTATATCTCGGTCTATGCGCGGGGCGACGACTATCACGAGGTGATCAAGGGCCGGCTGAAGACCCTGGCGGGTCAGATCGCGGCGCGGACGGGCGAGGAGGTGAAGGTCTTCGTCGACACCGCCCCCCTGATGGAAAAGCCGCTGGCGCAACGGGCGGGGCTGGGTTGGCAGGGCAAACACACCAATCTGCTGTCGCGCAGCCACGGGAACTGGCTGTTCCTGGGGGTGATCCTGAGCGCCGCCGAGTTCGAGCCGGACGCGCCGGAGGGGGAGCACTGCGGGCGGTGCACGGCCTGTCTGGACGCCTGCCCGACCAAGGCCTTCCCCGCGCCGTTCCAGCTGGATGCGCGGCGGTGCCTGTCCTACCTGACCATCGAGTTCGCGGGGCCGTGGCCGGAAGAGTTCCGGGCGGCGACGGGGAGCCGGATCTACGGCTGCGACGACTGCCTGGCGATCTGCCCGTGGAACAAGTTCGCGGCCGCCGCCAAGGAGGGCCGGGTGCAGGCGCGCGAGGCGCTGGTGTCGCCTCGGCTGGCGGACCTGGCGGCGCTGGACGACGCGGCGTTCCGGGCGCTGTTCTCCAAGAGCCCGGTCAAGCGGATCGGGCGCAATCGGTTCGTGCGCAATGTGCTGTACGCGATCGGCAACAGCGCCGACGCCGAGCTGATCCCGACGGCGGCGGCGCTGACGGCCGATCCCGATCCGGTGGTGAGCGACGCGGCCGCGTGGGCGCTGGCCCGGCTCAGCCGTTAGCGGTCACGCCCAGGACGCGCTCGCCGCCGGGGGCGCGGGCGATGTCGAGCAGCTTGAGGCGGAAGACCAGCACGCTGTTGGCCGGGATGCCCGGCTTGGCGGCGTCGCCGTAGGCCTTGTCGGCGGGGAGGTAGACGACCCATTCGTCGCCGACCTTCATGTGCTGCAGGGCCTCGCGCCAGCCGGAGACGACGTCGCCCAAGGTGAAGACGGACGGCTGGCCGCGCTCATAGGAGCTGTCGAAGACCGTGCCGTCGGTCAGGCTGCCTTCGTATTCGACGCGGACCAGGTCGTTGCTGTCCGGGCTTTCCCCGGCGGGCGGACCGGCCTGGAGGACCTTGTACTGGATGCCGTTGGGCAGGGACTGGACGCCCTCGGCTTTCGCATTGCGCTCCATGAAGGCCTGACCGGCTTTCAGATTGCCCTCGGCGTCGCCGGGAGCGGGCGCGCGATTGCAGGCGGCGAGAGCCGCGACCATGGCCAGCGCCAGCGCGCCCTTAGCCCATCCGGAGTTCATAACCCGCACCTTCAAGCCCCTGTCTGATTTCTTGCGCGTGCGCCTCGCCGCGGGTCTCGACCATGATGTCGAACTCCGCGCCCTTGGCCGGCACGTCCAGCGCGAGCCGGTTGTGCACCACGTCGATGATGTTGCCGCCGAGCCCGCCGATGACGGCGCTCATCTTGGACAGCATGCCCGGGCGGTCGTCGCCCAGGATGCGATAGACGATCAGCCGCTTCTCGCGCACCAGCTCACGGTTCAGGACCACGGCCAGCATGCGAGCGTCGATGTTGCCGCCGGTCAGCTCGATGCCGACCTTCTTGCCCTTGAACTTGTCCGGATAGGCCAGCAGGGCGGCCAGGCCGCCGGCGCCGGCGCCCTCGGCCACGGTGCGTTCCATGGTGGCGAGGAAGGAGACGCCGCGCTCGAAATCGGCCTCCTGACAGACCAGGACCTCGTCGACCAGCGAATCGGCGATGGCGAAGGGGATGTCGCCCACAGCCTTGATGGCGATGCCCTCGGCGATGGTCTGGCCGCCGCATTTGGGCGGCAGGCCCGCCCGCTTGGCGGTGAAGGAGGGGTACATGGCCGCCTCGACGCCGATGACCTTCAAGGAAGGCTTGAGCGTCTTGGCCGCCAGGGCCGAGCCGGCGATCAGGCCGCCGCCGCCGATGGGGATGATCAGGACGTCGATGTCGGGCGCGTCTTCCAGGAACTCGAGCCCGCAGACGCCCTGGCCGGCGACGATTCCCTCGTCGTCGAAGGCCGAGATGAAGACATAGCCGTGCTCATCGCGCAGGCGATGCGCCTCCTCGGTCGAGCCGGTGAAGTCGGCGCCCTTGATGACGACGGTGGCGCCGTGGGCGCGGGTGCCGTCGGCCTTCACGAAGGGGGTGCCCTCGGGCATGACGATGGTGACCGGAACGCCCAGACGGCCGCCGTGGTAGGCCAGGGCCTGGGCGTGGTTGCCCGCACTGGCGGCGACGACGCCGCGCTTGCGCTCGTCCGGCGTCAGCTGGAGCAGGCGGTTCAGCGCCCCGCGCTCCTTGAAGCTGCCGGTGAAATGCAGGTTGTCGAACTTGATCCAGACTTCCGCGCCGGTCAGCTGGGACAGGCGGCGGGAGTAGCGGACCGGCGTGCGGTCCACCTGGCCGGCGATGCGGTCCCGTGCCGCCAGAATGTCGTCAAACGTCACTGTCATGGGCGTTCCCTATAGCCGGTCTCGCGCCGGTTTGTTGCGCGCTTGTGAACCAGCGTCCAAACGGTCGCAACCTTGACCTTATGGCGGCGTTCAGCGTCTGATCAGACCCTCGACCCGCCCTGCACGGAGAGAGCCCATGTCCACCGCCCGGTCCCTGACGATCCTCGCCGCCGTGGCCGCCGCCGGCGCCGTTCTGGCCGGCTGCGAAACCGTGCCCTCGGGGCCCGCCGCGCCGATGAACCCCGGCGCCTTCCGCGCCGACGACTTCGCCTGGTCCGCCGCCCAGGGCCGCGCCGCCATCGAGGGCCGGGTCGACTACCGCGAGGGCGGCCAGCGCTTCAGCTGCACCGGCTCGGTGGCCCTGACGCCGGACACCCCCTACACCCGCGCCCGCTTCCGCACCCTGTACGGCTCGACCGACCGCGCCGCCCTGCCGGAAGCGGTGGTGCGCGCCCGCACCGTGGCCGATCCGAACGCCGACTACCGCTCGTTCGTGCGCTCGGCGACCTGCCGGGACGGCGCATTTGACTTCGTCGGCCTGCCCGCCGGCGGCTGGTTCATCATCGCCCCGGTGAGCGCGGGCGGAGACCGGGTGGTGCTGATGCGCCACGTGGACACCCGTAACGCACGGATCGCCGTCACCCTGCCCTGACCGTCTTCAGCCCTGTTGTTTCAGGCCGCGTATCGGGCCGCTCCGGAGAATTAACCATGCGAGCCTCCCTCCTGATCGCCGCCGCCGGCCTGGCCCTCGCGACGCCCGCGGCCGCCCAGTCGTGGAACAGCGGCTACGGCTATGAGTACGGCAACAGCGGCTACAACGGCGGCTATGACTACGATGGTGGCCGCTATTACGCCCCCCGCTACCGCTCGAACGCCGTGCCGTCGAACTTCGACTGGCGCAGCCAGCTGGACCGGCCGGGCGACTATCGCTGCGACCAGTTCTGGGACGCGAGCCGCGATGACTGCGGCGACCGCTGGCGCGACCAGCGCCGTCGGGTGAGCCCGCAGGCCCGCCGCGACTACCGCGAGCTGGCCGGTTACCGGTCGGGCGACGGCTATGGGTACGGCTACAGCCGCTATGGCTACGGCGGGTACGGCTATGCCCGCCGGGGCTATGGCTCGTCCTACTACAACGGCGGCTACGGCTACGGCGGCCACGGTTCGGGCGGGACGACCTATGAGGGCGCCTATGGCCGTCCGGACGTGGTCTTCCCGGGCGGCGGCTATCGCGGGAGCTATGCGGGCGGGTCGCGCGACGCGCGCCGGATCGACTGGTGCCGGGCGACCTATCGGTCCTACGACCCGGGCAGCGGCTACTACCGCGCCTACAGCGGCCGTCTGGTGTGGTGCGGTTAAGTTTCTGAATCACGGACGTTGTTCGTCCGATCACGGATGTGTGGGTGAGCGGCGTTCGCCATTGTTTCGCCCTCTGACGCCCGCTCCGTCGGCTCGCCTATCCGGGCGTAGTCGAGGGGGAGCGTCATGTCCCAACACAATATCTCCGGCTCCGAAGTGTTCGGGCCCAAGCCGTTCGTGATCCTGCGCGGCGTCAAGACCGGCGGCCTGCGCCGACAGCGCAGCGCGCGGACGCTGCTGGCGTTCGTCGCGGGCGCCGTGGTGGCCGTGGTCGGCGGCGCGGTGGCGCTGGCGGCGGTGTTTGGCCCGACGCTCTTCGGCTGAACGCCGAAGAGCGCATTTTTGTTGGGCCGCAGTCAAAAGGCTCCGCCTTTTCGACCCGACGCGGCCTGGCGCTTCGCGCGCCGCTAATTACGACCGGTGGTGAACCGGACCGC
>Ga0209676_1003225_pt1 | contig 10306 bp, 13 predicted proteins | sample AraplaCvi_mLB_r2_FD_184282 | JGI IMG/M metagenome (GOLD analysis project Ga0209676, IMG submission 184282) | Arabidopsis root microbial communities from North Carolina, USA - plate scrape MF_Cvi_mLB_r2 (SPAdes) (version 2) | ecosystem: Host-associated > Plants > Roots > Endosphere | place: USA...
GCTGGTCGGCGGCCAGGTCGACATGATGTGCGACCAGACCACCAACACCACCGGCCAGATCGAAGCCGGCCGCGTCAAGGCCTTTGCCGTCACCACCGCCAAGCCCCTGAGCAACAACAAGCTGCTGAAAGACTACCCCACGCTGCAGGAAATGGGCCTGAAGGGCTTTGACCTCACCATCTGGCACGGCCTCTACGCACCCAAGGGCACGCCCCCCGCCGTGCTGACCCAGCTCAACAATGCGCTGAAGATTGCCCTCAAAGACCCCGACTTCATCAAGAAGCAGGAAGGCCTGGGCGCCGTGGTCGTGACCGACAAACGCGTCGAGCCCGCCGCCCACAAGGCTTTCGTCGTCTCCGAGATCAACAAGCTCAAGCCCGTGATCGAGGCTGCCGGCAAGTTCGCGGACTGATCATTCGCTGCTTAAATAGCCAAGCCGCCCGGTTCGCGCCGGGCGGCTTTTTTTCGTCCACAGATTTCCTAGATAGAAATTCTTGATGCCAGGCCATGTGTTCGCGCACGCAGCCCAAGACAAAAATCAATCCCACGCAGAAGAATCTTGTCTTTAATCTGTGGAAATCTGCGTCATCTGTGGATTCATTTTTTTCTATCCGCAGATTACGCAAATTTCCGCAGATGAAGACAGAACTCCAAAAAAGACCGGGTTTAACCCTCTTGAAGCGCCTGCCTGCTGACGCTATCTTGCTGTGATCCCCGGCCGCGCGCCGGCCATCCCCTGGAGATACTTCTTGAACAACAAACGCCCCTTCTTTCATCGCGGCACCGCGTCCTTCTTCGCCACCGCGCTGGCCGCCCTCAGCACCTTCATGGCCACGCCCTCCGCCTGGGCCCAAAGCGCCAACTGGCCCGCCAAGCCCGTCAAAATCGTCGTCCCCTTCGCCCCCGGCGGCACCACCGACATCCTGGCCCGCGCCATGGCGCCTGAACTCTCCAAAGCCTTCGGCCAGCCCTTCGTCGTTGAAAACCGCGCCGGCGCCGGCGGCAACATAGGCGCCGACATCGTCGCCAAGTCCGCCCCCGACGGCTACACGCTCCTCATGGGCACCGTCGGCACCCACGGCATCAACAAATCGCTTTACTCAAAGCTCGCCTTCGACCCGCAAAAAGACTTCGCCCCCATCACCCTGGTCGCCGGCGTGCCCAACGTCATGGTCGTCAACGCCGAAAAAGCCAAAGCCGCCGGCATCAACAACGTCACCGACTTCATACGCGCCGCCAAAGCCAAACCCGGCACCTTCAACATGGCCTCCAGCGGCAACGGCACCTCCATTCACCTGGCGGGCGAGCTCTTCAAAACCATGAGCGGCACCTACATGACCCACTTCCCCTACAGCGGCTCCGGCCCTGCGCTCCTTGCGCTCGTGGGCGGCGACATGGACGTCATGTTCGACAACCTGCCTTCCTCCATGGCCCTCATCAAGGCCGGCAAACTCAAAGCATTAGCCGTGACCAGCTCCGAACGCTCAGCCGCCCTGCCCGACGTGCCCACCATAGAACAAGCCGGCGGCCCCGCCCTGAAAGGCTACGACGCCAGCTCCTGGTTTGGCCTCCTCGCACCCGCCGGCACGCCGCCCGACATCGTGAACCGCATCCAGCAGGAAGCCGCCAAAGCGCTGGGCACGCCGGCCATGAAAGAAAAACTGCTGGCCCAAGGCGCCATCCCCAGCGGCAACACGCCGGCGCAGTTCACAGCCTTTATCAATGCCGAGCACAAGAAGTGGGCGCAGGTGGTGAAGGCTTCCGGGGCGAAGGTGGATTAAGCAGCCGTTGGAAGTCTTGCGACCGCAGGAACCCAGCGCAGAACACCTGACCTCACAGGTAGCCACCTGATGGACGCCATGGAAGCAAAACTTACCGAGCTGTTGGTGCGGACGCAAGCTTTCCACCATGCGGCCGAGCGTCATCGGAGTCGACTAGAACCTGTACGTGATCTGAGACACCTGGTCGCATTTCAAGCAGGAAGCCTGGCACTAGAGCACGCCCTCGCGGCCCGCTCCCTCATCGCAAATGGCCATCTCCCCTCGGCCTTTGCTCTGTTTCGTCCTCAGTTTGAGAGCTTGGTCCGAGGTATATGGCTGCTTCATGCGGCCAAAGACTCGTGGATAGAGAAGTTCGGGCAACCACTGACAGTAGAGAGCGCCAAGCAGGCGAATGAAGGGCCTGGATTCGCCGAAATGCTTAAGGACCTTGAATCAAGTCCAACGGCACCAAGCCACATCGTGGCACAGCTATGCGAGTTCAAGGATGCAACCTGGAAACCACTCAATAGCTACACGCACGGCGGCATCCATCCACTAACTCGACTTGTGACCGGCTACCCGCCGCAGTTGACCTACGACGCTTTGCGAAATTCCAATGCCGTAGTGGCGCTATCGCTGCAACTACTGTCCATCCTAACTGGAGACCTCCGCAACATGGAGCCGGTACGGCACATGCATGAGGAGTTTGCCGACTGCTTCAATCTGTTACCGCCATATGCATCTGCAGCAAGCGTCACCTGACAGTGGATATCGCAGGGCCGTTTGACGTCAAGCTGCAACCTGATTCAATAGAAGCCACCTTCGAAACCAGGACAGTCGAGGTCATTCACGCGCCCCTGCATTCGGTCTCGACCTGTGCGACCCAACAATGTTCATTGATTTTCCGGCTGAAATTGTCACCGGCATCGAAAATCACATGAGGTTCAAGAACCTTACGAAAGCCGCAGTGATTGCGAAACTGATAAGAACGCAACTACTCCGGAAACTCTAAGCGATCAACCAACCCTGTTAGCGATCGGCGGACTTATAGAGGTCGGTCCTCTGCCCGACCCATAGTAGCTATCCACGAAAGATACTCACCTCCCATGGGTGTAATGAACAGAGAGCCGTCGCTTTCAATAACCAATTTTTTCCATTTGAGAAATTCGACGTATCGGGTCCAATCCCAATCTTGAAAGGCCGTCTCAACTTGCTGCAGAGCCACAAAATGCGCTTCCACATAAGCAAAGGTGCGCCCAACGCTTCTGACTTCATTCAATCGCTTCAACAAAATGATCTGCGAGCCAAAGATTAGACTATGCACCTGCTCATAGTGCAACAGAAGCGAAGCTGACGCGAGGTATCGAATCAGCACCCTAGCAACATCACCATCTACATTGAGCCCGCTAGCAACAAGTTCATTGCGAAGTTGGGCATCGGCATTGTCTAGAGCGATTGAACTCTTGACATCAGTTAGTAATTTATAGACGGCCTCTTTGTTACTACGGTCTTCAGTAAAACCTGGGCTTCCTGTGCTTCCACTTTTTGAGTTTCCGGTACGTCGACCTCCACGCCCAAACCCTTGACGCGTTTTATCTTTCCAATGAGTTCAATGATCGGTTTACGGAAAATCAAAAGAACCACTACCAGAGCGAGCGGCCAAGCCACTGCGCTAGCCAGTTTGTCAAATTCCATATTGCCTCCGGAGTTGTTATGCAACATTCGACCGATACGCAAACCGAGACGAATTCAACGCATAGAGCTATATCGTCAGCAGCCAAAATAGGATAAATCCGCAGCTAATAATCCCAGCGCTACCAGTGCAAGGCACACAGGAGCAAGGGAATCGAAAAACAGCCAACGTCTATGCTGCCTATTCAAGAAATTATTTGATTCGCGCCTATTTTTGAAAAGCTTAAACATGCACCCCCGCCCCTCTGAAACAAGGACGAAAGCGGCACCATTGCGAGGTGGCTAACCCGTTCTCTTGACATATGAGAGCTCTATCGCAGCCAACGTCTGAATCAAAGCTCCTCGGTAAGCCCCGTCATTGTTGAAGCTATTCGAACTGTGTGCGAAAAGCTCATCTACCGTCTCTGCCATCCGAACCAACTCGGCTTTAGCATGGTCTTGAATCAATTTAGCCTGATCTGGTGTCATGGGAAATCTCGTTATAAAAACATTGCTAAGTAAGCCGAACAATTTCACCAAAAGTCACACGCCGATTTTCGACATTGAACGTGAAGCGCACCGAACCTGGAATCGCATCACTGTCCACATAAGTGATGTTTACCTCACCAGTCGCGGTATCCGAGCCGGTCTGGAAATCAATGGTTGTTTCCTCACCACTTCCTAATAGTGACTGCTTCCTCTTACCCGTAGCGGCCGCATGTGCATCCGTCTTAAGGAACATGCGCACATTGGTCGCGAGAGCGCCTACATTCACGATCTTGAATCTGTAGTCAGTAATCTGACCAGTGCGGATGGCGTTCGAAAGTTGAGGTACAAATTTTGGACGAGCAGCTTCGCGACGTCGCTCGCGCTCTTCGTTGAGAGCAGCTAGCTCTTGTTGGACTTGCTCCCTGCTTATCGCAACAAGCTGACTTTGCTGCTCAACTGAATTCTTCAACTCTTCTGCTTGCAGTCTCAGAGCCTCTGTACTGTGACGCAATTCCTCTCCCTGTTGCATGTATCCGAGGATTAACCAAAGAAAAGCTATGGGAGCAAAAAACCCGGCAAAAAAATCACCCCACTCGTTGAGTGCGCCAGGCCTCTTTTGCGTCAAATACATGCCGACTACAAAAAACAACCAAATCGACGTGACACAAAGTCCAAAGAAAAATCGCTTGTCTTTCATCTCTCCCCCCACTTAAAACTTAGCGGCGCGGCTTAATCCTAGAAAGGCTCTCCGAGAGTTGAGCATTTTGCTCCGGAGTGAGTGGTACACGCCACCAGATCTGCACCTTCCCACCGCCGTCCTATCCAGATCCTGGCAGCTCTCATATCTAGGAAGTACAACGCCAGGGCCGAAACTGTCCACGAGCAGTCGCCAAAAAACGGCCCCGAGGGGCCGTTTCCTATTGCTAGCGTCCTGGCTTAGAGGTATTACGCCGCATAAACCGGGGTATTCCTGGTGGTATCCATCAGCAAACCAATTGCCCAGAGGCAACTGTCCCTACTGCTGTACCCCTCACCGCTGGCCAGCGTCTCATGATTGGCAGCCTTAAGACGCCAGCGCCACTGCTGAGCCACACGCGGTTCAATCTGTGAATAAATTTGAAAATACATAGTCGCTCCAAGCTCATTTACGAGCATTAACAACGCCGGAAACCATGCTTTCAAAATCTGGCAAGATACTGATGTCACTCGATCACTCGCTGATCTGACCCCTTCCGGCAACGGCGGGGAGCAAAGGCCCGGGGTTGGCGCCCCGGGCTCTTTGTTACTGGTGATTCAAATATAAGGGTTGCCACAACAATTAGGCGCGACAAGCTTGTGGATAACCGGGGGAAATTGGGTGGAAAATATACATAGAGATGTGGACAACTCGCACTTAAATCTGTGAATAAGTTGCGATTGCTAGAGAGCACTCCCCGGAAGTCAATTTTTCGCCTAATTAATGGGCATCAAACGTCGGCACCGACGCCATCTTTGTCGACCACCTTGTCGTAAACGTCGACCTTTACGGCTTCGGTGAGCAAACTTTTCCAGCGATCAAAACGTAGTCTTAGAACCACACGGCCGGGGCGTAACGTGATATTGATTGAGGACTCACGCGGGACTGGAATCTCCTGGAGACGGAGCACATCAAGCTGTGGGGTGGTTTCCTGGATGTGAACTACGCCGCCCGGCGCAATTTGGTCGGAGCCTTTTTTGCCGCTGACTTCTTGGTTGCAGCTTTTTTTGCTGACGCTTTCTTTGTTGGGGTTGCGGCCGCGTTGCCCCTCATGCTGCGCATCAAGAGCTCGGTCAAGTCCACCACGTTGGAAGAACTGCGGGCAACCGCGTCGGCGCCGATCTTTTCCACCTGCTCCACATGGCCGGCTTTGGCCTTGTCTTCCACCAGCTTCATAACCTGGTCGTGGAAGGTATCGCGGAACTTGTCCGCACTCCAGGTCGCGCTCATTTCTTTGATGAGTTGCTTGGCCATACTCAACTCGGCGTCCTTGATGCCCGCCTCCTTGACGCCTGAAGGAGGTAGTTGCAACGCTTCATAAGAACGAATCTCGCCACCCCAGCGCAGGAGATTCAAGATCAGCGCCGGGCCGCAGGGCATCAGCAAGGCCAGATGCTGCTTGTTGGCAATGACAACCTTGGCCACGCCCACCCTGCGCGTATCGGCCAGAGCCTCCCTAAGCAATGCGTACACCTTTTGCCCGCGGTTGATGGGAGCGGTGTAGTACGGCTTCTCCAGGTAAACGAAGGGCACTTCATCAATTGGAATGAACGATTCGATCTCAATCGTCTGCGTCGTCTTGGGGTAGGCCTTCTCGATTTCTTCCTTACTCAGGAGGACGAACTGACCGTCCTCCCACTCGATGCCCTTGACGATGTCATCCATCGTCACTTCTTTGCCGCTCTTCTTGTTGATCCGCTTGTATCCCACGGGGTCCATGGACCTTTTGTCGAGCATCTTGAAGTTCAAGTCGCTCTCATCCGTGGCTGAGAAAAGCGCAATCGGCACATGGACCAAGCCAAAGCTGATAGCCCCCTTCCACAGCGATCTGGTGGATGTCGGCGCCTTACCTGCATCAGGAGCGGCTTTGGCGACCATTGCTAGCCCTTGGATTTAGACGGGTCGGCACTGCGGGGGTAGGTGCGTTCCTCTTCAATCGTTCCGTCAGCGCGGTGAATTTTCACCGACCCGGTTTTACCAGCCATGAACTCCTGAGTAGCCGCCAGGATCTCTTCTTTCGTGGGCTTGCTGATGGATGCGCGTTCAGCCCCTTGCCGGGTCAGGTCCCAATGTCCGTCGTGCGTTTTGATGTGGTAGTTGTCCATGCGATCTCCTTGAAAAACTGGATCGTATGGCTCAATTTTTTTTCCTCTCTGTAGGACGCGCTGTATGCAATAAGTCAGATGATTGCTTCCAGTTTTACCATTTTCGGCACGTCTTTTTATACGTCCAGCGCATGGCTGTCGACATTGAAGGTCACTTGTACATTGTTAGTACCCCATTGGGAAAATCGGCTATTCAACACATTGCAGAGATAGTTTCCGACGCACTCTTCAACTGAAAAGTCACCAGATGCGTGCGCAACGGTTACAGCCTCAATAACGTGATTTTCAAAAATCAGCCGTATTGATTTTCTGTAACTCATATGATCGAGTTTTGGCAAGGTTACGACCAGATTCGCATGATCCAAAGCGGTATATTCGGCGCCGTCCGGGAGTACTTGCTCAAGGTACGGTATCAGTAATTCGAAGATGGTTTCCATTGGAACTCTCCTTATTGGCTTTGACAGTATGAACCTGCCGTCACCGATTTCACGTCCGACCAAGTGAATTTGCAGCGTAACCGCCTCATGGCGATGAGAGTGAATTTAGCTAGCTCCACTAGGGAATGAGGTAAGCGTTCAGATCGGCAATACGCTTCTTGGTGTGCTTTAGCTCACAATCGATCACCTCATTTGACTGAATACTTCCCTTGAGATTCAAGTATCCAGAGACTTCACAGTCTGATTCTTTGAACGTCACCCACGCGCGCTGCCCTCGCACCAGCGCCTTTCGCGCGCTTGCGTAGTCAGCATACTCATTGTTCGGCCTTTCCAGCTTTTTCAGTATGCGTTGATAGATGTGATTTAACTCCTGGTCCGCTCGCTTCAGCTCGTCTGAAACGCAGTAGAGCTGTTCTCGAGAGTTGGTTGAATTTCGGCAATCAACTACATGTCCTTCAACACATAGAAATGACTGAGGGAGCCTGGTTTTCGCAGCACAGTCGGTACCAGCTTGACTGGCTTCTTGTCCGTTCGCAAGTCTCATCAGAATCAGGAACGCGCCAAGAAGAACGAAGCTTGTTTTAATAGTCATTGGTTTTTTTAAGCTCGTAAGAAGGGACACTCAACGACGAGCGGGAATTCCTATTTCACCAAGATCGTCAATTCGGTCAATCGCCTGATCCAACGCACAGGTGTAGTCGGCCAAGACGTCAGCAGAACTTCCGCCGCTGGCCGACCTTCGCCTGACCGAGACGGATCCATAAAATTCGGTCGTTCCAATATTCTTGAAAACCTCTAGCGAATAGAGATACCCATTCGTCTCAAACGAAAGAATCCGCGATGGACCGTAGAACCCCTGGTTCTTGGGGTCTCCGAATGGTTCGCCAGGGTAATAGGAAAAATGTGCGCTAGGGTGCTTCACCGGTTCGGGATAGCTAAATTCTGGCGCCCTCCCAATGCGTCCAAACCGATACTGCAGAGTTCCGATTCCTCTCGCCAGGTCAGGTGAAGCACAGAGCGATACCGTCTTGCCGTTTTCTAAGGGACACGAAAAGATCACTTTCTCGCCTGACCTGCAGTGGGTAGGCGCCTTTTCGTCATTCATCGCTCTGGCATCTGAGCATAGAGCCAGGCAGACCAGGCCCAAAAAGGCAGCCTTAACAGGCTCGCTTGAGCGTTTCCATCGGTGCCGGCCGCCAGTCAAAGCAATATCAGCCCGATCAAGATCACCCACACCATCCCCTTTCCACTGCAATAGCGGATGGACTGTAAAGAGATGCGGAGAAAGACGCCAATAGTGTTTGAGCATCTACGGATACGCTTCTCTCATAGAGTGAATGAACACAAATGCGTATCGTGCCCGCTGCGCCCACCCCCAAATAAAAAAGCCCTGTCACCAGGGCTTTTTCTTTTAAGAGGCTAAGCGCCCGCAGCGCTTGCGGCGCTACACCCCCCAGACCACCTCATGCCCGGACTTGAGGTTGCGCTGCAGCATGTCGATAAAGGGCACGGCGCGCTGGCGCAGGCCCAGGCCGTCACCGGGGACGACGCCGTCTTCGGCGTTGGCGTCGTGGGCTTCTTCATGCGCGATGGCGGCTTGCAGGGCGGCGATGGCGGCGGGCATCTGCTCGGGCAGGATGATGCCTTTGGGGGATGGGTCTTTGCCGATGATCTCGAGGACCTTGCGGCCGTTGGCTTCGAGCATGATCACATCGCCGGCGTCTTTGGATTTGAATTTGTAAAGCATGGATGGCTCCTCAAGTTGAACGGATAGGCAAAAGAAAACAGACGGACCCATTATGGGAAGTTTTGAGTGGCCTGTGTGTAGGCAAGTTTCACCTTTCGAGTTTGAAAGGTTTCCGGCGCCGGTCACCGGGCGGGCCGCGCCGCCTCAAGCAAAATAGCGGCCTATGTTCAATATCGCCACTGTCCCCAAGTCGGCCCGCCAGGCGCTCAGCCAGGACGGCCTGAGCCTGCTGAACCCGGCCGAGCTGACGGCCACGCTGGAGCTGGGCGATGCCTGGGCGCCGGCCTGGAAGGCGCTGACGCCCTCGTGGGACCGGCTGCCGCCGGATGCCCACCTGAAGGACGGCGGGCATTACCGCAAGCGCCGGCATTCGTGCTTTGTGCAGGAGCTGGAGAAGGGCGCGCTGGTGCAGACGCCGCACCGGGCGCACTGGCAGCCGACCGACTACAACGCGCTGCACGGCGGCTTTGAGCGCTGGTTTGAGCCGGTGGAGCCGGCCGTGGCCACGGCTGGGGCATGGACAGATTTGATCGCAAATTTGGGCAAATTGTTTGCGCAGGTGCGGCCGACGGAGCGCTGGTATATCGAGGCGCACCAGTTCCGCATCGACACGGCGGGCGGCGTGGGCCGGCCCACGCCGGAGGGCGCGCACCGCGACGGGGTGGATTTTGTGGTGGTGATGATGGTGGCGCGCCATGGCGTGAAGGGCGGCGAGACCCGGGTGTTTGACGCCAATGGGCCGCACGGCGTGCGCTTTGTGATGAAGGAGCCGCTGACGGCGCTGCTGCTGGACGATGCGCGGGTGATTCACGAAACCACACCCATATTGCCGGCGGACGAGCAAACCGGCGGCGGCTACCGCGACACGCTGGTGCTTACTTACCGCGCAGCGGGCTTCCAAGCGCCCTGACCCTGCAGGCGGCCCGGCCCTTCGGCAGGCTCAGGACAGGCCCTCCGACGGGCTCAGGACAGGCCAAGGCCGGTTCCGCCGCCCCTGCTGGATTGAAGAGTTCAGCAGCCTAACGCGGCGGGGGTATTCACCAGTGGGGGCCGCGGGACTGGCTTTGCCAGACCGCAGGCGCCGCCCCCTTGAGGGGGAGCAGGCTACACGAAGTGAGCCTGTACAGGGGTGGGCTTGTCCTTCGGTCACATCTGCTTTCCAGGTGGCGGTAAACCCTGCTTGACGAATTTACTTTAAACCTAAACAATTAAGACAAGATTAATCCAGAGAGTAGGCTTTCATGCACATTCTTTGCCTGGGCGGCGGCCCCGCTGGTTTGTATTTCGCCTTGTTGATGAAGCTGCAAAACCCGGCCCACCAGGTGACGGTGGTGGAGCGCAACCGGCCTTTTGACACCTTC